>JAANMX010000592.1_pt1 | contig 47207 bp, 41 predicted proteins | sample 7279681 | NCBI WGS metagenome assembly JAANMX01 (sample SAMN14094542, study PRJNA606508) | bioreactor metagenome | isolation source: A lab-scale SPAN reactor treating ammonium-rich wastewater day 351 | place: Ireland: Galway | collected 2018-01-01
CCCGGTATCCTTGTCGCTGAGGAAGGGCGCGTCACCAAAGCAGATGAAGAACTGCGAGTTCGCCGAGTCCAGACTTCCCGCGCGCGCCATTCCGACCACGCCGCGCTTGAACGGCACGTTGGAGAACTCGGCCTGGAGGTTCGGATATTCGAACCACCGGTGCCGTTGAAATTCTTGCCATCGCCCGTCTGCGCCATGAAGCCATCCATGACCCGGTGAAACGGCACGTTGTTGTAGAAGCCGTCACGCGCGAGTTGCTTGATGCGCTCGGCATGCTTGGGCGCGATGTCTGACCGCAGCTTGATGACGATCTGTCCCTTCGTGGTGTCGATCACGATCGCGTTCTGCTTATCGAGACCGGCCGGCAATGGCTGCGCAAGAGCAGGGAACACGAACATCAGCGCGGCGACGAGGCCAAGGATTCTAATCATGATAACTCCGGATCCAGAGGAAGATCGGTTCATTCAACCGGCAAATTTGGTCTTGAGCTTCGAGGCGACCAGTTGCGGAACGAAAGCTGAGACATCGCCGCCCATCGTTGCGATCTGGCGCACCAGTGTGGCGGTGATCGGGCGGACGCCGGGCGAAGTTGGAACGAACACCGTATGCACGTCGGGGGCCATAGCCTCGTTCATGCCAGCGATCTGCATTTCATAGTCGAGATCGGTGCCGTCGCGCAGGCCCCGAACCAGAATCGTGGCGCCGGCTCTATGCGCGGCCGCGACTGTCAGGTCGTCATACGTCACGCAATCGAAAGCGCAGCCGGCTTCGATCGCAACCGGTTCGAACACCGAGCGCGCCATCGCGAGGCGCTCATCCGCCGAAAACAGAGGCGTCTTGCCGGGGTGAACGCCGACAGCCACGATCAGCCGGTCGCACAGGGCGACGGCATGTCTGACGACATCGAGATGGCCGTTGGTGACGGGGTCGAACGATCCCGGATAGAGCGCGACGCGTGGCATCGTCCCCCTCTAGAGCATGATCCCGAAAAATGGAAACCGGTTTTCGGATAAGATCATGCTCGATCAAAAAGTTAGGGCTGAAGTCTGATTCAACGCAGTTGGATCAGACTCTAGAGCCTTTCCGCTTCTGATAGAATCAGAAGCGGGCTCTATGATTTTGATTTAACGCGTTTTCTTCACGCGAACCGGATTCCATCCTCGGGTCTGGCTCGAGGACATGCTTCGCTCGAAAACGCTATAGCGCGCCTGTTCAGAGGCCGCAAGCGAAGCGGGTTCCGCAATAATCGAGGCGACGGCCGATATTTATTTCCGGGCGCCCATCGAACCGGGACCGGGGTGTGTGCGTCTTATCCATATGGCGCCGAGGCAACTGAAATCATTGCGGATTCAGGCTCTGTTTCGTTTCAAGAACCGGGGTGAAACAATTCTCCCGCACGATGAAACCACTTTTATGACGGGCGAAGACATCGCGAAACGAGGGCCGATTATCAATCCGTCCAACAAAGCGGGCCGCCAAAATCAAACGGACAGGCCCAGATCACAGGGGACCGTCATGATCAAAGCTCTTTCCGCAGTTGCGGTCGCGGCGTTCATCGCAGCCGCCCTCACCGTCCTTCCGGGTTTCGCTCCGCAGGTTTCCGCCAGCACGCCCGTTCCGCTCGCCAAGGCCGACCGGCTCGATATCCGGCCCGCGGGCGCGGTCTGCTCGCAGCAGGCCTGGCCGAATTTCGACGTGTCCTGCCTTCGCGCCGCCGGCTCCAGAACGGTGGTTCGTGAAGCCCGGCTGATCACGGCAGGGCATCGCTGATCCTTCAAGACAAAGGCCGCCCGTATCATGATTTTTTGATCGGGCATGATCCTATCCGCCGTTGCCGTTCTCGCCATCCTCGCGGATATGTTCGACCGACACCACATGCTCGCCGTCCGCCGTGTTGAACACGCGAACGCCCTTGGACGCGCGGCTGGTGATGCGGATGCCTTCCACCGGCACCCGGATCAATTGCCCGCCGTCGCTCACCAGCATGATCTGGTCCGACATCTCGACCGGGAATCCAGCCACGAGATGTCCGATCTCGCCAAGCTTGGTCGGATCGGTCGCGCGGATACCCTTGCCGCCGCGTCCGGAAACCCTGAATTCGAACGATGACGACCGTTTGCCATAGCCGTACGTCGTGACGGTGAGCACGAACTGCTCGGCGGCGCCCATCTCCACATAACGTCCTTCGGGCAGCGAGAGATCGGTATGCGCGGCCTCGTCGGCCTCGGGCGTCGCCTCCTCCGGCTCGATATCCTCGCCGGTCGCCGCGCGGCGGATCGCGCCGGACTGCTTGAGGTACGCGGCGCGTTCGGCCGGCGTGGCATCGAAGTGATGCAGGATCGACAGCGAGATAACCCGGTCGCCCTTGGCCAGCGCGATGCCGCGCACGCCCATCGATGTCCGGCCCGAGAACACGCGCACGTCGGTGACCGGAAACCGGATGCATTGACCGCCCGCGGCGGTCAGCAGCACGTCGTCGCGCTCGGTACAGATCTGCACGTCGACGATCGACTCGCCCTCACCCAGCTTCATCGCGATGATGCCGGAACGCCGGACATCGACGAAATCGGAGAGCTTGTTGCGGCGGACCGTTCCGCTGGTGGTCGCGAACATGACGTCCAGGTCGGCCCAGGACGATTCATCCTCCGGCAGCGGCATGATGGTGGTGATGCGCTCGCCCTGATCGAGCGGCAGGATGTTGATCAGCGCCTTGCCGCGGGCATTGGGAGCCGCCATCGGCAGCCGCCAGACCTTTTCCTTGTAGACCTGTCCGCGCGACGAAAAGAACAGCACCGGCGTATGGGTCGAGGCGACGAACAGCCGGCTGACGAAATCCTCATCCCTCGTCTGCATTCCGGAGCGGCCTTTGCCGCCACGCTTCTGCGCGCGGTAGGTCGATAGCGGCACCCGCTTGACATAGCCTGCGTGCGAGACGGTCACGACCATATCCTCGCGCTGGATCAGGTCCTCGTCCTCGACCTCGCCCTCCTGCTCGACGATAACGGTTCTGCGCGGAGTGGCGAACTCGGACTTCACCGCGCCAAGCTCGCCCTTGATGATCGCCTGTACGCGCGCGCGCGACCGCAGGATATCCAGATAATCAGCGATCTCGATGGCGAGCTTGTCGAGTTCGTCCGAGATTTCCTCGCGGCCGAGCGCGGTCAGGCGCTGCAGGCGCAGATCGAGAATGGCCTTCGCCTGCTCCATCGACAGCCGCGCCGTGCCGTCCGGAGACACGCGGTGGCGCGGATCATCGATCAGGGTGATCATCGCCGCGACATCCTTTGCCGGCCAGTCGCGCGACATCAACGTCTCGCGCGCGGCGTTGGGATCCGGCGACTCCCTGATCACGCGGATGATCTCGTCGATGTTGGCGACGGCGATCGCAAGACCGACCAGGATATGGGCGCGATCGCGAGCCTTGTTGAGCAGGAACTTGGTGCGGCGCGTGACGACCTGCTCGCGGAACGCGATGAACAGGGTCAGCAGGTCTTTCAGGTTCATGACCTGCGGACGGCCCGCATCCAGCGCCACCATGTTGGCGCCGAAGTTGGTCTGCAGCGGCGTGTACTTGTAAAGCTGATTGAGCACGATCTCCGGGACGGCGTCGCGCTTCAACTCGACGACGACGCGAAACCCTTCACGATCGGATTCGTCCCGCAAATCCGAGATGCCGTCGATCTTCTTTTCGCGCACCAGCTCGGCGATGCGCTCGACCATGCTGGCCTTGTTGACCTGATAGGGGATCTCCGAAACCACGATCGCCTCGCGGTCCTTGCGGATCGTATCGATCGACACCTTGCCGCGCATCACGATCGAGCCCCGGCCGAGGTGATAGGCCGAGCGGATGCCCTGCCGTCCGAGGATGATGCCGCCGGTCGGGAAGTCCGGACCCGGAATGATCTTGATGAGGTCGTCGATCCCGAGCGCGGGATCGTCGATCAGCGCCACGCAGGCGTCGATGACTTCGCCGAGATTGTGCGGCGGAATGTTGGTCGCCATGCCGACGGCGATGCCACCGGCGCCGTTGACCAGAAGGTTTGGAAATTTCGCCGGAAGAACCGACGGTTCTTTCTCGCTGTTATCGTAGTTGGGCTGGAAATCGACGGTGTCCTTGTCAATGTCGTCGAGCAGCGATTGGGCGATCTTGGTGAGGCGGGATTCGGTGTAGCGCATCGCCGCCGCCATATCGCCGTCCACCGAGCCGAAATTGCCCTGTCCGTCGATCAGCGGCACGCGCATCGAGAAATCCTGCGCCATCCGCACGAGCGCGTCATAAACCGACTGATCGCCGTGAGGATGGTACTTACCGATGACGTCGCCGACGGTGCGCGCCGACTTGCGGTAGGGCTTGTTCCACTCGAAGCCGTTCTCATACATGGCGTAGAGAATGCGACGATGAACCGGCTTGAGGCCGTCGCGCGCATCCGGCAGCGCCCGCGCCACGATCACGCTCATCGCGTAATCGAGATAGCTGCGTTTCATCTCGTCGAGGATGGAAACGGGCCGAATGCCCGAAGGCGCCGGCGGCTCCTCGGGTTTGGTGTCTTCGATATCTGACAAGGAAGGCTTCCGGTCGGTTTCTGCTCGGAATCGTATAGCCTATCGCGGCTCTGAAAACCACCTTCGGCAGCCGCCCGAGGCGGTTTTTTCCCATCGTTCTTTCAGGTACTTATAGGCTATAACGGCAACCAGAATCTGATGGTGGAGCGGTGCTGCTGGACTACGCGCTGACGACCTTCGCGACGCTGATGGTGGTGGTCGATCCGATCGGTCTGGCCCCGGTGTTCCTGTCAATCACCCAGGGCCTGCCGAAGGCCGCCCGGCGCGGCATCGGCTGGCGCGCCTCGGCCATAGCCGCCGCCATCCTGGTGGCGACGGCGCTCGGCGGCACATGGCTCCTCGCCCGGCTCGGAATCGGCCTCCCCGCCTTTCGCATCTCCGGCGGCCTCCTGCTGTTCGTGGTCGCGTTCGAGATGGTGCTGGGCGTCCGGCCGGCGCGAGAGGCCCAGCAGGCCACCCAGGCGGCGGAGGAGCACGCGCGGAATATCGCGGCCTTTCCGTTGGCGATCCCGATGATCGCGGGCCCGGGTGCGATCACAGCCACGCTCCTGCTGGCCGGTCGCGCGGCGGATCAGCCGGTTCAACTGATAGCGCTGATCGCCATCATCATTGCGGTCGCCGCCATTTGCGGCGTCACCTTCGCGTTGGCGGGGCGCGTGGCCGGCGCGCTCGGCCACACCGGCAACGTCGTGCTGTCGCGATTGCTCGGCGTCGTATTGGCGGCCCTCGCCGTCCAGTTCGTCATCGATGGGATTCGCGAGGCATTCGGCTGAAAAGGGACTCACGACCGCGAGTCAGGCTAGTCCGAGCGAGAACCACGTTTCCGATGAAATCAGAAGCGGCGCTAGAGCATCGGACCCGAAAGTGGGAACCGGTTTCGGGATAAATCCGATGCTCAATCAACTAACTGGAGCGGCGGCGCTGATTCCATTTGACCGGCGGCCGCTCTAGATTATTGTTTTAACGCGTTTTCTTCACGCGAACCGGTATCCATCCTCGGGTCAAGCCCGAGGACATGCTTCGCTCGAAAACGCTATATCTCTTGATCCCGAGGCTTTGTGTTCAAGCGAACGGAATCCTCCGTTGGGTCAAGCCCGAGGACACGCTTCGCTTGAAACGGCTCAGGATCCTGCCGGGGCAGCACCGCCGCTGCTCGAATTATCGCTTTCCGCCTCCAGAGCTGGAACCAGCGCCAGTTCGAGATCGCCCGCTTCAAGCGGATCCTCGTCGTCGCGCAAAGCCGGATCGTCTGATGGCGTCGGAACGCTGAACCCACCAGGCAGGCGGGAATCCAGCAGCCCCGTTCCTTTCAGTTCTTCCAGGCCCGGCAGATCGCCGAGGTTCTCGAGGCTGAACTGGGACAGGAACGCCTCGGTCGTTCCGAAGGTGAGCGGGCGGCCCGGTGTCTTGCGGCGACCGCGCGGCTTGATCCAACCGGTCTCCAGCAGCACATCCAGCGTGCCCTTGGAGGTCACGACGCCGCGGATCTCCTCGATCTCCGCGCGGGTCACAGGCTGATGATAGGCGATGATGGCCAGCACCTCGATCGCCGCGCGCGACAGGCGCCGCGTCTCCGTGCTTTCCCGCGTCATCAGCCAGGCCAGATCGCCCGCCGTGCGGAAGGTCCACTTGTTCGCGATTCGCACCAGGTTGACGCCCCGCGACGCGTAGTCCGCCTGCAACCGGGCAAGAGCCGATTTGATATCGACGCCGTCGGGCATCCGCTTGGCCAGCGCCGCCTGATCCAGCGGTTCGGAGGAAGCGAACAGCAGCGCCTCTAGTAAGCGTAATTCCTCGGGCCGCGCCGCGGGCAGATCCGACTCAGGTTCCTCGAACTGCTCCACGCGCATTTCCGCCAGGCTTGCCATCGCTCGGTCTCCTTCTTCCAATTACTGCACCGGGGTGTCCGGTCCCGCCGTCGGATCGGGTGACGGCTGCGGCGCACGCTTGCGAAAATAAAGCGGCGCGAAGGCCTCTTTCTGATTCAGATCCATGACGCCCTCGCGCACCAGTTCGAGAGCGGATGCAAAACTCGACGCGAACACAGTGGCGCGCTGCGCCGGATCGACGACAAACGTCATCAGATACTCGTCAAGGCATCCCCAATCCTCGCCCGAAAGGCCGACCAGACGCTCAAGCGAGGCGCGTGCCTCGCTCAACGACCAGACCGTGCGCTTGGCCATGTGAACGGTCGTCAATACGCGCTGCTGACGCTGCACGGCATAGGCGGAGAGCAGGTCGAACAAGGTCGCGGTGAACTTCGGATGTCGAATCTCGGCGATCGACTCGGGATTTCCGCGCGGGAAGATGTCGCGCCCCAGTTGCTGACGATTCATCAGGCGGTTCGATGCCTCGCGGATGGCCTCAAGCCGACGCAGACGGTTGGCGAGCGCCGCCGCCATTTCGCCCGCGCTGGGCCCATCCGGTGTCGGCGGTTCCGGCAGCAGCAATCGCGATTTCAGGAAGGCCAGCCACGCCGCCATCACCAGATAGTCGGCGGCCAGTTCGAGACGAATCTTGCGCGCCGCCTCGACGAAAACGAGATACTGATCCGCGAGCGCCAGAATGGAGATTTTCGACAGGTCGACCTTCTGCTGCCGCGCAAGCGCCAGCAACAGGTCAAGCGGGCCCTCATAACCCTCGACATCGACCACGAGCGCAACCTCGTCGGCGACGACGTGCTCCGTCGGGCGGCCGGTTTCAAACGAAAGAATTTCAGCGCTCATGCGCTCGCGGCTCCAATCAGTGCGTCGAGTTCCGCCCACGCCGCTTCGCGGTCGAACGGTTGCGGCGGCTTGCGCGCGGCCAACGCCCGCCGGGCGCGGTCCAGTGCGACACCCGACAGCTCCGGAGTTTCGCTGGCGACCTGCCGCATCTCGTCCAGCCTGCCGTTGCAGTGCAGGACCATGTCGCACCCGGCCACGACGATCGCCCTCGTCCGCTGGGCGATCGAGCCCGACAACGCATTCATGGACACGTCATCACTCATCAATAATCCCTGAAATCCGATCGAGCCGCGAATCACCTGCTCGATGATTGTCGCAGATGTTGTCGCCGGTTGGGTGGCGTCAATCGCACTGAACACAACATGGGCGGTCATCGCCATCGGCAGATCGGAAAGGGGACGGAACGCAGCGAAATCAACGGCCTCAAGCTCGTCTTTCAAGGTATCCACGACCGGGAGCCGGTGGTGGGTGTCCGCGGTCGCCCGTCCGTGACCAGGAATATGCTTGAGAACCGGCAGAACACCGCCCTGTTCCAGCCCCTCGGTCACAGCCCGCGCGATGCTCGCAACCTTGTGAGGATCGGTCCCATAAGCGCGATCACCGATGACGGCATCCGCGCCCGGCACCGGAACATCCGCCAGCGGCAGGCAGTCGACCGTGATCCCGAGATCGGCGAGATCGGCCGCGATCAGTTGCGCGCTGAGCCGCGCGGCCTTCAGGCCCGCGGCCTGATCGCGGTCATAGAGAGCGCCGAACGTCGCGCCCGCCGGATAGACGGACCAATGCGGCGGCCCCAACCGCTGCACGCGGCCGCCCTCCTGGTCGATCAGGACGGGCGCATCACCATCCTCGACCGCTTCGCGAAATTCTTGAACCAGGCGAGCAACCTGCAGAGGATTGTCGATGTTCCTCTTGAATAGGATGAACCCCCACGGCCGCTCTGCGCGCAGGAATTCGCGCTCCTCCGTTGTCAGGCTCAGGCCTGACGCTCCCGTGATGAATGCGCGCGTGCTCATGTCGGCCGATTAGCTCTCACCGGCCGCGATGGTCAAGGAAACCGCCGTTAATTCCTTTGGACGACGCACTGTCCGCCGGCAGATTTGAGGCTTCCGCAGAAACGAGAGGCCTCGCCGGACGAGGCGAACGGCCCGACCATTGCGCGATAGTAGACGCCCTTGGCGCCGAGGTCGGCGCGTTTGATCACTGGCGTGCGCGATCCCAGCACCGACGGGAATTTACCCTGCAGCACCCGGAACGAAGCCTTCGCGTCCGCCTCATTCTTTTGCGAGGAAACCTGGACCAGATATCCCCCGCTGCCGGACGCCTGTTGCGCCGGATTGGTCGATGCCATCCGGGTGCGGGTGTCGGCGGCTGGCGTGGATGGCGACAGCGGCACATTTGCCCCCGGCGCGACTCCTGCCGCAGCCGTCGTATGCCGGTTAGCAGCGGAGGCGGCAGCGAGATCAGCCTGATCGCCGCGGACCGCCAGTGTCCTGACCTTGCGCGGCTCATCACCCCCGAGCGCGCTGTTCGCGACGGTCGCGGGAGGCTTGATATCCGGAGCCACGCTTGCCGCGGACGGCGGGTTGTCGTTCTGGTTCAGCGGCGGAAAAACCACGCGCGGGCCGGCGTTCACGGCGCTTTTGACATCGACCGGCTGCTCTTCACGAGACACCACCTGCTCGGTGCCGTTTTCCGCCGACATCCGGTCCTGAAGCAACTTGCCGACCGCATCACCCGACGTCGCCTGTTGAGGCACGATCTTGTTGGGTTCGGTATCGGCCCTGATGACCGGCGGCTCACCACTCGGCGTAGTCCCGACAAAGGTGCGGTACCCATACGCCGCGCCGGTACCGACCACCGCGAGCGCCAGAACCGCGACCACCGTCGCCATTTTTCCGCGACGGCCGGGAGCCGGTTCAGCTGCAGCCTCCCCGTAGCCGTAAGATTCGTCGTAGCCGTTCTCGTCGCCGAAGGGCGCTTCCGGATAGGTCTCGCGCGGAAACTGACCCTCATAAGCATCGTGTGGAACACGATCGCCATAGGCATAGGCCGGCTGATCGTCCGGCAGATTCCCATACCGTGCATCGTGGTAACGGTCGGAATCGTTCTGATAAGATTCCGGCTCAGGCTGCTGATGGCTGTCTGGATAAACCGCCGCGCGCCGCAGCACCGGATGCGGCGAGGATTCGAACTGCTCCGGCGAAGGATCAGGCTGCGTCATGCGCCTTTGAATCCACGACGGCGGCCCGGCGGGTGGCTGCTCTTCGATGGGTTCCTCGATCGGCGGCAGCGGCTCAAAATGGTCGACGGGATCATCCACCGGAGCCATCGACGTTTCTCGCTTGGGCTCACCGAAAGAATCGCCCTGACCAATCAGCCGCGCCAGTTCCGCAAGCGGATCCGGCTCCGTGGGAGCAGCCGCGCGCTGGTCGTCGCGCCCGTAATCGTCGTCCTCCGGGAAGGGCCGGTCCTGATATCGATGAGCCATCGTGATGTCGCGTCCCTTTCGGAAAGGCGCCAACTCGCTCGTTCTAAACGAAACAGCTGCCAATCAAGCCCATCACGATCCCCTTCATGACGGCTAACCCATTATCGCATCTCGGTCGGCGCATGGACGCCGAGAACGGTAAGTCCGGATGCCAGAACAGCGACAACGCCCTGAACCAGCGCCAGCCGTGCCCTGGTTATTTGTGCATCATTATTGATAATGAAGCGTAAATGAGGCAAATCGCGCCCTTTTGTCCAAAGCGCGTGAAATTCGCTCGCGAGATCATAGAGATAGAAAGCGATCCGGTGCGGCTCGTGCGCGACCGCGGCAGCTTCGACCGTTCGCGGATAGAGCGCCAGCCTCCGCAACAAGCTGATTTCCACGGGATCGGACAGCCGTTCCAGGTCCGCTGTCCCGAGGAATTGCCTTCGTTCCGCATCCGCTTCGGGAAGGTCCGGGAACACCTCGCGCGCATTTCGGAAAATCGAGAAGCCGCGAGCGTGGCCGTACTGAACATAGAAAACCGGATTGTCCTTCGACTGCTCGATGACCTTGGCGAGGTCGAAATCCAGCACCGCGTCGTTCTTGCGGAACAGCATCATGAAGCGCACGGCGTCGGAGCCGACTTCATCGACTACTTCACGCAACGTCACGAAATCCCCGGCGCGCTTCGACATCTTCACCGGCTCGCCGTTGCGCAACAGCTTCACGAGTTGCACGATCTTGACATCGAGGGTCGCTTGGCCCGACGTGACCGCCTTGATCGCGGCCTGCACGCGCTTGATGTAGCCGCCGTGGTCGGCGCCCCAGACATCGACCATGTTGTGAAAGCCGCGGTCGAACTTCGTCTTGTGATAGGCGATATCCGAGGCGAAGTAGGTATATCCGCCATCCGACTTCTTCAGCGGGCGATCGACATCGTCGCCGTAGGCCGTGGCGCGGAACAGGGTCTGCTCGCGATCCTCGTAGTCCTCCACCGGCGCGCCCTTCGGCGGCGGCAACCGGCCCTCATAGACGAGGCCATCTCGTATTAGCTGGTCAAGCGTCGCTTCCAGATAATTGGGTTGTGCAAGATTGCCCGGCGCCGGCTCTAACGTGAATACGCCGGATATCGTCGCCTCGCCTAATGCAGCCGCTTCTCGTATTTTCTCTTGAGCAAAGTAGAAGCGAATTCCGCCTGGGCCTCCCTCCATTAGGTTATAAGATTCTTCCGCGCAGTAGAATGTCGGCTTCTCATCCTCGGCGGAAAATTTGACAATCTTTTCGGCCAAGGCCTTTTCCGAGAAAAAAGTGTCGAATTTAATATTCAATGCTTTCAAGTCATTCAAAATTTGGATGAGCATTGCTTCGACGGTTACTTGTCGCACAATTCTCAATACATCCAAGTTCGGGCTGCTTAACAAGGATAGACCGTACGAAGCAGCTAGCTGTTCTCCAACCGGCTTGAGATAATCGCCGGGGTAAAGTCCATCCGGAATCTCGCCGATGTCCTCACCCAGCGCCTCGCGATAGCGCAGGAACGCCGAGCGCGCGAGCACGTCCACCTGCGATCCGGCGTCGTTGATGTAGTATTCGCGCGTCACGTCATAGTCCGCGAACGACAACAGGCTCGCCAGCGCGTCGCCGAACACCGCGCCCCGGCAATGCCCGACATGCATCGGGCCGGTCGGATTGGCCGAGACGTATTCGACATTGACCTTTTCGCCGCGCCCGATGGCGCTGCGGCCATAGCCTTCGCCCTTACGCAACACGTCACGCAGTACATCAAACCAGACCGGCAACTTCAGGGTCAGGTTGATAAAACCGGGACCGGCGATCTCGGCATTCTCGATCAGATCGTCAGCGCGCAGCTTCGTCACGATCCGTTCGGCGAGATCGCGCGGTTTGGTTTTAGCGTCCTTCGCCAGCACCATGGCGGCGTTGGTCGCCATGTCGCCATGCGAGGCATCACGTGGCGGCTCGACGACGATCCGCGTCAGATCCAGTCCGGGCGGCAGCGCGCCTTCTTCCGCGAGCGCGGCGCACGCCCTGTGCACGCGCGCAAGCACATCCACGAAAAGATGCTGCGATGGACTGGAATTGGTCATGATATCCGCGATTTGAGTGGAGCTGGAACACGCGCCGCCTAACGCAATTCCGGAGTCGAGTCAAAAAGGCGCTTGTGCTCGTTGATCGCGAAGCGGTCGGTCATCCCCGCGATGAAATTGCCGACCCTGCGCGCTTTTTCGGCATCGAACGTGCGATCGACGCCCTCCTCCGGCAACCATTCGGCGGGAAGCGCAGCCGGATCGTCACGGTAGCGAATGAACAGGTCCCGGACGATGGTTTCAGCCTCGTCCATCACTCGCATGACGCGAGGATGGCGATACATCCTTTGTCGGAGAAACGCCTTGATCCCGGCTTCGGCCTCAGCCGCCTCCGGCGGAAAGGCGATCAGCGGCGCGGAGTGTCGGCGCACATCATCGACCGATCGCGGCCGCGCAGCGGCAATCCGCCTGCCCGCCTCGGACAGGACCGCCATGATCAGGCAGGAGATCAGTTCGCGCACCAGTTCGGCGCCGCGCCGCCCATTGTCCAGCGTCGGATGGCGGCGCGCGATATCCGCGATCATTCCGGCGGTTAGCGGCATCTCCTTCAAATCATCGACAGCGAACAATCCGGCACGCAAGCCGTCGTCGATGTCGTGGGCGTCATAGGCGATGTCGTCGGCGACCGCCGCGACCTGCGCCTCGAGCGAGGCGAAGCTCCATAGCTCCAGATCGCAGGTCCGGTTGAAATCGGCGATACCCACCGGCACGCCCCGACGCTGATAGCGCCCCACGGCGTTTCCGGCGGCATCGGTCAGCGGACCGTTGTGCTTGACGATCCCCTCCAGCGTTTCCCAGGTCAGGTTGAGGCCGTCGAAATCCGGATAGCGGTGCTCCAGCAGGGTCACGATCCGCAGCGTCTGCGCATTATGGTCGAAGCCGCCATATGGACCCAGGCAAAGGTCCAGCGCCCGCTCCCCGGCGTGGCCGAACGGCGGATGGCCGAGATCGTGAGCCAGCGCCAGCGCTTCCGTCAGATCCTCGTCGAGCCCGAGCTGGCGGGCCAGCGCGCGGGCAATCTGCGCCACTTCGAGGGAGTGGGTGAGACGGGTCCTGAAGTGATCGCCTTCATGATAGACGAACACCTGGGTCTTGTGCTTCAGCCGCCGGAACGCCGTCGAATGGATCACCCGGTCGCAATCGCGCCGGAACGCGCTGCGGGTCCGGCTCGGCGGCTCGTCATGCAGCCGCCCGCGGCTGCGGTCGGGCTCGCTGGCAAAAGGCGCAGGCGGGGCCGCCATTCCAACTGTCACGGCACTTGCCCCCTTCCGATGGTTTGATTCCGCCGCGAGCCCACTTAACTATGGCTTGCGGGCAATTCAAAATATTAGACAATGTCCGCAATCGCATATGGAGTCGCAGGATGACAGAAGCCAACATCACCGTCAGCGAGCGCGCGGCGCGGCGGATCAGAGAAATCCTGAAATCCGAGGGCGATGGCGCGATGTTGCGTATCAGCGTCGAAGGCGGAGGCTGCTCGGGCTTTCAGTACAAATTCGACATCGAACGCGCCAAGGCCGACGATGATCTGGTAATCGCGCGCGATTCCGCGGTGGTGCTCGTCGATCCAGCCTCCGTCCCTTTCCTGAGCGGCTCCGAAGTCGATTTCGTTGACGATCTGATCGGAGCATCGTTCCGGGTCGTCAATCCGAACGCCACCGCCTCCTGCGGCTGCGGCACCAGCTTTTCGATATAGTTTTTTGGGGTCATACGCGACCCTGACCCGCTTAAAGGGACCTTCGCGCCGGATGCCCCGTTTCGGATCGGCAATCACCTGCGGGACCACCTCATGCGCATAGCCACCTGGAACGTCAATTCGGTCCGGCAGCGCCTGGATCACCTGATCACCTGGCTGGGAGAGACCGCGCCGGACGTGGTCTGCCTTCAGGAGATCAAATGCGTCGACGAGCAATTTCCCCGCGAAGCCATCGAGGCGCTCGGCTACAATGTGGTGACGCACGGCCAGAAGACCTTCAACGGCGTAGCGCTGCTATCGAAATTCCCGTTCGACGAGACCCGGCCCCGGTTGGCGGGCGATGACGGCGACGTGCAGTCGCGATTCCTCGAAGGCGTCGTCACCCTCAAGCACGGGGTGGTGCGCGTCGCCTGCCTCTATCTGCCCAACGGCAACCCTCCGAACACCGAGAAATATCCTTATAAACTCAAGTGGATATCGCGCCTTATTGAGTATTCAAGGGAACGATTGAAAAGCGAGGAAGCCTTCATACTCGCCGGCGATTTCAACGTCATCCCCGCGCCGTGCGACGTCTACAATCCCGCCGCATGGGTCGATGACGCCCTGTTCCGCCCGCAGACACGGCAAGCGTTCCAGACGCTGCTCGGGCTGGGCCTGACCGACGCCTTACGCGCGGTGTCAGATGGCGCCGGAGAATATACCTTCTGGGACTATCAGGCGGGCGCCTGGCAAAAGAACAACGGCTTGCGGATCGACCATCTGCTGCTGTCGCCGCAGGCCAGCGACCGGCTCAGCGGAGCAGGAATCGATCGTCATGTGCGCGGCTGGGAAAAAGCGTCAGACCATGTCCCGGTCTGGATCGACCTCGATCTGGACGTGACGGGAACAACCTAAGATTTTGATTTTGCTGCGTTTTATTCCAAAGAACCAGTATCCACTTCGCTCGAAAATGTTATAAGCGAAGCAACTTAGTCCCGCCGCCCCTGCACCCAGTGTTCCAGCATCTGCAGCGCCATGGCGCGATCATCCTCCGAGGCCTTCGCGATCGCCTTGTTATAGCTCTCGGCGATCCAGGTCTCGTCCGGCGCCGCCGCGTCTCGCGCCAGCGTCAGCCACATCAGGCCGCGCGCCGCCTGCCGGGGCAACAGGTCGCCGTTGAACAACATCCTGCCGAGCATCGCCTGCGCCTGATGCTGGCCCTTCTGCGCCGCGAGGCCGAGCCAGCGGGCACCATACTTGACGTCGTGAGGCGCTCCGATGCCTTTCAGATAAAGTCGGGCGAGATCGTATTGCGCATCGGCATTGCCGAAATAGGAGGCCGCGTAGGAAAACATCTCGCGCGCGCGCTCAGCGTCACGTTTGATGGCCGAATTCGGAATCCCTTGCAGATAATAGCGCCCGAGCGCGACGAACGCGTTAGCCACAACGCCGGCCTGCGGCGCCGAAGGGCTGTCCTCGGCATGGGCATTGGCGATACGGCTGAAGTACTGGAATGCCCGCAGATCATCCTGGGTAACGCCGTCGCCCTTGGCATACATACGCCCCAGCCGCCACTGGGCGATCGGATGCCCACCCTCGGCGGCGTACTGCAGAGCCGTCAGCGACACACTCGGCGTCGCCGCCTTCTTCAGCGCCTCAGCCCCGGCGAGGGGCGCGGAAGCCACGGGAAGCGCCGCGGCGGCTTCCTGCTCTCCGGCCACGGTTCCATCAAAGGCAAAGGCCGGGGCGCTCACGCACGCCACGCTCCAAGCCAACGCCAAAACTGCTGTGCTAGCCATCCGCATTAACGCAACTTCTCGAACATCCTGCCCGTACAGGTCAGGATACGGCTAAACATCTGTCCAAACTGCCGAGCGAACTTTGCGCGCTCGTCGGATGTGGGATTGGTCGCGCCGATCCGCCATTCGGTCTTGCGGTCGGGGTACCAGACATATATCAAATTTACGTCAGTACGCGGGCGAACCGCGTTGCTGTCGATTCTAACGCCGTCAGCGGTCGCGAGCGCCGCAAGGCGATGCGAATCGATCCATCGCGCGCCAGACAAGCCCGCACGGCCGGGCCCGCGCATCGGACCTTCCGTGGCACGACGGCTCGACAGCCTGCCTTTGATGTCCGTCCCGACATCCATCGCGAACCCGATCCCTCCCTGCGGCCTTTTTTCCGGAGACGCTTCCGGGGCTTCGAGCCTCTGAAGCGTCAGCTTCCAGCCGACAGATAAATTTTCAAGAAGGGGTGTGGCCAAATAGCGGCGTCTGCAAGAGCCACCTGTTCGCAGGGTTAAATGATCAGCCAGGTGTTGCGCACTGGCAACAATATTGTCACAGGGCAACAACAGGCGGTTGCGGGGCGTGTACGCCTACATGTTCAGCGCGCGCCCGTAGGCGTCGAGCACCGCTTCCTTCATCATCTCCGAGAGTGTCGGATGCGGGAAGATGGTGTGCATCAATTCCTGCTCGGTCGTCTCCAGGTTCATCGCGACCACGTATCCCTGGATCAGTTCGGTGACCTCCGCGCCGATCATGTGCGCGCCGAGCAACTGCCCGGTTTTGCTGTCGAAGATCACCTTCACCAGCCCCTGATCCTCGCCGAGCGCGATGGCCTTGCCATTGCCCGCGAACGGAAAGCGGCCGACGCGGATATCCCTGCCCGCCGCCTTCGCCTTGGCCTCGGTGAGGCCGACGGAGGCGATCTGCGGGTGACAATAGGTGCAGCCGGGGATCAGGCTCTTGTCCATCGGATGCGGTTTGAGGTCCTTGATCGCCTCGATACAAATGACCCCTTCGTGCTCGGCCTTGTGCGCCAGCATCGGCGGTCCCGCGACGTCGCCGATCGCATAGATACCCGGTACGTTGGTCCTGCCGTAGCCGTCGATCACGATGCAGCCGCGATCGGTTTTCACGCCGAGCTTTTCCAATCCGAGATTCTCGATGTTGCCGACCACGCCGACCGCCGAAATCACCCGCTCGAACTCGGCGGCGACCGGCTTGCCGTCGCCCGCGTCGATGGTGGCGACGACGCTGTCGGCCTTCCTGTCGAGCTTGGTGACCTTGGTGGAGGTCATGACCTTGATGCCCTGCTTCTCGAACTGCTTGCGGGCGAGAGCGGCGATCTCGGCATCTTCGACCGGGAGAATCTGCGGCAGCACTTCAACCACCGTGACCTCCGCCCCCATGGTGCGGAAGAACGAGGCGAACTCGATGCCGATCGCGCCGGAGCCGACGACAAGCAGGGACTTCGGAATCTTCGGCGCGACCATCGCCTCGAAATAGGTCCAGACCAGCTTGCCGTCCTGCTCCAGGCCGGGCAGCACGCGCGGCCGCGCGCCGGTCGCGACGACAATGTGCTTCGCCTGATAGCTGCCCTCGCCCAGCACGCCCTTGGGCGGCTCGGTCTTGATGCGCGGATCCGACGTCTTCACCGTGATCTTCCCCGGAGCATCGATCGATGCTTCGCCCCAGATCACGGTGATCTTGTTCTTCTTCATCAGAAAGCCGACGCCCTCATTGAGGCGCTTGGAAACGCCCCGCGAACGCTGCACCACGGCCGTCGGATCGTAGCTCACCTTCTCCGCCGACAGGCCATAGTCCCCGGCGTGCTGCATGTAATGATAGATTTCTGCCGAGCGCAGCAGCGCCTTGGTCGGAATGCAGCCCCAGTTCAGGCAGATGCCGCCGAGATGCTGCTTCTCGACGATCGCCGTCTTGAGACCCAGTTGCGCCGCCCGTATAGCGGCGACATAACCGCCCGGGCCCGAGCCGATGATGATGACGTCGAAGTGAGTATCAGCCATGGCCTCTGCTTTCTGTCCTCAATTCGTGGCGTCGACCAGTTCGACCCGCCGGTTCAGCGCACGCCCCTCTTCGGTGCGGTTGGTCGCCATGGGAGCGGCCATGCCGACGCCAAGCGGCGTCATGCGCGCTGCGACGATGCCGTGCTCGCGGCTGAGCGACTCAACGATAGAGCGCGCGCGACGATGTGACAGGTCGCGATTGTAATCGAGCGCCCCCTTGGAATCGGTATGCCCGACGATCAACACCTTCAACTCGGGTTGAGCTTTCAAAAGCTTGGCGATCTCGTCGAGCTGCGGCTTCGAATCGGAACGCATGGTGTCCTTGTCGAAGTCGAACAGGATGCCGTGAATCGCGACACGCCCTTGCGAAGCGATATCACGCTGCATGGCGGACGACTCCAGCACGACCATCCGCTCTTCCATTGGCTTGGCTTCGGTGATTTCGAGAAGCGCCAGCGCACGGTCCTTGAGCGGCCCGCCACCCGAGCGGTGCATGATCACATACAGCGAGGCATAGACGTCGCCTTCCGCGCGCTTGAGCCGCGCGGCGACGTAGCGCTGGTCGGCCTGCTGATCGCCGAACAGCATGTAGAGCGGGTCGCCGGCGATCGCGAGGCTGAAATTCCGGCCACCGCAAGTCTCACGCTCGCAACTGAACATCGTCTCGAAGCCGGCTTTCTTGAGCGCCTGCTCGTAGTTGCGGAACACCTCCAGCGACGAACGGCCTTCCGGCATCTTGTAGGCGATCTCGGTGAACTTACCCTCCAGCGGCGTCACGGAATTCGCATTCTTGTCCTTGCCGCCGTAGTTCTTTATCGGCGCGATCGCGAGCTTGTAATCGGTGAACGCCTCCTGCTTGTAACGAAGGATCTCCGAGCCGTCATAACGCGGCAACAATGGATGGTCCTTGGAGCCCTTGATGTCCGCTGCCTGCACGGACGCCGCGACCAGAACCACGCCAAGAGACATCAGGAAGGTCCGCATCTTTTTTCCTTCACACGCTCGGTCAAATTCACGACTTGCACTGCTTCTCGCCGAGATCGACCCGAACGATCCGCGACGGTCCCGGCATCGGTCTCCCGTCCGGACTCTTCGCGGGCTCACGCACCACCGTGGCGAGGATCGCGCAATTGCCGCCGTAAATATTGAAACGACCCACGCCAATCCGCTCGATACGATCGACCACGCCGAGTCGCTCGGGGAAATCACGCATCGCAACGATCGCCGCAAAGTCCTGCCACACTGTGAACTGCGGTGGCAATTCGGCGCGCGCCGAACCCGTCATGGCAATGCACGGACTTGCTGCCAGGATCGCAACCGCGAGGGATTTTCCGATGGCCATCGAAGGTCTCCGGCGCGGTCACACCATCATCATCACGGGATTCTCGATCAGCGTCTTGAACGCGCCGATCAATTCCGCGCCGAGCGCGCCGTCGACCGCGCGGTGATCGCAACTCAAGGTCACGCTCATGATCTGCGCCGCCTCGATCCTGCCGCCCCGCACGACCGCCCGCTCTTCGCTGGCGCCGACCGCGAGAATGGTGGCGTGCGGCGGGTTAATGACCGCGGTGAAATCCTTGATGCCGTACATGCCGAGGTTGGAGACGGCCGTGGTGCCGCCCTGATATTCCTCGGGCTTGAGTTTGCGCGCCCGCGCCCGCGCAGCAAAATCCTTCATCTCGGATGAGATGGCGGAGAGCGTTTTCGTTTCGGCCTTGCGGATGATCGGCGTGATCAGCCCTCCCGGCATCGCAACCGCGACACCGACATCGGAATGCTTGTGTTTCAGCATGCCGCCCTCGGTCCAGCTCACATTGGCGTTCGGCACGCGTTGCAGCGCCACAGCCATCGCCTTGATGACGAAGTCGTTGACCGAGAGCTTGTAGAGCGGCTTCTTTTCCTTGTCCTTCGGCGCGGTCGCGTTGATCTCTTCACGCGCGGACAGCAGCCGTCCGATGTCGCAGTCCATCGTCAGGTAGAAATGCGGAACGTTCTGGATCGACGCGGTCAGGCGCTGCGCGATCGTGCGGCGCATGTTGTCATGCGGGACGAGTTCGTAGGAGCCGTCCTCGAACAGCGACAGGATCTGTTTGTCCGACATCGAAGGCGCGATCGACGACGCGCCTGCCGGGGCGGGCGCGGCCGCCGCCTTCAGGCCCTTGCCGGACTTCGCCTGCTCCACGTCGCGCGCGACGACGCGGCCATGCGGACCGCTGCCCTCGATGCGCGCCAGGTCAATGCCGGCTTCACTGGCGAGCCGCCGCGCCAGCGGCGATGAGAAGATGCGAGCGTGGCCGTTCGCCGGCTGCGCCGCTTGCGATCCTGATGATGCAGGCTTGGGCGCGGGGGCGCGGGAGGATGGTTCCGGAGAACCAGTCGCTTCGCCGCTGCCAACTTTCGCCTCCGCCCTGGATTGTGCTTTCGCGTCGGCTTTCGGCTCCACCGTGGCTCCGCTCGCCGCCGCCTTCACATCCTCGCCGTCACCAGCGAGCACCGCAATCACGTTGTTGACCGGCACGTCCTGCGTGCCTTCCGGCACCAGAATCTTCGCGATGGTGCCTTCGTCCACCGCTTCGACTTCCATGGTCGCCTTGTCGGTCTCGATCTCGGCGATGACGTCGCCGGACTTGACCGCGTCGCCCTCTTTCTTGAGCCACCTCGCGAGGTTGCCCTTTTCCATCGTCGGCGACAGCGCGGGCATCAGGATGTTGATCGGCATGACTTGCCCCGCTTACCGGTAACAGACGGCCTTGGCCGCGGCGACGACTTCAGCCACCGACGGCAAGGCCAGCTTTTCAAGATTGGCCGCATAGGGCATCGGCACGTCCTTGCCCGAGACGCGCATCACTGGCGCGTCCAGATAGTCGAATGCGTGTTCCATGATGCGCGCGACGATCTCCGCACCGACGCCCGATTGCTGCCAGCCCTCTTCCACGGTCACCGCGCGGCCGGTCTTCCGCACCGACGCCACGATGGTGTCGGTGTCCATCGGCCGCAGCGTGCGCAGGTCGACGACCTCGGCCTCGATACCTTCCTTGGCGAGTTCGTCCGCCGCCTTCAGGGCGTAGGTCATGCCGTTCGACCATGAGACCAGCGTGACGTGCTGACCGGTTCGCGCGATCCGCGCCTTGCCGATCGGCAGCACATGGTCATCGAGTTTCGGCACCGGACCGGTGTGCCCATAAAGAATTTCATTTTCGAGGAAGATCACCGGATTGGGATCGCGGATCGCGGCCTTCAAAAGTCCCTTGTGGTCGGCGGCTGAATACGGCGCGATCACCTTGAGGCCGGGGATTTGCGAGTACCACGCCGAATAGTCCTGACTGTGCTGCGCGGCGACGCGCGCCGCGGCGCCGTTGGGACCGCGAAACACGATTCCACAGCCCATCTGGCCGCCGGACATGTAAAGCGTCTTGGCGGCCGAATTGATGAGCTGGTCCATTGCCTGCATGGCGAAGTTGAACGTCATGAACTCGACGATCGGCTTCAGGCCCGCCATCGCCGCGCCGACGCCGACGCCCGTAAAACCGTGCTCGGTGATGGGCGTGTCGATCACCCGCCGCGCGCCGAATTCCTGCAACAGGCCCTGCGACACCTTGTAGGCGCCTTGATATTCGGCGACCTCCTCCCCCATCAGGAAGACATCATCGTCGCGGCGCATTTCCTCGGCCATGGCGTCACGCAGCGCCTCGCGGATGGTCATGGTCACCATCTCGGTGCCTTCCGGCACCTCGGGATCCTCTGAAATCCCGGGGCGGGGTGAGGCGGCCATCGGCTTGCCCTCGCTGGCCGGCCGGGCTTCCGCGATCGGGGCGGCTGACGATGTCCGGGAAACAGCCGGCTCTGTTTTGGGCTGTGTCTTGGCGTCCGTCCTGGCCAGATCGGCCGCGCTTTCGCCGTCCGCAAGAATGGTGGCGATCGGCGTGTTCACCGCCACGTCGGCGGTTCCTTCAGGGACCAGTATCCTGCCAAGCGTCCCCTCGTCGGTGGCCTCGACCTCCATGGTCGCCTTATCGGTCTCGATCTCGGCAATGACGTCGCCCGATCTGATCGTCTCGCCCTCCTTCTTCAGCCACTTGGCGAGGTTGCCTTTCTCCATCGTTGGCGAAAGCGCGGGCATCAGAACTTGAATTGGCATGATCGCTCCGAAAAAAGGCTTGCGCGCTCAGCGATAAATATCGGTGTAAAGTTCGGACGCGTCGGGCTCTGGATCGTTCTGCGCGAAGTCCGCGGCCGTATTGATGGTCTCGCGCACCTTGGCGTCGATCTTCTTCAACTCGTCCTCGGAGACCTTGGCCGCCAGCAGGCGGTTGCGAACCTGTTCGATCGGATCCTGATCGTGCCGGACCTTGTCGACCTCCTCGCGCGTCCGATACTTCGCCGGATCCGACATCGAGTGGCCGCGATAGCGGTAGGTCTGCATTTCCAGGATGTAGGGCCCATTGCCCTCGCGGCACCATTTCACAGCCTTGTCGCCCGCCGCCTTCACGGCGCGGACGTCCATGCCGTCGATCTGCTCGCCGGGAATGTCGAAGGACACGCCGCGCCTGGAAAAATCGATCTGCGCCGACGAGCGCGCCACCGACGTGCCCATCGCATAGCGGTTGTTTTCAATAATGTAGACGACCGGGAGCTTCCAGAGCTGCGCCATATTGAAGCTCTCATAGACCTGGCCCTGATTGGCCGCCCCGTCTCCGAAATAAGTCAGGCTGACACGATCATTGCCACGATAGCGATTGGCGAAGGCAAGGCCCGTTCCGAGCGACACCTGCGCGCCGACGATGCCGTGGCCGCCATAGAAATGCTTCTCCTTGCTGAACATGTGCATGGAGCCGCCCTTGCCCCTGGAATAGCCGCCGCGCCGCCCGGTCAGTTCGGCCATCACGCCCTTGGCGTCCATGCCGCAGGCCAGCATGTGCCCATGATCGCGATAACCGGTGATGACCTGATCGCCCTCCCCGAGCGCCATCTGCATGCCGACGACGATCGCCTCCTGGCCGATATAGAGATGGCAGAAGCCGCCGATCGCACCCATTCCGTAGAGCTGGCCGGCTTTTTCCTCGAAACGGCGGATCAACAGCATTTCGCGCAGTGCGTGAAGGTCCTGCTCGCGCGTGAACGAGGGGGGTGGCTGGCTTTTCGAGTCGCTGCCTGCCGGCTGCGCGACGTTCTTCTTGGATGCAACCATGGTCATTCCGGATGCGAGAAAGGGTCACCCTCTCTAGCCCAACTCAGGCAACCTTGAAAGCGTGTGATATCAATGATGTTCGCTATGTCGCGAAATTCCGTGACCGAAAACCGGAGGTTTTTGAAATTAGACAAAAGCCTTCTGCGAAAAGGCTGAAGTGCCGCAAGCGCGGCGGCCGCCAGCGGCGTTTCTAATCCTGGCGGATGATGTGAATCAGGTCGTGCGGATTCGCGTAGTGAAGCTGATAGCGGACGCGCTCATCGAGCATGTCGGGATCGATTCCGCTCGCGCGCAAAAGCGCGACCCGCTTCTCGCCTTCGGCGCGCTCCGCCTTCAGCCGCACCAGTTCGGACGTCAGCGCGATGATCTCCTGATCGAGGTCCTGCCGCGCATTCAACCCGTACTTGCCGGTATAGGCGTTGACGCCGAAATAGCCGACGATCATGGCGGCCATCGCATAGAGAGCGAGGCCGGTGAGCAGCGATCGGAGGCGTGAGCGTGAGACCATGGCCCGACGATGCGACGGTCCGGTTAATGCTTCGCTAAAGACCTCGGGGCTCCGGTTAGCTATTGTTGATGCCGGGCCACCCAGGCGGCGAAAGCCTTGACATAGGCCTCGAGAAACTCGCGCAGCGAGGTCTTGGCGAGCTCTCCCTTCTCATCGAACGCATCGCCGATGCCGCCGATATAGGCTTCCGGCTGCTGCAAGACCAACACGTTGAGAAAAACCAGCGACTGGCGCAGATGATGATTGGCGCCGAACCCGCCCAGGGCGCCCGGCGAACTGCTGATCACCCCGCCGGGCTTGCCGTTGAAAACGCTCTGCCCATAGGGACGCGATCCGACGTCGATGGCGTTTTTCAGCACGCCGGGAACGGACCGATTGTATTCGGGCGTCACGAACAGGACAGCGTCAGCTTTCCTGACACGATCGCGAAAATCCACCCAGTCCGCCGGCGGCGTCGCGTCCAGATCCTGATTGTAGAGCGACAGTCCATTCAGCGTGATGACATCAAGCCGAAGCGACGGCGGTGCGAGCGCCGTCAACGCCCTGGCGAGCTTCAGCGAAAACGACTCCTTGCGAAGGCTGCCGACGATAACGGCGGTGCTTGGTTGGGACGCCATGAAAAGATCCTATGGTTGCGCGGGCCTCGCGGCCGACTGGATCGCAAACAGATGGTGCCGAAGAGACAGGCGCGTTTCCTGTGAAAACTCATCACCAGAAACTTCGCCGCGCTCCCGACCTCCGGTCAATACACGCCGGGGATGATGCGGTGCGTTTGCTGCATGTAGCGGCGATAGTCTTCCCCGAACGTCTCGATCATCATCTGCTCCTCGAAGCGCACGCGCGCGAAGAACAGCAGCGCCACGGCGGCGACGCCGCTGAGGGCGGCGACGACGTTCGGCAGCAGGAAGGCTTGCGCGATCGCCCACAGCCAGAACGAAGCGTACATCGGATGGCGGATCAATCGGTACACACCGGTGCGAACGACGCGATGCCCCTCACGCACTTCCAGTGAAGCCGACCATTGCCGGCCGAGATCCTTGTGCGACCGGCGGAACAGCCAGAGCGAGAAGGCGAACAACAGGCTGCCAAGTATGACGAGACCATAGCCCGGATCGTAGGCGAAAGCGCGCGGCCATCCCGTCGCGAGATTGACTATCGGAATGACAAACAGTCCGGCAAAGGCCGCCGCCAGAAGCGCGCGCTCGCGCCGGCTACCGTCGCGCCGCAACGTCGCGGTGCCCCGCGCCCGCCGGGCATAGGGATAGCGAATGATGAACCAGGCGACGAGACCGATAAGCCATATCGTCTGTCCGAGGGTGATCGAGGACATCAGCCGCCGCCGTGCTTAAGCGACGCCGACGGCGGCGGCGTCCGCCGGCCTGCTCGCGGCAGCGGCCATCCCGGAGGACGCGTGTGGCAGGAGCGCGCCATCCTCTCCAAAACGATCGACACCGCCGGAGGGCGACGTGATCTCCTCGAACGGCAGCGGACCGCAAATGATCAGGCAATAGTCGTAGTTGGCGCGCACGCTGTTTCCCATCAGGAATTTGTAGTGCAACAGCATGAAATTGAACCGGTGACGCCGGAAGCTAGCCCTGTCCATCATGTCATGCAACTGCACGCGGCGGATGTCCGGACGCCCACCCGAGCGCTCGCGGCTGACGCGCTTTAACATGACAGGATCGAAGCGATAGAAACTGATGGCGTCGTCGCGGGCGTGATACTCGGTCCACGGAATTCGCATCTCTCCGGCAACGGTTTGCGCGGCCTGACGAATGCGCTCGCCGCGCGGATGCAGCGAGAATTTCGCGATGGTGGAGCCGACGGTCAGAATACACAAGGAGCGACCGCGCAGCGCGAGTTCGGGATCGCGCTCCAGCGCGCGCGCCACCGCATCCATGACCAATGCGGCGCCGAGGCAGTGACCGATAATGACGACCTCATCGACGTCGGCGTTACGCACCCGGTCAAGGATGCGCTCCGCGAACCGGTCGATCCGGGCATCCATTCTCGGCCGCCGGCCATATACAAACTCGCGCGAAAAGATCCAGTCGTCGAACACATGGTTGATCGGACGCCGCCAGCCCAGCAGGCGCAACAAGCCAGCGCTGACGCCCACGGCCGCCGCCGTCCCAAGCACGCCCGCCGGAAATCCGGTCACGCCCGTGAGCCAGGCCAGGCCGTATCCCACCGCCACGCCGCATCCGATGAACCCCGCGACGTACAGATAAGGAAACAGAAAGAAGCCGGCATACTTCCAGTTCGCATACATGAAGCGGAACAGCGTGCCGGTCACGATGAAATCGACCAGCGTGACGAAGCTCTGCCATAGGCGCGACCACATCCCGCGCGCATGATCTTCAAGGATCAGGTCGTCCCATCGCAGCATTTCATAGGATGTGCGCGTGCTCCAGTTAGGCCCGGACGCCTCGACGACCCAGAACGCGCTCACCGGCGTCGCCTCGATCGCGCTCACGATCCCGGCTCTCACGCCCCAGGTGCGTTGGAAAACCGACAGCGATCGCTCCAGGCGGTTCACTTGCTGTTCCGGCGAAATCGGATCGTATCCGCCGATATGAAAGACATGCCGCCGCGCGATCATTCCGTCACTTCCGTGGGCATCTGTTTTCGAGAAGGAAGAGATGTCGATTCTCCCGGCCTCCAGACACGATACCCAACTTCGACCTCGAATACTTCCCTGAAACCGGCTGTGACGTTTCAGTCACAATGCACAGGATTCCCAGCCGCACAATTGACGAGGGAGTGTGAGGGCGCAAATACTAAACCTCCAAGAGAGTCATAGGAACTTATCGATGCCGACTGGTTTCCCGCCTGCTCTCCTCGCCCTGCGTGCCGGAATCGTAGGTCTTGTCCTGTTCGCGCTCGGCGGATTCCTGACAACCTCCGCCCTTGCCCGGACGGCAGCGCCCCATAGGCCCGGTCATGTGTATCTGATGCGGGGTCTGTTCAACGTATTTTCGCTCGGCATGGACGATCTGGCCGCGAAGCTCCAGAAAGTCGGCGTGAAGGCCGAAGCCGTGTCCTATACGTCGTGGTCCTCGCTCGCCGACAGCATTACCGCTGATTTTCGGGCCGGCAAACGCGAGCCGATCATTCTGATGGGCCATTCATACGGCGCGGATACGACGATCTCCCTGGCGCGCAAGCTGAACCAGAACAGGATTCCCGTGGCGCTGATCGTGAACTTCGATCCGACGGAGCCGGACCAGGTTCCACCCAATGTCCGCCGGATCATCAATTTCTACGTGCCGACCGACTGGGGACGTCCCGTGGAGCCCGGTAAAAAATTTCGCGGCCGCCTGTCCAACCTCGATGAGAGCGGCAAGCACGATCATTTCGAGATCGACAAGGCCGACGAACTTCATCGCAAGGCGATCGCCGCCGTGCTTCAGGCCGTCGGACGAGGCGCCCCTCGCGTCAAGCGACCCGCCCAGCACGAACAGATATCCGAAGCACCGGTGCAATAACCGGACACGAAATCATTGTCGTCAGACGGATCCGTCAAGCCCGTGCTCGTCCCGGCCATGAAGACGACAGTGACCAGAGCCTTTCCGCTTCTGATAAAATCAGAAGCGAGGCGCTAGCCCGTTCTGGCGACAGCGTTACGCCAGAGCCTTGAGCGCGGCACGACCCGCGTACTTCGCTTGGGCGCCAAGCTGCTGCTCGATGCGCAGCAACTGATTGTACTTGGCGGCGCGGTCCGAACGCGACAGCGATCCGGTCTTGATCTGTCCGCAATTGGTGGCGACCGCGAGGTCGGCGATGGTGGAGTCTTCGGTCTCCCCCGAGCGGTGCGACATGACGGCGGTATAGCCGGCCTTGTACGCCATTTCGACGGCGGCCAACGTCTCGGTCAACGTGCCGATCTGATTGACCTTGATGAGGATGGAATTGGCGCGGCCATTCCGGATGCCGTCGGCGAGCCGCGTCACGTTGGTGACGAACAGGTCGTCGCCGACAAGCTGGCAGGTCTTGCCGATCATGTCGGTGACGAGCTTCCAGCCCTCGAAATCATCCTCGGCCATGCCGTCCTCGATCGAGACGATCGGATAGTCCGAGGCCAGCTTGGCGAGATATTTCGCCTGCTCCTCGATGGAACGGGTCTTGCCTTCGCCCTCGTAAACGTACTTGCCGTCCTTGAAGAATTCCGTCGAAGCCGGATCGAGCGCCAGCGCCACGTCATCGCCCGGCCTGTAGCCGGCCTTGACGATCGCACCCATGATGAAATCAAGCGCCGCATTGGCCGACGGCAGGTCCGGTGCAAAACCACCCTCATCGCCGACGTTGGTGTTGTGGCCGGCCTTCTTCAGTTCGGACCTCAGGGTGTGAAAGATTTCCGATCCGCAGCGCAGCGCGTCCGAGAACGTCTGGACGCCAACCGGCATGATCATGAATTCCTGGAAGTCGATCGGATTGTCGGCATGCACGCCGCCGTTGACGATATTCATCATCGGCACCGGAAGCGTCCGCGCCGTGACGCCGCCGACGTAACGGTACAGCGGGATGTCGAGAGAATCCGCCGCCGCCCTGGCGAGCGCCAGGGATACGCCCAGAATCGCGTTGGCTCCGAGCCGGCCCTTGTTCGCGGTCCCGTCAAGCTCGATCAGGGTCTCGTCGATCTGCGCCTGCTGCTCGGCGTCCATGCCCCCGATCGCATCGAAGATTTCGCCGTTCACGGCGTCGACCGCTTTTCGGACGCCCTTGCCGTGATAGCGGCTATTGTCGCCATCGCGCAGTTCGACCGCCTCATAAGCGCCGGTCGAAGCACCGGATGGCACCGCGGCCCGCCCCATCGCGCCATCTTCGAGCACCACGTCGACCTCGACGGTCGGATTGCCGCGGCTATCGAGAATTTCGCGGCCGATGATGTCTACGATGGCAGTCATAAGAACCTCTTGAGTCACTGGATCACGATGGCCGGATCGAACCGATCCAGAACCATGAACGTGATCGATTCCAGATGTTTTGAGAAGCGGGATGCGAGCAGAAACCAATACCTGCTTTTCCTCGTCCCGCTCTAGTGTCCCGATTCCGAAGTTCGTATTCCCTTGCCGCAACCTCTGATGCGAACTTCGGAATCAAAGGGACACTAGCAACTTTATGATTCTAGTGTGGTTTAGGTTCAGAAGTTCGCTTGACGGACTCGATGGGGCAATGAAGCGAACTTCTGAACCACCACACTAGATTTTGCGCTGCTTCTACAGCAATGCTTGTGGGTGGGAAAGGCTATGAATCATGACTCTCTCATGACGAGAGCCTTTCCGCTTCCGACCAAATCAAAAGCGGGGCTTTATGATGTTTATCCAGGATCGGCTTTCGCCGACACCGCTTTGACAGAGACGATCATGCCCAGAAAGCCTCCCTCTTCGCCGAAATCCCCGGATTTACAACTGGGCCGCGCCGTGGCGTGGCCTGATTCTCCGGAGCGGGCAAAACTCGACCGCGTGCCCAATCCGCAGAAGGGCACCGACTACGTCGCGCGTTTCACGGCGCCCGAATTCACCGCGCTGTGCCCGGTCACAGGCCAGCCGGATTTTGCGCATCTGGTGATCGACTACGTGCCGGGATCCTGGCTGCTGGAATCGAAATCGCTCAAGCTCTATCTCGCCAGTTTTCGCAATCACGGCGCTTTCCACGAGGACTGCACGGTAGCCATCGGCAAGCGCATCGTCGGCGCGGTCAAACCGAAATGGCTGCGTATCGGCGGCTATTGGTTTCCGCGCGGCGGCATTCCCATCGACGTGTTCTGGCAGACCGGAGCAGCGCCCAAGGGTGTCTGGATTCCCGATCAGGATGTGCCGTCCTACCGGGGGCGAGGCTGAGCACAGACCGAAATCCCCAGAGTCTGTTTCAACCTCGTTGAATCCTATTCAACCCCGTTGAATCACACGCGCCGCTTATCTTTCTGTTTGAGCATGATCTTTTCGGAAAGCCGGTTTCCACTTTGCGCTGGCGCGGCCCTTCGGGCCGGGATCATGCTCTAACGCAGGCGGGAAGCGGCCTTCCCTACCAGCAACCACGCGCAGACCAATCCGAGAATCGCGATGACGAGGGCATTCACCGCAAGCGTGGGAAATTTTCCGGCCCATGAAAGGCTCAGGCCATAGGCGACGGGGCCTGCCGTCTGCCCCATGTAGAAGAAGAACGAATGCAGCGACAGCGCGGTCGCCCGCGCCTGCTCGGACAACTGGCTGGCGAACACCTGGAGACAGCCGTGAAGCATGTAGAACCCCCAGCCCATCGCAACGAAGCTGAGAAGCTGGATGCGCCAGTCGGGGCCCAGGCCGACCGCCACGATCTGCGCCGCCACCAGCATGGCGCCTGAGATCATCATACCGCGGACACCGAGCAGCGCCAGGAACCGTGACACCGTCATGGTGTAGAACAGGCCGCCGACGGCAAAACCGGCGATGACGATACCCGCGATCGATAGCCGGGTTTCACCCAGTTCGAACAGAAACGCCGCGACGTAAGGAAACAGCCCGAGCACGCAGCAGCCTTCGATGAAAACGGCCGAATAACAGACCCGGGCATTGGGATTACTGAAGATCTGCCGATAGCCCTGCCGCAGATCGGTCAACTTCATCCGTCGCGAGGCCGCGATCGCGTCGCCGCGTTGAAATCCGAGCCCGACCGCGATCGAGACCGCAAGAACCAGAACGCCGAGCACGACGAGCACGCCCCGCCAGCCGACGAGATCACCGATCACGCCGGCAAACGAGGCCCCCAGCAGGTTTCCTCCCATCGTACCCGCGATGGTCCGGCCGATCGCCACCTGTCGCTGCGGCACCGGCACCAGGTCGCTGGCCATGCCGAGAGCGACCGGAAAAACACCGCCCGATGCGATCCCGGCGACGATTCGCGTGACGAACAGCGCGGCATAGGATGTGCACAGCGCGCCGGCGACGTTCGAGATGCCGAGCAGCACCAGGCACACCAGCATCAGCCGTCCCTTGCCGAAGATATCGGCGGCCGCGCCGATCAGCGGCTGCACGATGGCGAACGAGAAGGCGGTGACGGCCGACAGGCCGGCGGCGGTCGCGACCGTCACCGACAGATCCTCGGCGACATGCGGCAGCACCGGGTCCATCGCGCGCGTCGACAGGCTCGCCGCGAAGGTCGCCAGCGCGATGATATTCAGGAGCGGCGGCAATTTGGGCTTCCCGGCCGCTGCCGGGTCAGCCGATGTCATTCCGGGCAGGCCGGGTCGGCCGCCTTCGCCAGAGCATCGAATGCCATCAGCCTTCGCACCAGCGCCTCGAACTCGCGCAGCGGCACCATGTTGGGGCCATCAGACGGCGCATGATCGGGATCGGGATGGGTCTCGATGAACACGCCGGCGACGCCGACCGCGACCGCCGCGCGCGCCAGCACCGGCACGAACTCGCGCTCACCGCCGCTTGAGGCGCCCTTGCCTCCCGGTTGTTGCACGGAATGAGTCGCGTCGAAAATAACCGGCGCGCCGGTGGTGCGCGCAAGGATCGGCAGCGCGCGCATATCGGACACCAGCGTATTGTAGCCGAACGACGCGCCGCGCTCGGTCACGAGGATGTTGCGGTTGCCCCCGCCGGTGATCTTGGCGACAACGTTCCCCATGTCCCATGGCGCGAGAAACTGCCCCTTCTTGACGTTGACGACCTTGCCGGTCGCGGCCGCCGCCAGCAACAGATCGGTCTGCCGACACAGGAACGCCGGAATCTGCAACACATCAACCACCTGCGCGACCTCGGCGCATTGGGCTGCCTCATGGACATCGGTCAGCACCGGCAATCCGAGCGACGACCGAATCTCGGCGAAAACCGGCAACGCCTGCTTCAGCCCGATCCCACGCGCGCCGGAAGCGCTGGTGCGGTTGGCCTTGTCGAACGAGGATTTGAACACGAGGCCGATGTTCAGCCGCGCCGCGATGTCCTTCAGCGCGCCGGCCACCTCGAGCGCGTGAGCCCGGCTCTCCATCTGGCAGGGACCGGCGATAATCGACAGCGGCCGATCCTGGCCGAAGCTCACGGAGCCGACGGAAACGACGGGCGATGCGGAGACGGGCTGGTTCAAGGTGAGTTCCTTTGCCGGCGGACCATGCCGGGCCACGGCGGCGGGATCAACCCGCTTCTCGAATCGAATGGCAACCGCCGTTCACAGGTAGGCCGTAGCTCCGCCAGGTCCGGCCTGATAGGCTCGCGCCGCCGTTTTCCGGAGTCGCAAATGCGCCTGCCCCTCGTTGTTTCGATCGTCACAGCATCCGCCTTTATCGGTACGGCCCGACCGGGACCGGCGTGGGGTCAAACGCCAAATCCGGCATCGCAATCGCCCGGCGTCATCACCGGCGGAAGCCAGAACGTAATGGTCAACGGCAAACCCGCCGCGCGGCAAGGCGACGGCACGACCGGCGGCGCGCTGATCGAAGGATCGTCCAATGTCTTCATCAACGGCAAACCGGCCACGGTGACCGGTAACCGAACCGGATGCGGCGGTTCGGTCACTTCTGGCGGCCATGGCGTTTTCATCAACGGCAAGCCGATGGCGCGCCAGGGCGACCAGACATCCGGTTGCGCGAAATAGCTGACTAGAGCGGCCGCCGGTCAAATGGAATCAGCGCCGCCGCTCCAGTTAATTGATTGAGCATCGGATTTATCCCGAAACTGGTTCCCACTTTCGGGTCCGATGACCTAAACCAGCCGGCTCTGCACGACCGCCGCCTGGATGAACGAGGCGAACAGCGGGTGCGGCTCGAACGGCCGCGACTTCAGTTCAGGGTGGTACTGCACGCCGATGAACCAGGGATGATCCTGATATTCGACAATCTCCGGCAGCACGCCGTCGGGCGAGAGGCCCGAAAACCTTAAGCCGTGCTGCTCCAGCCGGTCCTTGTAAGCGGTGTTGACTTCATAGCGATGGCGGTGCCGCTCGGAAATCTCGACCGCCCCGCCGTAGATTCCCGAGACGCGGCTGCCGCGCTTGAGCATCGCCGGATAGGCGCCGAGCCGCATGGTGCCGCCGAGGTCGCCCGCTTTGGAGCGCTTCTCCAGTTCGTTGCCGCGCAGCCATTCCGTCATCAGGCCGACCAGCGGCTCCTTGGTCGGGCCGAATTCGGTCGAGTTGGCGTCCGCGATTCCGACCAGGTTGCGCGCCGCCTCGATCACGGCCATCTGCATCCCAAAGCAGATACCGAAATAAGGTACGTGCCGTTCGCGCGCGAACCGCGCCGCCTTGATCTTGCCTTCCGCGCCGCGCTGGCCAAATCCGCCGGGCACCAGAATGCCGTCGACATGTTCGAGGAACGGCGCGGCATCTTCGTTTTCAAACACCTCGCTCTCGATCCAGTCGAGGTTGACCTTCACCTTGTTGGCGATGCCGCCATGGGACAGCGCTTCGATCAGCGATTTGTAGGCGTCCTTCATGCCGGTGTACTTGCCGACGATCGCGATCGTCACCGCCCCTTCCGGATTGCGGATGCGCTCGTTGATCTCATGCCAGCCCTTAAGCGCCGGAGGCGCGGCCGGCTCGATTCCGAACGCCGCCAGAACCTCGTCGTCGAGTCCCGCAGCGTGATAGACTTCCGGCACGGCGTAGATGTTATCGGCATCGCGCGCCTCGATCACGGCGCTTTCCCGGACATTGCAGAACAATCCGAGCTTCCGGCGCTCCTCCGCGGGAATTTCGCGATCGGTGCGGCACAGCAGGATATCGGGCTGGATGCCGATCGATCGGAGTTCTTTCACAGAATGCTGCGTGGGCTTGGTCTTCAATTCGCCGGCGCTCGGGATGAACGGCAGCAGGGTCAGGTGGACGTAGATCGCATGACCGCGCGGAAGATCGTTCTTGAGCTGCCGGATCGCCTCGAAGAACGGCAGGCCCTCGATGTCGCCCACCGTGCCGCCGATCTCGCACAGCACGAAATCATGGTCATCGTTGCCGTCGAGAATGAACGCCTTGATGGCATTGGTGACGTGGGGAATCACCTGGATCGTGGCCCCGAGATAGTCGCCGCGGCGCTCCCTGGTCAGGATATCCTGATAGATGCGGCCGGTGGTGATGTTGTCCTGCCTCGTGGCGGGACGCCCGGTAAAGCGCTCGTAATGCCCTAGATCGAGATCGGTTTCGGCGCCGTCGTCGGTTACGAACACTTCGCCATGCTGATATGGCGACATCGTTCCGGGATCCAGGTTGAGGTAGGGGTCGAGCTTGCGAAGGCGGACCTTGTAGCCGCGCGCCTGAAGCAGCGCGCCGAGCGCCGCCGATGCCAGACCTTTTCCGAGCGAGGAGACCACGCCGCCGGTGATGAAAATATACCGCGCCATGGGTCTCAACCTTTAAGGCTCCCGTGTCGATTCGCCAAAACCAATCGCAGCCGCCAGCCGGAACGCGAATGGGCTGTGGGTGACTTCAAAATTCAAACGATTTTGCAGTCTCTTGATGGAAACTGCTGATGCAGGATGGCGACCCCGCCCTGCATCATGCCTGCTTTATTGGGAACGCGGCGCCTGCGGTGCGGCGGGGGCCGGCGCCTGTTCCGACTGCTTCAGCGAATCGAGCAGACCGCCACCGCTCGGCGGGGTGACCGGGGTGGCCGGCTGCGATTGCGACGCCGGCGTCGTATCCAGGATCGAGCCCGGCTTCTGTTCGACGCCGGCAAGCCACGACAGGAGCAGGCTGGTCACGAAAAACCCTACCGCAAGAAAAGAGGTCGTGCGCGTCAGCAGGTTCGCCGTGCCCCGGCTTGACATGAAACCGGCGCCGCCGCCCATGCCGAGGCCACCGCCTTCGGATTTCTGCAGCAGAACGACGACGGTCAGCGTCGCGACGATGATCAAATGGATGACGATAACTGCGGTCTGCATCTCTGGCCTTCCATCACAAGTGCGCGCCGGACGGCCGGACATCACAGGCTTGCGGGGCTTGAACTCGAGTCTGTTTCAACTGCGTTGAACCCGATTCAACCCCGTTGAATCAGACTCGTCGCTTATTTTCTTTTCCGAGAACCGGTTTCCACTTTGCGCTGGCGCGGCTCTTCGGGTCGGGATCATGCTCGAGTGGTTCGGCTCCAACGTTCGCATCCGGGACGCGCGGCCAGCGGCCAAAGGAAGCGCGAATATCAAACTCACTCCACTCGGCGGGGTATCTACACGATCAGGCGCGGCGTTGTCACCCCCACAGGGTCGCCCCCGCAAGGCGGCCGGCCGCGGCAGGAAACGGGTCAGGCTACGGCCTGGGCGATCCCCAGGAAGTCCGCAGCCTTGAGGCTTGCGCCGCCGATCAACGCTCCGTTCACGTTCGGAACCGCCAGCAGCTCCGCGGCATTCGACGGCTTCACCGACCCGCCGTACAGAATGCGAATCTTCGTGCCTTCCACGCTAAACCGTTCCGCGAGCTTTTCGCGGATAAACCTGTGGACTTCCTGCACGTCCTGCGATGTCGGCGTGCGCCCGGTGCCGATCGCCCAGACCGGCTCGTAGGCGACGACGAGATTGGCGGCCGTCGCGCCGTCCGGCAGCGAGCCCGTGAGCTGCCGACCAACCACATCGAGCGTCTGACCGGCATCGCGCTGGTCCTGCGTCTCGCCGACGCAGACGATGGCGGTCAGACCCGCCCGCCACGCGGCTTCGGCCTTTTCCCGCACCAGAGCGTCGGTCTCCGCATGATCGGCGCGGCGCTCGGAATGACCAACGATGACCGCGGTGGCGCCCGCATCCGCCAGCATCTCGGCGGAAATATCCCCGGTATGAGCTCCGGACGGCTTGGAGTGGCAATCCTGCCCGCCGATCCCCACCGGCGAGCCCTGCACCGCCCCCACGAACGCCAGCACCAGCGTCGCCGGCGGACAAATGAGCAGATCGGCTTTTTGCGCGGGACCAGCCGCTCCTGAGATTATCTGGCCGAGTTCGCTGGCCGAAGCCTTCAGGCCGTTCATCTTCCAGTTTCCAGCAATCAGCGGTCGCAGCCCGGTCATGTATCTCTCATAGGTGATTTTGACGTTGCGTCATCTCGGCGTGCCGGCAATCCGACGCCGAGTTCACGGACCTTGCTAGCAGAGGTTATCGGCCGGGGCCAGTCTCCGGCACACGCCGCGGCTCATGGTCGAGGCGCTCCGCCGAGGTTGCGACGGCGCGCTTGCCACTTTATGATGCGTTATCAATTCGGTGGGCTCTCGCGCGGCTTCCGCTCAAGTGCGACCTGCTTCCCATACGACCTGGTTCCCATACGACCTGCTTCCCTCCTGCAAAAGACGGACACATGCTTCGAGGAATACGCAACGCCTCATCAAACTGGCTCGGCAAGACCCTCATGACGATCGTGATGGGCCTGTTGATCGTCGCCTTCGGCATCTGGGGCATCGCGGACATCTTTCACGGCTTCGGCCAGTCGGTGCTGGCCACGGTGGGCGGTACCGAGATTTCGACCGAGCAGTTCCGGCAGATCTACAACGACCGGCTGCAACAGATCGGACGCCAGTTCGGCCGCCCGCTGCCTCCCGATCAGGTCAGGGCTCTCGGCCTCGACCGCCAGATCCTGCAGCAGGTGATCGCGGAGGCCGCGCTCGACGAAGACGCCCAGCGCAAGGGCCTCAAGGTGTCGGACGAGGAAATCGGCCGACAGATCAAGAGCGATCCCACCTTCAAGGGTGCGAATAACGCCTTCGACGCGGCGCGCTTCGCCGGCCTCATCCGCCAGCTGGGATACACCGAGCAGCGCTACGTCGCCGAGCAGCGAAACATGGCGCTGCGCCGCCAGATCGTCGGAACGATGACGGCCGGCGTGGAGCCCTCGAAAACGCTGCTGGAGGCGCTGAACCGCTTCCAGAACGAACAGCGGACCATCGACTACGTCAAGCTCGGCGCGGCGCAGGCCGGAACCATCGATCCTCCCACTGCGGACCAGTTGTCCGGATATTTCGACGCCCACAAGGTGCAGTTCCGCGCGCCGGAATATCGCAAGATGGCTTTCGTGGTGTTGACGCCCGAGGAAGTCGCCAAATGGACCGCCGTGTCCGACGACGACGCCAGAAAGATCTACGAGGAGCGCAAGGACAAGCTGTCCACGCCCGAACGGCGGCAACTCCGGCAGATCATGTTCCCCAGCGTCACGGACGCCCAGGCCGCGCGGGAGAAGATCGTCGGCGGCGCGTCATTCGACGATATCGCCAGGGAGCGTGGTCTTGCGGCCTCGGACATCGACCTCGGCACGATCTCGAAATCCGAGATCATCGATCCCGCCATCGCCAATGCAGCGTTCTCGATCAAGAGCGATGAAGTCAGCCAGCCGACCCAGGGTCGATTCGGCGTCGCGCTGATCAAGGTCGGCCGCATCGAGCCGGGCAACCAGCCGACTTACGAAAGCGTTGCCGAAAAACTGAAACGCGACGCCGCGCTCGATCGCGCGCGCGCTGAGATCAACAACCTCCACAACAAGATGGAGGACGAGCGCGGCGGCGGCGCGAGCGTTGTCGAAGCCGCCAAAAAGGTTGGACTGTCCGCGGTCACCATCGAAGCCACCGACCGTTCCGGGCGCGCGCCGGACGGTAAACCCGTGTCCGGAATTCCGCAGGGCGTCGACCTGATCGCGCAGGCGTTCGCCAGCGATGTCGGCGTCGACAACGAGACGCTGCAACTCGGTAACAACGGCTTCATCTGGTTCGACGTTCTCGGCGTCACCCCCTCGCGCGACCGCACCCTCGACGAGGTCAAGGACAAGGTGGAAGCGAGGTGGCGCGAGGACCAGATCAGCAGCCGCCTGATGACCAGGGCGACGGACACGATCCGCAAACTTGAGCAGGGCGGCAAGCTCGCCGACGAGGCAGCCAGCCTCGGTCTCAAGGTCGAGAGCGCGAGCGCGATCAAGCGGGATGACACGACGGCCACCCTGCCCGCCGCCGTGGTCGCCTCCGTATTCCGCGCCGCCAAGGACGCAGCCGGCCAGGCGCCCGGCACGGGCAATGACGAATGGTTCATTTTCCGCGTCAGCGACGTGAAGGTGCCAACGCTCGATGTCGCCTCCGATGAGACGAAAAAGCTGCGTGAAGGAATCCAGCGCGGCCTGTCGGATGAGTATGTCGGCCAGTACATCGTCAAGCTCGAAGCCGAGATCGGCACCAAGATCAATCAGGCGGCGGTGGCGCAGATCACCGGCGCCAACAGCAACTTCTGACGAGGACCGGCGAGCGCCGCATCCCGAAAGCATCCGATGGACGATCTCAAGGTTCTCATTGGAAAGGTCGCCACCGGCGCGACCCTGACGCGCGACGAAGCCGCTTCCGCGTTCAACAGCATGATGTCCGGTGAGGCCACTCCTTCGCAGATGGGCGGCCTTCTGATGGCGCTGCGCGTGCGCGGGGAAACCGTCGACGAGATCACCGGGGCGGTCTCGGCGATGCGATCCATGATGCTGCGGGTCAAGGCGCCCGTGGATGCGGTCGACGTCGTCGGTACCGGCGGCGACGGCTCGGGCTCGGTGAATGTCTCGACCTGCGCGTCATTCATCGTCGCGGGCGCGGGCGTGCCCGTCGCCAAGCACGGCAACCGCGCGCTGTCTTCCAAATCCGGGGCCGCCGACTGTCTCGCCGCGCTCGGCATCAGGATCGACCTCACCCCCGAACAGGTCGGACGCTGCATCAACGAGGCCGGCATCGGTTTCATGTTCGCGCCCGCGCATCATCCCGCGATGAAGAATGTCGGCCCTACCCGCGTCGAACTGGCGACCCGCACCATCTTCAACCTGCTGGGACCGCTGTCCAATCCCGCGGGCGTCAGGCGGCAGATGGTCGGCGTGTTCTCGCGGCAATGGGTGCAGCCGCTGGCGCAGGTGCTCAAGAACCACGGCTCCGAATCGGCATGGGTCGTTCACGGCTCGGACGGCCTGGACGAGATCACCCTCGCCGGCCCGACATTCGTCGCCGCGCTCGATAACGGCAATATCCGCACCTTCGAGGTGACGCCTGAAGATGCGGGACTGGAGCGCGCCGACGGCGACGCGCTGAAGGGCGGCGACGCCGAGGCGAACGCGGCCTCCTTGCGCGAGGTGCTCGAAGGTAAGCCGGGAGCCTTCCGTGATGTCGCGCTGCTCAACGCGGCGGCGGCGCTGATCGTGGCCGGCAAGGCGAAGACCCTGAAGGAGGGTGTCGCGCTTGGCGCGAAATCGCTCGACGGCGGCGGTGCGCTGAACAGGCTGAAGCAGTTGATCGCTGTTTCCAACGGTTGAGGACGATGGCGTGGCCGACATCCTGACCAGGATCGAAACCTACAAGCGCGAGGAGATCGCGAGCGCAAAGCGCGCACGTCCCCTTGGCGAGGTCACGGCCGCCGCGAAGGCTGCCGCGCCGCCGCGCGGTTTTACCGATGCCATCCGCGCGAAACTCGCGCGAGGCGATTACGCCCTGATCGCCGAGATCAAGAAAGCCTCACCCTCCAAAGGACTGATCCGCGCCGACTTCGATCCGCCGTCGCTCGCCCGCGCCTATGAGGCCGGTGGCGCCGCCTGCCTCTCCGTCCTGACCGATGCGCCGTCGTTTCAGGGCCATCTCGATTTCATGGTTGCAGCCCGCGCCGCGACATCGCTGCCGGTGCTGCGCAAGGACTTCATGTTCGACACCTATCAGGTCGTCGAGGCGCGGGCGCATGGAGCGGACTGCATCCTGATCATCATGGCCGCGCTCGACGATACGGCTGCGACAGACATCGAGGCGGCCGCGCTCGATCTCGGCATGGATGTGCTGCTCGAAATCCATAACCGCGAGGAACTGGATCGCGCGCTCAAGCTGCGTTCGCCGATGATCGGCGTCAACAACCGCAATCTGCGCACCTTCGAGACGACGCTCGAAACCAGCGAAGCGTTGGCCCCTCACATTCCGAAGGATCGGCTGATGGTGGGAGAAAGCGGTATCTTCACGCCGGACGACCTCGCACGGCTCGAAAGGGTCGGCATCTCCACCTTCCTGGTCGGCGAAAGCCTGATGCGGCAAGCCGACGTCACGGCCGCAACGCGCACGCTGCTCAACTATGCATAGCCTCTCTCGCCTCCTTCTCCTTTTGCGGGAGAGGGAAGCAACCAGCCAGGAGCCTTCGCTTTCGATGGAACCCGAAGGCTCCATGATTTTGATTTGACGCGTTTTCCTCACGCGAACCGGCACCCACTTCGCCTGAAAACGCTATAGGATTTGATTGATATGGTAGACAAGAAAAACAAACCCGCCCTCACCCACATCGACGTCAAAGGCGAGGCGCGGATGGTCGATGTTTCGGCAAAGCCCGCGACCGAACGCGTCGCCGTCGCCGAAGGCCAGGTCGTCATGACAAAGGCGACGCTGGCCTTGATCGAAAGCGGCAACGCCAAGAAAGGCGATGTGCTCGGCACCGCGCGCATCGCCGGCATCATGGCCGCCAAGCGCACGTCGGAACTGATCCCGCTCTGTCATCCGCTGGCGCTGTCGAAGGTCACGCTCGATATCGAAACCGACAAGAAGATTCCCGGCTGCCGGGTGCGCGCAAGCGTCAAGGTCTCCGGCCCGACCGGCGTGGAGATGGAAGCCCTCACCGCGGTCTCCGTCGCCTGCCTGACGATCTACGACATGATCAAGGCCGTGGAACGCGGCGTCCGCATCGAGGGCATTCATCTGGTCGAGAAAAAGGGCGGCAAGTCCGGCCACTATCTCGTGACGGATAATGCGCCAGAATAATAAGCGGCCGGCGTGAACACGCCGTTGAGCGGCATTCGGCTCATCGCACCGTTGTATGCGAGCTGAAAGTTCGGTAGATGATTGACACGCCCGCTAGGCGCGTCCCAGTGTGGTGGTTCGGAAGTTCGCTTCATTGCTCCATCGAGCCCGTCAAGCGAGTTCGCATCAAAGGTTGCGGCAAGGGTATGCGAACTTCGGAATCGGGGCGCTAGAGCGGGATGAGGAAAAGTGTGGTGCGGTTTTCCGCCCGCATCCCGCTCTAAATATTGGCATCGATCACGTCGATGGCTCTGGATCTATTCGATCCAAAGCCATCGTGATCTAGAACATTATCGCTTCTGATTGAATTACAAGCGAAGCTCTAGATTATTGTTTTGGCGCGTTTTCTTCACGCGAACCGGTTTCCACTTCGCTCGAAAACGCTATAGGAGGAGATGGTCATGGCCCTGATGGCGGTCGCCGATGCCCTTGCGGCTGTTCTTGACGGAGTCGAACCACTCCCGGAAGAAACAGCAGCGCTCGAAGCGGCGCATCGCCGGGTGCTGGCGAGCGATCTGCCCTCGCGCCGGACCCAGCCGCCGGTCGCAATGTCGGCGATGGACGGCTATGCCGTGCGCGCGGCGGACATCGCGACGATTCCCTCACGTCTTCACGTAATCGGCGAAAGCGCCGCTGGACGGCCGCTCGATCGCGCGCTGCGTGGGGGCGAGGCCTTGCGGATCTTTACCGGAGGGGTGGTGCCGGAAGGCGCCGACACCGTCGTCATCCAGGAGGACACCGATCGCGACGGCGACCACGTTATCGTCAAGGAGGCCACGGCTTCCGGCAAGAACATCCGTCCCGCAGGGGTGGATTTTCGCGAAGGCGACGTCCTCATCCGAGCTCGCACGCGTCTCACCGACCGCCATCTCTCGCTTGCCGCCGGCATGAACTATCCGGACCTGCCGGTGCACCGCCGTCCCACCATCGCCATGCTCGCCACCGGCGACGAACTGGTCTTGCCGGGCGCGACGCCCGGTCCGGGCCAGATCATTTTGTCCAACGGATACGCGCTTCGCGCGCTCGCCCGAGGTGAAGGCGCCGAGGCGATCGACCTCGGCCTGGCCGCCGACACCATGGACGCCACGACGGCCGCGATCCGCCGCGCCCGCGACAGCGGCGCCGATATCCTCGTCACCACCGGCGGCGCATCGGTCGGCGATCATGATTTCATCAAGCGCGCGCTTGAGGCGGAAGGCGTGGCGATGACGTTCTGGCGGATCGCGATGCGGCCCGGCAAGCCGATGATGTATGGACGGCTCGGCGCGACGCGGGTGATCGGTCTGCCCGGCAATCCTGTCTCGGCCTACATCTGCGCGTTCCTGTTCATGGTACCGCTGATCCGCGCGCTATCGGGACGTGAAGATGTGCACCACCGTGTTGAACCGGCGCTGCTCGGAGGCGACGTCGCCGCCAATCAGGCCAGGCAGGATTATCTGCGCGCGCGACTCACCTATTCAACGGACGGCCTGCCGGTCGCAACGCCGGTTACGCATCAGGACAGCTCGCTGATGGGAAATCTTGCCGCGGCGGATGCACTCGTTATCCGCACGCCGTTCGCGCCGGCCGCCAGTAAAGGCCAGCCTTGCAACGTCATCAAGCTCTCGCTGTCATAAAGTCTCGCGTTGTTGACCTTAAATTAAGGGTTGCGGAACACATATCGAACATATAGTGTATGTTCATGATTTGTTTCGAGTTCTCGTGCCACGGGGCTGGCGCATAGGGCTGTAGGCCCGATGTCCCGTCGTCGGCAGGAACCATCAACCAGGGACTGGGTCGGGATGCTCACGCGCAAACAGTACGAACTCCTGCGTTTTATCAACGAACGGCTGAAGGAGTCCGGCGTGCCGCCTTCGTTCGATGAAATGAAGGATGCGCTCGACCTGCGCTCGAAGTCCGGCATCCATCGCCTGATCACCGCACTGGAGGAACGCGGCTTCATCCGCCGCCTCCCCAACCGCGCTCGCGCCATCGAAGTCATCAAGCTGCCGGAACTGGCCGCAAGCGGCGGCGGACGCCGCGGTTTCACACCGAGCGTTATCGAGGGCAATCTCGGCAAGGTTCGCCGCGGCGGCGGTGGCGGCGCTGACGAGGCCGAGCATCCGGTCGCCGTTCCGGTGATGGGACGGATCGCAGCCGGCACACCGATCGAGGCGTTGCAGAACTGCAGCCACACCATCAGCCTGCCGCCCGACATGCTCGGCGCCGGCGAGCATTACGCGCTCGAGGTGCGCGGCGATTCCATGGTCGATGCCGGTATCCTCGATGGCGACATGGCGTTGATCCAGCGCAACCAGACCGCCGACACCGGCGACATCGTCGTCGCCCTGATCGACGACGAGGAAGCGACGTTGAAACGCTTTCGCCGCCGCGGCGCTTCGATCGCGCTGGAGCCAGCGAACGCGGCCTATGAAGTTCGCATTCTTCCGCCCAACCGGGTCCAGATCCAGGGCAGACTGATCGGCATTTACCGCAAGTACTGATTTCATCCGGAGCGAAGGACTTCCGACGGACGGGCCTTTCAATCGTCCGGCTGGAGATCCTCAGGCGCCGGCGTGGCGTCAGCCGGAGGCTCCGACCTTGATTGCAGCCGTGCCGGCTGTTCATCGAAGGCGGCGGATGACCAGGGACGGCGGAGCCCAACGGGACGGACGGCCTCGACAGCAAATCCGGATCTTGAAGCGTCGTATCTTGAAGCGTCGGAGTTTGAAGCACCAGGTCTTGAAGAATCGAGTCTCGAAGCATCTTGTCTGGAAGGATTGGGGGTTCGCCACAGGGCAAGAGCGCCTTCACGCCGTAGCCAACTCTGATGGATAACATGCGCGAGGCAACCCTCCGGAGCCTGCCACTGCGTCACTATCAGCTCCGCACGCGCGCAATCATCCTGCATCGCTTCCGGACGCCGCGCCAGCGCGACAATCCCACCTCCACCCATCTTGACCACGCAACCCGCATCGTCGCACGAGACGCCCTCCGCCAGCGTGGGATCCGAGGGCCCACGCCCATCCCCGTCGGCGGCGAGCCATTCCCGGACCGTAAAAGAATCCTTGCCCGTGCTGATGAGACGCAACCGGCCGTCCCCGCCTCTCACGGCGACGTTGCGGCCTTCAGCGGAGATCAGGATATCCGGCGGCGTCACCGAAAGTGACCACATGATCGCCAGCCCGATGGCGACTGCGCCGCTCCAGCGCAGCGGCGTTCTCAGGAGTCCGAGCAGAACGATGCCTGCTGTCGCCGCGAGCAGCGGCCCCGTTCCGAATGCAGCGATGCGGCCGATGGCGCCCGGCAGTTCGGCGACGCCTTGAGCCACGGCGACCATCCACTCGATGCCGAAGTCCATCAACCGCCAGAACACGCCGTCGAAGCCGAACGGCATCGCCGCCAGTCCGAGCAGTCCGGCCGGCATCACCAGCGCCGAGATCACGGGCATCGCCAGCAGGTTCGCAACCATGCCGTATGGCGTCACACGATGGAAATGAAACGCGGCATAGGGCGTGGTGGCAAGTCCCGCCACGAATGAGGCCAGCGCCAGCATGGCGATTTCGCGTCCACCCCACAGGGCGGCCTTCGCTGTCGGCGAGTGGTCGGGCGTTGCGAGCATCCTCGGCATGCCCACCTGGACCAGCGCCACCAGTCCGAGCGTCGCCGCGAACGACATCTGAAAGCTCGGATGGATCAATGACTCCGGAGCGACCGCAAGCACGATCATCGCCGCCACCGCGAGTGTGCGAAACGTAATGGCGCGCCTGTCCACCATGATCGCGATCAGCACCGCCGCCGTCATGAAGAACGAGCGCTGGGTCGCGACTTCCGCGCCCGACAGCATAAGATAGAAAGCGGCGGCCGCGAGCGCCGCCGCCGCCGACCACTTCTTGATCGGGAAAGTCGCCGTCAGCGCCGGGACCAGCGCCAGCAGCGCTCGCACCGCGAAGAACACTACCCCGGCGACGACGGCCATGTGATAGCCGGAAATCGAAAGCACATGGCCCAGCCCCGAAATGAACATCGCCTCATTCACGGGCGCCGTGATGGCGTCGCGCCGTCCCGTCAGCAGCGCGGTGGCGATGGCCCGCGAATCGCCGCTGAGAACTAGCCGGATGCGGGCGTCGATGGCGTCGCGCAACTCCTGCATCAGCGCGGCATAGCGCAGCGCAAACCCGCCGCCAGGCGGAGAACTGACGGTTTTGATCGCGCCCATGGCGAAGCCGGAAGCGCCGATGCCCTGAAAGTACATATCGCGGGCGAAGTCGTAGCTTCCGGGCCGCACAGGCGTAAGCGGCGGCTGCAACCGCGCTTTCAACTCCACGAAACTGCCGACAGCGGGCGCGGCGCCCTTCCTGACGGACAGCCGCACGCGATCGAGCTTGACGTGCTGCCGCCGACTGTCCATCCGAACGACACGCAAAACAAAGCGATCGGTTCGCTCGCGCACCTCCCTGGTTTCGACGAAACCCTGGAGCAGCGGCGTGTACATCGGCCGCGTCAGCACAGCGTGCGAGACATGCGCCGTCTTGATCGTGGCGACAGCGAAGCCCGCGGCGACCGCCGCAACCATGACGGCGGCGGTAAACACCCGATGCCGGCGCAACAGCAACGCCGACACAAACAACGCTCCGGCGGTCACGGAGACAACCCAGGCAACCGGCTCGTGATCGGCGGCAAAATAGATCGCAATGCCCGCGCCGAACGCCACCGGGACCCATGGCAGAAGGCGAACGGCTGCCGCTTCGGCGCTCGCCCAGGCCCGCAGCCGCGCGACGATTGCCGGCAAGGCTCCCGAAGGGGTTTGCGAAGGCGCGGCGACGGCTTGCCGCGTCGGCCAGGTTCCGGCGTACCCTCCCCTCCGATCGCGAGCCCTGCCCCGCTCCGCCATCCAGCCGACCCTCTACGCCCTCGCGGCGATGCTAGCGGAAGAGCACGCGCGGCGAACAGTGGAACGGATACGGAATACCGGCGAAATCAGGAGCCAGCCGCCGCCACCTTGGCCCAGGTGTCGCGCAGGCCGACCGTCCGGTTGAACACGAGCCGGCCGGGCGCGGAATCCCTGTCCCGGCAGAAATAGCCCTGCCGTTCGAACTGGAAAGCGGCGCCGACATCGTTTCGGATGAGAGTGAACTCGAATCGGGCGAGAGCGGGCTCGACCATGCAGCCGGACAGGATTTGAAGCGATTGCGGATTGAGTTCGGATGCGAAGTTCGCCGCATCGGGCTGCTCGGTTTCGAACAGATGACCGTAGAGTCTGACTTCGGCCGGCACGGCGTCCGCCGCGTTCACCCAATGCATCGTGGCCTTCACCTTGCGGCCGTCAGGCGCGTTGCCGCCCCTGGTCGCCGGATCGTAGGTGCAGCGAAGTTCCAGCACTTCACCCGCGGGGTTCTTCACAACCTCGCGGCAGGTGATGAAATAGGCGTATCGCAGCCGCACTTCCCTGCCCGGTGACAGGCGGAAGAACTTCTTCGGCGGGTTCTCCATGAAGTCGTCCTGCTCGATATAAATCTCGCGCCCGAATCGTATCCGTCGCGTGCCCTGCGAGGGATCATCGGGATGGTTCACGGCTTCAAGCTCCTCGCTCTGGCCTTCCGGATAATTCTCGATCACAACCTTGAGCGGGCGCAGGACGGCCATGCGGCGCGGCGCGCTCCTGTTGAGCGCCTCGCGAATGGCGAAGTCGAGCATCCCGACATCGACCGTGCTGTTGGCTTTGGCGACGCCGATCCGCTTGACGAACTCGCGCAGCGCCTCGGCCGGCACGCCGCGCCGCTGGAGGCCGGCGAGCGTGGGCATGCGAGGATCATCCCAGCCCGCGACATGACCGCCGCGAACGAGCTCCGTCAGCACCCGCTTCGACAGCAGCGTATGCGTGACGTTGAGCCGTGCGAATTCGTACTGACGCGGTCGCGACGGCACCGGAAGATTGTCGAGAAACCAGTCATAGAGCGGCCGGTGATCCTCGAACTCCAGCGTGCAGACGGAATGCGTGATGTGTTCGATCGAGTCGGACTGCCCGTGGGCGAAATCGTAGCTCGGATAGATGTTCCACGCATTTCCCGTGCGCGGATGGGTGGCGTGGAGAATCCGGTAGAGTACGGGGTCGCGCAGGTTGATGTTGCCGGCAGCCATGTCGATTTTCGCGCGCAGGACCCGAGCGCCGTTGGGAAACTCTCCCGCCCGCATCCGCGCGAACAGATCGAGATTCTCATCGACCGGACGGTCGCGAAACGGGCTGTTCCTGCCGGGTTCGGTCAGCGTACCGCGAGCGAGGCGGATCTCCTCCTGTGTCTGATCATCGACATAGGCCTTCCCCGCGCGAATGAGGTGCTGCGCCCAGGCATAGAGCTGCTCGAAATAGTCCGAGGCATAATAGAGGTGCTCTCCCCAATCGAAGCCCAGCCAGCGGACATCGCGCTGGATCGCGTCGATGTACTCCTGCTCCTCCTTGGCCGGATTGGTGTCATCGAAGCGCAGATGGCACCGTCCGCCGAAATCCTCGGCGATGCCGAAATTCAGGCAGATCGATTTGGCGTGTCCGAGATGCAGATAGCCGTTCGGCTCCGGCGGAAACCGGGTGACGATGCTCTTGTGCTTTCCGGACGCAAGGTCGGCGGCCACGATATCGCGTATGAAATCCCGGCCCGCCTCGGCGGTCGATTCGTCGGTCATTGTGCGCCTTTCACTCGGCCCCTATGTGCCAAATCCGCAAGCGCGCGCCAAGGGCCGATGCGCAGGCAGCCTGGGAACAGCGCCATTCCGAAATCCCTCATGAAATAGAAACCGACAAAACAGCCCTTCGCTACATTGACGCCACGAAGCAGGCCAGTTAGCCGTGCATGCGAATCCCGGGCGTGATAAGCGCCCCCGCCGATACCATCCTCCGAAGTGTCAGATCCGCCATAATGACAGCACCCGTCGTTACACGCTTTGCGCCATCCCCGACCGGCTTTCTTCACATCGGCGGCGGCCGGACCGCGCTTTTCAATTGGCTCTATGCGCGCAAGCATGGAGGCAGGATGCTGCTGCGGATCGAAGATACCGATCGCGCGCGGTCCACGGCGGAGGCGATCGACGCGATCCTTGACGGACTGAAGTGGCTTGGAATCTCGTGGGACGACGACGTCGTGTACCAGTTTTCCCGCGTCGCGCGGCATCGCGAGATCGCCGAGCAGCTGCTCGCCGAAGGCAAGGCCTACCGATGCTATGCCACCTCGGAAGAGCTGTCCGAGATGCGCGAGAAGGCGCGGGCCGAAGGTCGCGCCAAGCTTTACGACGGCCGCTGGCGCGATCGCGACGCGTCCGAAGCACCGCCGGACGTGAAGCCGACCATTCGCCTCAAGGCGCCCCTGACCGGTGAAACCGTGATCGAGGATCAGGTTCAGGGACGCATCGTCTGGCAGAACGAGAACCTCGATGATCTCGTGCTGCTGCGCGGTGACGG
>JAANMX010000600.1_pt1 | contig 46847 bp, 36 predicted proteins | sample 7279681 | NCBI WGS metagenome assembly JAANMX01 (sample SAMN14094542, study PRJNA606508) | bioreactor metagenome | isolation source: A lab-scale SPAN reactor treating ammonium-rich wastewater day 351 | place: Ireland: Galway | collected 2018-01-01
TGCCCCGGTCTACTCAACCTGCGCTGGATCGGGGATCACGGATGTTCCCAATGAGCTTAGAAAAACCTACCCTTGAAAGAGGGGTAGGGTGGGGTGGCTCAACGGTACGACGGGCAGAAGGCATAGGAGAGCGGAATGCAGCAAAGCGTGCGCAAAGGCCAGATTCTGGTGGTGGAAGACGAAAATATCGTCGCTCTCGACATTCGCCAGAGCCTGAACCGCTTGGGATATGAGGTGCCCGCGGTGGTAGCCACAGGCGAAGAAGCCGTGGCCGCGGCCCGTTTTTGGCAGCCAGACCTGGTGCTGATGGACATCCGGCTGCGTGGCCCGATGGATGGCATCGAAGCGGCCACCCACATTCGTCACGACCAGCGCTTGCCGGTGGTCTATTTGACTGCCTTTGCCGATACAAAAACGCTGGATCGGGCCAAAACAACCGAACCCTTTGGGTATGTGCTAAAACCCTTTGAGGATCGGGAGCTAAACTCAACCATTGAAATGGCGCTCTATCGCCACAAGATGGAAACGCGTTTGCAGGAGAATGAGCGTTGGCTGGATACGACCCTGCGCAGTATAGGCGATGCCGTCATCGCCACGGACTCGGTAGGGCGTATCAGCTTTATGAACCCGGTGGCAGAACGGCTGACCGGCTACCCCACGGCCAAAGTAAGCGGAACGCTCTTTGACAATGTACTCCAGGTATACACCCAGAGCAGCGGCAAAAGCCAGCCTGTTTCGGTGGTCCAGCCCCAAAGCGATATTAACCGTGTGCGTACCTGCGACGACGCCACCCTGCGCATCCCCAGCGGCAAATCGATTCCGGTGGATTGTACCATCGCCCCCCTGCTGGATGAGGGTCGGCTGGTCGGTTCTGTGGTTATCTTTCGGGATATCAGCCGGCGCAAGAATGCGGAAAAGGCGCTGGTGGCTTCGGAACAGCGCTTTCGGGCGCTCTTTGAACAGGCCCAAACGGCCCTGCTGACTTCCGAATTACACAATCAGATCAATCGCTCGTTGATGTCTTCGGTCAATATGCGCGAGATTTTACAGGCCATTGTGGATGGGGTGGGCCAGGTGGTTGGGGCGCGCTTTGTCTTTCTGCATATGGTGAAAGAACAGACCGGCAAGCTGCGGTCGGCGATCTTCGGAGCGGGCCAGGAGGGGAGTGCGGGCGGTCAGCTCGACCCGAACCAGCACTGGCCCCGTTTGGTAGAACTGGTATTGCAGGACCGACGACCCATCCACGTACGGCGGACGGCCCAACGGTCTGATACGGGCCAGCGTAGCCCTCTCGGCGATAGCCACTTTGCCATCCCCGTCTGGAATCCACTTACGGATCATCCCCAGGGGAAAGATTTTGGCGCGGTGGTGGCCGTGCCACTGATCCACCAGGGAAAGGCGTTGGGGGTGCTGACCGCGGTCAACCTCGTCAGCGACCCACCCTTGACCGAGCGGGAGATGGAGTTAATGTTGGTGATTGCCAATCAGGCAACCGTCGCCATCGAAAATGCGGGAATGTTCCAGGAAGCAGAACAGCGGGCGGCTGATCTGAGCCGTTCCAACGCGGAACTGACCCAATTTGCGTATGTGGTTTCCCGAGATTTGCAGACACCGTTGCATACCCTGCAGGGCTACGCCCAACTGTTGGCTCACCGTCAGGCAGGCCAGGACCGGGATGCGGACGACTTTCTGCGTAACATTCTGGCCGGTGTGGAGGAGATGAATGGGCTAATTGGCGATCTGTTGACATTCTCCCGTTTGGACACGGGGGAGATGTCCTTTGCCATCGTCCATTCAGAACAAATTTTGGAACGGACGCTGACGAGCCTCCAGGCCATTATCCAGGATTCACAGGCGACGATCACCCACGACCCGATGCCGCTCCTGTCAGTAGACCCTATCCAGTTTGAACAACTGCTCTATACTCTCATCAGCAACTCCCTACAGTTCCCGGATATCCATCCCCCACGTATACACATCGGGGTTAGGGTAGAAAAGAGTGAGTACCAATTCAGTATTACAGACAACGGCGTGGGGATCAGTCCAGAGTATCAGGAACAGCTCTCCTTGCCTTCCCACCGTATACGCAGCCGACCAAACGCGCGGGGGGCAGGTGTCGGGCTGGCAATCTCCAAAAAAATTGTGGAGGCCCATGGCGGCAGAATCTGGTATGAATCCAGGCCGGGCAAGGGTACGACTTTTTACTTCGCCCTGCCAATCGGGTGACTGCTCACCCCCACCCAACCTACCCCACTGTGGGGGAGGAGTCGCTCCAGTTCCCTCCCTGGAATGGGGAGGGGTAGGGTGGAGTGGCGGAACAGATACCCCACAGGTGGACAACGCCGCCGCCAGCCTCAATGGGCCATAACCGACAAGAAAAAAATGATGCCTTTATCCCAAGTGCTGCCCCTCATTCATCTCCTGCTGGTGGAAGACAGTCCACTGGATGCCCGTTTACTGCTCGACTACTTGCGACGGATGACCAAAGCCAACTTCCAGACGGTTGTCGTCGACACACTGGAGAACGCACTGACCTATCTGGACACGAATCCGGTTGATCTGATCATTCTCGATCTGGTGCTGCCGGATAGCCAGGGAAGCGAAACCCTCATTCGGCTACTGGAGCGGCAAAGTACCATTCCGGTCATCGTTCTTTCCGGTTTGAACGACGAAGAGCTGGCGGTAGAAGCCGTGCGCCTGGGCGCGCAGGACTATCTTGTCAAAAGCCAGGTGAATAGCGATCTGATCTTCAAATCGATTGCCTATGCGATTAAGCGGGGCCAGGTGATGGAAGCCCTGCGCGAGAGCGAAGAGCGCTATGCCCTGGCCGCCCAGGCTGCCAACGACGGACTGTGGGACTGGAACCTGCGCACAGATTCCCTCTACTTTTCTCCCCGCTGGTGTGGGATGCTTGGCGCCAAGCCAGGCGAAATCCCGGGTACCCCTTCCGAATGGTTCAGCCGTGTACATTCGGATGACCTGTCCGGGCTACAAACGGCTATTCAACGCCATCTGCAAAGCCAGACCGAACACGTAGAAGTTGAATATCGCCTGCGCCACCAAAACGGTACCTATCGGTGGATGCAGTGCCGGGGTGTCGCGCTTTTTGACCAAAATGGCAAAGCCTATCGGCTGGCCGGTTCTCAGACAGATATCACCCTGCGCAAACATACGGAGCAGCGGCTACTCCACGAAGCGCTGCACGACTCCTTGACCAAATTGCCCAATCGCATACTTTTTCGTCGCAGGCTACAGGAAGTGTTCGAATGCTTCAAAGCCCACCTGGGGCCGGGATTTGCGGTTCTCTTTATGGATATGGATCGCTTCAAAACCATCAACGACAGCCTTGGCCATCTCGTAGGCGATCAGCTTCTCTGCGCCATTACCCGCCGCCTGGAAAATTGCCTGCCCCCAGGCAGGACAATCGCCCGGCTGGGTGGCGACGAATTCGCCATTCTGCTGGAGTCGCTCTCTGTCCCCGGGGATGCCCTGCGGGTGGCTAAGCGCATTTTGGACGCGCTGGAACATCCATTTCAGGTTCAGCAACACACAATTTTTGCCACCGGCTGTATTGGGATTGCATTGAGCAACAGCCAGTATGTGAACCCCGAGGAGATTCTGCGGGATGCGGATACAGCGATGTATCGAGCCAAAGCGGTGGGACTGGGCCAATATCAGGTCTTTGACGCGGCTATGCACACCCGGGCAATGGAGATATGGCGGCTGGAAACGGACCTGCGGCGGGCCGTTGAGCGCCACGAATTCAGCATCCACTACCAGCCTATCGTCTCCCTGACAAGTGGCCGACTGGCAGGATTCGAAGCGCTGATGCGCTGGAACCACCCGGAGCGGGGGCTGCTCTTCCCCGGCGAATTTCTGGCCGTGGCCGATGAGACCGGGCTGTTGACGACCATTGACCGTTGGATGATTCTGAACGGCGCAAAACAGATCAAAAAGTGGCAAGAAAAATTTCCCAACAGCGCAAACCTTTTCCTCAGCCTGAATTTGTCCGACGGCCTGATCAACCAGCCCGATCTGCCAGATTTTATAGGGCTTGTGCTCCAGGAGACGAAGGTAGACCCCCGAACGATCAAACTGGAGATTACAGAAAGGGTAATTGCTTACGAATGGAGCAGTTTGCATCAGACGCTTGCGCGCCTGCGGGGGATGAACATTCAACTCTCTCTGGACGATTTTGGCACTGGCTACTCGTCCCTTAGCTCGCTGCACTCCTATCCTGTCGATGTGCTGAAAATTGCATCCAACTTTGTGAGCGCTATGACGAACGACAACAGCGCTCTCGAAATCGTACGCACAATTATCACCCTTGCCCACGACCTTCACCTCCAGGTCATCGCCGAGGGGGTGGAGACAGAGTGCCAATATGCCCAGTTGGCCGAAATGGGCTGTGAATTTGGGCAGGGCAGGCTTTTCACCTACGAATCGCCACCGACCATTCTTACGGAGAATATCACGGACTTACCAGTAGTCCCCCTTTCTGTGGTGTCGACCTGGACGAAATAGGGCGCTTCCCAGAATCGGGTCGGAAGGATGCAGAGTACCGGGGACTTGAGAGGTTGCGACGACGATCCCTCCCGCTGCTTTCTTTTTTCTGCGCCAACTCCCCGGCACTTGCTTTCCTTATTTCTGGGATACACCCAGCAGCGCGCTGAAATTGACTTTGCCTTTGAGCCTGCATATAATGTTTACCGATTGGATTGATTGGATCAATTAAATCAATCGGCTTTATTTTTCGTTCAACCGTATGTCGGGTTCCAGCAACGGCGCAGACCCATGTCCCATTTCAGGATAGAGTCCGACTTCCTCCGCTATCTCCTTGCCCAGGGCTGCACGCCCGGTGGCCGCTTACCCTCGCTTAATGAAATCAGCATCGACATTGGAATCAGCGTAGGCAAACTGCGGGAGCAGTTGGAAGTTGCGCGGGTGCTGGGGCTGATTGAGGCCAGCCCGCGGCGGGGTATCCACTATACTGGCTACAATTTTCTGCCCGCGGTGCGCCAAAGTTTGATGTTTGGACTAAGCCTGGACAGAGGTCTCTTTGAGACCTTCAGCGCGCTGCGCGGACATCTGGAAATCGCCTTCTGGGACGAAGCGATCAGCCAATTGACAGCCGACGATCAGCACTGTCTGGAGCAGCTGGTCAGCCAGGCCTGGGCCAAGCTCCAGCAGGAGCGGGTTGAGATTCCCCATGCCGAGCATCGGGCCTTTCATCTGACCATTTTCCGGCGGCTGGACAATCTATTTGTCACCGGTCTGCTGGAAGCCTATTGGGATGCCTACGAAGCGGTGGACCTGAACACCTATGCCGACTACCGCTATCTCACGGCTGTTTGGGGCTATCACGAACAGATCGTCAAAGCACTGGGCCGGGGCACGGTGGAAGAGGCCCGGCAACTTCATATAGCCCATATGAAATTGCTGGACCGCCGCGGCGCATCCTTTGAAGGTGAAGCACTGCCTGCGGGAGCAGATCTTCCCGACGGCACTCATTCATAAGAGAAACCGATTCCATCCATTATCGTTCCTTTCCTGAACGCAAGGAGATTCCCATGACGATTGCAGTGCGAGAAGCGCCGGTACTTCCGGCAGAAGTGCAGCAGAAGATCAATGATTTCTGTATTAATGTAGCCACGGCCAACGGCTCTGGCAGCCAGACCAGCAACGGCGTGCTGGTGCGCACCCTCTTCAAAATGGGCATACCGGTTACAGCCAAAAATCTCTTCCCCAGCAATATCCAGGGATTGCCCACCTGGTATATCATCCGGCTGAGCAAAGAAGGGCATATCGGGCGGCGGGAGGCTATCGAAGTCCAGGTTTGTATGAATGGACGGACAGTGGCCGAGGATATGGCCCAGGTGGCGCCGGGCGGCATTGTGCTCTACGATGACTCCCTGCCCATCGCAGCCCGGCGCAAGGATGTCACCTACTATCCTATGGCGGTAAAGGAGTTGGTAAAGGCCGCAGACCTCCCCTTCGACCTGCGGGATTACGTGGCAAATATGGTCTATGTAGGTGTGTTGGCCTGGCTGCTGGGGATCGATATGGCCGAGATCGAGGCGGCTTTGCTCTGGAACTTTGAGGGCAAGAAGAAGCCGGCCCAGCTCAATATGGATATGGTCAACCGGGCCTTTGCCTGGGCAGAGGAGAGCCTGACCAAAGAAGATGGCTATGGGGTTGCGCCTATGACCGGCTTCAATGAAGGCAAAATTATGGCGGACGGCAATACCGCGGCCGCGCTGGGGGCCATCTTTGGCGGGATGACCGTCACCGCCTGGTATCCTATCACCCCGGCTTCCAGCCTGGCCGAGAGCGTTTCCAAATATGCGGCCAAACTGCGCACAGACCCGGACACGGGCCAGGCCACCTACGCCGTCATCCAGGCCGAGGACGAACTGGCCGCGATTGGGATGGTGGTGGGTGCGGGCTGGGCCGGGGCACGGGCGATGACCAGCACCAGCGGCCCTGGGATGAGCCTGATGGCCGAGTTTGCCGGGCTGGCCTACTTTGCCGAGGTTCCCGCGGTGGTCTGGAATGTGCAGCGGATGGGGCCGAGCACGGGCCTGCCCACCCGCACGGCCCAGTCCGACATTCTGTCGGCCTATTACCTCAGCCACGGGGATTGCCGCCACGTAGTGCTCTTCCCGGCCAGCCCCGCCGAGTGTTTCGAGTTTGGCTCCACGGCCTTCGATCTGGCCGATCGGCTGCAAACCCTCGTGCTTGTTCTCAGCGATCTGGACCTGGGGATGAACGTCCATATCAGCGAACCTTTCCCCTATCCCGAAAAGCCAATGGACCGGGGCAAGGTACTGAATGCGGACGAAATCAAAGCGCTGAGTGGCAGTTGGGGGCGCTATAAAGATGTGGACGGGGATGGCATCGGCTACCGCACTTTGCCCGGCACACCCAATCCCCAGGCAGCCTACTTTACCCGGGGCACGGGCCACAACGAATACGCTATCTATAGCGAGCGGTCGGATGACTGGGAGGCCAATTTGCAGCGGCTGCGGCGCAAGTTCGACACGGCACGGGTGCTGGTGCCCGCGCCGGTGGTGGAGACCGACGACGACGCAGAAATCGGCATACTCAGCCTGGGCAGCAACGACGGCGCGGTCCAGGAGGCCCGCTCGAGGCTGGCTGCCCAGGGGATTGCCACCAGCTATTTGCGGCTGCGCGCCCTGCCCATCGGGGACAGCGTGCGGGACTTTATCCACAGCTACGAAAAAGTCTTTGTGGTGGAGGCCAACTTTGACGGTCAATTGCACAACATTCTGACCAGCGAAGAACCGGCCCAGGCCACAAAGCTGATCTCTCTGACCAAGTGCGATGGGATGCCATTGAGCGCCCGTTTCATCACCGAGGGCGTGACGGCAGGGATCAAAGCGTAGGTCGGACTGTCAGTCCGACCGCCAGGTAAACTACTTCCACGGGTCGGACTGTCAGTCCGACGTACGAAAGGATACATTCAGATGAGCACACCCGCACAAGAAATGGTCGCCAGACGGGCCGGGGCTGCCCGTGCTGTTGCCCCCAAAGTCAACCCCCTGGGGTTGGAAAAGAACGACTATAAGGGCCGCCCGTCCACCCTGTGCAAGGGCTGCGGCCACGACAGCATAAGTCAGCGCATACTCAATGTGGCTTGGGAATTGGGCCTGGACCAGTCCCAAGTGATTAAAATGAGCGGCATTGGCTGCTCCAGCAAGACGCCCGCCTACTACCTGGGCTGGAGCCACGGCTTCAACGGCGTCCACGGGCGTATGCCCTCGATTGCCACGGGCGCGATTGTCGCCAACCAGAAGCTGACCTGCATCGGCGTAAGTGGTGATGGGGATACGGCTTCGATTGGCATCGGCCAGTTCAAACACGCCATGCGCCGTAATGTGCCGATGGTCTATATTGTGGAGAACAACGGCGTCTACGGCCTGACCAAAGGCCAGTTCAGCGCCACCGCCGACGACGGTCAGACATTGAAATATCAGGGCGTCAACCACCTGCCTCCCCTGGACATCTGCCTGGAAGCCCTGGCCGCCAACGCCACTTTCGTGGCCCGCAGCTTTGCCGGGGACCCGAAGCAGGTGGAGACGCTGCTTAAGGCGGCGCTCAGCCATCGGGGGATTGCGGTCATCGACATTATCAGCCCCTGTGTCACCTTCAACAATCACGACACCTCGACCAAAAGCTATGGCTATGGCAAGGAGCACGAGATTCCCCTGCACGAACTGAATTACGTGCCCGCCATCCACGACGAGATTGAGATCGAGGAGTATGAGGGGGAGTTGGAGGTGGAGCTCCACGACGGCTCGAAAATTGTGCTGAAGAAGATGGACGAAAGTTATGACCCCACCAGTCGTGCAGCCGCTTTTGATGCGCTGGATCGTGCCCACCAGGAAGATAAATTCCTGACCGGCCTCTTTTACGTCTCCGAGGCCCAGCCGGATATGCTGGAACTGCTCAATCTGACCGGCACGCCTCTGGCCTACCTGCCCGAATCCAAAGTGCGCCCCAGCCGGGAAGCGCTGGCGGAGTTGATGGCGGGGTTTTAGACCACTCTCTTTGCAATAAAAAAGGGTACTCGTTCAGCCACCCCACCCTACCCCTCCCCATTCCAGGGAGGGAACTGAATCGACTCCTCCCCCAAGCTGGGGGAGGTCGGGTGGGGGTGGGCAGTTACTAAAAAGGGCTGACTGCATTGCAGTCAGCCCTTTTTTATTTTCTCACTCTTCCCCATACCGCCCCCGCATCTCTGGCGGGAGCAGGCGGGCAATGGCGTACATCAGTTCCACGCTCTGGCGCTGGATAGCCGCGCCGTCCTCCGGGTCGCCGGTGTAGTGGATAGGCTCGCCAAAACGTACAGTGACGGGGGTGCGGCGCAGGGGGTTCTTCCACTCTTTGTGCAGGGCCGGGATGCCGATGACCGCCGAGGGGACAAGAGGCGCACCGGTCAGCGCGGCGATGCGCACGGCACCGCTTTTAGGCCGCCCCAACGGGCCGCCTTTGTTGCGCGTGCCTTCGGGGAACATCCCCAGCACTTTGCCATCCCGCACCAGTTGGATGCTGTGTTCGATGGCTGCCGTGTCGTTCTCCCCCCGGCGAATGGGAAATGCGCCCACAGAAGTAATCAGCGCGGAAAACCAGGGCTGGAACTCGAACAGCTCCTGCTTTGCCATATAAAAAATCTGGCGGGGTGAGGCATAGCCCAGGGCCACCACATCCACGCCGCCGGGGTGATTGCAGGAAAGGACCACACCCCCGGTCTTGGGCACATTCTCCCGTCCCTCGATTGTCATCGAGCCGAGAAGGGGCATCACCCCACTCACAATCGAATGGCAGATTTTCCAGGCAGTGGTTGAATCTTTGGGCGGCCAGGGCATAGATGGGATTCCAGAGAAATGGGATGATGGAAGTAGAAACGCAGAGCACTGTACTCAGGGTGCGACGCACTCGCCAGGCATAGATTCTACTGCAAAATGGGTGTGGCGAGTGCGTCGCACCCTGGGCCGGAGTAGATAGGCAGATTTTTATTCGTATCAATTTGTGCGGGCGTAGCTGTTGTAGGGGCGTGATTTATTCACGCCCCTATCGACGATTCAGTTAGCCCGCTCAATCGCGGCGCGGATGTGACCGAGCGCGGCCATCACTTCCCGCTCCTCGCTGGTGGGCGAGCGGCTATCTCCTGAGCTTGTCGAAGGATCGCCCTCCCAATAGAGACCGGGCAGGCCGGGAATCGCCGCTTCCGGCGCTTGCCAGAAGAGGTGCAGCCGATCCCGCCGGCTAAAGTAGCGGCGCAGATCGCTCTCCGCGGCCAGCATCTTCCCGTTTTGAATGTGCAGCAGCCCCCGATCCCGCCACAACTCCGGCTCGTCCGGCTCCACCAGCACCATAAAATCCAGCACTGCCAGCGCGCTGTGGAAGATATTGTTGGAGAGGTAGACGTTACGCAGGTTGTGGAGCAGGCGCAGGAGCAGCAGCCGGGGGGAGACGGTGTATTCGGCCACCGCGGAGTGGAGGTGGACAGGCTGGCGGAAGATGCCGGTCAGGTAGGAAGAGGCTTCACTCTCCTGCACCACCGAGCGGTGGAAAGGATCGAGCAGCCAACTCCCCCTATCGTCCTGATAGCGCAGCATAAAATGGGCGGGAAAGCCCATCCCCTCCAATCGGATGCCCATCCGTCGGGCCACGGCCATATAGAGCAGGCTGAGGGTGATGGGCAGACCCCGCCGCTTCTCGATGACCAGATGCAGGAAGCTGTTGCCCGGATCGTAGTAGTTGCCCAAATTGCCCTGAAAGCCCATCTGTTCACCCAATACGTGGAGCAGGGCGTGGGCCAGATCGCCGCCGGTCAGCCCCGGCAAGAGACGGTCTTCGGCTTCATTGGCCAGATCGTCCAGGGCTGCCAGATAGTGCCCCACATCCAAATCCCCATCCACCAGGCCGCCGATGTGCAGGGCCAGCCGCTCTGGGTGGGCGGTCTGGGATTCCAATTCACGGGCGAAATGGCGCAGATGCTCTGTCATCCTACACCTTCTGTCGATTGGGCTGTGCGTGTCCGGGCCAAGTGGGATTGGCGCTCAATCTCCTGGCGCAGAATGCGGCGGGCCACGGGAATGGTAGTGGCGTAGGTGGCATCCACGCCCATATAGCTCAGGCTTTTGCTCAGTAGGGTCTGGCGGCGGCTGATAGGCGTGTCGCTGGCGTAGTGGAGAACGCCGATGTCATAGGGGGCGTTGATAAAAATGTTGACGATTTCGTTGAGCGGGTGGCGTTTGGGATAGATGTCCTCGTAGATAGCGCTCAGGTAGGGGCCAGCCTCCATCTCGATGTCTGTGTAGCTCTCCTCGTAGAAGACGTGCATAAAGCTGCGGTTTTGCAGAAAAGTACCCCGCACAGTGACCGATTTCTGGTTGTCAAAGACTGTGCCGTAGCGCAGATAGGGGGCCACATCCACGGCTGTGAAGCAGTTGCGGAAGAGGAATGTGTTTTTGGAGTGTTCGTCGTAGACGACGTTGGGGATCATCACATCCCCCACCCGCCCGTTGAGGGTGGCGGCTTTGCCAATAATATAGACACCCAGCAGGTCGCTGACAGCTGTACTCACCTGGCTGAAGACGTGATAGGCGGCCATGCCCAGGGGGTAGTCGATGTTGAGAATCAGGGCATTGCTGGCTTTGAGCAGGGCGATCTCCTCGGCGGTGAAGTCGCCCAGCCGGGGGTCCAACCATTCCGTGCGCAGTTGGGAAATCTCCACTATCTGGGCTTCTACATCCAAACAGTGGGGGTCGCGCATCCGCTGCAAACCGATTCCAGCCTCGTATTTGGCAAACTGGGCCTGGGTCTGACGGGCAAACGGGCCGTGGTTCAGATAGAAGCGCGAGGCGTAGTAGAGCAGATTGCCCACCTGCTCCGGTGCTTCGTCCAGCAGACGGCGATACTCCTCATCCAGACCTTCCGGTCGCTCGCGCACCAGCAGATCGATAATATGCTGGCCCTCTTGTCGGACAAAGCCGGAAAAGAGATTGGCTAAACTGTGGGTGTTGCTGCTGACAAAGTAGAGAGGACGATCCCCAAGTTCTAATTCGTGGGTGGCGTCCAACCGCTGCCACCAGAGCTGCACCGAACGGCGGTAGTCGCTCAGTCCGCTGCCCAGCACATTGACCCGGGTGTCCATACGCTGGGTGACGGCTTTGCGCAAATTCTCCACCAGTTCCCAGCCCGGCCAAAGGGTACAGAGCATCTCGAAGTCGCTCTCGCTAAGTTCCAGTGTCGCGCGGATACGTTCCTTGCGTTTGGCTGTCAGAAACGCCTCGCTAGCCAGCGGCGCGCTGTCGCTGGGTGGTCTTCCTTCGGTAGTTGTAGCCGTTGCCTGCCCCAAATCGGCCAATAGCGTGCGGTTGTGGTTGAGCTTCTGGTGCAGTTTATTCCACTCGATCTGATAGGCAACCATTGTGGGAACCATATCGTCGATGTCGCTGACGCTGGTAATGAAGGCGGCCAGGATATGTCGGTTCTCTTGGTAGTAGAGTTTGCGCCGTCGGGCACGGGCCGCCACCGCGCGCCACGTCTCCACATCCGGGTAGCCCCGCCGCTGGAAAACCTCCTCCATCTGGCCCATCACCACCAGGGATACATCCGGGAAGCAGGCGGGCAGACGTAGCGCGGCATAGGTCAGCGCGGTCACGTCGATTTCCAGACTCTCGGCCCGGTGGTGCAGGCTGGAATTGATGCCCGCGTGGCTCTCTTCCAGGCTGCGCAGACGGATGGGTCCGCTGCTGCGCAGGAGGGAATAGATGGTGCGGATGTAAAGTTCGATCTCTTCGTTGCCGGCCGCGGGTGTGGTGCGATCCATAGCTGGGATATGTCCTGTGCAGAGTAGCAGTTGTCTGCTGATTAAAGTACCACCAGCGGGGGTTTCTGGCAAGGGGAGGGGGGCGGGGATTGGGGATTGGGGACTGGGGATCGGGGATTGGGGACTGGGGATCGGGGATTGGGGACTGGGGACTGGGGACTGGGGACTGGGGACTGGGGATCGGAATGTCCGATCCCCAGTCCCCAATCTCAAATCTCAAAACAGAGTAAGCTGACCAGTGGATGCAGAATCGTCGTTCTCGGCCACAACCATCTCCGGCGACCAGTCGGGCAGGGGGTGGCGGGCGTGGATGCGTTCACGCAGGCGGCGCATAGAGGCCGGGGAGTGACCTTCCAGGGTGTTGTGGGTGTAACAGTAGACAGGGACGCCTTTTTGCAAAAGGCTGACGATCCGCGCCGCCCACAGGTCCAGAATCTCGTCCTGAGGGCGCTGGAGTTCCCGGTCATTGGGCAGGGGTTCGCTGTCGTTGCCGATCAGCCGCAGAAAGAGCCAGGGCGCAGCGGACTCCTCCCAGGCGGCGAAGAAGTCGTCGCTCCCCGTACGCTCCACCACCACCAGCCCCATCCCCCGTTCGCTCAGAAAGCGGGCAAAGGCCGGGGTCATCAGGTCCGCCGAGCGCACTTCCACGCCAAAGGGCAGCCCGTCCAACTCCCCGGCCAGCCAGTCCAGATAGCCCGCCAGCACCCGCCCCTCCCGTGCCCGGCTGAAGCTGGCCGGGAATTGGAGAAAGCCGGGCGCGGCTGCCGTCCCCAGGGAACGCAGCACATCCAAAAAGGCCAGGCTCGCCTGCTTGCAATCTACCAGCCGCCGCTCGTGGGTGATCAGCCGGGGCGCTTTCAGGCTGAAAGTGAAGCCCGGCGGCACGCTCTCCACCCACTGCACAAGGGTCGAAGGCGCGGGCAGACCGTAGAAGCTGGTGTTGACCTCCACGCTGTTGGCTTGGGTGGCATACCAGGCCAACCGATCCCGGTCCGCCAGACCGTCGGGATAGAAGACGCCCTGCCAGTCGGGGAAGGTCCAAGAGGCTGTGCCGAGAAAGAAGGGTGTGGTCATCGATCCGTGTTCATCTCCAGATGGGCATACAAGAAAAATTCAGTTGGCGTCACCCGCCAGCGCGCGCCGGGTGGCCCAGGCGCGCCAGGCAAAGAGGAGTGTCAGGCCCGGTTTGCCGAAGAGCAGGCGGCTGAGCAGCCCCTTCAGCCCCGGCGCGTATTGATAGTCGATCTGTTCGCTGATTTGGGTTGTGTTGGTATCCAGCGCGGCGAAAGAATGGGTATGCTTCCAATAGGCCAGAGGTCCGCGCTCCTGGGTGTCGGTGAAGCCGTGGAGGCTGACGCCGCTGTGTACAGCTCGCCAGCGAATTGGCAGGAGACCTATCCACAGGGTAAACTCAGAGAGAGAGCCTTCGCCCAGGGGATCGACCCGGTGTAACTGGGCAAAAATGGGGGGTGGGTTGAGCTTTTTCAGCGCGCGGGTGTCGTTGTGAAAGGCGGCGACTCTTTCCAGCGGCGCAGGAACGGTAAAAGATGTGTCAAAAGTTGGCATTGATTCCTCCTCAACGCAAAGGGCGATGAAAGGTAACTGCTCACCCCCACCCAGCCTCCCCCACCGTGGGGGAGGAGTCGATCCACTTCCCTCCCTAGCAGCCTGCCGGAGTAGCACAGAATAGAACGCGGATGTGGAGAAAAGTACGGAAAAAACCGGATTTTTCTCGTAACTACTCAGCCAACGACAGAAATAACCACTGAATACACAGAATACGCGGAAATTTTTCGCTTTTTTCAGTGTGTTCCGTGTCTTCCGTGGTTAATAAGCCGTGGATGCCTGAACAGTTACTTTTTTTCGATTTTATCCGCGAAAATCAGCCCTTTCCCTTCGACAGGCTCAGGACACCGCCGCGTCATCCGCGTTCTATGTCTTCTTCCGCCGGGCTGTAATAGCATTAACGATTTTAGCGTAATTCGCGTAATTGCACAATTTTTGCACAGGTAAATTCAACAATCCGTTGCTGTGAAGGAGTTCCTATGCCCGATTCCCGACCCAATATCCTCTTTATTATGTCCGACGACCACGCCTCCCACGCGATGAGCTGCTACGGCAGCCGCATCAATCAGACCCCCAATCTGGACCGCATCGCCGAGGGGGGGATGCGCTTTGACAACTGCTTCTGCACCAACTCCATCTGTGCCCCCAGCCGGGCGGTGATTTTGACGGGCACGTACAATCACATCAACGGTGTGACGACCCTCGACTCGAATCTGGACGGACGCCAGGTGACAATGCCCAAACTGTTGCAGGCCGCGGGCTACCAGACGGCGATGATCGGCAAATGGCATCTGGGCCACGGCGGCCACGCGGACCCGACGGGCTTTGACTATTGGAATGTACTGCCCGGTCAGGGCCTCTATCACAACCCGGAAATGATCGAAATGGGGGAGCGCAAAGTCTTTCCCGGCTATGCCACCGACCTGATCACCGACTTCTCCCTGGACTGGCTGGGCCAGCGGGACACCGAACGCCCCTTCTTTCTGATGTGCCACCACAAAGCCCCCCACCGCCCCTGGCAACCGGACGATAAACACGCATTGCTATATGAAAATGAAGAGATTCCCTACCCGGAGACCTTCAACGACGACTACAGCAACCGGGCCGTAGCCGCAGCCGCAGCTAAAATGCGTATCGACCGGGATATGACCCTGACCGATCTCAAACAGCCCACGCCAGAGGGCTTGACGCCGGAGGAGGAGAAGAAGTGGAAATACCAGCGCTACATCAAAGACTATCTGCGTTGCGTGGCCTCCATCGACGACAATGTGGGCCGCCTGCTCGATTGGCTGGAAGCCGAGGGGCTGGCCGAGAATACGATCGTCGTCTACACGTCGGATCAGGGCTTCTTTCTGGGGGATCACGGCTGGTATGACAAGCGTTTTATGTACGAGGAATCCCTGCGCATGCCCTTTGTCATCCGCTATCCCCGTTCCATCGCGCCGGGTTCGGTCAACCAGCAGATGATTCTCAATGTGGATTTTGCCTCCACTTTTCTGGACTACGCGGGGGTAGCCATCCCGGAACACTTTCAGGGCAGCACATTCCGCGCCCTATTGGAAGGCACGACACCGGACAACTGGCAATCTTCGATGTATTATCGCTATTGGATGCACCTGGCCCACCATCACGTCTACGCCCATTACGGCGTGCGCACCCTGGGCCACAAGCTCATCTACTATTACGCCGACGGGCTGGGCCAGCCGGGTGCAATCGACGATTCCAAAGAGCCGGAATGGGAGCTTTTCGATCTGGAAAGAGACCCCTACGAGCTGATGAATGTCTACAACCACCCGGCCTATGCGGGGGTGAAGGCGGAACTGACCGGGGAGCTTCATCGTTTACAGGCCAAAGTGGGGGATACACCCTACGCTCACCCGTCGGCCCGGGGGATGTAGGCAGATTGCCGATTTTGCGCCGACAGGAGAAGTTCGACTTTTTCGGAAAAGTCGAACTTCTGACCAATCAGATTCAGGAGCAGAGACCGTGACCGTTCCCAATAGAAATCGTAGAGCAGTGCGTATGGTGTGGTTGCTTGTGGCTGGCCTGCTCCTCGCCGGCTGTGTCCATCCCGGAAGTTCCTACCACCGGGAGCAGATGGGGCAGATCGGCCAGAACCCGGCGGTAGTGGTGACGATTGCGCCCACCTACACGCCCACTGCCGAGCAGGTGGCGATCACCCAGCCAACAGAAAAACCAACAGAGACAGCGACAGACGCGCCCACAGAGATACCCACGGCCACGGCCACAGAAGCCGCAGTGTCAGTGGCCGCCGCCGGGCAGCCCACGGCCATTGCAACCGCCACAGCCACAGGTCTACCGGCAACGGCCACAACAGCGCCCCGTGCCCGGCCTACAGCCACACCCACGCCCAGGCCCACGCCGACTGTCCTCATCCCCAACGGCTTTACAAAACAGACAGACAGTGTGCGGGGCTACTCCCTGGCCCTGCCCCGGGGTTATACGCTGCTCGATCTGCGCAGCGCCCAGTTCCGCAACCTGGCCAACGCCATTGGTATGGGCGGCCAGATGACAGCCTTGAACGAATTTCTGGACTCACCCGCGGGCCAGTCTGTGGGCATTCTGGCCGCGTCCGACATAGCCACAATGATTTTTGGCGGCCTGCCCTCCATTGCCCAGGTGATGGTAGTGGATGCCAAGGGCGCCAGCCAGGATACGGCCCAGGTCTCTGTGGAGAGTCTGTTGTCGGGTCAGGGCGGTTTTCTGAGCAATCCGGTAATCGGGAAAATGGAGAATGTGACCGTCAACAATCTGCCGGCTGTGCGGGCTACGGTCACCGGCACGCTGGCCGGGTCCAACCGGCCAATGGCGGGCAAAGTAGTGGGGTTGCTGGGCAACGATAAGTTTTTCGTGCTGATTCAGTTGACAGAATCCACAAAGTGGGCGACCAAAGAGGGTCTCTTCGACCAGATTATCGGGACATTCCGACCGGAATAGAAGAGCAATCTGCCTTCATAAAGTACAAAAAAGGACCCGACATTGTCGGGTCCTTTTGGTCTTCGGCTGAGGGTTATCTCAGAACGAAATTGTCAGGCTGCGACTCTCTGCACACCGGCGGCGGAAGGACCCTTCGGCCCCTGCTCGACGGTGAATTCGACACGATCACCTTCGGCAAGGCTGCGGAAGCCCTCGGCGACGATGGCAGTGTGATGGACGAATACATCTTTGCTGCCGGAATCGGGGGCAATGAATCCAAAGCCCTTCTGATCGTTAAACCACTTGACGGTTCCTATTTCGCGGTCACTCATTGTTGGAAAACTCCTTTTCCATGTACTGAAACTACGACGAACGGTTGACGGTACAAAATGGTTGTTCCCAACAACGACAGCAAAGCCGCCAGGATGGTAAGTCCGAGCGGCTTTTGTGCGTACTCGTGTAAGAACTTACAACATCTTGCAAATCCAGTGTAGTATAAAGCGGAGTGTATGTCAAATCGAAAAAAGGGGAATTTTATATGGCGCAAATAACCGGCTGGAATGGTCGTTTCTACGAGGATTTCAGCGTCGGCGATCTCTACGAACACCCCCTACTGGGACGAAGTGCGCCTGCCCGCGCCGGTCTTTGAGGGGGATACGCTCTACGCCCAGAGCGCAGTCATCGCCCTGCGCCAGTCCAAGAGCCGCCCGGCCCAGGGGCTGGTGACGGTCAAGACAAGCGGCTTCAATCAGGACGGGGTGGTGGTGATTGAGTTTCAGCGGACGATTTTGGTCTGCAAGCGGGGGCAGGGGCCGGTGCGTACGCGGCCGGTGGTGCGGGGTTAAGAATTCTCGTGCCCACGCTCCCGCGTGGGCATTCCCCCGGACGCTCCGCGTCCCCAGCGCCGACAGACCGAGCGGACACACGGCGCAGAGCGCCAGCCAGACGTTCCCACGCGGAGCGCTGGGAACGAGACAGAACGCCACCTGCCCCTCAATCAGTCCCTCCCCCGCTGCGGGGGAGGCTAGGAGGGGGTCAACGTGCCCTTCGTTCCCTGCTTTTCCCGTGACCGGGGTCGTGCTACAATGCTTCTGCATCTGCGCGCCTTTGCATCTTTGCGTTGAAACGCTTTTCTTCTGCCCGGAGGTACCCCATGCCCACAGCCGTTCGTCTGGTCCTCCTCCACCCGGAACGGGGCGAAGATACAGCCTTCGATCTGCACAGCGCCCAGGTGACGCTGGGCCGGGCCACCGCCAACGACATCGATCTCCTCGACCCGAAGGTCTCCCGCTTCCACGCCCGGCTGGAGAGGGACGCGACCGGCGGCTGGGCACTGCTCGATTTGGGTTCGGGCAACGGCAGCCACGTCAACGGCCAGCGGGTGGATCGGGCCATCCTCCACCCCGGCGATGAGTTGCAATTGGGCGACAGCCGTCTGCGCTTCGAGGCCGCGCCCGCGACCCTGCCGGAACAGCAGACAATCATCGACACCCCTGCCCAGTTGGACGCCACACTGATACAGACGCCATCGCCCGTGCAGATCAATGGGACCGACGCGCCCCGGCTGGCCGTCTTCAGCCAGGGCCAGACGTGGGAGGTCCCGCTCGGCGACGGGCTGTCCATTGGCCGCCAGTCGGACAACGGCCTTGTGCTGGCCCAACCGAATGTCTCCCGTCTGCACGCATCTATCGAGCGGCGGAGTGAAGGCGGGCGGGATGTTTACCTGCTGCGGGATCGGGAGAGCGGCAACGGCACGTGGATTGGCCCGGAGCGCATCGGCGAGCGAGTCCTGTCCCCCGGCGACACCATCCGCATTGGCGACGCCCGGCTGGTCTTCAAAAGCGCGCTGCACGACGCGCAGGAGACACTCATCGAAGCCCCTCCCCAGGGGCAGCGGCGGCCCGTCGTCTTTGTGCCGGGGATAATGGGTTCCCAGCTTTGGTTGGGCAACGAGCGGGTCTGGCCGAATGTGCGCACCCTCTTCACCAACCCGGAGATTTTCCGCCTTCCCGACGACACGCCCCTGACGCCCAACGGCATTGTGGATGAGGTGGTGGTCGTCCCCAATCTGATCCGTCAGGAGCAGTACAGCCGCCTGAGCGATTTTCTGGTCGAAGGTCTGGGCTATGTCCGGGGCGTGGACCTGCTGGAATTCGCCTATGACTGGCGGCAGGACGTGCGCCAGTCGGCCCGCAAATTGGGCGAGGCCATCGAAGCCTGGGGTGTGACGCCGCCGGTGACGATTATCGGCCACAGCCTGGGGACTCTCGTCACCCGCTATTTTGTCGAGCGGCTGGGGGGCAGCCGGGTGGTGGACAAACTGCTGCTGATGGGCGGACCCCATCAGGGCGTGCCGGAAGCCGTGACGACGCTGCTTTCCGGTCCCAATCTGCTCCCCTTTGGGCTGCTGGGCGAGCGGCTGCGGGATGTGCTCGCGACCTTCCCCTCGGCCTATCAGATTCTGCCCCGCTATGCCTGTGTGCAGGACGAAAGTGGGGATCCCGTGGATATTTACAGCAATCCAGCCTGGCTGCCGGAGGCGCGGCGTCCTCTGCTGGCCCTGGCCCAGGAATTTCAGATCGAGCTGGCCTACACGTCCCCCAGCGTGCCGACGGTCTGCATCTTTGGCTATGCGCAGAAGACCCTCACAGACCTGCGCATTCGGCTTGGCCCAGCCGGCGGCTGGCAGAAACTGGACCTGCAACGGGTGGACGCGGGGGACAATTCTGTGCCCCAGGCCAGCGCGGTCCTGCCCGGCGCCGATGTGCATCCGGTGCAGCAACACCATGGGTCGCTATATACAGACAACGACGTGCGGATGCGCTTGCGGATAGAGTTGACATGGCGGTGAGCCAAACACGGGGGATTGGTCGGTTTACACCCGGATTGTTGGGTCGGAATTAATGCGGATCGATTCTTGTTGAACCCCGGATTGAAATCCGGTCTCATAGCTCAAGTCGGCTGAAGCCGACTCCATCCCACACCATTTCAGTCTACTTCAGTGGACTTTCGCTTTCAGATGGCAATTGATTGCCGGGCCACAACCAACCAACACACCAATGAATCCAACGATCACCGATTACACAACAGTGCGGCTCCTCGGCCAGGGCGGGATGGCCGAGGTCTACGAAGGGCTGGACCCGGACCTGGACCGGCCCGTCGCCATCAAACTCATTCACCCCCGCCTGGGGGTGGACGCCCAATTCGAGGCGCGCTTCCGCCTCGAAGCCCGGCTGGTGGCGAGCCTGCGCCATCCCCACATCGTCCAGGTCTACGACTATCAGGTCACCGACGACGGCCCGGTGATGGTGATGGAATATCTGCCCGGCGGCTCGCTGAAGGAGCGCCTGGACGATCTGCGCAGCCGAGGCCAACGGCTGCCCCTGGCTGAAACCGCAGCCATCACCGACGCTCTTGCCTCGGCCCTGGACTACGCCCACCGCCAGGGCGCGATCCACCGGGATGTGAAGCCAGCTAATATCCTCTTTGACAAAGAGGGTGCGCCGGTGCTGGCCGATTTCGGCATCGCCCGTATATTGGACGACCAGAGCGGCCTGACCCAGCCGGGCACTATCCTCGGCACACCCGCCTACCTCTCCCCGGAGCAGGCCGCGGGGGAAGTGGCTGGCCCATCCAGCGATCTCTACAGCCTGGGCGTTGTGCTATACGAGATGGTCACCGGCGCGCCCCCCTTCCAGGGCACAACCACAGCTATCCTCACCGGCCACGCGGCCAGCCCGCCGCCGCCAGCCCGCAGCCGGGTGGCGGACCTGCCCGAAGCGGTGGAACACGCTCTGCAACGGGCATTGGCGAAGCAGCCCGCCCAGCGCTACCCCAGCGGCGCGGCCCTGGCCCAGGCATTTCGGGCGGCTATCGGCGAGGTCGGGGCCGCCGCGCCTCTGACTGAACAGCCGACGCTCATTGAAGGCAAACAGGCGACATCCGCCAAAGCCAAAATCCAGGCCGATGCCCCGCCCGCTCCCCCAGCCATCAGCGCCAGCGCGAACGACGACCGGATGGCCCAACTGGCCGACAAACTGGACGTCCTCTCCCCACTCATCGGCCACTCTATCCCCGACGCCTATCGGGACGGGCGCAGTCGTTTGGCCACTACCCTGGGGCTGATCGGTCTGCTCTTTGCGCTCCTCAAATTTCTCACCGACTTTTTAGATTTGGCGCAGAAAGCCTGGCGGCCCGTCGGTCTGGCCCTGCAAAGCCTGCCTCTGCTGGTGGGTCTGCTGCTGTTGGCCGGCGCCGGCGCGGCGCTGGTGGCCCTGCGCCGGCCCAACCGGATGCTCAACCGGCAGCGGGCGTTGGGCCTTTTTGTCGGGCTGGCATTGGCCGGTCTGCTCTGGAGCGGCTGGACTGTGGCCCAATGGCTGCGCCCGCCCGACAAATTGATCGTTGCCATCGGCGAATTTGAACGCTTCAGCAGCCGGGTGGGCAACCCGGCCGGCGATCTTTTCGTGGCAATGGAGCGGGCCTTTGCGCCCCTGCAAGAGCGGGTGAGCGTCCAACGCACCTTTCGCACCTATACCAGCGCAGCCGAGGCCAGCGCCGATGGCATCGCCCGGGGCGCGGTGGCCCTGCTCTGGGGCAGCTACAGCGATGACGGCGTGACCGTCTATTTGGAGGCGATGGATCTGCCCGCCCAGGCCGAAATCGGCGGCGTCGCCCTCTCTCTGCAAAAATTCTCCGGGCTGGCCGAACGGATAGGAATCGGGCGGGCTGCGCCTGCCGGGCAGATGGGTCGTTTCCAGCGGCAACCCCTCTACATCCCCGACCGGGTCTCCTTCACCGCGGCAGAGACAGAGCAGATGACCGCCGCGGCTGCCTTTGTGCTGGGGGTCAGCTTTCAATTGGCGGGTGAGAGGGAGAGCGCGTCGGCCCTGTTGGATCAGGCAGTGGCTGGGCTGGGGCAAGGGACAAGTCGGCTGGTCGGCGGGGAGATGCTCTACTTCCAGCGGGGGGTGCTGCGCTGGGAGGAAGGCCGCCAGGACGAGGCCATCGCCGATATGGAGCAGGCCGTCGCCCTGGCCCCGGACTATTACCCGGCCCGCTACAATCTGGCGATCTTCTATGCCAGCGATTGCCCCACGCCGGCCCGCATCGAGCAGGCCATTGCCCAGGCAGAAGATGCGGCCCAACTTCGGCCCAACGACGACAGCCACCGCAGCCTGTTGGCGTCCCTCTATTTGCAGGCCGGGCGCAGGGGCGATGCCCTGGCCCTGCTCGATCAGAGTGGCACAGCGGCCCCCACCACTGCCGAGGAGTATCTCTTCCTGGCCCAGCTCTACACGGGATTGGGGGAAGCGGCCAAAGCGGCCGAGGCTGTGGAACAGGTGTTGGCTCTGCTCGCCGACCAGCCAAGTGATGGCATCCAGGAGCAGTTGATGCTGGGCACGGCCTATCTCCTGGGAGAACGCTATGGGGAGGCGCTGGCCGCGTTCCGGGCCGTGACCGAAGCCGATCCGGAGAACCCGGACGGTTGGCAGGGCGTGGGCGATGCCCACTTTTGGCAGGAAGAGTGGGATGCCGCGCAGAGTGCCTATACAAAAGTCGTGGCGCTGACGCCGGAGAGCGGGGACGGCTATCTGCTTCTGGGCCTGACCGCCTCGGCAGCCGGGGATCGTTTTGCCGCGGCGGCTGCCCTGGCCCAGGCAGCCGAGCGCACCGCCTGCGATCCCACACCGGCCCTCCTTCTGGGCGGGGAATATGTGTTGCAGGACGAATACACCCTGGCCATCGCCGCCTTTCAAAAAGTCTTGGCCCTGGACCCGGAGAATGAGAATGCCCTCTATCTCCTGGGCAGTGTCTATGTTTTGCAGGAGGATTGGGAGCAGGCGGAAGATGCCTATGCCAGAGCCGCGGCTATCCAGCCTGACGATCCGTCGATTCTGCACGGGCTGGCCCGCTCCCTTTCGGCCCAGGGCAAAGCGGTGGAGTCGGAAGGGCCGTGGCGGCGCTACACCGAACTGCTCCCCGATGACAGTGAGGCGTGGCAATTCTTGGCCCTGGCCCTGCTCTTTCAGGGGCGCAACGATGAGGCCGCCGCCGTGGCCCGCCAGGGGTTGGCCGTCGCCGAGGGTGCAGAGTTGTACGTCTCTTTGGGGATGGCCCTGGACGGCCTGGGAGAGGACGAAGACGCGCTGGCCGCCTTCCGGGAGGCGCTGGCTCTGGACCCGAAGAATGCAGGCGCATACCGGGGCATTGGGGAGATCAGCCGCCGGGCCGGCGCGCTGGACGAAGCCATCGCCGCCTATGCCGAAGCCGCCCGACTGAGCAGTGTTGCCTTAGATTTCGTCGCCCTGGCCGCGCTCTATCAGCAGGTAGGCCAGATCGATGCGGGTCTGGCCGCCATCGGCGCGGCCCTGGCCCTGGAGCCGGACAACAGCGACGCGCTCCTGCGCGCCGGTCTGCTGGAGCGGGATGCGGGCAATCTGGCCGCGGCGGAAGGCTATTTTCAGCGCTCGACCCGTCTGCGCCCCGACGATCCCCTGCCCCTGCTGGGGTTGGTGCAGGTGGCCTATCAGCAGTGCCGTCTTTCCAGCGCAGCCCAGGCGGCCAAACAGATGGCCGAAGTCGGTACGGCGCCCTTTTTCCGTATGCTGCTGGCCTCTATCTATCTGGCCCAAAACCGTCAGGCTGAAGCCCAGACGATTCTGGATGAACTGCGGGCCAGCCCGGTCAACGACAGCGACGCTCACGGGGCCGCGGCCCGCCTGCTTCTGCGCCAGGACCGGCTGGACGAAGCGCTGGCCGAATTCCAACTGGCATTGGAGGCCGCGCCACCCGGAACGCTGGGCGCGGCCCTGCTTCCCTATGAACTGGGCGTGCTCTATCTGCTGTTGGATCAGCCCTTGCCTGGGGCCAGCGAATTCAGCCGGGCGTTGGCCCTGCGCCCGGCAATGATCCCGGCCCAGGTGAGTTTGGGGGATGTGGCTCTTTGGCAGGGGGAGTGGGAGACGGCCCTGGGCCACTATGCGACCGCTTGGGAAGCATTGCCCGTCTATCGCCCCCTCACGGATCAGGAGAACTACGACATTCTGGCCGCTCAGATCCAGGCCAAAGAGGCGCTGGTGATGGGCAAGCTGGGGCAGGTGGATGCAGCGGACGAGATGATGACGGCCGCCCTAACCCTGGGAAGGCAGTTGGTGGAGGCCAATCCCCAAAACCCCACGGCTCAGTTTGCCCTGGGCGGCCTGCACCTGCTGGCTGGGGCGCGTGAAGAGGCCGATGTTGCCTTTGCCCAGGCCATTCAGTGCGACGCGTCATTGGCGGTGGCGCGGGAACAGACGGAAAAGGTCGTGCAGCAGTTCCAGGAATAATCCGCCCCCGCAAACGACTTGACGAACTCGCGCAGATCGTGTAGAGTACTCGCTACATTTATCTGTGCAAAATGGAACAATCGAGGCAGAGCCGCTCCTGCGGCACCATTCATCCCCAATCTGCCCGACTCCAACCAGCGACAACGACGTCACCCGGTCTGTGCCGACCCAAATGCCAGTGATTATTCAGAAATTGTCGGTCGGTTCTACCGGTGATTGCCCGCCGCGGATGCGCGGCGGCCACAGTAAGGAGACGTCGCAATGTTCGCAGACAAACAGCCTGCCGAGCCTCATCAATCCAAACTTCCTTTTGGCCTCCCCAAGAAACAGGGACTCTACGATCCTTCCTTCGAGAAGGATGCCTGTGGCGTTGGCTTTGTGGTCAACATCAAAGGCAAGAAATCCCACGAAATTGTCAGCCAGGCCCTGACTGTCCTGCTCAATCTGGACCACCGGGGCGCGCGGGGGGCCGAAGCCAACACCGGCGACGGCGCGGGCATCCTGCTCCAAATCCCCGACAGCTTCTTCCGCCGGGAGTGCCCGGCCCTGGATATCAGCCTGCCCGCGGCTGGGCAGTACGGCGTGGGGATGGTTTTTCTCTCGCCCAACGAGCAGGAGCGCAACGAATGTATGGAGCGCTTCGAGGAGTTTGTACAGGACGAGGGGCAGCACTTTTTGGGCTGGCGCAGAGTGCCCACGGACAACACCGGTCTGGGCGCGACGGCCCTGCTGGGTGAACCTGTCGTCTATCAGGCCTTTGTCGGGCGCAACCAGGCCAACCTGGCCGGCGACGATATGGCCTTCGAGCGCAAACTCTACGTCATCCGCAAGCGGGCCGAGCACGCCATCCGCTACGCCGACTTCCCCGGCGGCGACCGTTTCTACATCGCCAGCCTCTCCTGTCGGACGATTGTCTATAAGGGAATGCTCCTGCCCGAACAGGTGCCCAGCTTTTTCCCGGACCTGACCGACGAAGGCTTCGCAAGCGCGCTGGCGGTGGTCCATTCCCGCTTCAGCACCAACACCTTCCCCAGTTGGGAGCGGGCCCACCCCTACCGCTATATCATCCACAACGGCGAAATCAATACCCTGCGCGGCAATGTCAATTGGATGTACGCCCGCCAGTCCACCTTTGAATCGGAGCTATTCAGCGACGATCTGGCGAAGGTGTTGCCGGTGATCAACGCCGACGGCAGCGATACCGCGATGTTCGACGAAACCCTGGAATTCCTGCACCTGGCCGGGCGACCCCTGCACCACGCGGTGATGATGATGATTCCGGAGCCGTGGTCGGGCCACGCCACGATGAGCGAGAGCAAAAAGGCCTTCTACGAATATCACAGCACACTGATGGAACCCTGGGACGGCCCCGCCTCCATCGGCTTTACCGACGGCACTGTCGTGGGCGCGGTGTTGGACCGCAACGGTCTGCGCCCCTCCCGCTATTACGTGACAAAGGACGATCTGGTGGTGATGGCGTCGGAGGTGGGCGTGCTGGACATCCCCGCCGACCGCATCCTCTACAAGTCCCGGCTACAGCCAGGGCGGATGTTTCTGGTGGACACGGCCCAGGGGCGCATCATCGCCGACGAGGAGATCAAAGAGAGTCTGGCTGCCCAGCACCCCTACCGGGAATGGCTGGACCGCAATCTGGTCCATCTGGACAATCTGCCCGAACCGCCGACAGTGGCCGAACCGGACCACCGCACGGTTGTCCAGCGCCAGTTGGCCTTTGGCTACAACTACGAAACCCTGCGGGTGATCGTCGGGCCGATGTCAAAGGATGGGGTGGAAGCCCTGGGCGCGATGGGCAACGATGCGGCCCTGGCCGTACTCTCCGACCAGCCCCAACTGCTCTACAACTACTTCAAGCAGCTCTTTGCCCAGGTGACAAACCCGCCGCTGGATGGCATCCGGGAAGAGCTGGTCACGGCCAGCGATGTCTATATGGGCACAGAGTTGAATCTGCTCAGCACCCAACCCGAAAATGCCCGGCAGATTAAAATTAAGTCGCCGATTTTGACCAACAAAGAGATGGCGAAGATTCGCTATCTGGACGGGCCTGATTTCAAATCCCGAATCATCCCGGCCCTCTTCCGCATCGACCAGGGCGAGGCTGGGCTGGCCGGCGCGCTGGAGCAGATGTGCGAAGCCGCCCGCCAGGCCATCGCCGACGGGGTGAATGTGCTGATCATTTCCGACCGGGGCATCGACCGTTTCAATGCGCCGATTCCCGCGCTGCTGGCCGTCTCCGGTCTGCATCACTTTTTGATTCGGGAAGAATTGCGCACGCAGGTTGCGCTGGTGCTGGAATCCGGCGAACCTCGCGAAGTCCACCACTTCTCCCTGCTCATCGGCTACGGCGCCACGGCGGTCAACCCCTATCTGGCCTACGAAACCATCGGCGATATGGTGCGCCAGGGGCTACTGACTGACATCGACGAGTACACGGCCACCAAACAGTACATCAAAGCTGCGCTGAAGGGTGTGATGAAAGTGCTCTCCAAGATGGGCATTTCCACAATGCAGAGCTACTGCGGCGCGCAGATTTTCGAGGCGTTGGGGCTGAGCAGCGGGCTGATCGACAAATACTTTACCTGGACACCCAGCCGGGTGGAAGGGATCGGGCTGGCCGAAATCTGCCAGGAGGTGGAGATGCGCCACCGTAAAGCCTTCCCCGAGCGCCAGTTGAACGGCCACGTCCTGCCCGCGGGCGGCGACTACCAGTGGCGCAAGGATGGGGAGCTGCATCTTTTCAATCCCCAGACTGTTCATTTTCTGCAAAAGGCGACACGCAGCAACGACTACAAGGCATTCAAGCAGTATACGGCCCAGGTCAACGATCAGTCGGAAAAGATGGCAACCCTGCGCAGTCTGCTGGATTTCAAATTCCCCGAATCGGGTATTCCAATTGAGGAAGTGGAGCCAGCCGCGGCGATTGTCAAGCGTTTCAAGACCGGCGCGATGAGCTACGGCTCCATCAGCCAGGAGGCCCACGAGGCCCTGGCGATTGCCATGAACCGGCTGGGGGGCAAGAGCAACACCGGCGAAGGCGGCGAGGACAACGCCCGCTATACCCTGGAAGCCAACGGCGATTCCAAAAACAGCGCCATCAAACAGGTGGCGTCGGGCCGCTTTGGCGTCACCAGCGAATATCTGGTGATGGCAAAGGAGTTACAGATTAAGATGGCCCAGGGGGCCAAGCCCGGCGAGGGCGGCCAGTTGCCCGGACGCAAAGTCTACCCGTGGATTGCCCGGGTGCGCCACAGCACCCCCGGCGTGGGGCTGATTTCGCCGCCTCCCCATCACGACATCTACTCGATTGAGGACCTGGCCGAACTGATCCACGACCTGAAGAACGCCAACCACCACGCCCGCATCAATGTAAAGCTGGTATCGGAGGTGGGCGTGGGCACGATTGCCGCGGGTGTGGCCAAGGGCCACGCCGATGTGATTCTGATCAGCGGTCACGACGGCGGCACGGGCGCCTCGCCCCAGACCAGCATCAAACACGCGGGTCTGCCCTGGGAATTGGGGCTGGCTGAAACCCACCAGACGCTTGTGCTGAACAATCTGCGCAGCCGGGTGGTGGTGGAGACCGACGGCCAACTCAAAACCGGGCGTGACCTGGCGATTGCCGCGCTGCTGGGTGCAGAGGAGTACGGTTTTGCCACCACTCCGCTGGTGGCCCTGGGCTGTATTATGATGCGGGTCTGCCATCTGGACACCTGTCCGGTGGGTGTGGCTACCCAGAACCCGGAACTGCGCAAAAAATTCACCGGCGATCCCCAGCACGTCGTCAACTTTATGCTCTTTATGGCCGAAGAACTGCGGGAGATTATGGCGAAGCTGGGCTTCCGCACGCTCAACGAAATGATCGGACGCACGGATGTACTGGAGCCGCGCAAGGCTGTGACCCACTGGAAGGCCAAAGGCATCGATCTGGCCCCGATTCTCTACCGGCCCGATATGCCAGCGGATGTGGGCCGCTATTGTCAGATTCCCCAGGATCACGGGCTGGACAAGGCGCTGGACAACACGACTCTCCTGGATATCTGCCGCCCGGCCCTGGAAAATCGGGAGCCGGTGACAGCGGTCGTGTCTATCCGCAACACCAACCGGGTGGTGGGTACAATTGTAGGCAGCGAAGTCACCCGGCGCTTTGGCCGGGCCGGGCTGCCGGAGGATACGATTCTCCTGCGCTTCCAGGGGTCTGCGGGCCAGAGCTTTGGCGCATTTGTGCCCAAAGGGATGACGCTGGTGCTGGAAGGCGACGGCAACGACTATTTTGGAAAAGGGCTGTCCGGCGGCAAGCTCATCGCCCATCCGCTGGACGAGGCTACTTTTGTGGCCGAGGAAAATGTCATCATCGGCAATGTGGCTTTCTACGGTGCGACCAGTGGCGAGGCCTACATCCGGGGCAAGGCGGGCGAGCGCTTTGCTGTGCGCAACAGCGGTGTACACGCGGTGGTGGAGGGTGTGGGCGATCACGCCTGCGAGTATATGACTGGTGGCCGGGTGGTTGTGCTTGGCCCGACCGGGCGCAACTTTGCCGCGGGTATGTCCGGCGGCATCGCTTATGTGCTGGACGAGACGGACGACTTCCCCATCCGCTGCAACCAGGAGATGGTGGGGCTGCACCGGCTGACCGACGCCGCCGAGATTGCCGAGGTGGAGCAGATGATCCGCCGCCACGGCGAGTTCACCGCCAGCCCGGTGGCCGCCCGTGTGCTGGGCGATTGGCCGGCGATGGCCGCCAAGTTCGTCAAAGCCTTGCCCACGGACTACGAGCGGATGCTGGAAGCTATCGCCGAGGTGGAGGCCGAAGGGATCACCGGCGAAGAGGCACTGATCGTCGCCTTCGAGCGCAACAAGAACGACGCGGCGCGGGTGAGCGGAAACTAGGGAATAAGAAGATTTGCGCGGTGGCTTGACAAGGTGACAAGGAGACAAGGTGATCGGCCGATCACCCTGTCTCCTTGTCACCCTGTCACCCTCGCGGTTCAACACACGCGGAGATATCTGAAAAATGGGGAAACCGACCGGATTTATGGAATTTGAGCGGCAGTTGGCGCCGGAGCGCCCGCCGCTGGAGCGCATTCAGGACTGGGGCGAGTTCCACTTGCATACGTCCGCAGATTTTCTGCAAACCCAGGGCGCGCGCTGTATGGACTGCGGCATTCCTTTCTGCCACACGGGCACGCTCATCAGCGGGATGGCCTCCGGCTGTCCTGTCAACAATCTGATTCCAGAGTGGAACGATCTGGTCTTTCGGGGTCTGTGGCGGGATGCGCTGGACAGGCTGCACGCCACCAACAACTTCCCGGAATTTACCGGGCGGGTCTGCCCCGCGCCCTGCGAAGGCTCCTGCACCCTGGGAATTATTGAGCCGCCGGTCGCCATCAAAAGTATCGAACGCGCGATTATCGATTACGGCTTCGAGCACGGCTGGGTCACGCCCCATCCGCCGGAGAAGCGCACGGGCAAGCGCGTGGCAGTCGTCGGGTCTGGCCCGTCGGGTCTGGCCGCCGCGGCCCAGTTGAACCTCTCCGGCCACGAAGTCACCGTCTACGAGCGGGCGGACCGTATCGGCGGGCTGCTGATGTATGGCATTCCCAATATGAAACTGGACAAAGCGACGGTCCAGCGGCGCATCGATCTGTTGGCGGCTGAGGGTGTCAAATTCGTCGTCAATACGGAGATCGGCAAAGATGTCCCCGCCCAGCAGTTGGTGGATGACTTCGACGCGGTGGTGCTCTGCTGCGGCGCCACAAAGCCCAGAGATCTGCCCGCCGAAGGGCGCAGTCTCAAGGGCATTCATATGGCGATGGAGTTCCTGCACGGCAACACCAAACATCTGCTCGACAGCCAGGACGGGCCGGTGGAGGGCGAAGGCTTTTCGTATCCCTTCATCAATGCTGAGGGCAAGGATGTGATTGTCATCGGCGGCGGCGACACGGGCAACGACTGTCTGGGCACGTCCATGCGCCATAGCTGCAACAGCGTGCATATGTTTGAGATTCTGCCCCAGCCCCCGGCGGAGCGGGCCAAGGACAACCCCTGGCCCGAATGGCCCAAAATTCACCGGGTGGACTACGGCCACGAGGAAGTTGCGGCCAAACAGGGCGCAGACCCCCGCACCTTTGAGATCAGCACCAAAAAGTTTGTGGGCGATGAAGAGGGTAACGTCAAAGAGTTGCACACCGTCCTCATCCGCTGGGAACGGGACGCCAACGGGCGCTTCCAACTGATCGAAATTCCTGGCACGGAGAAGGTCTGGCCCGCGCAACTGGTGCTGCTGGCGATGGGCTTCCTCGGCCCGGAGGATACGATTCTGGAGCAGTTGGGCGTGGAACGGGACCCCCGCTCCAACGCCAAAGCCGAATACGGCAGCTTTGCCACCAGCGTCCCCGGCATCTTCGCCGCCGGCGATATGCGCCGGGGGCAGAGTCTGGTGGTGTGGGCCATCAACGAAGGCCGGGCCGCGGCGCGGGAGTGTGATCGCTTTTTGATGGGGGAGACGGCGTTGCCGTAGGAGAAGTCGACCGCAGACGGCGGACCGCGGACCGCACGAGACGGCAATTTCAATAGGTCAGAACCACCGCCGGGCGGCTACGATCAGTGCCCGGCGTGTCTTATCCAGAGGACCGCCTTCAAATCGACGAAATGGGCAATTGGCGGTATACTTTAGCAATGACACATGGCTGGAGAAACGGTGATATTCTGCGTAATCTCCGTTCGTGACGAAGGAGGGTCGGTATGGCAGTTGTCGAAGTCGATTCTAATTTGGTGCAAGAAATACGCACGTATGGCGGGCTGGAAAACGGTAGCCTGACTTCACTGATTGAGGATGCCTTGCGCTGCCATCTTTTCCGTCTTCGCCAGCATAAACTCGATCAAGAGTGTGATTTTTATGAGGAAAGTCATGCACAGATCGTTGAAAAGTACTTGGGACAATATGTAGCGATTCATCACCGGCAGGTCGTCGACGCGGATGCGGATGGAACTGTATTGTCAAAGCGGGTGCGGCAGAAGTTCGGGCGCGTTCCTATTGCAATCATCCACGTCCAGGAAACGCCTGAGTGGCCTGTGTTGCGTATTCGTCGCCCCCGGCTGATCGGTTCAACATAAGATGGCGACCTACAGATTCCCCTGGTTTTCGTCGGATTATACGGACAATTACTACCCACCGGCTCCGGTGATCCCTCTGGAAATCGCCGGCCCTGAAATGAGCGATTGGATTCAGATTGACGAAGCGTTTGTGGATTCAGGCGCTGATTGGACGATAATTCCGGCTTCGTTGCTCGAACGAATTGCTGCTGTAGGGCGTGACCGGGCGTGGCTGCGCAGCCAGTGGGGAGAAGCTCGTCTAGTCCGCCGCTATGATATCGATCTGCGCATCGCTGACCGCACCTTTCCATCACTGCTTGTCGTTGAAGACGATCAGGGCGAAGAAGTGATTCTGGGACGCAATTTCCTGCGATACGTGCGGATGATGTTGGATGGGCCGGCAGGGAGTTTGACGCTGTTTGAATAATTCACTGATTTTCAACCACAATCGTTTTGCAAATAGAGGGAATTTAGCAATGGGAAAGACACTCTTTGAAAAAGTCTGGGAGACCCACGTCGTTGCGCAGGACGAGGGCGCGCCGGCGGTGTTGTACATCGACGCCCATCTGATCCACGAAGTAACCTCGCCCCAAGCCTTCGCCGAACTGCGCGAGCGGGGGCTGCCCGTGCGTAGGCCGGACAAGACCTTCGCCACAATGGACCACGCCATCCCCACCCGCATCGGCGTGGACATCTCCCTCTGGCCCGCGGACGCGGCGACGCAGGTGGAGACCCTGCGCAAGAACTGCGCTGATTTCGGCGTGCCTCTCTACGACATCAAAGACGAAATTCAGGGCATTGTCCACGTCATCGGGCCGGAACTGGGCATCACCCATCCGGGGATGACGATCGTCTGCGGTGACAGCCACACCAGCACCCACGGCGCGTTTGGCGCGCTGGCCTTTGGCATCGGCACAAGTGAAGTGGGCCACGTCCTGGCCAGCCAGTGTCTGATGCAGAAAAAGGCCAAGACTTTCGCCATTACCGTAGACGGCGAACTGGGCAAGGGCGTCACCGCCAAAGATATTATTTTGGCGATTATCGCCAAGAATGGCGCGGGCGGCGGTCAGGGCTACGTCTTCGAATACCGGGGCAGTGCCATCCGCGGGCTGTCTATGGCAAACCGGATGACCGTCTGCAATATGTCCATCGAAGGCGGGGCACGGGCCGGGATGATTGCCCCGGACCAGACCACCTACGATTACATCAAAGGCCGTACCTTTGCCCCCACCGGCGAGCGCTGGGACAAAGCCGTGGCCTACTGGAACACCCTTTACAGCGACGAGGACGCGGTCTTTGACCGGGAGTTGACACTCGACGCCTCCACGCTGGAACCGATGGTCACCTACGGCACGAACCCCGGCCAGGGTATCGGCATCAGCGGGCATATCCCCACGGCAGCGGAAGTGGCCGACCCGGCGGAGCGGCGCAGTCTGGCCGCGGCCCTGGAGTATATGGGGTTGAGCGAAGGCCAGAAGATGGCGGGCCAGCCGATTGATGTGGTCTTTATCGGCTCCTGCACCAACAGCCGGATGGAAGACCTGCGCGAAGCCGCGGCCATCGCCAAAGGGCGCAAAGTGGCGGACAACGTGCAGGCGCTGGTGGTGCCCGGCTCCAAAGCCATCAAAGCCCAGGCCGAGGCTGAGGGATTGGATGTCATCTTCACTGAGGCCGGTTTCGAGTGGCGGGGCGCGGGGTGTTCGATGTGCCTGGCTATGAACGACGACAAAGCCGGGATGGGCAAATACGTGGCCAGCACCAGCAACCGCAACTTCCAGGGCCGCCAGGGACCCGGCTCCCGCAGCCTGCTGATGAGTCCGATTATGGCCGCCGCGGCCGCGGTCAGCGGGCGGGTGGTGGATGTGCGAGAGATGATGGCATAGAACGCAGATGGGGGCGGCACGGGCGGATGGACACGGATAATAGACTGATGAATGTGGCCGCTGCTACACTGATGAAGCCTTATCAGATTCTCATTACGTTTTCTGATGGCTTCAAACAGGCAGTGGATTTCGGGCCTTTCCTGCAAAACTCGCACAATCCGCACATCCGCAAGTATTTGGATTTGTCCCTGTTTGCAGATTTCATGGTAGAAAACGGCGATCTGTATTGGTGCGGTTATGACCTGTGCTTCCCAGTTGCCGATCTGTATGAAGACCGGATTTGAGATTAATATCAATGAACGCACCATTCACGGCCACCACCCAAAACGAACGAGAAAATGATATTGAGAAAATGATCGCCGCCTTCAAGCGCGATGTGGACTACGGGTTGCTGCGCGAAAATCTCAAATGTACGGTGGAGCAACGGCTGATCCGGCTTATGCAACTCCAAAAGTTCTTTGACGGGATGCGAGCCGCAGGAAGACCAAAAGATAGGGACTTAGAAGCGCCCACCGGGAAGTTCGGAATGAGAATCGGGTTTGATGTTTCTAATTTGACTCGTGGGAGGTCTGTATGAATACGTTCGTCGTCCAAATGGAATTTCCAACGGATTTTCTGAGTATTCTGAATGTCTCGAAACGTGAACTCGAAAGACGCCTGCGCGAAATGGTAGTCGTTGAGCTTTTTCGAGAAGGGCGTATCTCAAGCGGCAAAGGCGCTGAATTGCTTGATCTTCCCTTATGGGACTTTCTGAAACTTCTGGCCAGTCACAAGATCGACTACTTTGAGCAGACGCCAGAAGAATTGGAAGCTGAGATAGATATACTGGAAAGGCTTATGGAGACCGCCGTGCGATGATCGTTATTGTGGATTCTTCACCTCTTATCCTATTGGCGCGAATTGGGCGGCTTCCCTTGCTCCGTTCCCTCTACGGGGAACTCCTTATGCCAACAGCAGTTCACCAGGAGACAGTTCTGCAAGACCCGAAACGTCCAGGAGCGCAGGCAATTGCGAAAGCCGATTGGATTCGCATCCGAGAGGTGACCGATGCAATGGCAGTCACAATGCTGCGCCAGCAGGTCGGTTCCGGTGAAAGCGAGGCCATTGTTCTGGCCCTGGAATCTGCAGCAGACTTGCTCATTATTGACGACGCAAAGGGCAGACGCATTGCGGAAGCCTATGGTATACCCGCTGTTGGCTCCATTGGTGTTCTCATTCAAGCAAAGAAACGCGGCATAATTGAAGCAGTAAAACCAGATTTGGACGCTATACAACAGGCAGGTTTGCGGATGAATTCTCATCTTTACACACAAGCCCTGCGCCTTGCTGAGGAAGAACCCGAATGGTAAACCCACCGGATTCTGGGCAGATACTTCCTAAAAATAGAGGATCAAACCAAATGCAACCATTCAACCAATTATCCACCACGGCCCTGCCTATGCGCCGGGAAAATGTGGACACGGACCAGATCATCCCCGCCCGCTATCTGACGGCTGTGACCAAAGCCGGGATGGGCGACGGTCTCTTTTCCTGGTGGCGCTATGGCCGGGACGGCAAGCCCAACCCGGACTTTGAGCTGAACAAACCGGAATTCAGTGGCAGTGAAGTGCTGATCGCCGGACGCAATTTCGGCAGTGGCTCCAGCCGGGAGCACGCGGTGTGGGCGCTGACAGAGTACGGCTTCCGGGCCGTCATCGCGCCGGGCTTCGCCGACATCTTCTATAACAACAGCCTGAAGAACGGCCTGCTGCCCATAGCCCTGCCCGAAGAGACGGTGGCGATGCTCTGGGACCTGGTCGAGGAAGGCCCTACGACGACGATTGCTATCGATTTGGAAAGCCAGACCGTCACCCTGCCCGACGGCCAGCAGATGGGCTTTGCCATCGACGGTTTCCGCAAGATGTGCCTGCTCGATGGGCTGGACGATATGGGCTATCTACTGGCGAAAGACGAGGCAATTGTGGCTCACGAAGCCGCGCTGCCCTACTGAGCGGGAACGATCTTTTTGAAAATTGCCATTGGCTCGACTAACCCGACGAAAGTGGAGGCTGCACGCCGGGCTGCGGCCAAAGTCTGGCCGAATGGTGAAATTGTGGCAATTGCGGTCCCCTCCGGCGTGGCGGAGCAGCCGATGAGCGACGACGAGACCATCCGCGGCGCGGTCAATCGGGCACGCAACGCCCTGGCCGCGGTCGACGGCGTGCAGATCGGGATAGGTGTGGAGGGCGGCGTGCAGGACACGCCCCACGGGATGTTTGTGGGCGGCTGGGCCGCGGTGGTGGACCGGGAGGGCTGTCTCGGCATCGGCGCAGGGGGACGGGTGCTGCTGCCCGAATCCATCGCCCGACGCATCCGGGCGGGGGAAGAACTCGGCCCGGTGATGGACGATTTCAGCGGACGGCGCAATGTCAAGCACGGCGAAGGGGCCATCGGCATCTTTACGAACGGGCTGATTGAGCGCACCGCTGCCCTGGAAATCGCCCTGACCTACGCCCTGGCCCGCTTCATCACGCCGGAAAATTACAGGGAAGAGTGAATGGTTGCATCGAATATGCCATCTTTCTGACCAGAAACGTGATGCGTGAGATCGCCGAACGATCTCGCGTTTCACGCCTCACGTTTCTTTGTGGCAAAACCCAATAGAAACGACAGCGATAAGCACGTATGACGACCTATCAAAAACCCGTATTCCCCAGCGCGGCAGTCTGGAAAGACTCGGCGCTGGTGGAGAATTTTCTGGGCCGGGTGCGCAAGGGTGTGCCCCTGGCCGAAGCCCAATTCGATGTGATGATGCGGGTGATCGAAGGGCGGGGTCAGCCCGTCCACAATTTTCTGGACCTGGGCTGCGGCGACGGTGTTCTCGCTTCTGTCATTCTGGCTGAATATCCTGACGCTACCGGCGTGCTGGTCGATTTTTCAATGCCGATGATCCAGGCTGCCATCGCCAATTTGAAGAACTACGGCAAGCGTATCCACTTTTCCACCGTCGATTACGCGGACCCCAACTGGTTTGGCACAGTCGCCGCCCACGGCCCCTACGATGCGATTGTCTCCGGCTTCTCCATCCACCACCACTCGGATCGGGTGAAGCAGCAGATTTACCGGGATGTCTTTGATCTGCTGGGGCCGGGGGGCGTCTTTGTGAATATGGAGCACGTACGCTCGGCCAGCAAATGGCTGGAAGCTGTCCACGACGACTTCTTCATCGACAGCCTGTGGGCCAGCCAGGTGGGGCGACGGGAGAGCGAGAGCCGGGCGCAGGTGGCCGCGGCCTATCACAGCCGGGATGACAAAGCCGCCAATATTCTGACCCCAGTGGAAAGCCAGTGCCACTGGCTGCGCCAAATCGGTTTTCTGGATGTGGACTGTTACTTCAAAGCCTTTGAACTCGCCCTTTTCGGTGGTCGCAAGCCGCCGCAAAAGAGCATCAACGATTTCGACTAATTATCTATTTCTCGGAGGCAAAACGTATGGCAGAGAATGGGTTTGTACACCAATTTCAGGAAGCCGGCTATGTGGTTGCGCGCGGGCTGTTCAGCGCAGAGGAAGTGCAGAGCTACCGGGAGCATTTTATGCAGATGCGGGCAGCGGGAACCTATCCTGGCGACTTTGCCGGCGTGGACCTGACCAGCAGCGATCCCCTCAAACGCTACCCCCGGATGATCCACATGCACCGCTGGGACGATCTCAGCCTGGGCTGGATGCTGGATGAACGGCTCAACCGTTGGATGACTGGTCTGCTGGGCATCGAACCCTACGCCGTGCAGACAATGCTCTATTTCAAGCCGGCGGGCGGCAGGGGGCAGGCACTGCATCAGGACCAGTACTACCTGAAGGTGCAGCCGGGGACGTGCATCGCGGCCTGGATGGCCCTGGACGACTGCGACATCGAAAACGGCTGTCTGCAAGTGGTGCCCGGAACGCAGAATTTGCCCATTTTGTGTACAGTGCAGGCCGACACCACCCAGAGTTTTACCGATGTGACGGTACCCATCCCCGACGGAATGCAAGCCGAGCCGGTACTGATGAAAGCGGGGGATGTCCTCTTCTTCAACGGACAACTCATCCACGGCAGCTTCCCCAACACCAGCCAGAACCGCTTCCGCCGCTCCCTCATCGGCCACTATATTGTGGGCGAGGCCGAGCAGGTGGCAAAGTTCTACCACCCGGTGCTGCGGATGGACGGCACACCTGTGGAGTTGGGCGTCAGCGAGGGCGGCAGCGAATGCGGCGTCTGGGTGGAGGAAGAAGGAGCACCCGCTGTGAAAATGCGTCCACTGGACACGCCGATGGCGATGGTGACGGAATAGAGTGATGCGTGAAACGTGAGGTGTAGTCACCTGATCTCACGTTTCACATTTCACGAATCTGGGCGAAAAGGGCAGCGTATATTCAGCATTAGAAAGGTATCCATTGTGGACGCACGTATCGTCGTTTTGGCCGGAGATGGCATCGGCCCGGAAGTGACCGCTGAGGCGGAAAAAGTCTTGACGGCCATCGGCCAGAAGTTCGGCCATACTTTCGCATTTGACCAGCAATTGATGGGTGGCCGGGCCATGGACGAACTGGGCACGAGCCTACCCGACGCCACTGTGGAAGCAGCCAAGACTGCCGACGCGGTGTTGCTGGGCGCGGTGGGCGGTCCCAAATGGGACAACCCCAACGCAGCAGATCGCCCGGAACGGGGGCTGCTGGCTATCCGCAAGGCGCTCAATCTCTTCGCCAACCTGCGCCCGGTGAAGTTGCATCCCCAACTGATCGGGGCCAGCGCCATCAAAGCGGAGGTGCTGGCAGGCGTGGACCTGCTGGTGGTGCGGGAGCTGACCGGCGGCGCCTACTTTGGCCCGCGCAAGGAGGCCGGCGCGGACGGCGACGAAGCCTACGACACAATGCTCTACACGACGCCGGAGATCGAACGGGTGGTACGTCTCTCTGCCGAAGCGGCAATGGGCCGCTCCAAAAAGCTGACGAGTGTGGACAAGGCCAACGTCCTGGCCTCCTCCCGGCTGTGGCGGCGGGTGACGGTGGAGGTGCTGAAAGAGTATCCCGAACTGGAAGTGGAGCACGTCCTCGTCGACGCGATGGCCATGCACCTGATCCGTCGCCCGGCTGACTTCGATGTGGTGGTCAGCGAGAATCTCTTCGGAGATATTCTGACCGATGAAGCGTCGATGCTGGCCGGTTCTATGGGGATGCTGCCCTCGGCCAGTCTGGGCGATCTGATGAACAGCCACAACCTCCCGTTGGGACTCTACGAACCCATCCACGGCAGCGCACCCGACATTGCCGGCCACGGCATCGCCAACCCCCTGGCCGCAATCCTGAGCAGCGCGATGCTCCTGCGCCACAGCCTGGGGCTGGAAACCGAAGCCGCGGCCATCGAAGCCGCAGTCGATTCCGTCCTCAACGAAGGCGTGCGCACCCGGGACATCGCCCATACCGGTACGGAGACGGTGGGGACGGTTGTGATGGGGGATTTGGTGGTACAGGCGTTGTAACGTACTGCGTATTGCATAAGGTGGCGCAGCCACGATTTGCGTGCGGAAGACGGGAGGACGTGAGATCACATGACGACACCTCACGTTTCACGTTTTACCGGTCTGACCGGGGAACTAACACCTGTGCGTTATTTCCTCGCTGGTCCGGAGTAGGTAGCCAAGTTTGAGCTTCGGCACAGTCGTTCCGCGTACCCACAATCTGATCGAACTGCTTGGCCTGTGTCTGCCCTTTGAAAGCAGATTGAGCCTTCAGCAAGATTTGCTCGTTGCTCTTGACCGGTACGCGGTGTTGTACCGATACCCCGGCGATTCGGCAGACAGAGAAGAAGCCCGCCGCGCCTATCCAACGATCGTTGAACTACGTCAGTTTATGCAAATGTAACTGCTCACCCCCTCCCAACCTCCCCCACTGTGGGGGAGGAGTCGATCCCCTACCCCTCCCTGGAATGGGGAGGGGTAGGGTGGGGTGGCTGAACAGTTACTGCCACAGAGAGTCCTATGCCCCCCGTCACCCTGCAATCCCCATCCAAACTGACCAGCGGCGTTATCGCGCCGCCCCCGGCCTTCCACATAATGCTGAAGCCCCGGGGCGCCATCTGCAACCTGGACTGCCACTACTGCTACTTTCTGAGCAAAGAGGCGATGTATCCGGGCAGCAAATTCCGTATGGACGAGGCGCTGCTGGAAGAGTATACAAAGCAGTATATCGCCGGCCAGCGGGTTCCAGAGGTCACCTTCGCCTGGCAGGGGGGCGAGCCGACGCTGATGGGGCTGGAATTCTTCCAGAAGTCGGTGGAGTTCCAGCAGAAGCACAAGCGGCCTGGGATGCGGGTGGAGAACGCCCTGCAAACCAACGGCACACTCCTGGACGACGATTGGGCGGCCTTTTTTGCCCAAAACGATTTTCTGATCGGTCTGAGTATGGACGGCCCCCAGCATCTCCACGACGCCTACCGGGTGGACAAAGGAGGCGCACCCACTTGGGAAAAGGTGATGCGGGCGGCCCGGCTGCTCCACAAACACGGGGTGCGCTTCAATATCCTGACGACCGTCCATGCGGCCAACGCGCCCCATCCGGTGGAGGTCTACCGCTTTCTGCGGGACGAAGTGAAGACCGAATTTATGCAGTTTATCCCGATTGTAGAGCGGGACAACGAGACCGGCTATCAGGAAGGGGACGACGTAAAGGAGCGCTCGGTGACTGCCGAGCAGTACGGCCAATTTCTGATTGGCATCTTCGAGGAGTGGGTGCGCCGGGACGTGGGGAAGGTCTACGTGCAGATTTTCGATGTGGCCCTGGCCGCCTACAGCGGCAACCGGCCCGGTCTCTGTATTTTCGAGGAGACCTGCGGTTCGGCCCTGGCAATGGAGCACAACGGCGATCTCTTCTCCTGCGACCACTACGTGGAACCCAACTATCTGCTGGGCAACATCCAGGAAATCCCGCTGATCGAAATGGTGGGGTCCCCGGGCCAGCGCAAGTTTGGCACAGACAAGCGGGATACCCTGCCTCAATATTGTCTGGACTGCGAGGTAAAATTTGTCTGCAACGGGGGCTGCCCCAAAAACCGCTTCATCGAAACGCCGGACGGGCAACCGGGTCTCAATTATCTTTGCGCGGGCTATCGGGCTTTCTTCAATCACGTGCGCCCGCACATGAATTTTATGACCAACGAACTGCACAACCGCCGCGCCCCGGCCAATATAATGGGTTTTATGGCCCAGCAGGATAAGCGGGTGCAGGAATTGTTCAGCCGGGCCAACCGCAACGATCCCTGTCCCTGTGGCAGCGGGCGCAAGTTCAAACAGTGCCACGGACAGGCTCGCCAGGCGTCTAGCCGATCAGGGCGCAAGTAGTTGAGCCGTGTGGCTGCTCTCGCGGGGTCACGGACCCGCGGGGGGCGGGAAACCCACGACTATTTCCGCCGCGCTCTATTTCCGGTTCAAAATCTGCCGGCAGACAATGGGCAACTCCACGCTGATCCTCTCCAGTTCACGTTGAAGCTCTGGCAGTTGCAGGCTGATTTCGCTTCTCAATTTCTGCAGAGCGCTCTCTTCGGTCTGGGCGCAAAGGTTTGAAAGCGCCTCCGCGCTGAACATTTTTGCGCTGGACTTGAGAGAATGGGCCGCCCGGTACACGGCCGGCAGGTTGTCCGCGGCCAATTCCACTTTCATCTCACCGACCATTTTCGCCGAGCTCTCCAGAAAGTAATCCACCATTTGCAGCACAATCTCCCGATCTCCGCCACAGGCATCTATGACATATGTCTGGATGATCTCCGGGTTCAGCGGAATGTGTCTGTTCTTTTCGCTCATTCTTCGGTTGCCTCCACCCATCGTTTCCGCTCGGTTGCCAGGACCGCCGCCACCAGCTTAAATTCTGCCCGGGCTGACTCCAGAAGGGGAGCGATTCCGTTTGGAGTTTTGGACCGGGCCATCCGTTCAATCTGTCCGCTTAACTCGGAAAGGGCGAGTGCGCCAAAGGTAGCCGAGCTGGATTTGAGTGAATGCGCGCTGATTTCCAGTGTGCGAAACTCCTGACTTTCGATTTCCGTGGACATCTTGCGCAGATGATCCGTACTGTCGTTGACAAAGATGTCGATCAGTTCTAACATAATTTCTGGGTCGTGATCGGCTACATCCTCTGCCAGCGCGTAGAGGACTGTGTATTCTATCGGACTATGAGGCACGCTGTGGCCTTCTGTCAAATGTAATTCCATACGGTTACTGCCTTCCTTTCGTCGGTCCAACGCTCTGCCTTTCATTATACAACAGGGGCCGGGTTTTCAGGAGAAATCTTCCTGTGTTGGAACGGGTGGGATTTGGTTGGCATTTGGCTTTCAGCTATACTGGGACGGTTGATCTCCGACACTGCCGACGGCGATAGGTCCGTCGGTATATTTTTGTGCGGTCAACGGATTGGCAAACTGGCTCAGCCAGGGGTGGGTTGGCAAGGCACGTCACAGGTGGCCTCTGACGGTCAATGGTACGCATTTAAGCGAAAGGGATTGTATGGGTGTGGGGTCGTTCGCGCTTATTTTCCAGATTTTGTACGCATTGGGCGCAACCGGCCTGGGACTCTACGGTCTTCACGCGCTTTGGCTCACCCTGTGCCTGCACCGTCCTGCCCGCTTTCCCCTGCCAGCCCCCTCTCCCGGGGATCTGTCCGCCATCGATCTGCCCGCTGTCACTGTGCAACTGCCCATCTACAACGAGCGCCACGTCGTCGTGCGTCTGCTGGATGCCTGCGCCCGGTTTGACTATCCGCCGGACAGATTACAGATCCAATTACTCGACGATTCCACAGATCAGACCACCAGCCTTATCCAGCGTCACGTGGAAGAGTGGCAGCGGCGCGGGGTGAATGTGGCGCTGGTGCATCGGGACGCGCGGGAGGGCTACAAAGCCGGGGCCCTGCGGGACGGGTTGGCCTCGGCCACAGGCGAATTCATCGCCATCTTCGACGCCGACTTTGAACCCCCCGCCGATTTTCTGGCCCGCACGATTCCCCATTTCCTGGGCGAAGGCAGGGCCGGAATCGGCTTTGTCCAGGCCCGCTGGGGACACCTGAACCAGAATTATTCCGTCCTGACCAACTGTCAGGCACTGGCCCTGGACGGCCATTTTGTGGTGGAGCAGACGGCGCGCCAGGCTGCGGGCTATCCCTTCGGCTTCAATGGCTCCGGTGGCGTCTGGCGGCGGGCCTGCATCGAAGACCCGGCGGTGGGCGGCTGGCAGGCCGATACCCTCTGCGAGGACCTGGACCTGAGCTATCGGGCGCAGTTGGCCGGTTGGCAGCCCCTTTTTCTGCCTGATCTGGTCGCGCCCGCCGAGATTCCACCCCAACTGCTCGCCTTCAAACGCCAACAGTTTCGCTGGGCCAAAGGCAGCGTGCAGACGCTCAAAAAAGTAGGTGGCCCGGTCTGGCGCAGCGGATGGTCTCTGCCCGCCCGTCTGGCCGGGCTGTTCCATCTGGGCAACTATCTGATCCATCCCCTGCTGCTGTTCCTGCTGCTGATTACACCTGTGCTGCTGCTGTTGGGCGTCGATCCCTTTGGCCCGTTGGCCTGGCTTAGTCTGGCCTCGGTTGGCCCGCCTCTGCTCTACGCCGTAGCCCAGCGGCGGCTGTCGCGGCGGCTCTGGCTGCGCCGCTGGGCCTATCTGCCTGTGCTGACGCTGCTGGGGATGGGTCTCTGCCTGAACAATACGCTGGCTGTCTGGCAGGCATTCGCCAATCGCCCCGGCCCCTTTCTGCGTACGCCTAAGTTTCGTGTAGAGGATCGGGCCGATTCCTGGCGGGGGAGCAGCTACGCCCTGGCCCTGGATCCAGTAGTTCTGGGCGAAGCGCTGCTGGCACTCTACGCATTGGGGAGTGTCTGGCTGGCCGCGGCCCAGGGCAAGTGGTGGTCCCTGCCCTTTTTGCTGCTCTACGCGGCGGGCTTTGGGCTGATGGTGGGGATGGGTGTGGGTCAATCGCTCCGCTTGCGGGGGCGACGCAGACGCCAGACCGCCCGGTTTCGCGCCGCCGATCTTGTCAAAACCCAGGGGCGTTAGTACAATAATGGTAACTGTTCACCCCCTCCCAACCTCCCCCGCTGTGGGGGAGGAGTCGATACACTTCCCTCCCTGGAATGAGGAGGGGTAGGGTAGGGTGGGGTGGCTGAACAGGCACCAATAATGGGCATTGGATGGCAATAAGACTAGCGCCGGTTGAGCGGTGTCCTGAGTTCATCGAAGGGTAGGCGGGGGCTGTTTCCCGCCGTATCGAAACCAAGCGGGTTGTAAGTGTATGACTGTCTACTTCTTCAAACGGAGAGAAGCAATATGGCGAAGAACAACGGCGACCAATTGACGTGGGTACATGACCCCAAAGATGTCATTGTTCTGGTCAATCGTTCCCAGAACAATTATGTGCTGGGCCTGCCCACCGGCCTCTGTCGGCTGGATGTGGGACGCAAACTGCGCACCCTGCGCTCGATTCTGAAGATCGCCCAGGTGCAGAAGCTGGTAGACGCGGGTTTGCTGGCGATTGAATAGGAGAGATTGGGGATTGGAGACTGGGGATTGGGCAGCCATATCGCCAGTGCCAAATCTCCGCTCTCTACTCTCTAAATAACGGCAGAAACCTATGTCCAAACTCCTGTTAATCGACGGCCACTCCCAAGCCTACCGGGCCTATTTCGGCGTCAAGACCCCCCTGATGACCCAGCGGGGGGAATTGACGACGGCTGTCTTTGGCTTCACCCGCAAGCTGCTCAGTATCCTCAAAGAGTATGCGCCCGATTATGTGGCCGTGGCTTTTGATGTGGGCGACACCTGGCGGCACGCGGAGTTCCCGGAATACAAAGCCACCCGGGAGCGGATGCCCGACGATCTGCACACGCAGATCGACCGCATCCAGGAGATGCTGGGCCTTTTCAATATCCCGATTGTGACCAAAGCCGGTTTCGAGGCCGACGACGTGCTGGGTACTCTGGCCCGCCAGGCCGGTGAGCAGGGCGTGGATGTCTTCGTCCTCACCGGCGACCGGGATATGTTCCAACTGGTCAGCGAGCGGGTGCGCATCCTCTACACCCGGGGCGGGCCGACGCCGACGACCGATGCCTACGGTCCGACAGAAATCCAGGAGCGCTACGGTCTGACTACCAGCCAATTTATCGAAATGAAGGCGCTGGTCGGCGACACCTCCGACAATATCCCCGGCATCGTCGGCGTGGGCGAAAAGAGTGCCATCAAATTCTTGCAGGAATACGGCGACATCGACGGCCTCTACGCCCACATCGACGAAGTGCGCGGGCCGAAGACCCAGCAGAGCGTGCGTGAATCCGAAGAACAGGTGCGGCGCAATGTGCGGCTGGTGACGATTGGCACGGATTTGGAAGATGTGGCCTTCGACCCGGAGAGCTTCCGCTTGAAGGATTGGGATCGGGCCGGGCTGCGCCGCTTCTTTGAGGAGTTGGAGTTCCGCAGCTTTATCCGGGAACTGAATCTGGACGAGGAAGCGGTTGCAGACGCTGGCTCCAATGCCGACGCGGACGAGGACAGCGGGCAACTGTCCCTCTTTGCCGAGGACGCGCCCAAAGCCAGCGCCACCCCAGCCGCGGCGGTAGAGAATCCCTATCTGACCATCACCGACGCCGCGGCTCTGCGCGAGCTGGTGGCGAAGCTCTCTGCCGCGCCGCTGATCAGCTTTGATGTGGAGACGACGGGCACCGACCCGATGCAGGCCGATCTGGTCGGCCTGGGCGTGGCCTGGGGCGAGGGCGAGGCGGCCTACATCCCCGTCGGCCACCAGTCGGGCACACAACTGGCCTGGGAGAGCGTGCGCGCCGCGCTCTCGCCCATTTTTGCCGACGCCAACCGGCCCAAAGTGGCACACAACGCCAAATACGATGCGGTTGTCTGCATCCGCCACGGGCTGGACGTGGCAGGCGCGTGGCACGACACAATGACCCTGGCCTGGCTGCTCGACCCAGCCAGCCATTCGTTGGGGCTGAAAAGCACTGCCGAGCGGGAATTGGGCTGGCGCATGACCGAAATCAGCCAGATTATCGGCAGCGGGCGCAAGCAGATTACCATCGACCACGCGCCGATTGAGCAGGTGGGGGCCTATTGCGGCGCGGACTGCGACGCCACCCTGCAACTCTTCCACATCTTCGAGCCGCGGGTGCGGGAGGCCGGTCTCTGGGAACTCTACGAGTCCATCGAACTGCCTCTGCTGCCTGTGCTGGCCGAGATGGAGATGGCGGGCATCCGGCTGGACACAGACTTTCTGGGCGAGATGTCCACGAATCTGGCCGAGCGGCTGCTCTATTGCGAGAAGCGGATGTATGAGATCGCCGGCCACGAATTCAACATTCGCAGTACCCAGCAGTTGAGCCAGGTGCTCTTTGATGAGATGGGCTTTCCGACCCGGGGTATGAAGAAGACCAAATCCGGCTTCTACAGCACCGCGGCCGGCGAGCTGGACAAACTGACGAACACCGACGAGGAACTGGGCGCGCAGCAGCAGGAACTTCTGGCCCTCATTCTGGAGCAGCGCCAGTTGGAGAAGCTGCGGGGCACATACGTGGACGCCCTGCCTGTGCTGGTCAACCCGGCCACGGGCCGCCTGCACACCAGCTACAATCAGACCGGTTCCTCCACCGGACGGTTGAGCAGCAACAGCCCCAATTTGCAGAATATCCCCATCCGCACGGAGATGGGCCGGGAGATTCGCAAGGCCTTTGTGGCCCCGGAAGGTTGGCTGCTCCTGGCCGTGGACTACAGCCAGGTGGAGCTGCGGGTGTTGGCCCACGTTGCCCAAGAACCGGGGCTGCTGGAAGCCTTCCGCAACGATTTGGACATTCACGCCGCTACCGCATCCAAACTCTTCGGCGTGCCGATTGAGGAGGTAGACCGGGAGCAGCGGGGGCTGGCCAAGACCATCAACTTTGCCACAATCTACGGCGTCAGCGCCTTTGGCCTGAGCAGCCGCTCGGAGATGGGTCCCGTGGAGGCCCAGCGCTTTCTGGACCAATACTTTGCCACCTATCCGAAGGTGCGCACGTACATCGACGAGACCATCCGCAAGGCCACGGAAGAGGGCTATGTGGAGACGCTGCTGGGGCGCAAGCGCTTCTTCCCGGAGTTGCAGGCCAAGCTGCCTTTCACCCAGCGCCAGGCGTTGGAGCGGGCCGCCATCAACGCCCCGATTCAGGGCACAGCCGCCGATATAATCAAACTGGCGATGATCCATCTGCGCAGGCGCTTGCAGGCGGAGGGCTTCCAGGCCCGGATGCTGCTGCAAGTCCACGACGAGCTGGTGGTGGAGATGCCCGCGGCTGAAAAAGAGGCCGTCACCGCGCTGGTGCGGGAGGTGATGGAAGCGGCCTACATACTGGACATTCCCCTGAAAGTGGACGCGGAAACCGGGCCGAACTGGTACGATATGGAAAAGGCGTAAAAGTGTACTGATCAAGAAGATCGTGGAATCTGTAGGTGCGGTTTGTAACCGCACTTCTCCGAGTGAAAGTGCGGTTACAAACCGCACCTACGTTTTATTAGGACTCGTCAAGAAATAAGTTCCATCCGGTGCGTCGCACTGTCCACGAAATGACTCCAGTCCGCAACCTCATCTGGACAGTGCGACGCACCAAAACGGGAAGTTATTCTTTGACAAGCC
>JAANMX010000601.1_pt1 | contig 46825 bp, 39 predicted proteins | sample 7279681 | NCBI WGS metagenome assembly JAANMX01 (sample SAMN14094542, study PRJNA606508) | bioreactor metagenome | isolation source: A lab-scale SPAN reactor treating ammonium-rich wastewater day 351 | place: Ireland: Galway | collected 2018-01-01
CAACACCGGCAGCAACACCGGCAGCAACACCGCCATCCTGCTGCTCGCCGCCCTGGCCCTCACAGCCACAGCCACCACCCTGCGCCGCAAAAGGGCGTAGGCGAAGCCAAAAGCAAAAGGAAGCGCGGGCCCCGCCCGCGCTTCTTCGTTTGCGGCACCTTATTGTCTGACTTCTTTTCCACGCTGCCGTTTGTGTCGCGGGGGTGTGTACACTCGCGGCATGGCGATTGAGCTTCTTCGGGTTGGGCTTGGTGACGATGTCTCGGCGCAGGTGGCGGCGCTGTTGCGCGATGCCGCCCGTGCCGCGGAACCTTTTGCGCCGGCGCCCGTGGTCTACGTTGCTTCCCATGAGCGCCGGGCGCGCGCCATCAGCCGCTTGGCCGGCGAGCAGTATCCCGAGGGCACGCCCGATCGCGTGGCGCGCGAACTGCTGAAGCTGTTCGCGCCGGAAATCCGCCTGCGCGGCGAGGTCGAGCGCGACTTCGATTTCTTCGGCGCGCTGGGTGAAGCGCTGCATGAGCTGGGCGAATCACGCCGCGCCGGCCGCGCACTGGTGAACGAGCTGCTGATCGCCTGCAAGCGCTTCGCGCAGGCCATCCCGCCCGATCAGCGCGACGACGCGCAGCTGGCGGCCTGGCTGCCGGCTCTCGGTCGTCGCGGCGAGTTGTTCGGCGCCGTGGTGCGCCGCTATCTGGCGCGTTTGAAACAGGCCGGGCAGCACGACCCCGAAGACGCCTGCTGGCTCGCGGCGCGGCTTGGTGCGCCTCTCGCGCCCGGGCTGCTGGTGGTGGACGATCTCGACCGCATCACGCCCGCGCGCGAGGCACTGCTGGCGGCACTGGCGGCGCGCTCCATCCGCGCGCTGTTCATCCTGCGGGGCAACCGCGAGCTGCTGCCTTTCCTCTCTCAGTCTCATGAAATCTCGCAGCAGCTGATGTTTGCGGGCGAAGGCTGCGTGCTGCCCGAGCGCCAGTGGCCGCAACGCGCGCTGGCGGGTGCCTGCGAAAACTGGCGGCAGGACGCGCCCGTCAGTGACACCATTGAGGTGCTGCGTCCCGCCAGCCGTACGGCCGAAGTTCGCGAGGCCGCCCGCGCCGTCAAGCGCGCGAGGCAGGCCGGAACACCGCTGTCCGAGATCTGCGTGGCGATGCCCTCCACGGGCAACTACCGCGAGCTGATTGAAGAAATCTTTGCCGCGGCGGGCATTCCCTACGACGCGCCCTTCGAGCTGCCGCTGGACGAAACCGCGCCCGTCGCCGCGCTGCTTGACCTGCTGCGCGCGGCGATCCGCGGCCTGGGGCGCAACGAGCTGCTGGACGCGCTGGCCTCGCCCTTCGTGCCCTTCGAGGCCGCCGACGAGAGCGCGCAGTTGAAAGTGCGCGCGGCCCTGGACGAGGTCACCCGCGACGCCTTCATCGTCGGTGGTCGCAACGTCTCCCGCGACTGGCTGCAGCGGCTGCAGGCCAGCAATCACCCGGCCTGGCCCGCCATCAGCGCGCCCGTGGCGCACATCCTGGAAGCGCTGGAGCCGTTCACCCACGGGCGCCTGGCGGCCGTGAAGTTCCTGAAGTCGCTGGAAGCGCTGGTTGAAGCCAGCGGCGCCCCGCGCGTCGTGAGTGCCGAGCGCGGCTCTGAGCCCGGGGCCGCCCTGCGCGCCGAGGCGCTGCACGCCTTCCGCACACTGCTGCGCGAGATGCGCGAAGAGTTCCGGCGCGTCGGCAACCCCGAGCTGCTGACCGGCGAGCTGCTGCGCGCGCTGGTTGAACAGGCACGCACCCGCAGCGTGCGCCCGCCCGAAGCGGCCGCCGAACGAGTGCGCGTGCTGGGCCTGCGCGAGCTGCGCGGCGTGAGTTTCCAGCGGCTGATCGTGCTGGGACTGACGGACCAGGATTTGCCACTCGCCGAAGAAGAAACCCTGTTCCTGCCGTCCGCGCGTGAGCAGGTGCTGGCGGATGTGCTGGGGCCGCGCGTCGCGGCCGAGTTGTGCGCGCCGATTGACGTCACCGCCCAGGCCGACTACCTGTTCGCCCACACGCTGCTGGCAGCCTCGGGCCCGCTTACGCTGATGCTGCCCGCCGGCGAGGGCGACACGCCGTTCGTGCCCGCCACGCCGTTCGCCCGCCTGCTGCGCTGCATGGGACGCGAAACGCTTGACGACCTCCCGGCCTGCAGCGCCGGCGAACCCCCGGTCTCATCGGCCGAGCTGGCTTCGCGCGCGGCCTCGCTGCTTGCGCCCGCCGAGCGCGACGGCAGGAAGTGCGCGAACACCATCGCGCTGTCCGGGCCGCTGGCAGCGGGCCTTCACGGCCGCTGCATAGAGCTTGCCCGCACGGACCTTGCTTCACCGCCGGGCGAGTACGAAGGTGTGGTGGGCGCGCGCCCCGAGCTTGCGGCGCGCTTTGCCGCTGAGGGCGCGCAGCGCCACCTGTTTTCGCCCAGCCAGCTCGACAGTTTCGCCGAGTGCCCGATGCGCTTCTGGTCGCGCTACATCATGGCTGCGCGCGCGCCCGATGAGCCTTCGCTGGATACCAAGCCGCAGGCGATCGGCACGCTGCTGCACGCGGTGTTCGAGCGCTGGGTGCTGCTGCTGCGCGAGCGCGCGGGCCAGCCGGCCGTGCTGCCCGAGCCGGTGAAGCGCGCCCCGGTGAAGCTGCTTGAGCTCGGTGCTGACCGGGCCGAGGCGCGGACCATCGGCCTGCAGCTGATGGCCGACGCCTTCGAGCACGCCCTGCAACAGCACCCGACGCAGGGGCCGTTCTGGGAGGGCGTCAAGAAGCTGGTGGCCGCGGGCCTGCCGGGCTACGCCGAGCTGGGGCTGGGCAGCGGCCTGCTCGCGCGCTTCGTGGAGCAGGAGCTTCAGCGCAACGCCGACGGGCTCGGTATCCGCTTTGTCGAGTTTGACTTCGGCAAGAGCAACGCGCCTGAGCCGTCGCGGCCTGACAGCGTGCCCGAGGAGATCCAGCTGGCGATCCCCGGCGGCGCGATGCGCCTGATGGGCAGCGTGGACCGCGTGGACGAGGGCCCGGAAGGCCTGGTAATCGTGGACTACAAGACCGGCAAGGCCAAGAGCGCCGCGGAGATCCGCGACGGCAAGGCATTCCAGCTCGCGGCTTACCTGGCGGCGATCTCACAGGTGGCGGGCACACCGCCGCGCGGCATGGCCTACATGCTGGTGCCGCCCGAGGGAAAAATCGAGGTCAAGGATGTCACCCTGCTGAACAAGAAGCAGGCATTCGACGTTCACGGACTGGTGTTCACCCGCCTGCCGCAGCGCATGGCGCGCATACTGGATGCGCTGCGCCACGGGGTGTTCCTGCACCTGCCCTTCCGCCCCTCGGGCGATCCCTGCGGCTACTGCGACTACGCGGCCGCCTGCGCGCGGCGCAACGACGTGATCGCCGCCCGCCAGCAGCGCCTGGCCGCGGCCGAGACGCCCGAGGTCGCGCACGTCTACCTGCCGGATACGGAGGAGGCATGAACGCGCCGGCCGCCACCAGCAAGCTGAACGACGGGCAGCGCGCGGCGCTTGACCTCTCGCGCGACATGCTGGTCAGCGCGGGCGCGGGCGCGGGGAAGACCCAGGTGCTGGGCCTGCGCTACCTGGCACTGCTTGAGGAAGGGCTGGCGGCGGTGCCGGACATCGTGGCGTTCACGTTCACGGACAAGGCCGCCGCCGAGATGCGCGAGCGCGTGCAGCGCCTGCTGCTGGCGCGCATTCTCGAGTTGCAGGGCGGCGACAAGCAGCGGCTGGCGCGCCTGCGCCAGGCCCAGGCCGAGTTCGCGCGCAACCGCATCAGCACCATGCACGGTTTCTGCCACCGGCTGCTGCGCGACTACGCCTGGGAGGCGAGGCTGGAGCCGCGCGCGCCGGTGCTGGACGAGCGCGCCCAGGCCCTGTGCCGCGAACGCGCGATCCGCGCCGTGCTGCTGGCGACGGACGCAGGCGACAATCCCGCGCTGGCCGACGCGCTGGTACGCCTGGGCAGCGTGGTGCGGCTGTATTCGCTGTCGGGATCGCTGTCCGAGATGCTGCGCAAGCGCGCGTTCATGCGCGGGCCCCTGCAGCGCGCGGCCGAGCTGTGGGCCGACCCGGACGCCGAGGTGACTCGCCGCCGCGAGGCATGGGAAAGCATGTTCGCCGAGCCGCTGCAGGCTGCGCTGGCGGCGATCAAGGCCATCGACCATCGCGCCGCCGGCGGCGCCAAGGACGGCGACAAGCTGAAGGATCTGGTGTTCGAGTTGCGCGAGGCCGCCCAGGCCCGCGACGTGTTCGCGTTGCGCGAGCTGCTGCTCACCAACGACGGAACGCCGCGCAAGGTCGGCGGCGCAAAGGGCAACTGGAAGCACGTGCCCGAAGCGCTTGAGTCGGTGCGCGACCAGGTCAGCGCCGCCGCCCTGGCCCTGGCACCGGCGGCCGAGGTCCTGAGCTTCCCGTTCGACGAAGCCTTTGAGCGCCGCGCCGGCGCCGTGGCCCGCGACCTGGCCGTGGTGTTCGAGGCTGTGTGCGCCGCATACGCCGAGGAATGCGCGGGCGGGCTGGATTTCCTTGACCTCGAGCTGCGCGCGCTGGAGCTGCTGCACCGTGAGCCCGAGGTGCGCCGGCAGGCGATCGCGGCCGCGCGCTACCTGCTGGTGGACGAGTACCAGGACACCAACCCCACGCAGGCCGAGCTGCTGGCGCTGCTGACCCACGAGGCCGACGCGCCCGGGCGCTTCTTCGCGGTGGGCGATGCAAAGCAGTCGATCTATGCCTTCCGGGGCAGCGACGTGCGCGTGTTCAACCACGCGCTCGAGCGCGTGCCGCAGCGCAACGCGAAATCCGGCGCGAGCGAACGCGGCATGCAACCGTGCTGGGGCTTGACCTGTCAAGATACGCCCGAGCGCCGCGGCGGCATCGTGCGCCTTGAGCACAACTACCGCACCGTGCAGCCGGTGCTTGAGCTCGGCAACCGGCTGTTCGCCGCCATCTTCGGCGCCGGGCCGTACCGCGACTTCGACGCGCGGCCGCAGGACATGCTGTTCGACAAAAAGGCCGGCAAGCAGGTCGAGCGCGAGCTTGATCAGCCGGTCGAGTTCCACCTGCTGCCCGGGGCGAACTCGGCCGAGGAAGCCGAGTACCTGGCCCAGCAGGTAGAGCGCTTGCGCGACGAGGGCGTGAAGCTTTCCGACGTGGCGATCCTGGTGCGGCGCAGCACGCGCAACGCCCTGTACCGCGAGGCCTTCGCGCGGCGCGATCTGCCGCTGCTGGTGGTGGGCGAGAGCGGCCTGTTCGCCACCCAGGAGGCGCTGGACTGCATCAACCTGCTGCGCGTGCTGGCCAACCCGGCCGACGACATCGCCATGCTCGGCGTACTGCGCTCGCCGCTGGGTGGCCTGTCCGACGCCTTCCTGACCGAGCTGGCGCTGGGCAGCAACCGCCACCACACGCTGTTGCAGCGCCTGCAGGACTGGCCGGGCAAGCCGCCGGCCGCCGAGTACTTCCTGGCGGACTATCAGCGCCTGCGCAGCCGCGCCGGCCGTGACGCGCCGGCCCTGCTGCTGGGCGAGGCGCTGTCCGCCTTCGGCTACCTGCTGGCGGTCGGCTGCGGCCCCGACGCCGAGCAGCGCCTGGCGAACGTCAACCGCATGCTCGAGCTGGTGCGCGCCATGCAGCACGAGCTGCCCTCGCTGGCGCCGCTGGTGCGCGAGCTGCGCGAACGCCTCGAGCGCGGCGAAGACGAAACCCAGGGCGTGCCCGACCACAGCGTCGAGGGCGTGCGGCTGATGACCATCCACAAGGCCAAGGGGCTGGAGTTCCCGGTGGTGATCCTGCCCGACCTCGCCGGCGAGGGGGGCGGCGGCGGCCAGGGCATGGTGCGCGAGCTGCCCGAGCAGGAGGGCGAGCCCCTGGGCATCTACCTCAAGAGCCTCGATGACGACGACCGCGGCGAATACCGCAGCGACTTCGCCGCCTGGCGCGCGAAGTTTGCCGCGATCGAGCGCGGACTGGCCGAAGAAAAGCGCGTGCTGTACGTGGCCTGGACCCGCGCCTCGGAGCGCCTGCTGCTGCTCGGCAGCCTGAAGCCGGACAAGGAATTCGACAAGCAGCACTGGGCGCACCAGCTGCTGCGGGCGCTTGAAGTGCGCGACTGGCAGGGCGAAGCGCCGCATCCCTGCGTGCGCATGGTGTGGCCCGAGGCGGTTCAGCCCGGAGAAGCGCACCCTCACACGCCCGCCATCGAGGCCGCGCGCAGGGCACTGCAGAAGGGCGAGCTGCCGCTGCCCGCGCCGATCGACGACACGCTGGTCGCGCCAGTGGGGGAGGGCGGCTTCAAGCAGCGCACGATCGACCCCGAAGCGGCCGAGTTCGGCACACTGGTCCACGCCGGGCTGGAGCGCCGGCTGCGCGGGGCGGAAGTCGGCATGCTGGATGCCCGCGCGCTCAGCCATGTGCAGCGCGCGGCCGAGGCGCTGTCCACGCTGGGCACGGCGCGGCGCGAGTTGCCCGAGTTCGGCTTCATGACGCCGGATGGCCCGCGGCGTCTCGACTTGCTGCGCGAGCTGGCCGACGGCGAGTATGAGATCATCGATTACAAGACCGACGTCGTGGAAGGCGATTTCACCGGCCATGCCGAATTCCACCACGGCGAGCAGTTGCGCGGCTACGCTACCGCGCTGCGGGCGTACCTGAAAGCTCGCGGCCGTGAAGCAGCACGCGTGCGCCTGTTTGTGTGTTTCACGGCCCCGGATGGCTTGATGCCCGCGCAGCGTCTGGTTGAAATCGCGCCCGGGGGACAATCCCTGAAAGGGACTGTCCCCGTAGTCGATTCGTGAGGGGACAGTCCCCAACGCTTATGGCCCTGCTGATCAAAGACTCGCGCCTGTTGCGGCACGTGCTGTTCTTCGGCATGCCGCTGGTGCTTGGGCTGGCGTGCCACGCTCTGTTCAACCTGGTGGACACCCTGCTGGTCGGCCAGCTTGGCGACATCGAGGGCGCCCGCGCGATCAGCGTGACCGGCCTGTGCGACCCGATCACCACCTTCCAGACCATCCTGTTCAACGGCCCCATCGCGGGCGCGGGCGTGCTGCTGGCGCGGCGCGTGGGCGCCAAGGATGACGAAGGCCTGCGCCGCGTGGCCTTGCGCGCCACAGGCGTGGTGATCGCGCTGTCGCTGCTGATGGCCGTGCCCGGCCTGATCTGGGCCGAGGAAATCGCCACCGCCATGGGCGCCCAGGCCGGCTGGCAGCTCGAGCAATGCGCCGAGTACCTGCGCATCATGCTGGGCGGCGGCATCACGGCCGGCATGTTCCTGTACCTCACCACCGTCGAGCGCAGCCTGGGGCGCACCAGCCTGTTCCTGGGCTTTTTTATGTTAAGCAACCTGCTGAACGCGGGGCTGGGCCTGCTACTGATCTACGGCGACGGGCCGTACCCGGGCTTCATGCCGGGCTTCCTGCGCGAGCTTGGCGTCCCGCGCATGGGCGTGATCGGCAGCGCGTGGTCAACCGTCGGCGCGCGCGCGGCCGCCGGTGTGATGCTGCTGGGTTACGGCCTGTGGCGCGGGCACCTGCGCGGCAAGCTGACCTGGCTGTGGCCGCAGGGTAAGACGGCGCTTGAGCTGATGCGCATCGGGCTCTGGAACAACGGGCAGATCGCCGCGCGCGGCATCGCGGGCGGCGTGATGATCCGCAGCATGCAGGAGGCCGGCGACCGCGACCCCAGCGTGCTGGGCGGCATCTTCGTGGGGCTGAAGATCGAGTTGCTGCTGATCCTGCTTTCCTTCGGCTGGGGGGCCGCGGCGCAGACCCTGGTCGCCACCAGCCTCGGCGCCGGCAAGCCGGTGCGCGCCGCGCACGAGGAGCGCCTGGCCGTGGTGTTCGCCGTGCTGACCGGCATCGCGCTGACGGTGCCGTTGTTCGTGTTCGCCGGGGAAGTGGCGGCCGTGTTCAACCCGGAGCCCGCCCTGGTGGGTTGGGCCGAGACCTACGTGAAGCTGATGGCCGTGGCGTTCCTGTTCGTGCCGGTGAACATCGTGATCAGCCAGGCGCTGGTCTCACGCGATCGGCTCAAGACGCCGGTGATGATCGACTCCATCGTGCTGCTGGGGGTGATGACGCCCGCCATGATCATCGCCACCCTGGCGGGTGCGCCGGTGAAAGCGCTGATCATCTTGAACGCGGGGGTGAACATCGCCCTTACGCTGATCTACGTTGCGGTGCGCTGGCGAATCGGCCGGTAGGGGCTATGTCCCCGCCATCAACATCATCATGCAGCCGCCCATCATCAGGATGATCACGCCGATCACCGCCAGCGCAATCCACAGCAGCTTGTTCGATGAGCTGCTGCTGGTCGGGTAGGCGTGCGGGTAGGCCGGCGTGGGGTGCATTGGGGTGGCGTGCATCGGCGGCTGGGTCCAGGCCGGCTGGCTGGGCGGCGGGGGTGTCGGCGCGGCCGGCACGTACTGGCTGACCGAGCCGTGCTCAAGCAGGTCCTCGAGCGAGTTCAGCCGCACGCTGCCCACCATCTGCGCCAGCCGGTCGTGCACCTCGCGCGCGCTGGGGCGCTGGGCGGCGTCGCGGTTGGTCATGCTGATCAGCAGGTACACCGCGGCGTCGGGCAGGTGCCCGAATTTCTCGCGCTCGTAGGGCACTTCCTTGTTTACGTGTTGCACGGCGATGCTGACCGGCGTGGTGCCGTTGTAGGGCGGCGCGCCGGTGATCAGGTGCCAGGCCGTGATGCCCAGGCTGTAGATGTCCGAGCGCTGGTCGATCTCATGGCCGTGGGATTGTTCCGGGCTCATGTAGTGCGCGGTGCCGATCGCCGCGCCCGGCATGGTCAGCTCGGTGGTGGCTTCCACGGCGCGCGCCAGGCCGAAATCGCCCAGTTTCACGCGGCCGTCCTTGGCCACGAAAATGTTATGCGGCTTGATGTCGCGGTGCACGATGCCCTGCGCGTGGGCGTGCGCCAGGCCGTCGGCCACCTGCGCGATCACCTTCAGCGCCGCCATGCCGGCCAGCGGCCCGTGCTTCTTGAGCAGCGCCGACAGGTCGGTGCCGTCCACGAACTCCATCACGATGAACGGCGTGCCGTCCTGCTCGGCGACGTCCAGCACACGCACGATGTTCGGGTGATCCAGCTTCGCGGCCGTGCGGGCCTCGCGCAGGAAACGCTGGCGGCCCATGGAGTCGCGGGCCAGGGCCTCGCCCATGGTCTTGACGGCCACGGGCACGTCGAGGCCCAGGTGCTGGCCCTTGTAGACCTTGCCCATGCCGCCGGCGCCCAGCTCGCGGGTGACCTGCACCTGGCCGAAGCGCAGGTTGAGCTCTGGCTCGGCGGGTGGGTCGGCGGGCTGCTGCGACGTGGCCGAGTCGGAACCGACCTCAAGCAGGGTCTGTTCCTCGACAGGTTTAAATGCGTGTTTGTCGTCAGGCATGGCGCGATTGTAGCAGAGGACGGCGGTCAGAGGTCAGAGGTCAGAGAAAACGGCGCCCGGCCCTGTACCCCTGACCTCCGGCCTCTAACCTCTGGCCCCTATGAAGGCACTGGTAACCGGCGGAACTGGCTTCATCGGCGCGGCGATCGTGCGCGCGCTGCTGGCCAATGGCGAGCAGGTGAAGGTGTTCCGCCGCGAGGGCAGCCCGCTCACCAACCTGCAGGGGCTGGACGTCGAGTACGCGATCGGCGACCTGCTGGACCGCGACAGCCTGCTGCGCGCGCTGGAAGGCTGCGACCGCATGTACCACTGCGCGGCCCTATATGCGCTGTCCGGCGGCTACGAGAAATACCTGCAGGCCAACGTGGTGGGCACACGCAACGCGCTGGGCGCCGCGTACGAGAAGCGCCTTGAGCGCGTGGTCTACACCAGCACCAACGCCACCATCGGCGGCCCGCGCGACCCGCTGGCGCTCGTGACCGAGGACCAGGTCTGGAACTTCGGCCCGCTCAACAACCCCTACATCACCAGCAAGTTCGTGGCCGAGCACGAGGCCCTGAAGTGGGGCGCCCGCGGCCTGCCCGTGGTGATCGTGAACCCGGGCGCGCCGATCGGCCCCGGCGACGTGCGCCCCACGCCCACGGGCGCTATGGTGCTGAACCTGATCAAGGGCATGTACCCGATGTGGGTGCCCGTAGAGATCGGCTGCGTGGATGTGGACGACTGCGGACTGCAACACCGCCTCGCCATGGAAAAGGGCAAACCCGGCGAGCGCTACCTGAGCATCGGCGAGACACTGAGCGTAAAGCAGATGGGCCAACTGCTGCGCGAAACCGTGGGCGCGCCCTGGCGGCCGACAGTGCCCGGCCCGTTGCTGAAGCTGACCATCTACAGCACCTACCTGCTGCCCCAGTGGATGAATTTCATGGCGGCCGTAGCCCGGTACCCGCTGCACTCGTTCAGGTACGACACAAAGAAGACCCAGGAAGAGCTGGGAATGCAGTTCCGCCCACTGAAACAAAGCCTCGAATCCGCCGCCCGTTGGTACGCGGAGAACGGCCGTTGCAAGCTGCGTAAACGAGTTTGACGCGAAGGTCGCGAAGGTCGCGAAGAACTGCCAAGAGTGAGCCACGGATAAACACGGATAGACACAGATCCACTGCGGCACTCGTGTTCATCCGTGTTCATCCGTGTTCACCTGTGGTTCCCGACTCATCCGAACTGCAATTGGGCCACGAAAACACAAAAACACAAAAGCAGCATCGCGCAGAGAGCGCGGAGTTCACAGAGAAGTAACTCTGCGTTCTTCGCGTTCTCTGTGCGCGGATTGCCTTTCCGTGTAACTCCGTGAAATCCGTGGCTTAGCCTTTGTTTCGTGGGCAGTGCCTTTCGTGTTTTTGTGTTTTCGTGGCCCAGTCACCCGCTTGTTCCTGAAACAATCGTGGCTACTCTTGCGTTCCAGTGATGGCGCGACGGGCCGTATCCGTCGGGCCGGGTTGTGTGGCGGTTCGTATCCGTCACCGAAACGGGAGAAAAACCATGATCAGCGTGATGCTGCCGGACGGCAGCGCAAAGCAGTTATCTGACGGCGCCTCAGCCGCGGACCTCGCCAAATCAATCTCTGACGGACTCGCCCGCGTAGCCGTGGCCGCCAAGGTCAATGACGCCGTCGTGGACCTGCAGCGCCCCCTGCCCGACGGCGCCAGGGTCCAGATCCTCACCAAGAAAGACGCCGAAGCCGTCGAGGTGCTGCGCCACTCGGCCGCGCACCTGATGGCCGACGCCATCCTGCGCATCTTCCCCAAGGCGCAACTCACCATCGGCCCGGTGGTCGAGGACGGCTTCTATTACGACATCTACCTGCCCGACCAGAAAATCACCCCCGACGACTTCCCCAAAATCGAGGCCGAGATGGCCAAGATCGTGAAGCAGGGGCACCCCTTCGTGCGCTGCCTCAGCAGCTACGACGAAGCCAACGAGCACTACCAGCGCTACAAGGCCATCGACGGCGGCCACAACAAGTTCAAAGCCGAGCTGGTGGAAGGCATCAAGCAGCGCGGCGAAGAGCTCAGCTTCTATAAACACGGCGACTTCATCGACCTGTGCCGCGGCCCCCACGTGCCCGACACCGGCTGGCTCAAGTTCGTGAAGCTGACCAAGGTGGCCGGCAGCTACTGGCGCGCCGACGCGGAGAAAGAGCAGCTCCAGCGCGTCTACGGCACCGCGTTCTTCAGCAAGGCCGAGCTTGAGGACTACTTCAAGTTCCTGGAAGAAGCCCGCAAGCGCGACCACCGCGTGCTCGGCGAGCAGCTCGAGCTGTTCTTCATGGATGAGGACGCGCCCGGCTTCCCCTTCTTTTACCCGAAGGGGGCGATGGTCTGGAACCTGCTGGTGGACTTCATGCGCAGCAACCTGCGCCGGCGCGGCTACAAAGAGGTGAAGACCCCGCTCGTGCTCAGTGAATCCATGTGGCACACCAGCGGCCACTACGCCAACTACATGGAGAACATGTTCTTCACCAAGATGAAGCTGCGGGACGAAAAGGACCCCGGCAAGATCAACGAGAACGTGGAAGAAGAACGGCCGATGGCGGTCAAGCCCATGAACTGCCCGGGCCACCTGATGCTGTACCGCACCAGGCTGCACTCGCACAACGAGTTCCCGTTGCGCTTCGCCGAGATGGGTCTGGTGCACCGCCGCGAGCTGAGCGGCGTGCGCCACGGGCTGTTCCGCGTGCAGGCCTTCACCCAGGACGACGCCCACCACTTCTGCACCCCGGAGCAGATCAAGGGCGAGATCGGCATGCTCATCGATTTCTTCCATGAGATCTACGGCGCGTTTGACCTGACTGACGTGCGCATCGAACTCAGCACTCGGCCGGAAAAGAGCATCGGCAGCGACGAGGTGTGGGAGCAGGCGGAAAGCGCCCTGAAGGAGACCCTGGAAGAGAAGGGGATCGAGTACCAGCTGAACGAGGGCGACGGCGCGTTCTATGGGCCGAAGATCGACTTCCACATCCGGGACTGCCTGAACCGTTCGTGGCAGTGCGGCACCATCCAGCTGGACTTCTCCATGCCGGCGCGTTTCGGCCTGGTGTACATCGGCGCGGATGGCCAGCGGCACACCCCGGTGATGATCCACCGCGCGTGCTACGGCAGCGTGGAGCGTTTCATGGGCGTGCTGATCGAGCACTTCGCGGGGGCGTTCCCGCTGTGGCTGGCGCCGTTGCAGGTGCAGATCATCCCGGTGAGCGAGAAGTTCGTCGCCTACGCCAAGGTGATCAACGAGCAGCTGGGGATTTTCGGCCTGCGCTCAGAGGTCAACCTGAAGGACGACCGCGTGGGCTACAAGATCCGCGAGGCCAGCCTGCAGAAGATCCCGTACGCCATAGTGGTAGGCGAGAAGGAACAGGAAAACGGCACCATCAACGCAAGAAGCCGCGACCAGGGCGAGCTAGGCGAGATGCCAATAGACAAGTTCCTCGAAGGCCTGGAGGAGTGGCGTAAGTAGAACGCGCGTGGAGCCCCCCGACCGTAAGGTCGGGGCTTTCGCACCCAAGCCGCGCACCCGTCAGCCCAAGATATCGCAACACAGAAAACAGGAGCCCGGAGCGCAAGCGACGGGTAGGCATCGCTATTCCCTCAGGCATTGGTCACCAATTGGTCGCGTGCTATTGCTATCATGTGCGGCCTACTAACTGGGAGGCAAGAAATGAAGTTCGCGCAACTCATCGTGACAGCGGTTTTCGCGTTTCTTGGCGGGATGACGTTTCAACTCCTTGATGGAGTGATGTCCGCCCAAGACAAGGGCGACCAAGGTGACGTCGCCCACATGAAAGCCCTCAAAGTTGACAGCCTAGAAGTGAAGCAACTGCGGATATACGACTCAGACTGGAAGTCGCGCAAAGGCGCGTGGGACAAGGACGGAGTATTCGTCTTTGGCGAAGACAAGGCGGGGGCATCTCTGGGCGCAACTGGCATTTTCGTGACATCGAAGGGAGAAGGTGGCCCATCGTTCAACCTTATTGTTCTCAAGGAAGGGGTTCGGGTAACGCTAAACGGCGTGAACGGAGAATGCACGGGTCAGTGGGACAACGAGGCGCTGAAGTTACTCGGCAAGGATGCGTGGGCGTCACTCAGACCGACTGTGTTCATGATGGCATCGTCGGGAGACGACAGCCCGTCGTTCAATGTCGCCGTGGCAAAAAAAGATGGTGTGCTCGTGGCCCTGAAAGGAACTAACGGCAAGGACAGCGTGACGCTTGGTGCAAACTCGGGAAAAAAGAACATGGCATACGTCAATGTCCACGACAGTGACGGTGCAATTCGTGCGGCGACGGGTTTCAACGACAAAGGGAAGCCCGTAGTTGCGACGTTTGACGGGTCGGGCAAGGGTGTGGAATCTATTGGTGGGAAGTAAAGGGAACCTCATGGGGAATGTGACGCCGGCAAGTGAAGACGGGAGGCCGTACCGCTTCAAGCTCAACCCTTTTGCAACTGACCACTTGGACTTTGTTGCCAATCATCCGAGCGCGACAAAGGCCGAGAAGGAACTAGGCGCTATCGGGTTCGTCGTTCTCCCTGAGCTGAGCAAGCTGCTGATTCAGATCAGGGCCGTCTACGGCCAAGTGAGCGTCAACGGCCAAGGTTCCTATGAGCTTTGCCTGGCGGGCTTAGTCCTGATTTACGAGCACGTTGTGCTCCTGCTTGCCGAAGCCTTATTGGACCGGTCCATACGACGCGACGACACGTTGAAGAGTCTGGTCGACGAGCTACTCGGCAGCGGGCTCATTGCACAAGCCGAGTTCGACCACCTGAATGCCTTACGCAATCTCCGAAACAACGCGGTACACAACGACTTCAAGCACTCGCAAGTAGACATGAAACAGCGCTTCTTGGCGATGTATAAGCCGCTGATGGAGTTTCTTGCGGGACGATTCATCACGGGAGGCTCGGCGGCCTCGAAGCTGCCATTTCTTGAACTTAAGCAGGGGGCCTACTACATAAGACCAACGTTTGAATCGGATGCGTTCGTCAAGAAGTTTTGGTTACCCAGGTGCGTCGAGATAGTCGCTCAACCGGCCACGAGGACCGAGTCGTGAGGAGTAAGTTGCTCGCTTCCTCATCGGGCCCGCCAACCCGTCGCTGGCGCTCCGGGCTCCTGTTTCTTGCTTTCGTGGCTGCCTTTGGCCCGCGTAGCGGGTCTGCGAATGTAGCCTTGGGCGGCAGCCCAAGGTTGAATCGTTCCCCATCATGCCAAGCCCGCGTAGCGGGCGACCGAGCCGCGTCTTGGCGCGGCCGTTTGATTCCCGCGCTTCGCGCGGGTAGGTCGCCCGCTCTGCGGGCTTGCCTGATTCTTGCTTGCTTACCTATGGCTTCGCGGCCTTCGGCCTTGGCGCCATAGGCTACAATCGTGCCGCCCGCTATGCGGGCGGGACTGCCAGATGGCAGCGGTATCGGGGCGCGCAGCGGTCACCAAAAACCAGCGCATCTTTCAGGCCGCGTAGCGGCCTTGCGAATGTAGCCTATGGCAACGAGCGCCACGGGCGCGAGGCAGCCATAGGTAAGAAAAGTCGAGAAGTCCAAGCCCGCATAGCGGGCGACCGACCCGAAGGGAGCGCATGGCGCAAACGTGGACGAAGCTGTTGTATCACGTTGTCTTTTCAACCAAAGATCGGCGCGGGCTGATCGCGCCTGCGTTCCAACCCAAGCTCCACGCCTACATGGGCGGAATCATCAAGCGCCTCAAGGGTACGCCATTGATGATTGGTGGCGTTACGGATCACGTGCATGTCTTCACGTCGATTCCACCGTCGACGGCTGTCTCCGATTTCATGCGGGAGCTGAAAGCCGGCTCCAGCAAGTGGATCAACGAGGAGTCGCGCTGTGCAGTGCCATTCGAGTGGCAACGAGGGTATGCCGCATTCACAGTTGCACCCTCAGGCCGGGAAGCGTTGGAGCGCTACATCCTGGGGCAGGACGAGCATCACAACGGGCGTTCATTCTTCGACGAACTGAAGTCGTTGCTTGACGAGTACAGCGTGGACTACGACCCGCAGTACCTCGAATGACATGCCGCTACGCGGCTCGGTCGCCCGCTACGCGGGCTTGAACTCCTGTTGTCACGGGAACCTGGGGCTGGCGCCCCAGGCTATAGTCGTGGCGCCCGCTATGCGGGCGGGGGGCGTTTGATGTCGCACGTCGTGTTATGCTTTCTGTATGGACGCTTTGCCTGCCATCCATGGCCGTGGGGCTTCTCGCAACCCGGCCAATCGGTTTGAGCGCATCGAGGTCGAGTACGACCCCCTTGAGTTCGACCCCGACGCGCCCGCACCGAAAACCGAGTTCTTCTGGGACGACACCCGCGAGATCATCTCCTGGAACAACTCGCCCGACATCCCCTTCGACGCCGCCATCAACCCCTACCGCGGCTGCGAGCACGGCTGCGTTTACTGCTACGCGCGGCCGTTTCATGAGTACCTGGGCTACTCCGCGGGGCTGGACTTCGAAACCAAGATCCACGTCAAGCGCGACGCGGCCGCGCTGTTGCGGCGCGAGTTCATGAAGCCGTCCTGGAAGCCGCAGACCGTAAGCCTCAGCGGCGTCACGGACCCCTACCAGCCCATTGAGGCGAAACTGCGCGTCACGCGCTCGCTGCTGGAAGTGTTCGCCGAGTTCCGCAACCCGGTGGGGCTGATCACCAAGAACGCGCTGGTCACCCGCGACATCGACCTGCTGTCTGAGCTGGCAAAACACAACGCGGCCGGCGTGGCCGTCAGCATCACCACACTTGACGAGTCAATCGCCCGCAAGCTCGAGCCGCGCACCAGCACGATCGAGAAACGCTTCCAGGCCGTGAAGCAGCTGGCCGAGGCCGGCGTGCCGGTGGCGGTGATGCTGGCGCCGATCATTCCCGGCCTGACCGACAGCGACATCCCCGGCATCGTCGAGCGCGCGGCCCAGGCCGGCGCCAGGCGTGCGGCCATGCTGCCGGTGCGCCTGCCACACGGTGTGGGGCCGCTGTTTGAGGAGTGGCTGGAGGCGCACTTCCCCGGCCACAAGCAGAAGGTATTGAGCCGCATCCGGGAAATGCGCGGCGGCGAGCTCAACGACGGGCGCTTCAAAAAGCGCATGCAGGGCGAAGGCAAACGCGCCGAGCACCTGCACACCATGTTCAGGCTCGCGGTCAAAAAGCACGGCCTGAATACCGAGCGCCTTGAGCACAACACAGCAGCCTTCCGCCGCCCGGGCGCTACGAAGGCGATGTTCTGATACTCGCCCTTGCTAAGCTGCCGCCATGGCACAGCCCGATGCGCCCATGTTCGCCGAGACCGCCTACCTGTTCCGCCATGCCGTGGTGCGCGACGCGGCTTATGGCCTGCAGCCGCCCTCGGAGCGCGCGCTGCTGCACGGCCTGGCGCTGGATATCCTGGAAGCGCTGCCCGGCCTGAGCCCGGAGCATATCGCCCTGGAGCTCGCCCGCCACGCCCGCGCCGCCCATGAAGGCGGCGTCGAGATCGAACGCTACGCCGCGGCCGAGCGCCGCTACCTGCGCATGGGCGGCGACCACGCCCGCTTCAACTATGACTACCCGGCCGCGCTGGAGGCGATCCAGCGCCTGCACGGCCTGCTGGCCGACGACCTGCCCGCACGCGCCATTGCTGCCGACATGCTGGCCGACGTGCTGCAGCGCCTGGGGCGCTGGGGCGACTCGCTGCCGTGCTTTGAAGAAGTGCGCGCCAACGCGAGCAACCCCGAGATGGTCGGCCGCGCGCTGGTGCACCTGGCCTGGGCCGGCATTGAAGGCGGCGAGTCCGTGGACGAGCTGGTGGCGGAGGGCGAGGCCATCGCCGAAAAATGCGACAGCCACCGCCTGCGCATCGCCTTCATGATGGTGCGCGCGCACCGCATGGCCCACGCCGGCGACCACGCCGCGGCCGCGCGCGAGATGCAGGCCGTGATCGACTACGCCGCGCGCACCAGCGACCTCGCGCAGCAGGTGGTGGGCCACGCCAACGCCGCCCAGTACGAAAGCGAGGCCGGCAACCCGCAAGCCGCCGAGGCGCACCTCGACGCGGCCGAGCGCCTGTGCCAGTCGCCGAAAATGCGGCATCACCGGGCGGCGATCGTGAAGGCGCGCGCCCAGGCGGCGATCCGCGGCGGCGACTTCGAGACGGCGCTGCGGTTCGCGCGCGAGGCGGCCGCGATCGGCGCGGAGACCGGTGGACGCGGGCTGCTGGCGGGTTCACTGTGCGAGGCGGCCGTGGCGCTGACCGGCCTCCAGCGCCACCTCGAAGCCTTCGAAACGCTGCAACAGGCGCGCGAGCTGATTGCGGAGACGGCCGACACGCTGCTGGAGGTGTCGTGGCTGCAGGCCTACGCGCGGCTGATGCGCGCCTGGGGCAAGGCCTCGCAGGCCGTGCCGGTGTTCGAAGAGGGATTACGCGAACTGCAGGGGCGCGTGCCACAGCAGACCCGGCAAAGCCTGCACGCCGAACTTGCGAGCCTGCGCGGCGGCTAGCGATTTCGTGAGCCGGGCTTGCGGTTTCGTTTGCCGGTGCCGCTTGCGTGGTTAACATCGAAACCACGTCCCGGAGAGTCGCCGTGTCCAAGGGCCTGAAATGGCCAATCCTGCTGCTGGCTTTCGGCGCGCTGGTCGTGGCCGGCTTCACCAGCGAGCTGTGGCTGCCGCTGCTGCAGGGTGGCGACGATGCTGCCTCGAACCGCACCAACCACGCACCCCTTACGGCCGAGCTTAATCCTTCCCTCGACGACGACGTACTTACAGAAGAAGACAGTCGTGACGCCACGCCCCTCAGCGGTGCGGAGCGCGAACACGGCCAGGGCGGCAGCGTCGGCATTGACTCCGGAGATACGGCCGGCGCCGCCGGCAAGGCGGAGGCAGCCGGATCTGACGCGGGCCCGGTCGGTGCCGGCGGCGCGGGTGGTGCGCAGGCGGCGGGCGCGGCCCCAGGCGACGAAGCGGCGAAGGAAACACCGGCCGTGGAGCCCGAGCCTGAGCCCCAGCCGATCGAGACCGTGGAGGGCCAACAGATCAACCCGAACATCGGCGGCGCGCTGGGCGAGGTCAGCAACGCCCGCATCAAGGGCTGGCTGCAGGACAAGTTCGAGCCCGAAGCCGCGCTGTATGTCGAAATCCTGATCGACGACAAACCAGCCTACGAGCTGCGCGCCGACAAGCGCCAGCAGCACAAGACCCTCGGTGTGATCTGGTGGTTCGAGCAGGAGCAGCCCGCCGAGTTGCAGGACGCCGAGAAGCACACCATCCGCGCGCTCGCGTTCCGCAAGGACCAGCACGGCAAGACCGAGCTGCGCGGCTCCCCCCGCGTGAAGACGGTCGGCAATTACCCGCGCGGCAAGCTGGAGGAAGCCACGCCCGAGAAAGGCATCAGCGGGTACGCCTGGGACCCGGATTCGGCCGACAAGCCGGTCAAGCTGGTGGTGCGCATCGACGGCGAGACGGTCAGCGAACTTACGGCCAACGGCAAGAACGAAGAGCTGAAGAAACGCAAAATCGCGCCCACAGAAACCTGCGCCTTCAGCCTGCCGTGGCCGAAAAGCCTCAACGACGGGCTTGAGCACACGGTGCAGGTGTTCGCCGTGGACAACGAGGCCGGCACGGAGCACGAAGTTGACGGCAGCCCGCGCGTGGTGGACTCGCGCAGCGGCCTGGCCAACGCCGCGCCGTTCGGCGGCTTCGACATCTGCAACAAGGTGGTGCTGGCGGGCTGGGCGTGGGACCCGGACGTCGCCACCGGCAGCATTGACGTCGAAATCTGGATCGACAACGAGTTGTTCGCCCAGGTGCCAGCCAACAGCAAGCGCGACACCCTGCGCAACAGCAAGGTCACGCCCGACCCCTACCACGGCTTCGTGACCACCACGCCCACCGCGCTGCTGGACGGCGCGACGCACACCGTGCGCGTCTACGCGCTGAACTATCCCAGCGGCGTGAAAGTAGAGGTAGAAGGCTCACCCAAGCAGTACCGCCTGGAAGAAAACACCCCGCCCATGGGCGGCTTCTGGGCCGCCGACGACAACACCCTGCGCGGCTGGGCCGCCGATCCGGACCTCAACACCGAGGCCTGCGACATCGAGATCTACATCGACGGCAAGCTATGGGAAAAACGCAAGGCCGACCGCCGCGAAGACTGGCTGATCGGCAGCGGTTTCGCCCCCAACGCCGAGCACGGCTTCGCCATCAAGCCGCCCGACTTCGTGAAAGACGGCGAGACCCACGACGTGCAGATCCTCGCCATCAACTACCCGGAGGGCCCGCCCAAAGACCTGGGTACGCGCACCATCGGCGTCAACAGCACCTTCTGCGGCTTCTGGACCAGTGACAAATTGCTCGACACCCGCGTCAGCAAGGGCCTCTACGTCACCAGCGTCAGCCCTTGGTACGACGCCTACCACAAGGGCGTGAAGGAAGGCGACGTGCTGCTGGAGTACGACGGCATCGTCGCCGGCACCGCCGAGGTGAAAGACAAAGACGGCAAGGTCACCACGCCCGGCACCATGACCACCGATTTGCGCATCTGGCTCAACACCAATAAAAAGAAGGGCGACATCGTGAAGTTCAAGTTCTGGCGCGATGGCGAAACCTACGAAGTCGAGATCAAGATGGGCGTGATCATCGGCAAGTGAACAGCAAGCGAGAGCACCCGTGGCCGATGATTTCGAGACAGCCCTGAAACAGGCTGCAGACAACCTTGCCGCCGCAGACGCGCACGCGGCCTTCCAGGCCATCCACCACCATCTGCGCGCGCCTTGCAGTCTCGACGACGCCGACCTCGCCCGCGGCCTTGACCTGCTGGCGCGCATCGCGGCCGCCATCTCCGGCGACCGCTTCGCCGGCCTGCTCACGGCCGTCACCGACGACCTGGGCGACGCGCAGGTGCTGTACAACGCCGCCTATGAGGCCATTGAAGAGGGCCTGCACGGCATCGCCGCCACGCTGCTGGAACGCGCCAACGCCGCCTTTCCCAACCAGCCGTCCGTCCTCGCCGAGCTGTGCAGCGCGCTCGAGGGCGAAATGCTGTATGAGCGCGCGGCTGAGCACCTGCAGGCCGCCGACCCCGCCGTGTTCAACGACCCGGTCTGCGCCTACCTGCTGGCATTCAACAGCCTGATGAGCGGCCGGCTGGAAGCCGCCCGCGAGGCCACCGCGCGCTTTGAGCCCGCGGTCGACGAAAACCTGCAGTTCATGAAGGCGCGCCTTGAGCGCGCGTTCGCCCGCGCCGACGCTGTGGCCGGCGCCACGGCTCTCGACGGCACCGACCTGCGCGGCTGGCACTTCGTGCTGCAGGGCGCGCTGCTGACCCACCTTTCGACCGCGGGCTACGAAGACGCCATGCGCGGCCGATACGCCTGGCTGCAGGACAGCTACGTGCTGTGCCGGCAGGGGCTCGATCACCTGAAGGTGCTGCTTGCGGCCGTGGACTTCGGGCCGCGCCGGGTGGTCGCGCTGGGTGACCTCGGCAGCAGCGTGCTGGCGACCGCCGCCGCCGAGCTGCTGGGCGTGCCGTTACACGACTGGACGGCGGATACCGACGGCCCCGAGCTGGTGGTCGCCTATGACCTCGCCGCCGCGCCGCCTGAACAGGTGCAGGAGCTGGCCGCCGTGCGGCCGGGGCGACTGCTGTTCGCCCACGCCTGCGGCTGGACCGAGCCGCTGCCCTTCGTGGCCGACGTCACCACGCTGCTGCACCAGATGAACCGCGCCCCCTGGGACGGCGGCCTGCGCATGGGTGAGCAGGGGGTCGAGCAGTCGCCGCCTGACGACGCCCCGGTGGCCGAGCTTGCGGCGCGAGTGCTCGCGGCCAAGTACGTCGAGGACAACGGCGCGCCGTTCAGCGAGCTGCTGAAGCTGGCGGGCAGCGCCTGGCATGCCACGGCTTTCGCGGCCGGGCAGGACAGGCGCGAGCGCTACTTCCCGGGCGGGCCGGTGAAGAGCAATCGCTTCAACTAGACTCTTTGCCACGGCGCGGCCGGCGCTATCTTCTGCGCATGTCGAAAACCGCGTTCATCACCGGCATCACCGGCCAGGACGGCAGCTATCTTGCCGAGCTGCTGCTCAGCAAGGGCTACAACGTCTACGGCCTGATCCGCCGGGCCAGCACCTTCAACACGGCGCGCATCGATCACCTGTACCAGGACCCGCACGAGAAAGGCGTGCGCCTGCACCTGGTGTACGGCGATCTCACCGACAGCAGCAACCTGCTGCGCCTGCTGCGCGAGGCCAAGCCCGACGAAATCTACAACCTCGGCGCCCAGAGCCACGTGAAGGTCAGCTTCGACATGCCCGAGTACACCGGCGACACCGACGCGCTCGGCGTGACCCGCCTGCTTGAGGCCGTGCGCGATTCCGGCCTCAACTGCCGCTTCTACCAGGCCAGCAGCAGCGAAATGTTCGGCAGCGCCAGCCCGCCGCAGAACGAGCAGACGGTGTTCCAGCCGCGCAGCCCCTACGCCGTGGCCAAGGTCTACGGCCATTACATGACGATCAACTACCGCGAGGCCTACAACCTGTTCGCGGTGAGCGGCATTCTTTTCAATCATGAGAGCCCGCGCCGCGGCGGCACCTTCGTGACCCGCAAGATCACCCGCGCCGTGGCGGCCATCAAGGCCGGCCGGCAGGACAAGCTGTTCCTGGGCAACCTCGACGCGCGCCGCGACTGGGGCTTCGCGCCCGACTACGTTGAAGGCATGTGGCTGATGCTGCAGGCCGACCAGCCCGACGACTACGTGCTGGCCACGGGCGAAACCCACACCGTGCGCGAGTTCTGCGAGCATGCTTTCGGCCACGTCGGGCTGGATTACCGCAAACACGTCGAGATCGACCCCCGCTACTTCCGGCCGAGCGAGGTGGACGCGCTGCTGGGCGACGCCGGGAAGGCGCGCCAGAAGCTGGGCTGGAAGCCGAAGGTAACCTTCGAGCAGCTGGTGAAGATGATGGTGGACGCCGACGTGCAGGCCCTGCAGGACGGGCGCGGCGAGTTCGAAGTGCGCGAGCGCTATTTCAGGTAATCAACCGCCGAACAGGGCCTTGAACCTGGCCTTGCGCACCTTGCCGCGCAGGCGCGCCAGGGGCTCCGCGCCGTGGCTGAGCTCCATGCCGTTGTCGAACAGCTCGATCGCCTTGCGCCACTGCCTGGCGCGCAGGCGGTGGCGCACGAACGAGCGGAACTCCAGCCCTGCCCGGAAGCGCCAGGCCGATTCGTCCCAGCCGCGCCGCGTGGCGCAGCGCTCACGGATCTTGAGCAGCATGGCCTCGCGGTTGGCGTGATCGCGAAAGACGTCCTCCTGGCCGGCGTGGTGGGTCAGTGCGCCCTCCGGCGCGCTGCGGTCGTACGAGAGCAGCACTTCCGGCACGGCGCAGAACTCGGCCTCGTGCACCAGCCTCGCCAGCCACTCCAGGTCTTCGGTTGCGCGCAGGCTGGTGTCGAACTCGCCCGCGCGCTCCGCGGCCTCGCGCTTCACCAGCACGGAGTTGATGTGCGCGTGGCGCTCCGTGCGCAGGTACTCGGCGGGATGAAAGCCGTCGATCAGCCGCACTCCTTTCTCCGGCACCAGGTCGAAGCCCCCCGGCTCAACCAGCAGCGCGACGGCCGAACAGGCCTCGGCGCCGCTTTCGGCCAGGCGCGCCATCTGCGCCGCCAGTTTGTGCGGGTACCAGCGGTCGTCGTCGTCCAGGAACGCGATCCACTGGCCGGTTGCCGCTTTCATGCCGGCGTTGCGGGCGCTGGCCGCGCCGCCGTTCTGCTGGCTGATGAAGCGGGCAATCGCGCCGCCGGCCGCCACCTCCGGCTCCAGGCCGCGCAGCACCTGCGGCGTGTCGTCGGGGCTGCCGTCGTCCACCACCACGATCTCCAGAGGCCGCCAGGTCTGGGCCAGCACGGAGCGCACGGCCACGGGCAGGCGCGCCGCGCGGTTGAAGGTGGGAATGATGACCGAAACCAGGTCGCCCATGGAGCGTGCAAGCTAGCTGCCCCGGCCGAGCGTCGCAACTTGCCCGTACTCGTCAAGGCGGCTAGTTTGCGGCGATGGACCAGCTAAACGTGATCATCTTCAGCAAGGACCGCGCGGCGCAGCTCGACGCGCTGCTGCGCAGCATCAGGGAAAAGGTCGAAGGCTGGGAAAGCCGCGCGCGCTGGGCCGTGGTGTACGCGGCCTCGACACCGGAGTTTGCCAAGGGCTATGAAATCGCGCGCGGACAGCACAACTCGCCGGCGCTGGAGTTCATCGACGAGACGGCCCAGGCCGGCGGCTTCAAGTCGATCGTGGTCGAAACCATGCAGCGCCAGCACCAGGCCAACGGTGCGCCGTGGTGCATGTTCCTGGTGGACGACATGATCTTCAAGCAGCCCTGGCCGCTGGATGCCGGCAAACCCATGCGGCGGCTGAAGCGCGACCCCAGGGTGCTGTGCCTGAGCCTGCGCATGTGCCCGCGCTACGACTACTGCTACGCCGAAAACCGCGAAGTGAAGCCGCCGTTCTGGGCACGCTTCGGCCGCTGGAACTGGCGAAAGTCAAAGGGCGACTGGGGCTACCCGATGTCCGTGGACGGCCACATTTTCCGCTACGACGACCTGTTCCCGATCGTGCAGTCGATCGAGTTCAAGCACCCCAACAGTTTCGAGGCCGCGCTCAACGGCCGGCGCATCAAGGCGCGCCCGCTGATGACCTGCTACCGCGAGTCGGTGGTGGTGAACCTGCCGGTGAACCGTGTGCAGCACGACTTCCAGAATCGCGCGGGAGAAGAGCACGGCATCAGCGCCGAGGCGCTGAACGAGGCGTTCCTGGCGGGCAAGCGCGTGAACCTGGCGCCCGTTTATGCGCTCAACGACAACCGCGGCTGCCACCACGAAATGCCCATGCAGCTGGTCTAGGTGTTGCGCCGGAACAGGAAGCAGCCGCAGCCGTACTTCTGCGCGGTGCACAACTCGGGCGATGCGCCGTACACGAGGTGGCCGGCCTCGGCCTTGTCGGGGATCAGGGCAAACTCCTCGAGCTCGAACTCCTTGAACAGCTCACGAATCTGCTCGAACGCGTAGATGCGGTGCGCGTTGAACTCGATGCGCGGGCGGCCGACCGGCACGACGAACAGCAGCCGGCCACCGGGCGCCAGCACGCGCTTGAGCTCGGCGATTGCCTTCAGGTCGCCGTTCGCATCCATGGGGTCGCCGTAGCGGGCCAGGCCCACGTGCTCGACAACGTGCATGCACGACAGCGACTTCACGCTGCGGTCTTCCAGGGGCAGCTTCATCAGGTCACCCTGCACCACCTCAAGGCCGTCCAGCTGCAACTCCGGCGGGCGGAATTCGTACTGGCGCACGGGTACGATGGCTGAAGCAAGCGCCGAGAAGTACACGCTCGAGGAAACGTCGATGTGCAGCTCGGGCTTCGTGCGCGCGAGCACCCGCGTAGCCCAGGCGGTGTGGTAGACGTAGTGGCGGTCGAAGCCGGTCTTGGCGGACTTGTCATCCAGGCAGGGGTAGCGGTCTTCCCACTCGACGCTGAGGCGGCTGCCGGCCTCGGCGGCCAGTTTCCGGAACTGCTCGAACTCGGCCTTGAACTCGGCCTTCTTGCGCCGCTTGTCGGCCGACTTGCGCATTTTCTTCAGGACGCCCATGCCCGCATTTCCGGTTCGGCTTTAACCCAGGATGCCTTTTCCCGGCCAGCGGGCTGCATCGAAGAAAACCGTGTTGATGTAAGTGTCCGCGTAAACCCGATAACCTTTGCCGACCACGAACTCGATGATGTCCATTCGCTTCCTGCCCGTGGTGTCGAGCGCGTACTCCAGGGTCTCGATGCAGAACACAGGGGGGCGCTCGGCGTCGAAGTCCCATGACTCCAGGATCGGCATTTCCAGGCCTTCAACATCGATGGAGACGAAGTCCGGGCAGCGCTCGCAGTGCTTTGACAGCAGCTCCGGGGCTGAAAGCAGCTCGATAGTCTCCTCGCTTACCAGCTTGTGGCCCTGCTCGATGTAGCGCTGCTTGTCTGCCGCGCTGAAGGTGTTCAGGGTATCCGCATCCATGCGGTAGTAGGCCGCGGAACCGCTGTGGTCGGAGACGCCGGCAGTGATCACCTTGTCGCGCGGGCGCACCTTACGCAGCTTGAGGCAGGCGTCCGGGTTGGGCTCAACCAGTACGCCGGAAAGGCCGCGCGCGTAGAACAGGTAGGTGTTGTTGCGGTTGATTAGCGAGTGAGCGCCGATATCAAGGTAGTAGGGCTCCTTGATTCCGAGGATGTGCTGAAGCAGGAAGTCGCAGATCAGGTCTTCCCCGCATTGGGAGTAGCTGAGAGTTCCCGGATCGGGCCTGGTGCGCTTCTTGAACAGCCTTGGTCGTGCCATGTTCGTCTCGGCTTGCGGGCTGATCCTGCAGCTACGGCGCCAGAGGTTAGCCTGCGTTCCGTGCGGCGGCCAGCCCGGCGATCCTAGGCGCTGAGCACTGCCTGCAGGGCGGAGCCGTACTGCAGGGCCGGCACCTCGGGATCCTCGCCCTCGACGCGTGTCGCTGAGAGATATCCGCCGCCGGATGGTTTGCCGTCCGGCAACAGTGGGTCCGTCAGCTTGATACGGAAGCCTGATTCGCCAAGCTTGTCCTTCAACCGCTCGAAGCGCGCCAGCCACTCCGCGTCGTTGAAAAGGTGGTACTCCATGCGCAGCCGCCGGATGCGCCGCAACACCTCGACCGGCGCGCTCTCGAAGGCCGGGTACTCACCGCCCTCAATGTCGCACTTGAACAGGTCACACTGCTCGATGCCGTGACGTTCGAACAAGTCCGCGATCGAGATGGTCGGCACCTTCAGTTCAACCGGTTCCCCGAAGGCGGCCGCCTGACTGCGGTTGATCGAGTTGCAGCCGGGCCCTTTCTCGGTCACCCACAGCGTCAGTGTGCCGTTGCTTTCCGCGCCCAGAGCGGCCTGTAGAACCTCGGCCCTTGACTGCGCCCCGGCCTGCTCCAGGTTGCGACGCGCGACTTCCACGTTCTGGGGCATGGGCTCGATCAGGATCACACGACGGGCCTTGCGCGAGACCAGCGCGGAGAAGACTCCGATGTTCGCGCCGCAGTCGATTACGACGCCGAGGTCGTCCGGCAGCTCCGCGATGCGGTACTCGTCGTTCAGCAGCACCTCATCCAGCACCACCCAGTCGGTGGCCGAGTCGGCACGGAACGCCAGTTCCTGGCCGCGGGCCTGCACCACCAGCAGTCCGTTCCGCCACCGCAGTTGTTCGGCATCCGGCAGGTGGCGGCCTACCCAGCGCGCCGCCGCTGCGGTGTCGTCAATTATCGGCAGCTCGAAGCTGGTGGCGCCGGATCGAAAACGCAGCAGGCCGTCCTCGAACACGGCATCGGCGCCGGGGGCCAGGGCGTGGTCCCACAGCCAGTTGCTGCGGCTGGGTTTCTCCAGGCGCACCACGGTGCCGTCCTTCATCTTCAGCTCAACCGGCGGTGTGTCGCGTTTGAACGCGGCCAGCTTGCGCAGCGTCGTCAGCGGCTCCGCGAACAGGGCGCGGCAGGCCGCGTAACGGGATGCTGAAAGCAGACGGGTCAGCTTCATGCCGGGACAGCATAGGCCGCCCGCGCGGCGCGGCAACGGGCGAGGTTGGAAACGCCGCGCCGCTCAGGCCTCAAGCAGGCGCAGGTCGATCACGCCGACGATGTCCTCCACCGCATGCACCGCGCTGGTTTCGTCGTCCAGCGTGCGCGTCACCGTCTTGATGCGTACCGTGCCGTTGGCCAGCGGCACGCCGTTCACCACCACGCCCGGCACGGCCTTGAGGGCCTGCATGACCTCGGCTTTGCGGTCGGTGTCGAAGGTGACGATGAAATAGGACATGGTCTGGATTCAGGATTCCGGATTCAGGATTCAGGAGTTGCCTCGGCGCTGACCGACATCCTGAATTCTGAATCCTGAATCGTTTACACCGCTCGGCCGACGGCTTTGGCCACGGCCGGGATCTTTTCCATCATCTGCCGGAACTGCTCGATGAACAGGCTCTGGCCGCCGTCGCTCTTGGCCTGCTCCGGGTTGTTGTGTACTTCCACCATGATTCCGTCAGCGCCGGCCGCCACGGCCGCCAGCGCCATGGGCGGCACGTAGTTGCGGATGCCCGTGCCGTGGCTTGGGTCCACGATGATCGGCAGGTGCGAAAGTTCTTTCACGGCCGGCACGGCGCTGAGGTCAAGGGTGTTGCGGGTGTGGGTTGCGAAGCTGCGGATGCCGCGCTCGCACAGCACCACCTGGGAGTTGCCGCCACTGAGGATGTAGTCGGCGGCGGTGAGCCACTCTTCGAGAGTCGCGCTCATGCCGCGCTTGAGCAGCACGGGCTTTTTGCTCTGGCCCGCTTTCTTCAGCAGGGTGAAGTTCTGCATGTTGCGCGCGCCGATCTGGATCATGTCGGCGTGCTCTTCCACCAGTTCGAGTGAAGCTTCGTCCAGGGCCTCGGTCACGAAGCTCAGGCCGGTCTGCTGGCGGGCGAGGTCCATGATCTTCGCGCCGCCTTGCTGCAGGCCCTGGAAGCTGAAGGGGCTGCTGCGCGGCTTGAACAGCCCGCCGCGCATGATGCTGGCGCCGGCTGCCTTCACAGCGCGGGCGATTTCCAGCACCTGTTCTTCGCTCTCGAAGCTGCAGGGGCCGGCCATTACGCAGAGTTTCTGCCCGGCGCCGATTTTCACGCCGGCGACGTCCACCACGGTGTCGTCCTGGTGGAACTCGCGGGCGGCCAGCTTGAATGGCACACTCAGGCGCACCACCTTGCTGACGCCGGCCAGGGCCGAGAACACCGCGGGGTCAAGCCCGTTGTACTCGCCGGTGACGCCGACCACCGTACGGCTGCTGGATTTCAGCGGGTGGGGGGTCAAACCGAGGTCACGCACGCGGGCGGCCACGGCCTCGAGCTGCTGTTCGCTCGCGTTCGACTTCATCAGGATCAGCATTTCTGCCTATACTCCAGTGCCCGAATCCCCCGGCCGGGCATGGTACGGCGCAACGGGCAAAGGAAAAGTACAAAGAAGGCATGGCGGAACCCGTACCCGGTCGTGAAGAGGCGTCACCCGAGATGCAGCTGCTGTCTCGGGTGAGGTTGCAGCGCGTGGTGTTCGGCGCATTCGCGCTGGTGCTGGTGTGCCTGTTCGCGCTGGGGCTCAGCGCCTATCGCCGCATGCAGGCCGAAACCCGCGACGCCCGCCAGGCCGAGCAGAACGCCGAGCAGATGGCGCGACAGTTGCGAACCCGCGTTGACCAGCTGGAACGCGAGCTGCAGGGTGCTCTCGACCGGCTGGACCAGGCGGAGCATGCCCGCGCCCTGATGAACTGCCGGCTGGCCATGCACGAAATCCGTGACGGAAACACCGCGCGCGCCCGGGCCCTGCTGGATGAAGCCCGGTCCCTGGGCGCGCCGGCATGGTGGCCGCTGGCGGCGCAGCTCACCCGCGACTCCGCCGTGCGTTTCGAGGGCAGTGAGCAGGCGGACAGGCCGATCATCGCGGGGGCGGTCAGCGGCGACCTGTCGGTGGTGGCCGTGGCCCGCCGGGTGACGGACGGCGTGGTGGTCGAGATCTGGGGCGCCCTGGACGGCAAGCTCAGGTGGGCGACCGGCGCGCTTGAACCATCCCATGCCGCGGTTGAGCCCGCGCAGCTGCGCCTCAACGGCGACGGCAGCGCGTGGTTTCTGGCGCTGCCCGGCGTGGTCTTCGACGGCGCGAACGGCACGGTGAAGCGTCTCGCATTCTCGCCGCCGGACTTCCCGGGTCCATACCAGTCATTCGGCCTGGCCGCGGACCGCGACCTCGCCGCGGTCTACGAGGCGCGAGGCGTCCACGGACTGGTGCGCTACATTCGCGACCCGCTGGGCGGCCGGCAACGTGACGTGCTGCCCCTGGCGCCGGGACAATCCGACGTGCGGGCGATCTGTGTGGCCGGCGACCAGCCTGTCTACGCGACACCGCAGGGCGTGTACCTGGCCAGCGAGCAACTGCTCGCCCTGGAGCGCGAGCCCGACCGCATCGCCCTGCACTATGGAGCCGGAGCCGTGTACGCGGCGATCCTCAACGGCCGGGCGCTGAGCCTGCTGGCGATTGAGCCGGACGGGTCCGCGCAGCCGCTGAGCAGCACGCACGAGATGCCGGACGAGCCGGCGGAGGACCTGCGTTTCCTGGCCGATGACACGCCGGTGTGGGTGGGACGTTCCGGTCGCATGGTGAGCATGGATTTCAGCAACCTGCGCGAGTGGACGCTGGGAGGCTACACGCTCAGTTTCATCGAGCGCCACCCCCGCGGCCTGGTGTTCGCTAATCGCAAGGGTGAACTGAGCGTGCGCGGGCAGGACGATTCGGCGCTGGGCGGCGTACCTTTGCGCATGGTGCCGCCAGGCTACGCGCCTGAGGCGCTGGCCCACGGTTTCACGCTGCAGACCCCGGGACTGGAGCGGTTCGTGCTGCAGCGAGGCAGGGTACGCGCGCTGGGAACCGTGCCCGGCGTGGTGCTGGCGCCGCAGGGCCCGGCGTGGATCGAGGGCGGGCTGATCCTGCCGGGCGGGCTGCGTCGCAGTGAAGAAGGCGTGCTGCTGGGTGCATTTGCCGACGGACGGGTGCTGTTGTTCGCGCACCGGCAGAAGCTGAAACTGGTGGGGGCTGATTCGCTGACGGAGTTCCTGCTGCCCGGCGAGCGCGCGCCGGACGCGTTGGCCGTCGCGGCACAGGCCGGCGTGGCTGCCATCCGGGTGCGCGATACCGTTTATGTCGCCGACATGGCCGGGGACCCGGCGCCGGTCGCCAACCGGCTCGATGTAGCGCCCGACCTGCTGGCGCTGGATGCACGGGGGACCTCGCTGGCAATCGCCTACGGGGCGCTGGTGGTCGTGCACGGCCTGCGCGGCGGGCCGGAACAGACGGTGCGCGCCTCCGTTGCGCCGCGCAAGCTGGCGCTGCTGTTCGGGGGCAGCGTGCTGGTCACGCTGGAGGCCGCTGAGCTGGTGTTCTATGAAGTCGCCACCGGGCGCGAGCTGGCTCGCGCGGCCTCGGACGTCACAGACCTTGCGGCCTCGGGCGACGCGTCGCTGAACCTGGTGGCGGGCGGCTGGCTGCGGACGCTGGATCTGGAACAGCCGCGCTAAAGCTTCACCCACAGGTCGCAGCCGTACTCGCAAGCGAACAGCAGGGCGCCCAGGAAATTCTGCAGCTGGCGGGTGCTGCGGTCGTCGTCCTTGCCGTCCTTGAGCTTCAGGCCCACGCGGGAAACCGGCATGCCGGAGTCTTCGCGCTCGATCACGAACAGGTTGGGCAGCGAATGCAGGTCGCGGTCGAGCGGCAGGTTGGGGTCGTACAGGTCGAACATGCCCAGCAGGAAACGGGCGTGCCTGCTGCTGACCTGGCCGGTCAGGAAGAACAGCTCAAACACCTGGTTGCTGCTGATGCGCCGGCCGTCATCCAGCCTGCGCACCAGCGGCTTGTCGGCCTCGAAGAACACGCCGGGCAGCTTGCGCATTTCTGCAGTGCGGTTGCCGGTGATACCGTTGCTCTCGAAGTAGTTGCACAGCATGGCGCCGGTGGGGTCGCCGTGGCTGGCGTGTACGCGCCCGATCAGCAGGGCCTCGGCCTTCAGGCTGAGCGGGAAGTCGATGCGCCCTCGGCAGCCGAAACTCTGGGGTTCAACGCGCGCGCGGCAGTCCTTGCAGTGATGGGCGAGGGACTCGAGCTCGGCGTACTGCTTCTGGATCTCGGCGGCGCTCGCGACCTTAAACTGCTGGGCGCCGTCTTCCTTGAGCGTGAGATCAACCCTGACGTCCTCGGGCTTGACGTCGGGATTGGTCTTGCGCGCCTTGTTGGTGGCTTCATTGGCGCGTTCACGGGCGTACAGGAGGCGCAGCATGCGGCCGGGCTTGACCTGCTCTTTGACCGGGCAGGGAAAGTCGAGGTAGTAGACGATGCTCATAGGCGCCCGGTTGCCTGCAGTCGAACGTGGTCAGAGTGATCGAACAGCGAATTACCAATAACCAACTTCCAGTTACCAATTGGATGTGAATTGGAAATTGGAAATTGGTTATTGTTCATTTGCTGTTCAGGTTATCGCGGCTTCAGCGCAAGCAGTCTTGGTTCCGTGTACTCTTCAATCACGTAGCGCGGGCCTTCGCGCCCAAGGCCTGATGCTTTTACGCCGCCGTAGGGCATGTGGTCCACGCGGAAGGTGGGGATGTCGTTGATAATCACCGCGCCGACCTCAAGCAATTCGAACGCCTGCATCGCCTTGGGCAGCGAGCCGGTGAACACACCGCACTGCAGCCCGTACTCCGAGGCGTTCACGGCGTGCAGGGCGGCCTCGAAATCCTGGTAGCGAAAGAACACGCCGACCGGGCCGAACACCTCGTTGCAGCAGACCTTTGCCTCTTCGTGCACGTCAGTCAGCCAGGTGGGGCGATAGAACTGCCCGTCGCGCTCGCCGCCGCAGATCACGTTGGCGCCCTGGGTGCGGGCTTCGTTTACCCATGCCTCGATGCGCAGGGCAGCGTCTTCGCTGACCAGCGGCCCGCAGATCACTTCCTCGTGGGTGGGGTCGCCCACGCCGATCGTTTCGGTCAACTCGACCAGCCGCTTCATCAGCTGCGCCGCAACCTGGTCGTGGGCGAACACGCGCTGCACCTTGATGCAGACCTGCCCCGCGTGCGCAAACGCGCCCGTCACGATGCGCTGGGCGGCGTTTTCGATGTCGCAGTCCGGCTCCACGATCACGGCGGCGTTGCCCCCCAGCTCAAGCAGCACGGTTTTGCGCGGCGCCAGCTCGCGCAGGTGCCAGCCGACGCTGTCGCTGCCGGTGAAGCTGATGACGGCCACGCGCTCGTCGGTGGCGAGCACCTGGGCGACGTCGTTTTCGCAGGGCAGCACGCTGAAGGCGCCCTCAGGCAGGTTGGCCTTGGCAAGCAGGGCGCCCAGCATCAGTGCCGTGAGCGGCGCCTGTGGGGCGGGTTTCAGGATGATCGGGCAGCCGGCGGCGATCGCCGGCCCGACCTTGTGCGCCACCAGGTTGAGCGGGAAGTTGAAGGGTGTGATGGCCGCCACGATGCCCTTGGGGAAGCGGCGCACCACGCCGAAGCGGCCCTCGCTGGCGGGAGTGGTATCCAGCGGGATGACCTCTCCGCCGCCGCGCTTGGTCTCTTCGGCGCACAGCATCAGCGTGTTGATGCTGCGGGTGACTTCGCCGCGGGCCAGGCTGATCGGCTTGCCGGTCTCGGCGGTGATCATGTGGGCGAATTCCTCGACCCGCGCCTTCATTTCCTCGGCCATGGTCAGCAGCGCGGCTTCACGGGCGCCGCTGGACATGGCTGCCATGCGCGGACGGGCGTGCCAGGCGGCGGAAATGGCGGCCGCGACCTCGCCCCGGTCGGCCAGCGATACTGCGCCGAGATCCTGTTTGTCATAGGCTCCGCGGTGCTGGAACGTATGGTTGGTGGTGACACGCGAACCTGCGAGCCAGAGCGGGTGTGTCGTCATGGGTAGCCTTTCTGCTGCCAGTGTAGGCAGCGGCGGGCAGATTTCGAGGTCGCGGGCGAACATGCGCTTCAACGCGTTGCTGGTTGCCGGAAGCCTGCTTGCCGTCGGCGGGCTGGTTGCGCTGGGCCCTGTGCGCTTCGCGCTGGGGCTTACGCTGGATGACGCCTGGCAGCTTGCGCTGATCCACGCCGAACTGGCGCTGGCGCCGCTGCTGTTCCTGCCGGTCGTCGGCGGGCGCGGCAAGGCGCTGGAGAACCTGGCGGCCGCGGCGGCCTGCGCCTCGGCCGGCGCGGCGACAGTCCTGCTGTTTTCGTTCGCGGTCATGGGCGGGGTCGGACTGGATACCCGCGCCCTTGCCGGCGTGGCGTGGCTGGCGGTATCGGGCCTGCTGGCGCTGGGGGCGCGTTTCGGCCCGCACTGGGTGCTGCGCGTACGGGTGCTGGTGTTGTGCGCCTTCGGGCTGCCGGCTCTTTGGCACTACCTGCTGCTGGAGTATGCGGGCGCCTCGGGCGGTCACCTGGCGGCGCTTTCGCCCAACTGGGCGCTGGCCACGCACAGCATCAGCCTGTGGCCGCTGTTGCTGGCTGGTGCTCTGGCTTGGTCGGGCGCGCTGGCCCTGCCGGATCGGGGGCGGGCATGAGGCTGCTGCTGCTGAGCCTGCTGTGCTGCGGCGCGCTTTCGGCGCAGGTGATCGACGCTGAGCGCAGTGGCTTCCTGTCCGCGCCCAACGGTCGCGCCGGAACGTGGGCGCCGTACCGCCTCGTGCTGCGCGAGGTCGGCGGCGACACGCTGTCCGTGAGTTCAGAGGCGCCGGGCGTGAAGTTGACCCGCCAGGTGGCCGCCAGCGGCCGATCCGAACTCGAGGTAGTGATTCCGGTGTACGTGGGCGAAGGCGCGAAACTGGCCGTGGGTCAAGCCAGCCTGGAACCCACGCTGCCGCTGCGGCGCATCGACCCGGATTACGCGCGCCCCTACGTGGCGGTGTTCTCGAGCGACCCGGTGTACGCGCGCGGGGTGCTGCCCAGCACGCCGCGCGGTGCAATCTGCGATTACTACGAGCTTGCCGGTTTCTTCGGCGACTGGCGGCTGCTGGACGGCTACGACGCGGTGGTGATCTTCAACCCGCTGGAGACCCGGCTGCCCGCGGGTTCCCAGCGCGCGCTGGCCGAGTTCTGCAGCCTGGGCGGCGCGGCGCTGATCGTCGGGTCGTTCCGCTTCGGCGAAAGGGCGGTAGATCTGCCCCCGCCCGCGGAACCGCAGATCATGCAGGTCCGCGACGTGCAGTTGCAGCGCATGGGCTACGGGGCGGGCGCAATCTACCGCGTCGGGTTCGATGAACTGCGTCTCAGCCAGTCTGCCCCCGACGTGATCATCGACGCCCTGCGAGACCAGCTCTGGTTCGGCGGCGGGCGCGCGCCGGCCGGTGTGCCGGAGTCGCGGGTTCCGCCGCTGCGCTCGCCGATGGGCCCGTCGCTTCCGTCCGCGGATGCCGCGCCGGGCCCGCTGTTCTGGGGTCTGGCAGGAGGGTTGCTGCTGCTGTGCGGGCTGGCGCCGGTGGTGGCGGGGCGCCTGACGCGCCGGGCATGGCCCGCGCAACTGGCACTGCTGGCGGGCTGCGCGGGCATCGGCGGCCTGGCGCTGCTTCAAGCCAGGCCGCTGCCGACGCTGGAAGTCAGCGTGCTGGTACGCAACGGTGAAGGGGGAGCGCGATCCGCCCGTGTCTTCCTGCTGGCCGAACCGGAGTGGACCGAGACGCTGACCGTGGACCTGGACGACCAGGCCCGGCGCGGACTTCCGCGCAAACTCCCCGGTCGTCCGGGCTGGCGCGCCTGGGCTGAGGACCTGCCGCTGGTAGAGCCAGGCGCAGGGCGCGGAAGCCCCGTGCAGCTTGCGTTCGGCATGGTGGGGGAGGTCAGCTTCAGGGATTTTTCCACGCGCGCGCACCGCGGCGAGACGGGCTTTTCCACAGACGATGCCCACCTGCTTGAGTGGTGGCTGGACGCCAACGCCTACCGCGGCCGGCGCGCGGAATTGCAGCCCCTGGAGTGGCGCTTTCCGGAGCGCCCGGCAGGGGAGGTGCGAGTCGTCATCCGGGGTGCGATTGGAGTCACCGCAGAGCGCGAAGGTGGCTGACCCTCGCCAATTCGCGCCGAAGAAGCAATAATCAGGCAGGGCGTCGCGCGGTTTCGCGGCGCATCTCCGGGCGGGCGCCCTTAAGCATTTGGACAAGAGATGGCTAGCAACGGCCCAAGGCACGTTAATCGTTCCAGCTCTTCCGAGGGCGGCGGCGGCTCCGGACCGCCGCGCGTGTATCCGGTTAAACGGCCGGACTCGCACGTGACCCGCCGCGTGCAACCCAAGGAAGACAGCCGCCGCATGCCCGGCACGGACAAGCAGAAGGGCGAGGAGACTCCGCCGCCCGCGATCCCGACGGTCTCGCTGGGACCGCCGCCTTCGCAGCAGCGCCCGACACAGCCGCCTGCACGTGTTTCGCCATTGCCGCCGCGCCAGCCGGGCACGCCGCCGCCGCAACCTCCGGTCAGCCGCGCGGCCCAGCTTGCGCAGCAACAGCGCAGCAGCGCTTCCAGCCAGCAGACGCCGCGCAGCAGCGCGTCGAGCCAGCAGACGCCGCGCAGCAGCGCGTCCAGCCAGCAGACGCCGCGCAGCAGCGCGTCAGGCCCGCCGCCGGTCGGCGAACAGACCGAGGTACCGCAAGCTCCGGTTACGCGCAGGCCGCAGCAGGTTGAGTATCGCGCCGAGCAGGACCCCAGCCTGGCCGAGACCCAGGACATGGACCCGGTCGAGGTCGAGAAGCCCCCCGAGCCGGTGGGCGGACAGGCGCGTATCAGCTTCGGCCAGGCGGCCGTGAACCTGAAGCTGGTGAATGCCGCGCAGATCCAGGAGTGCGTGAACGTGCAGCGCGCCCTGCTGGCCAAGGGGCAGCGCGTGCCGCTGCTGGGCCAGATCCTGCTGCAGCGCGGGTACCTGGACAAGCCCGGCGTCGAGAAGATCAAGAGCTACCAGCAGATGTACCAGCTGCAGGACAAGATTCCCGGTTACCAGCTGGCGGAGAAGCTGGGTCAGGGGGCGATGGGCACGGTGTACAAGGCCAAGCAGGTGCGCATGGACCGCTTCGTGGCGATCAAGGTGCTGCAGCCTGAGCTGGCGGCCAACGTCACCATCAAGCAGCGCTTCCTGCAGGAGGCACGTGCCAGCGCGCGCCTGAACCACCCCAACGTCATCACGGGCATCGACGCAGGCGAAGTGGACGGACTGTGCTACTTCGCGATGGAGTACGTCGAGGGCAAGACCCTGCAGCAGCTGGTGAAGGAACGCGGCGCCATGGACGAGCGCCAGGCGCTGGACGCCATCCTGCAGGTTGCCAGGGCGCTGGAGCACGCGGAAAAACTCAGCCTGGTTCACCGCGACGTGAAGCCCGACAACATCATGATCACCCGCGACCGCCAGGTGAAGCTGCTGGACCTGGGGCTCGCCAAGATGCGCGCAGCCGAGGACGCCGGCTCCGCCAAGGGCATGGCCGTCGGCACGCCCAACTACATCTCGCCTGAGCAGGCGATGGGCCGCCAGGACATCGACACCCGCAGCGACATCTACAGCCTGGGCGTCACGCTGTTCTTCTGCCTCACCGCGCGCGTGCCCTTCGAGGGTCCGCCCGAGGTGGTAATGTACCGCCACATCCATGAGCCGCCGCCGCACCCCAAGAATTTCCGCCCGGACCTGCAGGAATCCACCACCACGCTGGTCTACTCAATGATGGCCAAGCGCCCCGAGGATCGGCCGGCGAGTGCCAGCCAGCTGGTGTCGGACATCGAGCATCTGCTGCGCACCGGCAAACTGCCCGGCTTCTTTGACGGCCCGGCGCCGGCCGGCGGGTTGAAGGTCAAGCGCGACAGCCAGATGCTGGTGAACCAGAAGCGCGCCCCACGCCTGAAGGGCTATGGTCTGCCGGGTACGCAGCCTCCGGCGCCGGCCGGCCCGCCCCCGCAGCCGGGCGCGCAGCCGCAGCCGGATGGCCCGGCCCGCCTGCCCCGCAAGCGCAAGAAGCGCTTCGGCGGAAGCTGGTAGTTCGAATTCAGGATTGTGGATTCAGGATTTAGTCGCCCGTGTGCGGCTAACCTATTGTGCCGGAATCCTGAATTCTGAATCCTGAATCCATGCAAGGTCGCTTCATCATCGTTGAAGGCATCGACGGCACCGGCAAATCCACGCTGGTGCGGCTGCTGGCCGAGGCGCTGGCGGCGCGCGGGCGCGACGTGCTTTTGACCCACGAGCCCACCGACCTTCCCAGCGGCAAGCTGATCCTGGAACGCCTGTCCACGCCCGGCTTCAAGGCCACGCCCCAGGAGTGGCTGGGCATGTTCGTCACCGACCGGCGCATGAACATCGACACGATCGTTAAGCCGGCGCTGAAGCAGGGCAAAGACGTGATCCAGGACCGCAGCATGTACAGCACCCTGGTGTACCAGGGCGCCATGGGCGTGCCGGAGACCGAGATCCTGAAGCGCCACCAGGGTTGGCACCCGAAGCCCGACCTGCTGGTGATCCTGGACATCGCGCCGCGCTTCGGCCTGGCGCGCACCCGCAAACGCAGCATGGGGATGGGCCAGCGCTGGGTGAAGCAGGAGGGCCAGAAGTACATGTTTGCCGACGGCGACGCGCCGCAGAGCACCGAGAAGCTGCATTTCCTGCAGGATATCCGCCGCCGCTACCGCCGCATCAAGGGCGACTTCGTGCTGCACCTGCCGGTGCGCGAGAAGGTCGGATCGGAATGGGTGGACAAGACTTCGCAGCGGTTGCGCGACGAAGTACTGCATGAGCTTGACCTGCGCAGCAACCCGCGCGAGGCAATCGACGAGCAGCGCTATTCCGTTGGCTGAACTCCCCCCTGCTGCCGGGAAACGCAAAAGCCCGCCGGCAATGCGGCGGGCTGTGTGTTTGCGGCAGGGAGTTACTCAGCCTTGCTGTACTCGCGCGCGACCGGCTTGGTGACCTTGCCGGCCTGAAGGCAGCTGGTGCAGACCGTCATGCGCTGCACGCCGCCGTTTACCCAGGCGCGAACCGTCTTGAGGTTGGGGCGGAACACGCGCTTGTTGCGCGCGATCACGCGGCTGCCCACGCCGCCCTTCTTCTTGGCCAGGCCGCGACGGCAGATGCTGCCGCCCGCGCGAACGCTCTTGTTGCAGATCTCACAGACTCGGGACATGACTTCTCTCCATTCACCCCGCCATCGCCGTGGCACGCAGGTCTGGACGGGGCGGGAAACAGTAGCCTTCTGCCGCCGTTCGTCAAGGGGCGGCCTGTTAAACCGCCGCAACGTGCACCACGCCCGAGGCGTACAGGTCCAGGATCCCCCAGGGATCCCCGGGCTTGATCAGCTCGGCCATGCGCTTGCGGTACTTCTCGGCGCCCTTCAGGTCGCCCTCGCGCCGGGCCCGATAGTGGCGGGCATAGTGCACCGGGATCATCTCTTCGGGGTTCCTGGGCATGGCCAGCAACTGGGTCAGGCCGCCGCTCTTCTTGAAGAAGAAGCTCGCTGCCGACTTCAGGGCCGGGTAGTTGGACATCTTCTCGACCCAGGCGGCGGCGTCCTGTTCCCGGTACCCGAGTTCGTAGCAGGCGGCGGGCAGGAACCACCACGACTGGGGCGACATGCGCTGGCGCATCAGCTCTTCGATCTGCTCGCGGCACTTGGCGCTCTCCTGCCTGCCGCCGTAGATGGTGCGGATCGCGTAGGTGATGGCGCGCATTTCCGTCACCTCGATCAGGTCGTGGTTGGTGCCGTACTCGCGATTGGCCCACTCGGCGGCGTCCAGGTCGGTCAGCGGCTGGGCGGTGTCGCCTGCCATCAGGAACACGCGCGCGTGCAGGGTGTAGGCGGGCCCGAACTCACGAAACTCGTCGAGGACCGGGTCCAGCAGATCAATCGCGCCTTGCAGATTTCCTGCAAGCGCCAACTGCGAGGCCTTGGCACAGGCTTCTCTGGGCTCCATGTCCGTGCACCGTCTGGTTTGAGGGGAAGAATGTTAGCGGCGAAAGTCGCAGACGGAACGCGAAAATTGGCCCGCGAAGGGCCAATTTTTTGCATTACGCACGGGGCGCGAGGCGTCAACTGATGTCGATCTGCAGGCTGTAGGTGCCGCTGCCGGAGCTGGTGCCGATGCGCACGATGTAGGTGCCGGGGGTCAGCGCCTGGTTGATCAGGAAGGGGTCGGTGTTGCCGGCCGGGTCATCGAACACGATCACGTTGCCGTATTCATCCAGCAATTCGAAGTTGGGGTCCAGCACGCCCGAGGTTGTGGTCATGTAGAAGTCGCCGATCACGTTTCCCTCGACGGTGAAGATGTAGCTGTCCACGTCGAAGGCGTCGTCCATCACGCCGCCGTTGTCGATGAAGCTGTCGGTCGGCACCAGTACCCCGAAGTCGGAGCCGCCCAGGGGCTCCACACTGATGTCGATGTCGTAGCTGCCGACGCTGCTGCCGGAGCCGCCCACCACCACGAAGTAGCCGCCGGCGGAAAGCGAACCGACCAGCACGGCGTCGCCGCCCGGGCCGCCGTCGTCGTCGCCGGTGATGAAGCTGAAGTCGTCGTGATAGAGGTCGAGATAGCCGTCGAAGCCGCCAAAGCCCGTGATGGTGATGACCACCACGCTGTCCTGGGCCAGCGCGAATTCGAAACCGTCCTGGTCCGAACTGTCGGAGATGTCGCGGCTGGCGAAGTCGTGCTCGAAGTGGTTGAACAGGCCCCAGTCCGCGCCGCCGCCCGGCACGTAGGGGGTAACGATAACATCATCGTCGTCGTCGTAATCGTCGTGGTGCGGGTGGCAGGCAGACAGGGCCAGCAGGGGCGCGACCACCAGCAGAACCAGGCTCAGCTTGCGCATTTCATCCTCTCCCTCCCGCGCTTGCGGCGCGGACTCATGCGTCACAGGCAGAGTCTATCCCGCGGATCAGGCGCCATCGCCGCCAAAATACTGGCAGAGGTTAAACAGCCGGGGACGGCTCAGCCGTCCCCGGGAATGGCGTAAATCCGTCAAGGATCAGCCCTTGATGATGTCCTGTGCATCCTTGATTTCAGAGGCGAGCTCGGTTTCGCCGTAGTCCTTGGCCATCTGCTTGAGCCGGTCCTTGGCGTCTTCCGGGCGGTTCTCGAGGATGCTGTTCACCTCCTCGCGGGCCTGGTCGATCACCTTGCGGTACAATGCGATGGTCTCTTCCTGACTTGCGAGGCCTACCGTGCCGGTCTTGAAGTTCTTGATCGCGGCCTTCATGAAGTTGCGGGTGTCCTTGGCTTCGAGCGCCTTCTTGGCCTCGTCAAGGGTGCCCTGCAGCTTGGCGTTGGCCTTTTCCACGGCGTCGCTTACGCCCTCAAGCTGCTTTTTGAGGTCCTTGGCGCCCGGCGTCTTGGTGTAGCGGTCGTACTCGTTGCCGAACCAGTCGCACACCAGGTAGCTGGGGTACTTGGTGATGTTGTAGTCGCGCGACGGGTTGGGGCTCAGCAGCTTGCTGGTCGGGACCGGCGAGCCGTTGTCGAACGAGGGCGTGCGGTCGGGGTTGTATTCGACCATCACGAACAGGAAGTTGTCGTCCGAAAGCTTGGCCAATTCCGTGTCGTGCAGCTGCTTCGACGCGTCGATCGGGTCGAGACCCTCCTCGACGAAGTACAGCACGATCGGGGCCTTGTCCTTGGCCGCCGCCTCGAACACCTCGGTGTCCGCGCGGTACCACGAGATCAGTTCTTCCTCGGGAATGATCGAGCTGCCGCTCTCGCCGCCGTGCTTCTTCTTGCCGGCCGTTCCGCCCGAGGCCTTGCCCGAGCTTGAGCCGCTCTTCTTGTACCTGTTCTTGTTCAATGCGGCCTTGGCTGCACCGGAGCCGCCTCTGCCGCCTCCGCCGCCGCCACTGGCACCACCACCACCTGCGGAGGCGCCGCCTCCGCTGGGCCCGCATCAGCCGGCCGACAGGGGTTGCGCCGTGATGCCCGCCAGGGCGAAAACGCCCGCGAAGGCAATGGCGCCGGGAATCATTCGTTTCATCCGCGTTCCTCCTCCAAAGGACAAGCTGCACACTATGTGTGCGCGGAACTGCACCGCCATAAGTGTAGGAGGGAGAGGTCAGAAACCTACAATAATTCGGGAAGAATCATCACCACGACTCTGTCATGGCGGCGGCATGCCGTAAGCGTAGATGTAAGCTTGACTTACGCGTTCTTCGAACGTTCCCAGCGCTGGCGCAAAGGCATGTAGTCGCTGACCACGCGCTCCGCCCCGATCAATTCCTTCATCAGCTCAAGTGCCCGCTGATGGTTGCCCAGGCCGCGGTGGCTACCACAGAACTCCGCCAGCACAATCGGCTCGATGCTGCGCTCGAAGAGATCCAGCGCCGTCTTCAGCACCGACGACTCGGTGTCGGCGCCTACGATGTACATGCCGGTGTTTTCCAGGTTCAGCTCGCCCAGCAGCTCTTCGAACTCCGGGGTTACGGCCGAGTAAATGTTCTTGGTAAGCAGATACCGCGCGGCGCCATAGCCTTCCGGCAGCGGCGTTACGCCGTAGGTCTCTAATCCCGGGGCCTTGGCGCCCATGACCTCACCGATCTTGGCGTCGATGCCGGCGCTGCCGAAGTCGCTCATCTCGTTTGATTCAAGGAACAGGCGGGCCGGGCTGTCGGGCGTATTGACGTAGCGCGTGAAGATGACGGGGTTGAACAGTTCGGCCTTGATGATGCTGGCGATGCCGTTCGGGATGAAGCGGTTGTATTCACTGATGTTGCCGCGTTGGACGTCGATCACGAGCAGGGGACGCTGCATGGATTGCTCCTGTGCGGGTCTGAGGTTTGCGCTGCGCTCGGGGCGCGTCATGCTAGTGCCCGCGGCCCCACGCTACAAGTGTCGCTCGAGAATGGAACCGCATGCAGAAAGTGCCCGCAGTCCGCATCCGAACCTGCAACGACGCGCCCCTGCACCCCGGGCGCGACTACGTGCTGTACTGGATGATCGCCGCCCGCCGTCCCCGCTACAACCTCGGCCTGCAGCGCGCCGTCGAACTCGCGCGTGAGCACGGCAAGGGGCTGCTGGTGTTCGAGCCCTTGCGCTGCGGGTACCGCTGGGCAAGCGAGCGAATCCACAGATTCATCATCGACGGCATGGCCGCCAACGCCCGCGCCTTCGCGAAAACCACGGCCGTGCACCTGCCGTACACCGAGCCCACGGATGGCGCCGACAAGGGCCTGCTGCCGGCCCTGGCCGCGCGCGCGGTGGCCGTGGTGACCGACGAGTTCCCGTGCTTCTTCCTGCCCCACATGGTGGAGGCGGCCGCGAGACAGCTTGATGTGCGGCTTGAAAGGGTAGACAGCAACGGCTTGTATCCGCTGCACGCAACGGAGCGCGAGTTCACGGTGGCGCATTCGTTCCGGCGCCATCTGCAGAAAGAGTTGCCGGCGCACCTGGGTCAGCAGCCGCTGGAAGATCCGCTGCAGGGTGTGAATCTGCCGCCCGTGCGCGTAGCGCCGGATGTACTGAAACGCTGGCCGCCCGGTTTCGCTGCTGAGCTCTCGAAGCTGCCGATCGACCACGACGTGCCGGCGGCAAGCGTCCCCGGCGGCTGGGACGCGGCCGTGACTCACCTGGGCGCGTGGGTGGACCGCCAGTTCGGTGTGTATGAGGAAGAGCGCAACCACCCCGACCATGACGTCACCAGCGGCCTCTCGCCCTGGTTGCATTTCGGCCACCTCAGCGCGTGGGAGGTGCTGCAGAACATCGCGTGGCGCGAGAACTGGGCACCCGAAAAACTGACCGGAAAAACCGACGGTCGGCGCGGCTGGTGGGGGATGAGCGACAACGCCGAGGCGTTCCTGGACCAGCTCGCCACCTGGCGCGAGCTGGGTTACCAGTGGTGCCACAAGCACCCTGAGGACTACGACCGCTTCGACTGCCTGCCCGCGTTTGCGCAGACTACGCTCCAGCGTCACGCCGATGACAAGCGCCCGTACACCTACACGCTGGAGCAGTTCGAGAACGCGGAGACGCACGACGAAGTCTGGAACGCCGCCCAGCGCCAGCTGCTGATCGAAGGCCGCATCCACAACTACCTGCGCATGCTGTGGGGCAAGCAGATCCTGCACTGGAGCGAGTCTCCGCAGCAGGCGCTGGAAATCATGATCCAGCTCAACAACAGGTACGCGCTCGATGGCCGAGACCCCAACAGCTACAGCGGCATCGGCTGGTGCCTCGGCCTGTTCGATCGCGCCTGGGGGCCGGAACGCCCGGTGTTCGGCAAGGTTCGCTACATGACCAGCGCCTCCACGCGCCGCAAATGCAGGATGGAAGACTACCTGCAGCGTTTCGGACGTAACGCCTGAAGTTCCCGCCAGGTAGCGGCGCGCCCCACAGGGCCGTGCACAGGCACTGGCACGCCGGTTGCATGGTTGCCCTTAACGCGGTTTGAGGAGACCGCAAAGGCACATATTGAGGGGGATATTCCATGAAGTACTGGACAGCTTTACTGCTGGCGGCGGTGCTTTGGCCGCCGGTTCTTGCGGCCAATCCGCAACCGACGGCTCCGGCGACAGCAACTCCGAACATGCGCGTTCAGGAGACTTCCAACGGAGTAGCGCTCTGCAGCGTGGTGAACGACATGGCCGCCGAATTCGGCCGAGTCTGCCCGCCCACGCTGGTGGGGCAGTTGTCGCCCTGGGTGAAGATCCGCATCACCAATGAGGACGGCATGTTTGGCGGCGCGGTGCTGAACATGACCACGCCGGCCGTCACCATGGGCGGCAACGATTTCACCGTCGCCACCGGCGCGTTCAGCAGCAGCCTGCAGGTTGGCGCCAGCACGGAGTTCTGGATCTCCTGCTCGCCGCAGTCGGCCGGGGCAAAGACCGGCCAGGTCACCTTCAGCTACGAGGAAAACCCTTACACCAACCCAGGCGTATACACCGACTTCCACATCAACCTTACCGGGCTGGGCGTGGCCTCACCGGTGCCGGTCATCAACGTGCTGGAGAGCTTCCCGCTCAAAAGCACAACGGTCTACCATGAATCGGGGGCCGTGGGCGGGCGGCATTTCGGAAAGCGCAAGCTGACTGCCGGCGCCACTGAGTCGATTACCATCGGCATTTTCAACGCGAGCGCTGCCGGCGCCGGCGACCTGCACGTCGGCACCCCGGCCTGGATCAGTGGCAACAACCAGTTCGAACTGGACCTTACGGGTTTCACCGGGACGCTGTCGCCGACCTTCGGAACGCTGTTCACCGTGCGCTTTGACCCGTTCGTGGCGGGCGCTCACACCGCGGTACTTGAGTTCACCCAGGACGACGGTTTCCATGCCAGCCCGTTCCGCATCGCGTTTAAGGGCGAGGGTGTGGTCGAATCTGAGCAGATCCGCGTCAGCGACAGCACAGGTCCCTGGTTTGACACCACGGGCATGGTTCCGCAGTACATCGGCACGCACCTGGATGAAAACGCCGCGCCCGCCGGGCCCCGCAACTTCGGCACCGTGGACGGCGGCAACACGGCCACTTTCACGCTGACCATCGCCAATGCCGATGTAGGCGACTTCCTGTGGACGGGCTATCAGCCCGGCGCGGACCTGACCCTGGGCACGCCCACGCTGGTCGGCCACTCTGACTTCAGCCTGGACCTCACCGGCTTCTCCACGACAGTCAGCTCGGCCGGCACGATCAGCCTCACGGTGCGCTTCAGCCCGTTGGCTGACGGCGTACGCTCGGCCGTGCTGGAGATTCCCCATTCCGACGGCTCCGAGCGTGAACCTTTCCGCGTCAACCTGACCGGCATCGGCCAGAACGCCAGCAGCACGGGTGGTACGGTCGGCACCGGGGGCACTGCAGGCGGCGGGGGTGGTGCAGGCTGCTCGGCGGGGCATGGCAGCGCCTGGTGGCTGCTGTTCGCGCTGGGTGCGTTGGTGCCCGCGCTGCTGCGCCGTCGCGCGGCATAGCGGAGCCTGTTTGACCAGAACGGCGCCGGCAGGCGCCGTTTTGCGTTCCTGTGCTTGCCGCTTGGCGCGGCCCCGCTACCATTCCACCCATGCTGCGACTGCTGACCTGCCTGTGCCTGATGCTCACCACTGCCGGCTGCATGGCCGTGCTGGGCTATGAACCCACGCCCGCCGAGCTTGAGGCCATCAGGCGCGGTGAAGACCCGCGTGCCAACGAAGGCGAGCAGAAGCAGGGCAACGCCGGCGAATCCGCGCAGGTCGAGCGCGACCGGCCCTCTACCGGCAACTGGAACAGCGCCGAGCAGGCCCCCGCGCCCACGGAGGGCACGGTGCTGCGCTGGGTGAATTCCGTGACGCTGGTGATCGAGGCCGCGGACCGGCGCGAAACGGTGGCGCTGGCGGGCGAAAGCCCCTCCGATGACTTCGAACAGGAGCAGCGCCGCCTGGATGAGCGCATGAACCGCTGGACCTACGGCAGCCAGGTGCGCCTTGCCTACCCGACCAAAGACGAAAAGGGCGAGGTGATTTTCCGCGACCAGCAGGGCCGCCTGCTCGCGCGCATTGATTAACCTTGGTGCTCGGCGTTCTTTCCCGCGTACAATGGAGCCATGGCGCAGGAGCGCACTGGCGATCCCTACACTGAAAGCGGCGCTCACGCCGCTGTGCAGCAGCGCGGGCATCTGCGCCACCAGGCCCGCATCGCCAGCCTGCGCGACGCCGACGATCTCGAGCGACACGGCCGCGCGGTGATCGCCCGCGGCCGCCGCGGCGTATGGCTGGCAGCCTGTGTGTTCTCGCTGGTTGCGCTGGGAGACGCCGCCCTGGCCTGGGTGGCGCTGGAGTGCTTCCGCGGCGGCCCGGAACACATGCAGGCCGGCAACTGGGCTATGCTCGGTTTCGTGGTCGGTCTGGGGGCATTACACTTCCTCTGGGGCTGGCTGGCAGGCCAGCATCGCCTGGGCGGCGTCGGGCGCCGTCTGATCCGCCGTGCGGAATACCAGCGCGCCATGGCAGCGTTGCAGATGAAGGAGGCCGAGAATGAAAGCCTACGTTGAAAGCGGCCGGAACGCGCAGCGCATGCTGGGTGAAGCAAAGTCCGGCGCGCAGGAACAGCGGCTGGTTGCCAGTCTGCGCGGCTTCAAGCAGGTGATAAACCTGCTGGGTGTGGCGGCTATCTTTACCATCCCCGCAGTCGGAGCGCTGTTCTGGAGCGCAGCCGCGGCGGCCTGTGTGGCACTGAACTTCCTGGCCGTGATCGTGGTGCTCGAGCTTATGGAGCGCCGCGTCAAGACCGAGCTCGCGGCGGTGCGTGAGCAGCGCCGGCGCGAAACCGCGCCTTCAGCCTGATCGCGCCTTGCGCGCTTTCCATTTCACCACCACTTCGTCAACGTTGAGCGGCCGCACCATCGAGTGCGGTCCTTCCATGATGCGGCGGTTGGTATCGCGGATGTGTTCGTTCAGCGTTGCGACCGCGCGGCGCACGCCTTCTTCGAGGGCGAGCTGCATGATGTCTTCCAGTTCGCGCTCCACGTCGCGCCGCAGTTGCAGGCCGGGCGGCAAGACGCTGACGCCCTCGCTTTTGATCTTCTCGCGCGCCCAGTCATCGAGCGACCAGGGCCGGTCGAGCCCCTTGATTTCTTTGCCCTTGGGAAGGTTGTCGAATTCGCCACGTTCCTGGGCCTCACGGATCAGCTTGTCCACCCAGGTATCCTGCGGCATGCCCCACGGTTTGCGCTCGGTCATGGCCGTCTCCTAAAGCGGGGGCGGAGACACCCACAGCCATTGTAACAACGTACAGGTCGAGGAAGTAGCATCGGCGTCCCGCCCAATACTGCGGGGTTAAGGAGTTTCGCGGCAGACTCCGACGTGCAGATTGTATCGGCAGTCAGGCGCGGAGCGCCGTAACAATTGTTAGCCC
>JAANMX010000602.1_pt1 | contig 46745 bp, 35 predicted proteins | sample 7279681 | NCBI WGS metagenome assembly JAANMX01 (sample SAMN14094542, study PRJNA606508) | bioreactor metagenome | isolation source: A lab-scale SPAN reactor treating ammonium-rich wastewater day 351 | place: Ireland: Galway | collected 2018-01-01
GCGACCGTCAAGGAACTTCAAGCGACGGCGCGTCCGAAGGCCGGCAAGGGGGCCGCTCGGGCGGAACGTCGCGAGGGCCGCGTGCCCGGCGTGATCTACGGAGACAGGAAACCCCCGCTCGCAATCTCGCTCGACAAGAACGAGCTGCGCCAGCGCATCTATGGTGGCCGGTTTCTCACCACCCTCTATGACATTAGCATCGACGGCCAGAAGCACCGCGTGATCCCGCGCGACTTCCAGCTCGACCCGATCAAGGACCAGCCGGTCCATGTCGACTTCATGCGGCTCGGCGAAGGCGCGCTCATCCGCGTCGCCATTCCCGTCCATGTGACCGGCGCCGAAAGTTCGCCCGGCGTGAAGCGCGGCGGCGCGGTCAACATCGTCACCCACACGATCGACGTGCGCTGCCCGCCGGATGCCATTCCGGACGCGATCGAGGTCGACGTGAGCGGACTCGAGATCAGCTATTCGAAGCACCTCAACGAGGTCGCGCTGCCGAAGAACGTGAAAATCCTCACCCGGCTCGACACGACGCTTGTCACTATCGTGCCGCCGTCCGGCTACGCCGAAGAAGCCCGCGCGGCCGTCAGCGAGGCCGAGCGCCGCCTTGACCTCCTGAAAGCCGGCACACGCGAAGAAGTCATCACCGAGGCGCAGGCCGCCGTGGCCGCCGCCGAAGCGCAAGTCGCCGCGCAGGAAGCGGCCGTGGACCTGGCCGAGAAGCACGTGAAGTGGTGCGACGTGACCGCGCCGGTCAGCGGGCGTGTGCTGGAAATCCTGATTCCGCAGGGCGGGCGCGTGACCGACGACCACGCGGCGATTCTCACCATCTACGACCCGAACAAGATGCAGGTGCGCGTGGACATCCGGCAGGAGCAGGCGGCCGGGCTGTTCGTGGGCCAGCAGTGCGCCATCAAGCTGGAAGCCCGCAAGAACAAGCCCTACGCGGGCGAAGTCGTGCGCATCGACCCGCTGGCCAACCTGGCGCGCGACACCGTGCGTGCGAAGGTGAAAATCCTTGAGCCCGACGAAAACCTGCGCAAGGACATGACCGTCACGGTGGATTTCCAGCCGCGCGGCATAGTGACCGACACCGGCGAGCAGCCCCTGCTGCTGCCCAAGGGCGCAATCCTCAAACGCGGCGACAAGTCGATCGTGTTCGTGGTGCGCGGCGGCGTGGCTTATGAAACCGCCGTCGAGCTCGGCGACGAGACCGACGCCGGGGTGATCGTCAAGTCCGGCGTGGTGAACGGCGACCTGGTCGCCAGCAGCAACCTCGCCATGCTGCAGGACGGTACAGCCGTGTGGGTAGACGAAGGGGGCGCCGAATAATGGCCAAGCGCCTGGTCGAAATCCGCGCCCTGCGCAAGACCTACGACACCGGCGAAACCAAGGTGACGCCGCTTGATAACATCAACCTCGACATCGCCGAGGGAGAGTTTTTATCGCTCATGGGCCCCTCGGGCTCGGGCAAGACCACGCTGATGAACATCATCGCCGGCGTGGACAGCGCCACAGCCGGCAGCGTGACGGTTGACGGCGTTGACATCGCCAGGCTCAGCGACGCCAAGCTGGCGCGCTGGCGCAACCGCAACATCGGCTACATCTTCCAGCAGTTCAACCTGCTGCCAGTGCTGACGGCGCTGGAAAACGTCGAGCTGCCGCTGATGCTGCTGCCGATCAACAGCCGCCGCCGCCGCAAGCAGGCCGAGATGGCGCTGACCGCCGTGGGCCTGGGCGACCGCATGAAGCACTACCCGCGCCAGCTTTCGGGCGGCCAGCAGCAGCGCGTGGCGATCGCCCGCGCGATCGTGACCGACCCCAAGATCATCGTCGCCGACGAGCCCACGGGAAACCTGGATGCTGTCAGCGAAGAGGAAGTGTTGGGTATACTGAAACAGCTGAACGAGCGGTTCGGCAAGACCATCATCATGGTCACCCACGACCCGCACGCCGCGTCAACGGCGCAGACGCGGCTGCACCTGGACAAGGGCGTGCTGCACGCCCACGGGATTGAGCCGCCGGAGCCTGTTGTCAGCACGGAGGAAGCATGAAATTCCTGCCACTGGCGTTCAAAAACCTGAAAAACAACCGTCTGCGCACCGGCCTGACCGTGCTGGGCGTGGCCGTCGCCGTGTTCGTGTTCTGCTTCTTCCAGAGCATGCAGAGCACCATGGCCTCGGTGGTGACCAAGGCCGGCGAAGAGAACAACCTGATCGTGCTGCAGGGCAACATGTGGTGCAGCGTCGAAAGCCGCATCCCCGAAAACTATGCGGAAAAGATCGCCGAGCTGCCGGAGGTGCTGGACACCATGCCGGTCTACATCTCGGCCACAAGCTGCTGAAACTTCGAGCCGGACAAGGTCATTGTCCACGGGGTAGACAAGAGCAAGTTCGAGATCTTCCGCGAATACAAGGTCATCGAAGGCAGCATGGAGGATTTCAAGCAGACCCGCGAAGGCGCGCTGCTGGGCGCCAGCATCGCCAAGCGCAAGGGCTGGAAGGTCGGCGAAACCGTTGACCTGAGCAAGCAGCTCGGGTTGCTGATGGACGTGAAGGGCATCTTCTTCAGCGGCAACGAAGACCAGGACAACACCATCATCGCCGGCATCGACTACGTGCAGGACCAGTACGACGCGCGCGGCCAGGCCAACGTGGTGATGGTAAAGCTGCCGCCCGACGTCCGCGCCGAGGACATGGCCGCCAAGATCGACGCCATGCCGCTGGCCGTGGGCTCAAACAGCCAGGCCGAGAAGGCCTTTGTCAGCGGCATGATCGAGGATCTGGCGGACATGATCACGCTGTCGCGGCTGGTCATCCTGATCACCCTGCTTGTCGTGTTCGTCAGCGTGGCCAACACCGTCTCGATGTCCGTGCGTGACCGCACCCGCCAGCTCGGCATGATGCGCACGCTGGGCTTCCGGCGCTGGCAGATCCTGGCGCTGGTCGTCACCGAGGCCTCGCTGGTCTGCCTGGTCGGCGGCGTGGTGGGCGTGGCCGCGGCCTGGGGCGTGATCAACTTCCAGGACATCACGGTGCAGTCGCGCTCTCTGAACCTGGAAATCCAGATGCCGCTGGACGTGATCGCCTGGGCGCTGGTGATGTCGATCGCGATCGGCTTCATCGGCAGCCTGGTGTCGGGCTTCCGCGCCAGCCGCCTGAAGATCGTCAACGCCATCGCCAGCGTGGAGTAGCCGTGGGAGTGCCCCTTCGCTACAGCCTTCGCAACCTCACGCGCCGCAAGGTGCGCACGGGCCTGACCATCGCGGCCATGGCCCTGGTGGTCAGCGTCAGCGTGGTGATGTTCGCGTTCGCCAAGGGGCTGTTTCTTTCGGCCAAGAGCTCGGGCTCAACCGACAACGTGATCGTGATCGACCGCAAGGCCGCCAACCAGGCGTTCTCCAAGCTGTCGCTGACCGACTTCAACCTGCTGAAAAGCCTGCCCCAGGTGAAGCGCAACGAACGCGGCGAGCCCCTGATCTCGCCCGAATGCATCCAGCAGGCCCGCGTCACGGCCGGCGATTTCAAAGACCGCCCCGCCACCCTGCGCGGCGTGAAGCCCATGGTGTTCGAGGTGAACCTGCAGTTACGCCTCACGGAGGGTGAGGGGCCCAGCAGCCCGCGCAAGCTGATGGTGGGCTCGCTCGCGCACGCGTCGCTGGGAGTACCCGCGGAGTTGCTGGCCGTGGGGAAAGAGCTCGAGTTCGGCGGCGAAACCTGGACCATCGCCGGCCGCTTCGACGCCGGCGGCACCGCCATGGACAGCGAGCTGGTGGCGGACCTCAACGACGTGATGGCCCTGTACAACCGCGACACTTACTCGGCGGCGCTGATCAAGCTGCAGAACCCGGGCGAGGTGCCGCTGCTGGTGCGCTCACTGAACAACCGCAACGACATCCAGGTGCAGGCCGTGGCCGAGCAGGAGTACTACGCCAGCCTGGCGGAGGGTTTCGACCGGATTATCTTCCTGGCCGTGTTCCTGGCGGTGATCGCGGGCATCGGCGGCCTGGTGAGCGGCATGAACACCATGTACGCCAGCGTGCTGGGGCGCATCCGGGAGATCGGCACGCTCAAGACCCTGGGTTACGGCCCGGGTGCGATCGTGCGCAGCTTCGTGATCGAGTCCGTGGCGATCGCAATGGTGGGCGGCGCGATCGGCGCCGTGGTAGCGCTGCAGGCCAACGGCATCTCGGCCAAGTTCGCCAAGGGCGCCGTGAATTTAACGATAGACCACTGGGCCATGATAGCCGGCGGCGCAGTGGCGCTGGTGATAGGAGTATGCGGAGCACTACCCCCAGCACTAAAAGGCGCCCGCATGGAAATCCCCGCCGCCCTGCATTACAGCTAGCAGGCATGTGAGTGTTGCGGGCCTCCGGCCTGCACGTGTTGCGGGCCTCCGGCCTGCACGTGATGCGGGCCTCCGGCCTGCACGTGTTGCGGGCCTCCGGCCTGCACGTGATGCGGGCCTCCGGCCTGCACGTGATGCGGGCCTCCGGCCTGCACGTGATGCGGGCCTCCGGCCTGCACGTATAAGCGTCACGCCACTCACGCAGCCGGGACAGCTGCGACACGTGCGGCCGCGACGGCCGCAACACCACCGGCCATCAAATCCACGAAATACTGACATTCCCCCGTTGTTTTGAAACAAAACCTGCTACCATTGCGTTCGTCAGTTGAAAGCGGCCGATGTGGCCGCCTGATACATCCTCCGACGGTTACACGCGTCATGCTCGGCCGGACACCTTCCGGCGCATTGCCCCCGAGATTTTGCCGCTAGTTTCCTCGGGCAGAGGACGTAGCGCAGGCACCTTGCCTGCACCGCCCGTGAGCGCCCCGCCCACGGGACTGCTGCAAAAGCAGGCGCGATGCCCGCGCTACGTCCAGAAGAAAGTGGAAATGATTGATAGTTTCGCCGCCTTGTCCCTCGACGAGGCAATCCTTCGTGCATTGGAGCATGAAGGCTACACGCGCCCGACGCAGATCCAGTCGCTCGCGATCCCCCACGCGCTGGCAGGCAAAGACGTACTCGCCATCGCACCTACCGGCACCGGCAAGACCGCTGCATTTACACTCCCGATTCTGCAGCGCCTGGCCAAGGGCCAGCACGGCGGCATCCGGGCGCTGATCCTCGCCCCCACCCGCGAGCTGGCACTGCAGGTCGATCAAGCCCTGCGCGCCTACGGCCGCAACTTCAAGCTGCGCAGCAGCGTGGTGATGGGCGGCGTCGGCGAGCAGCCGCAGATCCAGGCCCTCAAGCGCGGCGTGGACATCCTGGTCGCCACCCCCGGCCGCCTGCTCGACCTGATGCAGCAGGGCTTCGTGAAGCTGGAGAAGGTCGAAGTGCTGGTGCTGGACGAGGCCGACCGCATGCTCGACATGGGTTTCATCCATGACGTGCGGCGCATCTGCTCGAAGGTTCCGACCAACCGGCAGACCCTGTTCTTCAGCGCCACCATGCCCAAGGCCGTGGCCGAGCTGGCCCACACCCTGTGCAAGGACCCGGCCCGCGTCGATGTTGACCCCACGCCGGTGCTGCGCCCCAAGATCACCCAGAAGCTGATGTTCGTGGACCAGCGCAGCAAGCCGGACCTGCTGGTGCACCTGCTGAAAGACGAGCCGGACGCCATGGTGCTGGTGTTCTCGCGCACCAAGCACCGCGCCGACCGCATCGTGAAGAAGCTGCAGCAGGCCAAGATCCGCGCCGGCGCGATCCACAGCAACAAGAGCCAGGGCGCGCGCCAGCGCGCATTGGCCGACTTCGCCGACGGCCGCACCCGCGTGCTGGTGGCGACGGACATCGCGGCGCGCGGCATTGACGTCGAGGGGATCACGCACGTGATCAACTTCGACCTCAGTGACGAGCCGGAGAACCACGTGCACCGCATCGGGCGCACGGCCCGCGCGGGCGCCAGCGGCGTGGCGATTTCATTCTGTGACCGCGAAGAGCTGAAGAAGCTGGCGGCCATCGAGAAGATCGCCGACACGGCCCTGATGACCGACGACAGCCACCCGTACCACATGAGCGAGGGTGCCAAGGCATACATCGCCCAGGTGACGGCGGCGCCGAAGTCCAAGACCAGTCGCGGAGGCTGGCCCAAGCCCAAGCGCAGGGGCCGAGGCCGCAGCCGCCGCAACGGCATGCGCTAAGCAACGCGGGCATTCTCGCCCGTGACGGACAAGCAAAGGGGACAGGCACCAAGGTGCCTGTCCCCGCCTTTTTCAGGCAAGCTGACGTGGCACGGGCGCCTCGCCCGTGTCTGCGGGTTCTAAGAAAACTGGCAGCCGACTACCTTGTGCCGAACCTTTCGGCAGTCAGGCGCGGAGCGCTGTCACAGTGGAAGCCCCCACCGAATGCGGAGCATTCGGTGGGGGTATGGTCGCACCACGCATTGTGAGGCGCGGATGCGCCGACACACTCGCGGCGCTTGCCGCGAGAACTGATCGGCCGCAAGCGGCCGTTGTGCCGGCGCTCCGCGCCTCTCCACCTTCTTTTTCCCGTAACCCCCGCCTTGTTGGCGCCTCGCTGCGCTTGGCGCCAACCGGCGGGGGCTAACATTTGTGATGGCGCTCCGCGCCAAAAAGCAGAGCTGTGATTGCACTGCATAACCCCGCAGCATTGGGCACCTCGCCCATGCCACGATCAGGTTTCTTTGTCGTACTTGTAGATGCGCTTCTTGAGCCAGTAGAGGCCCATCAGGTCCAGCAGGCCGCGCGCGCCGCGTTTTAAATTGCCGTACTTGCTTACGCCGGCTGTTCGGGCTCGGTGCTCTGTGGGGACCTGGGCCACCTTCAGGCCCATGAACACGAAGATCGCCGGCATCAGCCGGTGCACGCCGTTGAACTGCGGCAGCATCAACCCGGCCTTGCGCGGGAACGCGCGCAACGAGCAGCCGATGTCCTTGATGCGGTCGCGCAGAAACAGGTTGCGGATCACGTAGGCCGTGCGGCTGGCGATGCGGCGGTTCAGCTTGTCGTTGCGCTTTTTGCGGATGCCCTGCGCGACGTCGGCGTCTTTCAGCGCGGCGAGCAGGTCGGGGATACTGGCCGGGTCGTTCTGGCGGTCGCCGTCCAGGGTCACGATCAGGTCGGCCTGCGCGGCCTGGATGCCGGTGATGGTGGCGGCGCTCTGGCCCAGGTTGCGCTTGTGCACGATGCAGCGCACCCAGCCGATTTTCTCGCAGGCCGCGGGCGTGCCGTCGGTGCTGGCGTCGTCCACGTAGATCAGCTCGAAGCTCTTGCCCGTCGCATCCAGGGCCGCCTTGACTTCATCGGCCAGGGGGCCGACGTTCTCGACCTCGTTGTAGACGGGAATGACGACTGAGATCTCGGGCTTATCCATCCTGGTTTCCCATTGTCGCGCCAACCTCGGCGCGACCGCCGGTGCCACTCAACTCTACGCTATCGGCAGATTCCGCCGCGGGCTTGGGCTTGCGATAGATCAGCATCAGGTTACGCACGGCCGGGATCGGGTTCAGCACATAGGCCAGCACGAACACCGCGTCCGGCTTGTACGCTGCATAGGCCGTCAGCAGGCCGGCGCCGATCAGGCTCATCCACCAGAACACCGGCGGCAGCACGCTGCGGCCCAGGCGCTCGCTGATGATCCACTGCACCGGAAAGCGCAGCGTCCACAGCGCCGTGCCCGTGAAGCCCACCACCAGCCACAGCGGCGAGGCATCCAGCGCGATGATGTCTTTCTCTTCGGCCGTAAGGTAGGCCGCGATACCGCCGCTGAGCACCATCACGGCCGCCAGCGGGATCAGCACATTGCCCAGCTTGCGGCCTCGGCCGGCGATCATCAGGTTGCGGACGTACAGGAACAGGTTAAGCGTCGGCCCGATCAGGAAAATCAGGTCGCGCGTGAACCAGGCGTACACCAGCAGCATCAGCGTGCCGAACACCGAGAGCCACCAGAAGCTCTTCGGCACCACGCTGGCCTTGGCCTTCTCGCTGGCGTACCACTGCACCAGCATGCGCGCCGTGAATAAACCCTGGCCGGCAAAGCCGATCGCCGAAAAGATCGTCTTGGCGCTGAACGGGTCAAAGGTCAGCAGAGTGTGCGGCACGGGCGGTCCGGCGGAAAACCTGAAGCTAACCAGCATACGGCACCGGCCGCAATCGCCCGCGTTGTGGAACCGATGTGCAAAGCTATCGTTTTCCCATGGACCCGGCACCCGCCAACCGCGCAGACCGACAGCTTGCATGGCTGATGCTGGCCGCGTTCGTGCTGTTGTTCGTGCCGGCCTGGTTCTCGCGCGGGCCCTGGCACGTGGACGACCTGCGTTACGTTGAGGCCGCGCGCCAGATGGGCGAATACGGCGACTGGCTGGTGCCGCGCCTGAACGGCGACGTCTACGGCGAGAAGCCACCGGGCTATTCCTGGGCGATCATCGCCGTGCACTACGCCACCGGCGCCAGCTACCTGGTCGCGGCGCGCATCGTGTCGGCCCTGGCGGCGCTGTTCACCGGCCTGCTGCTGGTGCACCTGGCGCGGCTGCTGTTCGGCGCACGCACGATCGGCTGGCTGGGCGCGGGGATTTTCTGGACGTTCATCTTCATCTTGGACCGCGGCACACGCAGCCTGATTGATTCCTTCCTCTATGTGTGGACCACGCTCGGCGTCGTCACCGCCCTGCACGCGGCGCTGGCCGAGAACTGGCGCGCGCGGGCGGGTTGGATCCTCGCCACCGTGGGTGCTTTGGGTTACGGCTGCGTGGTAAAGGGGCCCGTGGCGCTGGCGATTCCGGCCATGGGTGCGCTCGCGCTCGGCCTGACCTGGAAGGGCCGCCGCGGCGTGAGTTTCAGCGCCATCGTGATCGGCGCCCTGATTGGCGGCGCGTTCACGCTGCTGTGGCTGTGGCTCGCCAGCTTGCAGGCCGGCGACTGGTACCTGGAGCGCCTGCTGATCAAGCAGTCAGCCGGCCGCGCCGTGGAGTCGTTCCACCACGCGCAGCCGCCCTGGTTCTTCGTGGGCGTGGTGCTGCCCGTCGCGCTGCCCTGGATTATCTTTTTACCCGGCGGTCTGCGCGCGGCCTGGAAGATGCGCCACGCGCCGGAAGCCCGCGCGGCGCTGGGCTGCCTGGCCTGGGCGGCGGCGATTTTCGTGTTTTTCTCGATCATCTCCGGCAAGCGCGCGGGTTACGTGCTGCCGCTGTTTCCGCCGCTTGCCCTGGGCATCGCCTGGGGCATCGCGCGCATGCAGGCTGTGGCCGAACGCCGCTGGTACGCCTGGCCGGTGAACGTGATCGCCTGGCTGGCGCCATTTGCCGGCGCGCTGTTGACGCTGGCGGGGCTGGCGTTGAGTTTGCTTCCGGAAAGCGCGCTGGAGGTTCTGCCGGGCGCAGTCGCCGAGGTCGCGCTGGGCGTCAACTTCGTCGGGCGCATCGTGTTGATCGGCGCCGGCGTGTCCGCGACATTCTGGGGCGCGGTGCTGGTGGTGTTGGCCCGGCGCGGCAACCTGCAGTTCGGTGTGCTGATGATGCTGGTGCCGCTGATCGGCATCTTTCACGCGGCGATTCATCTCAGCGTGATTCCGGCCCTGGACCCGCAGCGCAGCGCGGCGCCCTTCGGGCGTGCGGTGGCGCGCGACTGGAACCGCGAGGAGCCGCTGGTAATCCTGGGCCCGCAGAAAGACGGCATCGTGAACTATTACTGCGAAGTGCAGCGCACGGAGTTGTTCAACCAGCCCGACGAAGCCGAAGAACACCGCGCGCTGATGGCGCTGCGTGGGCCGCTATGGGTGGTAAGCCTGCGCAAGGACTGGGAGAAGTTGCCGGAAGACTTCCGCGCCGACTTCCACCAGCGCGCCGCGGCCGAGTTCAATAACAAGGAATATGTCCTCCAGCACCGCCGCTAAAGCTGTCCTGCGCGTTGCCGTGGCGCTTACCTGTGTCGGCGCTGCGGCCCAGATGCTGCTGTACGGCGGACCCGTGCTGTCGTGGCTTTGGCTCAACCTGGACTGGAGCGAGGCCGCCGCTTTGCGCGTCGAGCATGCGGCCGCGTTCGGGCTGCTGGCCTGCGTGCCCTTCGTGTTCTGGGGCAAGGCCTGGCCGGTGCTGAAGCTGGTGGCGGCCTGGCTGCTGTTCAGCGCGTTCGCCTCCACCATGGTTGAGCCCTGGTATCCGTGGCTGACGCCGGGCGCCCACGCCGCGCGCTACACGGCGCCGCTGGCGCTGGCCGCGCTCAGCCTGACGCCTGCGCCGCGCAACCGCCGGCTGGCGGAGTGGCTGCTACGCGGCGGCATCGCGGCCACCTTCCTGTGCCATGGTGTGGAAGCGCTGCTGCTTCACGCGCAGTTCATCGACTACCTGATCGGCGCCTCGGCCAAGCTGCTCTCGCACGACCTGTCTGAATCAACGGCCACCGCCATGCTGGTCAGCATCGGCGTGCTGGACGTCGCGGTGGCGCTGGCGATCCTGCTGCCGCGCAGGCTGTGGCCCGTGGCGGCCTGGATGGCCTTCTGGGGCGCGGTCACGGCCGCCGCGCGCATGGTGTATTTCGGCTGGGCCAACTGGCCGGAGACCCTAATCCGCGTGACGAATGCCGCAGTCCCACTTACACTCTGCCTGTTGTGGACCGTCAAACCGGCGACCGAAACCGAGCATGAAGCGACTGAATAACCATCGCGCCGCGCTGCTGATCGCGGGCGTATTCGTCAGCCTGGCCGTGGTGATCGGCGCTGTTTCCGCACCGCCGGGCCTGGGCGCCGCCGACCGCAACCCGGACGGCAGCTACACCGGCACCAAGCTGGAAGGCACGACGCCTGCGCAATGGCGGCTGATCTGGGAGGAAGACCCCGCCCACGCCGCAACGGTAAGCTGGACCACCGCCGCCGAGCCAGAGAAAAGCAGCGTGCTGTACGACACCCAGCCCCGCAACGGCGAGCTTGCGAAGTACGCGCACACGGCGACAGCAAGCAGCGGGCGTTACTCCGACAAGGACTTCAAGCTCTGGTACAACCACGCCGAGCTCAGCGAACTGAAGCCGGCGACCACCTACTGGTTCGTGATGGTGAGCGACGGCGCGGCCTCGCGCGAGTTTCACTTCATCACCGCTCCCGAGGGCGACGCGGAGTTCAAGCTGCTGTACGGCGGCGACTCGCGCTCAGACCGCGACGCGCGCCGCACCATGAACCGCCGCATGCGCGCGCTGTTCGAGGAAGACCCCGAGATCATCGCGCTCGCCCACGGCGGCGACTACGTGGCCGACGGCGAAGAAATGGAAGACTGGCTCGAGTGGCTGACCGACCACGAGCTGACCGTCACGGCCGCGAACCGCATGCTGCCGTTGATTCCGGCGCGCGGAAACCACGAAGCCGAGGGGCCCCTGTACGACGAAGTCTTCAACACGCCCGGCAGGAAGGACGGGAACTTTTATCGCACGCTGATCGGCGAGCAGTTCCTGCTGGTCACGCTCAACAGCAACATCAGCGCCGGCGGCAACCAGGCCGACTTCCTGGAAACCGTGCTGCACGAGAACGAGAAGACGCGCTGGCAGCTCGCCAACTATCACCGCCCCGCCTACCCGGCCGTGAAGAGCCCCGGCAGCGCGCTTGAGCACTGGGTGCCGCTGTTCGAGAAGTACAACCTGGACATCGCGTTCGAGAGCGACGGTCACGCGCTGAAGCGCACCTGCGCGATCCGCGGCGGCAAGCAGGCCGACGACGGCGTGGTGTACATCGGCGAAGGCGGCCTGGGCGTCAAGCAGCGCACGCCCAAGGACGACCGCTGGTACTTCAAGGGCGGTGTTGCGGCGTCCACGCTGCACGTGCAGAAGCTGACGGTGAAGAAGGACTCGCTGCTGGTGGAGTCCATCACGGACAGGGGCAAAGTTTACGACGCTCACACGCTGAAGCCGCGCAAGCGGTAGGAGAACAGAGATGCGAAAAGTGACGGTACTGGGGGCAGCGGCGTTGATCGTCGCGCTGGCGATCGGCGCGGCGCGGCAACCCGCGCAAGTCATCGCGCAGGAACAGACCTTCCTGCTGAAAGAGAAACTCGAGGTCGGCAGCGTGCGCATGGTGCGGGCGGAACGCGCCTCCACGGCCGACATCACCATGAACCCGGACGATTTCCCCAGCAAGAGCGACCTGGCCATCCAGCGCACCAGCATCATCCACGAGTGGGTCAGCGCCATGGACGGCGGGCGCGTCAGCGAAGTCTGGCGCAGCTACCGCGACATCGTCGGCACGGAAACGCGCACCTACGACTACGGCAACGGCCCCGAGAAGGTGTCCACGCCGATCGAAGAGTGGAAGCGCAACCACAGCTTCATCATGAAGGTCAAGGCCGACAACACCCGCGAAGTCACACACGAGAACTACGGAGCCATCGGTGATCGCGACCGGGCGTGGGCGCAGCTCGACCTCGACGCCGACCTGCTGCCCGGCCGTGAAGTGAAAGTCGGCGAAAGCTGGAAGGCGCCCGCCAACCGCCTCGGGCTGATCGCGATGTCGGGGCCCGAAGACAAGCTGGACGAGGCCGATGTAACCGTCACCCTGCGCGGCGTGAAGAACGACGAGAACGGCCGCAAATTGGCCGACCTGAAGGTGGAAGGCACGCTCAAGTTCAGCTGCGACATCCCCAACCAGTTCGACGACGCCGCCAGCACCCGCCTGAAGTCCAGCGCGAAACTCAGCGGCAGCGCCAGCTTTGACGTCGGTGCGGGGCGCATGGTCTCCTACGAATGGAAAGGCACCGGCAGCACCACAGGCAAGCTGAACGGCACCGCCATCAAGGCCGAAACCAGCTTCGCCGAAGCCAACCTGTACGCCTACGCGTTCGTGTTCGACAAGCCGGCCGTCAACGGAGGCGAAGGGCCGGACAGCGTGGACTCAATTCAGGCCTTCAAACACGGCGCCGTTGACCCCGCGCACATCGTGATCGCGCGCAACAACGGCAAGCTCGCGCGCATCCAGGTGTTCGACCCGGCGAGCAAGAAGATCGTCAAGACCGTGCTGGCCATGCCGGGCGCGAACACGATCGCCACCCTGGCGCTGTCGCCCGACCGCAAGCGCATCGCGTTCTCCTCGAACCTCAATGCCGGCATCTCGATCAGCAGCAGCGACATCTTCGTGCTCGAGCTCGAGAGCGGCAAACTCAACCAGGTCAGCCCGTACTGGGCCACCGGCGACGGCATCGCGCAGCCGATCAAGACCGAGAAGACCTGCACCGTCACCGGCCGCATCATCTGGGCCGACGACGACCCGCAGTTCCGGCGCGATCGGCACGACGGCTTCACGGGCGCCGTGCGCATCGACCACACGCCATGTGCGGCCGTCGTGAACGTTGACGGAACCTTCAAGCTGGAGGGCGTGCCTGTGGGAGTGCCGCTGCTGCTGGACATCCACGGCCGCCTGCCCAACTACAGCAACGGCAAGATGCGCGACGCGCTGATGGTGTACGCGGGCGCGACCATGGTTGACATGACGCTTGAGGCCTCCGGCAAAGACCTGGGCGACGTGCGCATCCACCCGGGCCACGTGCAGACCAGCTACGACCGCCCCTGCTGGCAGGGCGACGCGCTGTGGCTGAACGCCTCGGCCTGGACGCAGAGCTACAAGGCCGGCTACCCGAAGCACAGCTGGGAAAAAGTGGACTTCGGCGCCCTGGAGCTGATGTACGGCGGCTTCTCGGTGAGCCGCGACGGCAAGTACGCCGCCATGTGCCGCGACTCGTCCGGCGGCAAAGGCGCCGTGCACTTCTACGACACCAAGGGCAAGCACCTGTGGGCGGCCGAGGTTCCGGGCGCCACGCTGGCCTACTGGGCCGAGGGCGCCTGGACCAGCAACGGCGCATGGCTGTGCACCGCCGATGCCGAGAGCATGCTGGACAAGAACCGGTTCGGCGCGCCGGCGCTGGTGTACGCCAGCCGCGAGGCCAAGCAGGCGGGCGTGGTGCGCCTGTGGCCGCAGCTTACGGGCCACTCGATGAAGTCAATCGCGATGGACGAAAAGAACGACACCGGCTTCTTCGTGACGCACAAGTACGTGGCCGAAACGCAGATCACCATCGGCGACGCCTGGATGTGGGATTCGAGCAGCGACACGCTCACGCGCCTGACCTCGCTGGGCGACGTGCTGTGCCTTGCCGGCTACGGCCGCTAACCGGAGTGCAAACGGCCCCCGCCTCGGCGGGGGCCGTTGTGCTTCCGCCGTTGTCTACGCCCACTTCTCAGGCGACGACTGCAGGCCCATCACCACGTACCAGATGATCCAGATGATAGCGCCCAGCCACATCAGCTTGATCCAAAGCGGCATCTTCTGCTCGGCGACTTCCGGAATGGTAGCCTCGGCTTTTTCTCTTTCCGGCACGGCGGGCTTGTTTTCGGTCTCGGCCGGTTTGGTTTCGGTTTCGCTCATTGGTCTTTCCCCCCGGCTACGTTGATTCCCTCGACTTCCAGCACGCGGAACTCCTGGCGGTTGCCCGTCTTGAACGCGCCGGCCCGGGCGTAGGCGACGCAGATGAACAGCATCCCCAGCATGAAGCTGCCGAAGATCGCCATCACGAACATGGCCGTGTTGTTGGCCCCTTCCTCACAGAAGAAGCAGGCGTGCGCGGGACTCGCCAGCCACACGGCCGCAAGCAGCACCAGAGTTGTGGTCGCGTAGCGCATGCTTATTCCTCCTTGTACTGCTGCTGGTCGAACAGGCTGTTCAGGAAGGCCGCCAGGTCATCCAGCTCCTGGCCCTGGATCTTGGGGAAGGGCGCCATCGCCGTGCCGGGCCTGCCCTCCGCCATTGTCTTCTTTATGTAGTCGGCCGTGTAGAGGCGGTCGCGGAAGTGCTTGGGCGCCGGCTTCAGGCCTTCCATGGCGGGCGGCACCATGCCGTCTTCACCGTGGCAACTGGCGCAGTTGTTCTTGCGGTAGACCTCGCGTCCGCGCTCGACGGCCGCGGCATTGGCTGCCAGGGCCAGGGCCGGCTTGCGCACTTCCTTGCCCATGTCGTGCACGTACTGGGCGAGCGCCCACAGGTCCTTCTCGGTCAGCTCGCTGAAGCTGGGCATGGAGCTGCCCTCGCTGCCCATGAACAGCACGCGGAACACTTCTTCGCGCGGCAGGTAGCGGGTCGTGATGTCCGCGGCGCTCGGCTTCAGGAAGTCCCTGGCCAGGCCCAGGCCGTCGCCCTTTTCGCCGTGGCAGCCGATGCAGTGCTTGGCGAACAGCTCTTCGCCGCGCCTGGCGTGGGCGTCGGTGGCGACGGGCGCGCCGGCGGTCACCACGCGGGTCGGCCACACCAGCTTGCGCACTTCTTCTTTCTTGGCGATGCCCAGGCCCTGCAGGTACGCGACCAGGTCTTTGGCCTTTTCCGTGGGCTGCCAGGTGTCGCCCTGCTGCTCGAACAGCCAGGTGTACTTGGGCATGATCGAGGCCGGCACCGTGCTGCGCGGATTCCACAGGTGGGCGTAGTGCCAGTCGTCGCTGCGGCGGCCGGCCTGGCGTGCGAGGTCGGGCCCGATGCGCCGGGTGCCGAAGGTGTTGGGCACGTCGAACATGGATTCCCAGGCCTGGCTTACCGGCCCGTAGCGGAATTCCTCGTTGGCGACGGGACGCACGAACTGCGAGTGGCAGTGCCAGCAGCCCTCGTTGATGTAGATGTCGCGCCCGCGGCCGGCAGCGTTCTTGTCGCCGTTTTCGTCGCGGTAGGGGTTGGCATCAGCCAGTTCAGCGGGCGGGTCCATGGTGGCGCTGAGTGAGAGCCAGGGCCCCAGGCCCATGCCCACGAACGAGAGCATGAAGAAACCGAAGCCCGCTACCAGCAGCACGAACATGGGCTTCTCGGCGGCGATTTCCTTATTCGCTGACATTGGCCACCTCCAGTCCTTCGTTGCCCTTTTTCATGAGGCTGATGATGAAGCAGATCGTGCCGATCGTGATCAGCACACCCGAGATGGCCCGCGTGGCCCAGAAGGGCTCGGCGGCCTCGAGCGAGTCCATCAGCGGCAGCGTGGTCAGCCAGAACATGCCCTGCATCAGGCCGGCGATGGTGTCCGCGACGTAGTACAGCACCCAGAAGGCGACCAGCGTGATCCAGAAGTGCCACTCGGCGAACGCGCGGTTGTAGCCGTGGCCGGTGATACGCGGCCAGATCCAGTAGATGAAGGCAAACAGCCACCAGCTGAACACCCCGAACAGCGCCAGGTGCGCGTGGGCCACGACCCAGTCGGTGAAGTGGATGACCTGCTGCACGTTCAACAGCGCGTGGAAGGGCCCCTGGGTGCAGGTGATGATGTAGTTGATGATGCCGAAGGCGATGAAGCGCAACGGGATGCTGCGGGCGATCTCCTTCCACTGGCCCTTCATGGTGGCGAAGAAGTTGTAGACCACCGTGTAGACCACGAAGATCAGCGCAAACGTCAGCGGCACGGCCAGCACCTGCAGCCACCAGGGCGTGGGGCTGTAGAAGAAGTGGTGGCTGCCGCCCAGCGGGTAGAAGAAGGCCAGCGTCCAGAAGCCGATCAGCGAAAGCTTGTGGCTGGCGATCGGGCGCTTCAGGATCACGGGAAGCAGGTAGTAGACGATCGCCACGCCCATCGGCGTGACCCACAGGCCCACCGCGTTGTGGATCCAGAGTCCCTCCAGCGCTGCGCCCGCTGCGCCCGGCGCCACGTGGGCCACGATGGTGTTGGCCATCACGAAGTTCAGCGTGGTGAAGATGAAGCCCAGGATCAGGTACCAGAGCGAGACGTACATGTTGCGCACGCCCGAGGTCAGGATGGTACCCACGTTCACCAGCACCATGCCCACGAAACTGAGCGCGAACGCCACGTCGGCCCACCAGGGCGACTCGGCGTACTCCACGCCCTCTGCGTGGCCGGTCAGGATGCCGATGCCGCCCAGCAGCACGGCCACCTGCACGAACGGCGCGTTCAGCTTCGCGATGCCGCGCGCGAACAGGCGCCGCCCGGTCAGGCGCGGGACGGCGTAGTAAGAGAACGCAAAGAAGCCGTTGCTCAGCCAGCCGAACACCACCATGTGGGTGTGCAGGATGCGGATGCGCCCGAACGACAACAGTTCGATGTCGCCGAGCCATTCCGCGGCGCCCGCCCCCGACAGGCGATAACCCATGAAGGTACCCGCCACCATGCCGGCAATCAGCCAGCAGATAGCGGCGACGATGTGGAACTTGACGAGCCCCAGCTCGTCGGTTGACCCGGGTGGTTTGACTTCGTCGCTCATCTCGGATGATCCTGTAAACATGTATTTTAGGACTATCTACTCCTAATATCTGGATACTTCCAGATTCAAGCAACAGACGCAATAGTCTGGTTGCAGGCTGAATTGGCCCACTGGACCCAGTTTGTCCGCTATCGTGATTTCAAGCCCATCGCGTCGTGCAATCTGTACACGCGCCCCGCGTTGCAACGCGGACCGGGTTGACTCGCATTCATGCTTTTGCCGATTTTCCGGGCCGCCCTACAAAGAGCGGTAGCGGGTTGACCGGCCATGGCCGATCCGCTCACAGAAGCCGGCCCTGGCCAGCTCGCTCAGGCCCGTTGAAACCGTGGTGCGCGACAGCCCCAGCCGGCGGGCCAGCGCCCCGGCCTGCACCTCACCCAGCTGCCGCAATGTGCCCAGGATCAACCTTGACGAGGTCGCCATGCCCGGCGCGTCCGTCGGCAGCACCAGGCCGCCCCGCGCCGCGCCGATGTCGGGCGCCTGCAGGTCCTGTACCCCCGCTTCCTCACCGGAAGCCATCACGGCCGCGCGCGTGGCGGCAGCCTTCAGTTCACGCACGTTGCCGGGCCAGCTGTGCTCGCGGATGTACTTCTCGGCCGCGCGCGAGAAGCGCAGCTTGCGGTTGAGCTGGCGGGCCTGGCGCTCGAGGGTTTCGCGGGCGAACAGCAGGGCGTCGTCACCGCGCTCGCGCAGGGGCGGCACACGCAGCAGCACGCCTTGCAGGCGCTGGGCCAGGTCTTCACGCAGCAGGCCCTGCTGCACCAGCTCGGGCAGCGGCTGCTCGCTGCTGACCACGATGCGCGCTTTCAGTTCCCGTTCGCGCAGCGCGCCGACCGGCAGGAAGTTGCGCACCTGGAACGCGCGCAGCAGCATGGCCTGGATGGTGGGGTCCAGGTCGGCGATGCCGTCCACCTGCAGGGTGCCCTCGCCGGCGCGCTCCAGCAGGCCGACGTGGTCGTGGGTCGCGCCCGTGAACGCGCCGCGCACGTGGCCGAACAGCTCAGAGGCCGCCGTCTCGCGCCGCAGGGTAGGGCAGTCGATCACCACGTGGGGCTGGGCGGCGCGGCTCGAGATGGCGTGCAGGGCGCGCACGGCCAGGTCCTTGCCGCTGCCGGGCTCGCCGCTGACCACGATCGGCAGGTCCAGGTCGGCGAAGCGGCGCAACTCATCGAACAGCCTGCGCGAAGCCGGGCTGGCGCCCAGGTTCTCGCCCGCCACCACCAGCGCCTCGCCGTCGCCGGGGCGACCGAGCTCCATGCGCAGGCGATCAGGCGCCTGCTGCAGTACGGCCGCGAAGGCGCGCGCCGCCCGCTGGGTTGACTCGTCAAGGGTAAGCAGGTCGCCCCCGCTGATGCGCGCGCGCAGCCGCAGTACCGGGTCCACGGCGTGCGCGGCCTCGGCGCTCCAGCGCGCCAGGCTGCCCGCCGCCACCAGCTCGTGGCCGCCCCGCAGCACCGCCAGGGCGGCGTCGGCGGCGCCGGTTTCTGCAATCAGCAGCGTGCGCAGCGCCTGCAGCCTTGCGGCGGGTGAAGGCTCGCCGGCGGACAGCGCCCAGGCGGCGCGCACGGCTTCGCGCCCCAGGCGCCGGCGCTCCTCGCGCCGCGAGCGCGCCTCGCTGATCTCTTGCAGTTCGCTGAGCCGCCGGGCGATCGCCTGCAGGGCGGGGATCACTTGCGCCGGCTCCAGCCTCGAGCGCGCCGCGATGGCGCCGAACGGCGCCCGCAGGCCGATCGCGTAACAGCCACGCTCGGCGACGCTGTCGCCGAGCAGCGCGCGCTCAAGCGCGTCGTCGATCCGCCCGTCGGCCTTGCCCATACGAAGGGCGGGCCCGTTGACGCCGAACTGGATCGCCACGCCGTCGGCATCCACCGCGCGCCCCACCGCCACGCCCGCCAGTTCCGCGAGCGCGGCGCCGTCCGGCTGTTCCGGCAGGTGCATGTCGGCGAGCGCCCTCAACGCGGGGGCACGCAGCTCGTGGCTGAGGCTGGCCGCGCCCGGGAACTCCTTCAGCAGCCAGTCGTGCAGGAACACCCAGTCCGGCTGCAGCAGCGCGCGCGCGGCCCGCGCGATCTCCTCGGCCTGGGCGGCGCGCCCGCGCCGGGCCATCACGGCGGAGACACACAGCAGCGAGCATTTCCAGAAAGGCGGGGCGTCAAGCTCCAGTACCCGGTCCAGCAGGCTTGACCAGTCAAGGCTGCCGTCCACGGCATCCAGCAGAAGCTTCAGGATACGGGGCAGCATGTACCCCTTGCTCACGTAGCTGGCCAGCGTCTCGCGGTCGTCGTCGTCGATGGCGCGCCCGCTGAGCAGGTCGGCGCACAGGCTGATCACGAAGTAGGGCGAGGCGCGACTGCCGGCCGACATCGCCACGGCGTCCAGGAACACGCGGTGCGCGTGCGCGCGCGCCTTGCGGTATTTGCCCGCCAGCATCAGCAGGAAGCTCCACTCACCGTAGCGCAGCAGGCTTGTGCGGAAGCGCCAGGGCTCGGGCATGTGCCAGGTGCGGCTGCCGCTCCAGTGCCGCAGGGCGCGCTGGAAGTTCCCGGCTGCTGCGGACATGACCGCCTCGTGCCGGCACCAGGCGGAGTAGACGGCGTGGTTGTGCTCGCCGCCGCGGTTCAGCACCTTCATGCGCGCCGCCAGCTGCCGGGCAATGCCGAGGTCGCCGCGGTACAGCGCGTTCTCCTCGAGCTGGAAGACGGCAATCAGGTAACCGCGCAGGTTGTCGATGCGGGCCTCTGCCAGCACGGAGTCGATATCCTCCGGCGTGCTGGCCCCTACCTCATGCAGGCGCATGCGCATCAGTCGGTCACTCACGATGCTGGCCGACACCAGGTCGCCCAGGCAGCCGCACGCTTCATGCAGGCGGCGCAGCGGCTCGATCACGCGCTCAAGGTCGACGCGGAAGAACTGCGTCATGCTGTAGGCGCTGATCTGGCGCACTTCAATTTCGCCCTCGAGCCTCATGCGACGTGTGCGGCTGGCGCGCGGGCTGATGGTTTCCCGCGCCTGCTGCAGGAAGCTCAGCGCGCGCTCCGGCTTCACGGCGACGAACTCGCACTCGGCGCGCACCAGCAGGATGCGCGCGTCGCACAGGTAGGTGGCGTTGCGCGCCGGGTTGCGCGACACGCCGGAGATGTACTGCAGCGCCCGCTCCGGGTCGTCGTTGCAGACACAGATCGCCAGCTCGATCAGCGCCTGTTCGCGCGGAAAACGCGCAAGGCCTTCCAGCGCGCTCTCGGCGCGCCTGACGCTGGCTGCGTAGGCGTTCACGCCGCCGATGCGCCTCTCGATGTAGGCCTGCAGCGCCCGGCCCAGGGCAAGCCACTCACCCCGGTAGTTGCGCAGCCACATCCGGAACAGGCGCCGCAGGCGGACCGGGTTCCACAGCGCCAGCCCCAGGTCGCGCGCCGCGAACAGCACGTCCACGGACGGCGGCCCGGCCGGCGTGCCGACCGAGCCCGCGGCATGGGATTCAAGCAGCTGCAGTGCGTCATCGTAGGCGCGCTCATCGACCAGCCGGTTGAACAGCTTCTCGACCTGCTCGTCGTGCCAGCAGGCGAGGTCGCCCGCGCGCAGCCGCAAGCCGATGCGCCAGGCCTCGCGCCGGTCCGGGCGCGGGTCCGGGGCCAGGTAGTCGCGTTCCGACAGCCAGTTCCGCAGCGCCCGCCGCGTGGCCGCCTCGGCGGGCTGCACGCGCGCGCCCTCGGCGTGCAGCAGGCGTCCGCCGGCCCGCCGCGCCAGGCCGATGTCCTCCAGCAGCGCCGCCCCGCGCCTGAGCTCGCTGGAGTCCCCCACCGCCTGCACGGCGAGGCCGCCGGGAGAGAGCGCCAGCAGGTGCGCCACGCGCGCGGCCTCGGGCTGCAGCACGCTCAGCACGTTGCGCTTGCCGCGGATCGCCTGCCAGTGCTCAAGCCACCCCGTCGCCAGCACCGGCCCGTCGTCGGTGGCAGCCGCGCCGGCGCGCTCGATCAGCGCGGCCACGGTCTGGCGCGCGCCCGCCGGGTCGCGCTCAATGGCCGGCACCAGCTCCTCCACCGCAAGGCTGGCTTCGATGCCCAGCGGCTTCAGCCACTCGAACGCTCCGCGCGCCGTGACCTGCACCGGCGCCGCGATTTCGCCCACGTGCTCCAGTTCCCGGCCCAGGTCCGCGCGGGCGCCGACCACGATCGCCAGCGTCGGGCCCGGGCTCAGCCTGCCCAACCGGCGCTCGCACACCTCGGCCGTCATCGGCCCCAGCAGCCGCACGGTCTTCGCGCCGCGTGTAAACGCGGGGCCGTCGCCGGCCGCCACGCCGGCCTGCAGCGCCGCTTCGCAGACCAGAGCGTGCATGGCAGCACCCTGCTCGGCATCGTTGGCGACCAGGATGCGCGGGATTTCAGCTCGCAGCGCGTGCTGCAACTCCGCGCCGACAGCGGCCCGCCAGGACCCGGGATCCGGCAGTGCGCCCAGCTTGGCGCGCAACATGGCCGGCGCGGCACTCTCACCGCCCAGCACGCGCAGCACCAGCGGCGCGAGCCTGTCAGCGCGCAGTCCGGCGGTCGCCTTGCGCCCCGTCACGAACGCGCGCGCCAGGGCCAGCGTCATGGCCGCGCGCGCTTCGTCGCCGCGGCCGGGCAGAGCCAGCATCTTCAGACCGGACTCGGTTGCGAGCAGGCGTTGCAGTTCGATATCGTCCGGCGTGTTGCCCGCGCAGTGCAATGCCCAGACCAGCATCGCCAGTTGCTGGTAGCGCATCTCACTGCCGGCGCGGTCCAGGCGTCGGCCGCGGAGCGGCGCTTCTATAAGGAAGAGAGCGTCCCCGTCGGGAAGCACGCCGAGGCAAGCCCCGAAGCAGGCCGGCGCCATGGCCCGCAGCGCGAGCTCAGTGCGCAGCGCCGGTCGCGCACGCAAGGTGTGTCGCTGCATGCGCAGGAACGCGCCTCCGTCGCGCATGCGGAAGGCAGCGCGGGCCGGCAGCAGCCCGGCCAGGCGCGGAACCCATGGCGGCAACGGAGTATCCAGGCGGCAACCTCGAAGAATGGCGGGCAAGTATCGTTCAATTTCCGAACGATTATACACGGATAGTGAGTTACCGCAAATCCCTATCAGGTTTCGCAACCACCGCTGCATCAAAGAGTTACGAAGTCGCCACTGGCGACGGCTTCCAATTGGCACATGCCACGCAACTGTCCGTCAACCCAAACGACGGAGCCGACAAATGACCTTCACCAGCAAACACGGTGCGACCAGCAGGCGAGCACGCCTGGCAGTCCTTGCGACATTCACGCTGGTGATCCTCGCCGGCTGCACGGGCGGTGGCGGCAGCGCCAGCGGCCTGCCCGCCAACTACGCCCCACCCACCGGAGGCGGCGGCGGCACCACCAACAGCGCGCCGGTCTTCACCAGCTCGGCCCCCACCTCGGCGACGGTCGGCGTGCGCTACAGCTACCAGGCCGCGGCCGCGGACGCCGACGGCGACCCCCTGACCTGGAACCTCACCGTCAAGCCCACCGGCATGACCGTCAGCGCCGCCGGCCTGGTCAGCTGGACACCGGCCGCCGGGCAGGAGGGCAGCCACAACGTAACCCTGCAGGTGAGCGACGGCGCCGCCACGGCGCAGCAGAGCTGGACGATCAACGTCGCGGCCGCGGGCGGCGGCGGCACGCTGCCTGCCGGCGTCACGCTGACCGACATGGGTGCTCTGCCCGATGGCATGAAAGTGCTGAGCGACATGGTGGAGTTCGACGGCAAGCTGTATATCGCCGCCAGCATCACCCCGCTGGGCAGCCCCTTCGGCGCCGGCATCTACACCTTCAACGGCAGCACGATCGGCACGGCCTTCTATGACAGCGGCTCGCAGGGCTTCCTGCGCTGCAAGGTCTTCAACAACAAGCTTTACATCCCGGACGGCGACCCCAACGGCTACGCCCCGGGCAAGGTCTACATCTGGTCGCCCGGCAGCGCGACGCCGCTGGCCACCAACGTCACGGACGCCGTGCACAACTTCGACGTCGTCCAGTTCAACGGCGACCTCTACGTCAGCGGCAGCAACCTCAGCGGCCAGAGCACCCTGCACAAGTTCAACACCACCACCAGCACCTGGGACCAGGCCAGCGCCGGCAGCCACACCCGCCTCAAGTACATGGGCGTGCTGGACAACGAAATCTGGGCCAGCAAGACCGCCGCCTCCAACAGCGCCGACTTCGTGAAAGTCGGAGCGCCCATGACCCAGAGCGGCTTCGTCTTCAGCAGCGGCGGCGGCAACCTGATCTCCGCCATCGAGATGATCGACGGCAAACTCTACATGAGCGTGTGGGGCTCAAGCATCGGCGTCAACAACATCATCGTCAGCTCCGGCGGCACTACCAGCGCCATCAGCGGCATCACCGGCCTGATGTGGGACGTCATCAAGCACACCGACGGCAACTACTACGCCGTGGCATGGGACGGCACCAACGACCTGATCTTCGGCAGCACCGACGGCACCACCTTCACCCAGCTGTACGGCCAGGCCGGCACCAGGTTCGAGCAGCCCTACCAGAACCAGGACGGGCGCCCGAGCATCGCCAGCTACAACGGCAAGCTGTACGTGGGCAGCTCGAGCAACGGTCACCTGTACCGCCTGGACTAAATTTCAAGCAAGCCAACCCAAACTTGGCAGGAGAGCACAATGCGCAACTTCATGATTCTCGGGATTCTCAGCCTGGCGGTGCTGACGCTGGGCGCCTGCGGCGGCGGCGGCGGCAGTGGCGGCGGCGGATTGCCCATCGCCGGCGGCACCGGCAACAGCGCCCCGGTCTTCAGCAGCACGCCTCCCACCAACGCCGTGGAAGGCCAGCTCTACAGCTACCAGGCCACGGCCACGGACGCCAACGGCGACCCGCTGACCTGGTCGCTCGGCATCGCGCCCAGCGGCATGAGCGTGAACGCCGGCGGTCTGGTGACCTGGACCCCGAGCGCCGGCCAGCTCGGCAACCACGATGTCAGCCTCAGCGTCAACGACGGCCAGGCCTCCACGGCCCAGAGCTGGACTATCAGCGTCAGCGCGGCCGGCAGCGGCAACCAGCCGCCGGTGATCACCAGCAGCGCCCCCACCACGGCCACGGAAGGTCAACTCTACAGCTACCAGGCCGCGGGCAGCGACCCGAACGGCGACACCCTGACCTGGAGCCTGACCACCAAGCCGACCGGCATGACCGTGAACAGCTCGACGGGCCTGGTGCAGTGGACGCCCTCGAGCGCGCAGGTCGGCAGTCACAACGTGACGCTGCAGGTCAGCGACGGCACGGTGTCGGCCTCGCAGTCCTGGACGATCTCCGTCAGCGCGGCGACCGGCGGGGGCGGCGGCACGGGCACCGCCACCGGCGGCTCCGGCGGAGGCACCGGCACCGTGAACGGCGCCTACCAGGGCCGCAACTACCGGCTGCACGTGCCCTCCAGCTACAGCGCCTCAACGCCCTCGGCGCTGGTGATTGCGCTGCACGGCATGGGCGACACCTACACCAACTTTCACAGCACCCTCAGCGGCAGCGGCTGGACCAGCGCCGCCAACACCCACAACTTCATCCTGATGACCCCCCAGCACATGAACACATCGCGCGCCAGCTTCCTGCACCTGACCAGCGGCGGCTCGCTGGACTCCGCGGCCACCTCGGCCGAGATCGTGGGCGTGATCAACGCCGCCTACTACGGCGCCGGCGCCACCCACAACATCGAGACCACCAGGATCTACATGATCGGCTTCAGTGAAGGCGCCGTGGTCACTGACCTGACAGCTTACTGGTACAACGAACAGATCCGCGCCGTGGCGCCCTACGCCGGCGGCGTCACCGGCAAGCCCCTGCCCGTCACCCGCGACATCCCGGTCTACGCGATCTGCGGCACGGCCGACTCGGGCTACAGCGGCGCACAGTCGGCCCTGGCGGAGTGGACCAACGGCGGCCACACCACCAACAGCGCCTGGGTCAGCGGCATCGGCCACAGCTTCTCTGGCCTGTGCAGCTCGGGCCCCAGCCCCAGCAGCGTCTACCAGTGGCTTTCGGGCGCCAGCTTCACAACGCCGGTCAACTCGGCATGGCAGAGCAGCGGCGGCACGGGCGGCACCGGCGGCTCGAACCCCAGCGGCGGCAGCGGCGGCGCGACGCCCGGCAACCAGACCCGCAGCGTGACGGTCAGCGGCCTGGGCACCTTCGACTACTACCTCTACATCCCAAGCAGCTACAACCCCTCGACGCCGATGCCGGTGATGTTCGCCTTCCATGGCGCGGGCGGCGCAGGCACGGCGCCCGCCGCGGCGCAGGCGGCCCGCAACGACTGGAGCACCGTGGCCGGCAGCCAGGGTTTCATCGTGATCGCCCAGGCCGCCACGGGCAGCAGCGGCGGCTGGCTGGCCAGCAACGATTCGGCGATCCTGAACGCCATCATCAGCGACGCCTTCGCCGCCTACAACATCGAGCAGAACCGCATCTACGCCTGGGGTTTCTCGGCCGGCGGGCACTTCCTGCATCTGCTGGCACTGCAGAATTCGACGTTCTTCGCCGGGTACGGCGTCAGCGCAGGTGCACTGCAGGCCCTGGCGGGCACCAGCGCCCCGGCCAACGCCACGCGCACGATCCCGGTTGACCTGCACGTCGGCAGCAGCGACAGCGTAGTTCCGCCCAGCGTAGTGCAGTCTGACCGCACCAACTTCCAGGCCAACGGTTGGACCCTCGGCACGAACCTCTGGTACACCGAGTTCAGCGGAGGTCACACCTACAGCACCACGCACCTGAGCGAAATCTGGAACAACCTGAAGAACCACTCTCTGCCATAGGAAACTAAGGAAGGAGGCGGGTAAGGAAACAGCAGGCCACGGGTCAGTAGTCTCGCCCAGAACTCTGACTCACCTCACGACCGTCGCACCGGTCAGTGAAACGCAACACCCGGCGAGTTTGGGACGCCGGGTGTCTGCGTATTTGGGAACTCTCCAACCGGGATGGGGACTGTCCCCGACTTCGAATGCCCCAGAGCAACCGACTATCTGCTGAACAGCAAGTTACCAATAACCAATTCACAATTACCAATGCAGCGCACTACGAAGCCCAATTGGGAATTGGTAATTGGTTATTGGTAATTCGCTGTTAGTACAGCTTCGAATCGTTCTCGGCGTCCGACTTCGGGGACAGTCCCTAGAACGGCAGGACTACGTTGGACTTGGCTTTGATTTCGTAGCTGAAATCGAGCGTGAGGTTAGCGCGCGGCTCCAGCTGCACTGTGCGCTTCAGGTAGCCGTCCTGGTCCTGCTTCCAGTCCTTGCCTTCGGTCAGCTTGACCTCCAGGCCTTCGATTTCGCTTACCGGGATGCGCTCGGTGATTTCCAGTTCGCGCCTGCTGTCGCCAAGGTTCGACAACCGCAGCGTTACTTTGCGTTCAATGGTCTGGCTGCCGGTCAGCTTGGCGGTTTCGCGGTCTTCGCGCACGGCACGTTTGCAGCGCACGCCGTCCTCGGGACCAAAGCCGGTCTCGAACTTCTCGCCCGTCGCCACGAACTTCGCGCGGCTGCGACCCACCACCGAGCCGCCCCGCGCCAGGCGCAGCGGCCCGGCCAGGATCGGCGCTTCACCTTCCCAATTGGCATCCGCCTTCAGGAAGGCCGTCTGGGCGCGCTCCGGGATCAGCACCCGGGCCACGCTCGCCTTCAGCGTGCGACGGCCGATCTCCACCCGCGTGGGCTGGCCGTTGGCGGGCAGGCTGTACTTGCCCTTGGGCATGAACTCGAGCGGCTTGCCGCCGTCGTCCACACCCGGCATCTCGGCCTCGGTGCGGGCGCCTGTGTCTTTCACCTGCTCCTCGCGCATCTGCACCACCACCTGCTTGCGTTCTTCGGCGGTCTTCTTGCGCTTGCTGAGCCTGTCGTCATCCAGCACCGGCGCGTCGGCCACCTGGGCCGGGCGCGCTGTGCTGAAGGCGACCTCGACGTCGCCCCAATCCTCGCCCGTGCGCTGCCAGGCCACGCCCCAGGTGCTCCATTCGACCTCGCCCGCGTGCGGGTTCTTGGCGTCCTGGTTGAGGCGCGCCAGGTGTTCCGGCCGCCACAGGGCGCAGGGGGTGCGGTACTTCACCTCGAGCTCGACCTCGTCCATACTTGACGCGTCAACCTGCACCTCGATGAAGCACTCGAACAGCGTGCGCTGCGATGCACCGGTGGATAGCTCGTGGCGCTTCTGGTTCAGCTCGGTGCGCAGGTCGTCGGCCTGGTCCAGCAGCTCGGCGCGGCGCTTGAGATAATCTTCGTCACGCGTGAGCAGCGCCTGCCAGGCCCTGGCCCACTCGGCGGGCGGGCTGTCGTCGCCGGGCGCGGGCACGGCCGCGACGGTCGCGCACCAGTTCTGGATCAGCTCGGACAGGTAATCCCCGCGCTCATCGTGGCGCGCGCGGTCCTGCTCGAGCTCATCCAGCCGCTGCTCCAGCTCGCGCACGGCCTGTTGCAGGCCCTTGGTCTGCTCGGCGTTCAGTTCGCTCACGGTGCGCAGGCGGCGCACCACGCGGGCCGACAGCACCTTCACGCGCTCGCTGAGCGCTCGGGCCTGCACGCTGCGGTCATCAAGCAATATCGTCGCGCCCGCCAGGCGCACCCACTGGCGGCCCTCGGTCAGCGTGGCCTTGCCGACGCGCGCGACCTCGGCGCGGTCTTCAAAGAACACCACGCGCCGGGCGGTGGTAGCGATGGCGGCCGGCTCATTCACGGCGGTTGCCCCCCACCAGCTCAACGTCCTTGTCGAATCCGATGCGATAGGTGAACTTCACCGCGGCCGTGGCGCCGGCCTTCAGGGCCAGCTTCCAGCGCAGGCCGCCGTCGAGGTGATGATGGCGGTCGTGCTGGTTGTAGCGTTCGGGCTTGGGCTCACTGGCCAGCAGCTCGACGGTGATTTCCTTGTCTTCGCTGACCGGGATGCGGTCGATCAGCTCAAGCTCGATCTCGGCGGGCAGCGACGACGCGGCCTCCAGGCTGACTTCGTGGTCCATGGCGGTTTTGCCGCCGAACACGCCCTTGCTTTCCTCGCGGGCGCGCACGTTGCGCACCACGCGCACGCGCTGCTCCTCGCCGAGGCCGAAGCGGATCGTTCCGCCGCGGTCCGTTTCCTTGATCTCGCTGGTGATCAGCAGCGCGCCGTCCATGAACACGTCCACGGGGCCGGGCAGCAGCGGGGCCTCCAGCGGGTTTTCGATTTCGACTTCGCGGAACACGCGCTCGTCCTCAAGTGGCACGCAGCGCAACGCCATGCGCGACTTCGCCGCCTTGGCCAGCAGCCGGATGCGCTGTGGCCTGGCGTCGCTGGGCACCTCGACCAGGCCATCGGCCTCGAACTGGTGGTCGAACATGCCGCGCGAGTAGAGCGGGTCCGTGGCGCCGCTGGGCGCGCCCAGCGACTCGATGGCGTTCTGCAACTGCCAGGCGCCGCTGAAGGCGCCCGCGCCGGCCTGCACCAGGCGGCCTCTGCGCGCGGTGTTGTTGTGCGCGAGTTCGAGCGAATCGAAGTCGAGCCACTGGTCGCCCATACCGGCCTCGGGCTCCGGCTCTGCTTCCGGCTCAGGCGGCGCCATGCCGCCGCCGGCCGCGCCGAAGCTGACTTCCTGCATGGCTCGCATCGGGGCCGAGGCGGGCGGCGCCGGGGGCGCTGCCATTTTCTTGGCCTTGGCGCCGCGACTCTTGGCCATCTCCTTGTCGCGGCGTGCCGGGCGTTCTTCGTACTCGCCGGCTTCCAGTCGGTCCTCAACTACTTCGTCGTAGTCCGCCAAGGCGCCGCTCTCCGCGGGCGCCTCCGCGTAGGCGATCATGCTTGGTTGCGGTACAGGCGCTTCGGTGTAGGCGGTCGTGCTCAGCCGCAGGTCCGCGGGCGGCTGCATGCCCGGCCCGCCGAAGGCCTGGTCGTGCGCATTGAACAGCGCGTCCAGCCCCTCCGGCGGCTCGCGGAAGCCGCTGCGCTTTGCGGGTTGGGCGCGCCCCAGCCGCAGCGACTGCAACTCGGGCAGCGTCAGGTCGCTGACCATGTCGGCCGTGCACAGGCTGATCTCGGCGTCTTTCCAGTCTTCGAGGGTCTGCTGGGCGACGAAGGCCTCGACGGCGAACTCCGCCTGCTTGCCGCCGTTGCTGAGTCGCGCGGCGTAGGCCGGCCACCAGCGCGCCGCGCTGACGTTGTAGCTGATCTCGAGGGCGCGCAGATGCTCGCTGCCCGGGGCGAGCGCCACGCGCACCTGGCGCTGCGGGCCGCCCTGCGGCGCGCTGGGCCGCTGCTGGCTGAGTTGCGCCAGCTCATGGTTCAGCTTCTCGAGGCTGCGGCGCAGGGCGCGCTCCTCGGTGTCGAGCCTGCCCAGCAGCTCGGCGACCAGGTCGGCGGTCTCCAGCGCCGCGCCCAGCCGCTCGTTGACGCCCACCAGGGGCTGCTCGGGGCGGCGCTTGGGGGCCTGCAGGCCGGCGTTCTGCTCGATGGCTTCCAGGTGCTCGATGCGGAAGCGCACGCGCTCGAGGCGCAGGTTGGCGCGGCGGATCTCGCGCTGCTTGGCGACGATCGCGGCGGTGTCGGGCGCCACCGGCTGCGGCGCGCTCGGCCATGCCAGCGGAGCCTGCACGCCCGTGACGCGGCGTTCGCCCTCGACATTGGTGCGCACGCTGCCCGGTTCGGCCAGCGGGGTTACGCCGCCCACCACCAGCTCGCAGCCTTCGGGCGGGATGCCGACCGGCAGCTCAACTGTGCGGGTCACGACAGCGCCGCGCGCGTAGACGACCACGCGGCTGATGCGGCTTTCACAGGTGATCGGGTCAGGCATGTGCGGCGTACTATAGGTCGGGTTTCGCGGGCTGGTAATAGACTTCCGGCCCGACCACCACGCGCTGAGGTGAACATGCTTTGGTCACAGCCGTAACACTTCCTTCAACTGTGTAAGGTTTTACAGGCGTTTCTGACTAGAATATGGAAACGGGACGAACACAGGAGTTCAACGTGCGCCCAAGGCGAATTCGCACCGGCTACGCGTGCGCCATCATCGCGATTCTGACCATCGGCCTGGCGGCCTGCGGCGACGGCGACAGCAAAGAGGGAGGTGGCGGATCCGGCGGCTCGAGCGGCTGCAGCGGCGTGCTGCCGCCGGCCCCCGACTTCAACGGCACGCCCACGACAACCGACACCTCCACCCCGGTGCAGTTCAACGACGCTTCAGCGGGCGCACCCACCAGCTGGCAGTGGGATTTCAACAACGACGGCACCATCGACAGCACCAGCCAGCATCCCAGCAACCTCTACACCACGCCGGGCGTCTACAGCGTGACCCTTACCGTCAGCAACGCCGGCGGCGCCAACAGCCTGACACGCACCAGCTACATTACCGTCACAGCGCCGGTGAACGGCACGGCCGACCTGGACGTCGACAGCAACCGCGACGGCGGCATCACCGCCGCCGACGACGCTAACGAAGACGTCTGGAACTCGAGCCAGGGCGCGGTGTTCTACTTCAACCAGGACGACGACGACAACAACAACAGCGAGGACTACAGCGACACGGCCAGCAGCGGCAGCGACAACCTCGACCTGGCCCGCCTGTTCGCGCGCCGGTACGTCAACCCGCCCGCGGGCGGCAGCGCCACGGTCAGCGTCAGCACCGCTGCGCAGGGACGCGTGCGCATCTTCCGCAACAACGGCGGCAGCTGGACACAGGTGTACTCCGCGGGCGCGAGCTTCAGCCTGCCGCTCACCGACCTCGGCGCCGCTGACATCGAGCTTGGCATCGAGGCTCGTGAGCGCATGTCTGCAAGCTGGGACGGCCGCGTCACCCTCACGCTCGATGTCAAGAACAGCTCCGGCGCGACGCTCAGCAGCGACGCGGTGATCCTGCGCTGCGCGCCGCCCCTGTTCTCGACCAACCTGTGGACCGCCACCGAATACCACCTGGTCAACGTCGGCAGCGGCACCTACGGCAACCCCGCATTGCGCACGGCGATGCAGGCGATCTGCACCGCGGCGGGCATCACCTACCGAGAGGTGCCGGGCGGCAGCTACAGCAACGACCGCTGGCTGCAGGACTCGTCGGAGTTCGCGGTGGTGCAGCTGCCCAGCGCCAGCGGCCCGCGCCGCGTGATCGACCACGTGTTCCAGATGGCGCGCTGGCGCCCCTGCGACGACTGGTGCGAAGACGTGCTGTGGGGCCCCGATTTCGACTTCTTCCGGCGCTTCAGCACCAACACCGCCTCGGTGAACTACGGCGGAAACTTCGAGGTCGTTCCGCCCTACACCGGCAAACCCTGGGGCAAGCTCGCGATCGGCGGCGGCAGCGGAACGCTGATCGGCACCAGCACCACCATCAACCGCCACATGGTCAGCGCCTACCGCGAGTTCTTTGACGCCGCGGCCGTGCAGGGCAGCCACTTCGAGGTCACCACGGAGTGGCTGGCCGTGGGGCACATCGACGAGTTCACGATGTTCATCCCCGCGCCCAACACGGCGCGCGGCTGGGTGTGCCTGATCGCGTCTCCCGACCGCGCCTACCAGGTGCTGCAGGCGACCCAGAACGCGGGCTACGGCAGCGCCACGGTGTTCGCCGGTCGCGGCTCGCAGACCAGCGTGAACAGCATCCTGTCCAACACCGCGCTGGCCACGCTGAACAATGAAGTGCAGGCGCGCATCGACTACGCCCGCACCCAGATCAAGAACGCCACCGGCCTGACCGACGCCGATTTCATCGAGCTGCCCACGCTGTTCGAGGACGTCGGAGGCAACGAGATGGCCGCCTACAACCCCGGCGTGGTCAACCTGATCTGCCTGCCCGCATCCAGCGGCACCATCTACCTGGCGATCCCGGACCCCGAGGGGCCCGACATCTCGGGCGTGGACCAGTGGCAGGCCGACATCCTGAACCAGCTCAACGCGCTCGACACGGCCGGCAACCCGTTCAGCATCACATTCGTGGACGTGTTCATGAGCTACCATGAGCTGCTGGGCGAGGCGCACTGCGGCTCAAACTTCGTGCGCACGCCGCCCGCGGACGACTGGTGGGACAAGTAAGGACCAAGCCATGAAGACTCTCGCGATCCTGTTGACCCTGCTGCTGGCGCCGGCGCTGGCGGCGTCCGAGCTTGACACCCTGCTGGACGAAGCCGCCGCCGTGAAGGCCGGCGACCACAAGGCCTGGCTGGAGGCGCGCGGCAGAATCATCGCGCTCGGCGAAGACGCCATTCCCGGGCTGCGCGCCGCCGGCGCCGAAGCCAACTGGACACAAGACGGCTGGCTGCGCGCCATGGTCGCCGAGGCCTGCCGCCTGCGCATCGAGAAGCCGGAGACAGCCGCCGCCGTGGACGCGCCGCGCGGCATTGACCCCGCGCACTACAAGCTGTTCCGCAAGCCAGAGCCCGCTTGCCAGCACGACCTAAAGAACCTCGGCGCCGACGCCGTGCCCCTGCTGCTCGAGCGCTGGCGCTGGACCCTCGAAAGCCACGCCTACAGCGAGGGCGAAGCCGGAAGCACCGAGCGCGACTGCTTCGCCAGGGCCATCCTGTTCGTGCCCGGCTTCCTGGCCGATCGCCGCGCGCGCTTCGCACTGCAGGCCGCGCTGGAAGACATCAGTCTGCCCGAGGGCTGGCGCGCCACCGCGGCCGTCAGCCTGGGCCAGACCGCCGGCACGGACGCGCTGCCGGCGCTGGAAAAACTGTTCGACGACGACACCCAGGCCACCGCCGTGCGCGAAGCCTGCGGCTGGGCGTTCGGGCGGGTGTCCGACATCAAGGCAGCGGACGCCATCAAGTCGCGGCTGGCGCGTGAGAACCTGCCCGCCGGGTTGCGCCGCGCGCTGCTGACCGGCGTGGGCCTGCTGGGCAGCGCCTGGGCCTGGAAGGCGCGCGGGCTGATGCGCCAGGCCGCCGGCGACGAAGTGCGCGAATCCTGCGCCCGCATGCTGCTCGAGGCGCTGAAATCCAATCCCGAGGAGCATGACTTCATCAGCCGCGCCCTGGCCCTGACAGCCTGGAACGCCAGCCTGGAATGGGTGCGGGAGCTGGCGGACACCGCCGAGAGCCAGCCCGTGCGCGACGCCGCCAGGGCCTGCCTGGAGCCGCTGCAGACGGCAATTCGCCGCAACAAGTGACCCCGGGCTGGCACACCGGCCCACAGGAATGCACGCTGGAGCAACGCCCACGGGAACGCGGCGCGGTAAGCGCGCGTTATGTAGTGGCCGAAGCCCCAGTTGTTGCCATGACCCAGCAAACCGAAGCCGAAAACATCCCCGAGGAAGTCGCCGACTTCTGCAACGAAGCCGATGCCCTGGTGCGCGCCGGTGACCCCGACGAGGCCCAGCGGCGCTTGAACTTCGCGCTCGATACCTTGCGCAACCTGGTGCGCCCGCGGGCGCAGGCGCGGGTGCTTGAGGCATTCGCCCACCTGCACCGCAGCGTGGGCCGCATGGCCGAGGCCGAGAGCGCCCTGCGCGCGGCGCTGGCCTGCTTCCTGAAACTGGGCGACCGAGCAGCTGAAGCCCGCATGCTGGGCGAGCTGGCGAGCATGCGCATCAGCCAGGGCGACCTTGAGGACGGCGGCTTCTGGCTGCAGTCGGCCCTGGAGGTGCTGCGCGAGCTGGATGACCGCCCCGGCCTGGCCGAGATCCACCGCAACATCGCTGCCCTGCACCTGCGCAAGTCCGAGCTCAAGACCGCCGAGCAGGAGGCCGAGCAGGCCATCGACCTGTTCCGCGCCCTGGGCGACAAACAGGGCGAAGCCCGCACCCAGGGCATGCTGGCCCAGGTGCTGATGCGCCGCAGCGCTTATGCCGCCGCCCACCAGGCCGCCGAGCGCGCCCGCGAGCTGTTTGAGCAGGAAGGCCACAAGCCCGGCGCCGGCAGCGCTCGCATGGTGATCGCCGCGATCCTGCGCCACGAGGGGCGCCTGCGCGAAGCCGAGCAGCTCCTGACGCAGCTGCTGGCCGAGAAGCAGGCCCAGCAGGACCGCGCCGGAGAAGCGGGCATCCTGAACACGCTGGGCATGGTGGTGATGGACTTCAATGACAACCGCCTGCAGCTCGCCGAGCGCCGCTTCCTGCGCGCCATTGAAGTCTTCACGGCCATCCACGACAGCCAGAACGCCGCCCTCAGCCAGGTGAACCTGGCCGATCTGTACACCATGCTGGATCGCCCCCACGACGCGGAAACCACCCTGCGCGACGCCATCAAGCTGCAGCAGCAGACCGGTGCGCGTGAATCCGAAATGCGCGCGGTGCGAAGCCTGGGCCACGTGCTGGCTGTGCAGGGCCGCCTGGATGAAGCCGCGCAGGCATATCGCGACGCGCTGGACTTCGCGCGCGGCCACGGCGACGGCGCGCTGGTACACGAGTTCCTGGCGCCCTGGGCGGAGCTACAGCTGGCCAGGGGCCGCCTGCCCGAGGTGCGCGAAACCGTGCGCCGCGTGGAAAAGAACCACCCGCCCACGCGGGCCCTGCGCATCAAGTACCTGCTGCCCGTGCTGGCGCGTGTCGCCCTTTGCGTGCGCGATTACGAAAGCGCCCGCGCGGCCGTGAGCGAGGCTGAGCTGCTGCTCAGCGAAGAACCCGAGGAAGCCCGCCCGGGCCTGCGCGGCGCGATCGACGAAGTGCTGGCCACCATTCGCGTTGCCGAGAAGGCCGACGAGTGGCCGTTGTTCAACGGTTATCGGCCGGAAGAGTTCGCGCCCGGCCTGCGCCACGCCCTGCTGGCGGAGTTGAAAACAGCGCGCCCGGAAGACTACGAGGAGTTGGGCCCCGAACTGCTTGCGGCCATGGAAGCGTAGGGGCGGCCCCACGTGGCCGCCCGTAGGGGCGGCCCCATGTGGCCGCCCGCGGGGCAGGCTGGCAGCCTGCCCCACGTTACGACCCATCCGTGCGCTTGCCTGTGCTGGTCTTGGCCGGCAGGGGCGGGTGGACGTCGAGCGAGAAGGCTTTGGCCGGGATCACCTGGCGCGGGATGATTTCTTCCAGCGCTTCGCCCTCGCCGCGCGTGGCGAGCCATTCCAGCACGCATACTTCGTGCTGGGTGTTTTCAAAGAACTGCATGCGGAAGCGGTACACGCCCGGCACCAGGTGCACGGTGGCCTTGTTCTCGGCGGGCGCCTGCAGCTTGTCGGCGTCGAGCACCACGTTGTCATCGAGCCAGAGTTTCATGCCGTCGTCGCTGCGGCAAGTGAACTCATAATCGCCTTCTTCCTCGATTATGAGTCCGCCCAGCCACTCAATAATGAAGGTCTCGGCGGGAAACGGCAGGTCAAAGTCGGCGGTGTCTTCAAAGTTGATGGCGCGGTCTTTGCGCACCTTGAAGCAGGTGAGCGGCGCCAGGTCCGGCAGCTTGCCCAGACCGCTGCCCTCAGGCACGTCGTACAGGTAGGCAACCAGCCCCCGGTTGGCGACATCTATGTAGAAGGGCTCGCTGGAAACCACGCTGAGCCGCGCCACCATGCGCCCGTCGCCTACACCCTCGGGCAGAGTTGCGCGGCAGTGCAGGATGCGCGGCCCGGGCTTGTCCGATACCGGATGTTCTTCGGACTCGAAGGGCAGCGGAATGCCGTCAATGCTGACTGTCGGCAGCGTGTCCCAGATTTCCGGCGGGCCATAATCCGTGATGTCAAAGGTGAACTCCTGCCCCACACGCAACGAAGGCCGCGAAGTATCAACATCGTAAGGCGGCGCAACAGGCTGCTCCCCCTCAGCCCAAACAGCCTTTACATCCGAAATCACCGGCGGCTTGGGCGGTATGATCGGGGGGAAGAACAGTTGCAAAGGTATGGGGTGGAACCCTGCGGGCAGATTGGATTCATAGTCGACATCCATATTGACAAAGAAGGCATTGAAGAACGACTCTTCCGTTTCACCTGCCCACTCAATTGTAAGCGGTAGGAAGTGTTCGTCGGGATTGGTGAGGCGAAAGGTCACGCTGCCTTGCTCGTTCCACTCCTCGGTTCTGTCACCGAGGGTCACTCGAATCCTGTCCTTCGAAGAGAAGAAGATGTCATATTGGGCGAGGGCAGCGTCATCCCTCCCCCAGCCGCGCGGGATACCCAACCTGCCCCGCCATGTGCACGCGAGCGGGTTGTCGCGGAACGGAAGGTCAATTTCGTCGCGGGAATCGAAAGTAGGTTTCTTCTCAAGGCGAACTAGGTCAGGCTCGTGAAGTTCGGGCGTGACAAACCCGAAGTTGCTCCAGCCCTCTAGGTTGTGCCACTCGGCCATCAGGCCGAATTGCGCGGTGACGGTGAAGTCAATGGAGTTGGACGGAATCTCGCGGTCGTACACTTTGCCGTATTCGTTTACGGCAATGAACTTGGCACGGTAGACGATGACTTCGCCAGTCTTTCCGCCGATAGGGACTCTTACGCGCAGGCTGTCGCCGCTTGATTCCAGAATCTTCGCCGATTGACCGGCGAAAGTAACTCGCACCTTGTCGGACTTGATGAAGTCAAGCGTGGCTCCGTCCTTCGTGCCGTGATGAACAACTGAAGTACCAGACAGCCCTTGCCCGTAGATGGTGATCTCGTCGCCGATCTCGCCGCTGGATTTGCTCAGGCTGGTGATGATGGGTGCGTTGTCTGACCACATCCATTCGGGGACCATCAACATCTCGGGCGGCACCGGGATCGGCTTGGTCTGGCCTTCCGGCACGTACATGAAATTGGCGGCGCACTTGGCCCAGTCGGCTACGTTGTTGTGCTGCTGCGCGAACTCGATGCGCAGGGGGTGCAGGCCGGCCTCCAGTGTCAGCAGCGCGCTGACCTCGACGTAGCGCACCATGCCGTCCTGCAGCAGCACCGTCTCGCCGTCCAGCTCGACGCGGCCGCCGTTGTCGGCGCCCCAGAACAGCCAGTAGTCGCCAGCCTCGGGGATCACCAGAAAGCCGTCCCAGCTCGCGCCGAAGTTCTCCAGGCTGATCGGCAGGTCGCTGAACGACTCGGCGTCCGGGAAGTACACCTGCCGGTCGATGCGCACCATGCCTGGACTTGACGTGTCAAGCTTGGACAGGTCCGTGCCGTCCAGCTTGAAGTACTGCGCGTACAGGCCGCGGCGGTCCTGCATCAGCTTCGGCGTGACTTCCGAAAGCTGCTTCACGCCCGCGGGCTTGGCGATGCGTCGCGCCCCCGGCCGCGTGCTGCCCAGATTCTGCCCCGGCGGTCGCGAGTGGCCCTTGATGAAAGGCGGGAGCGCGGACGTCCCGTCCGCCTTTTCCGATTGTGGCGCAGGCTCTTCGACCGCAGCCGCAGGGTCGGTCGCCTCACCCGGCTTCAGCTCCGGCCCCGGCAAACGCTCGGGCCGCGTGCCCGGCTGCACCTCCACGCGGGCGGGGTCCGGGCGCGACTCGGGCGCGGCCTCGGTCTTTTCGCCGGATGCGGACGTGGTGTCGGAGCCTGCAGTCAGCGGATCGGCTTCGTTAGCGGCCTCAAGCGCAGGCTCGCCCTCCAGCGGCGCCAGCTCCGGCGCGCTGCTGCCGGCCGTGAAGTCTGGAGCATTGGGGCCACGCTCGTCCGCTGGGTCGAGCAGGAACCACACAGCCGCGAACACGGCCGCGATCAGGATAACGCCGGCAATGATGGCTGCATGGCGCATGGGGGCATTGTAGCCACGGGCGCGAATCGGATGGCGGATTTAACCGCGAAGTTGCGCGAAGGACCGCGAAGTTTGCACTTCAAGATCGCCACCTGAGTGCACCACGCTGCTGCGTGCGGGTGAGCAGTTCAGAAACCACGGATTCACACGGTTGAACACGAAGGTCATGCGTGTGCATCCGTGTCCACCCGTGGTTCCATCACGGTCGCTGATCTCCCACGTTGCCTGTCTGAGGTGGCCCTTGAGACAGAATCGTTGCGCTAAACTGAAACCGGGCGGTTTCCCGCCCGGTGTGGTTATCTGCGCTTCTTCTTTGGTGCCGGCCTTTTCTTGGCCGCCGGCCTTTTTTTGGCCGCCGGCCTTTTCCTGGCCGCGGGCTTCTTCTTGGCTGCCGGCTTCTTCTTTGCTGCCGGCTTCTTCTTTGCTGCCGGTTTTTTCTTGGCCGGTGCCTGCTTCTTTCCTGCCCCGGACTTACGTCCGGGGCTCCCTGATTTGGCCTTTTTGGCCGCCGGCTTCTTTTTTGGCGCTGCTTTGGCTTTCGCCTTGGGTTTAGCCTTTGCCTTGGGCTTGGCCTGTGGCTTTGCCTTGGCTTTGGGCTTGGCCTTTGGCTTTGCCTTGGCCTTGGGCTTGGGTTTGCCGGGGCGGGTGGCGGGTTTGCGTTTGCCGGCCTTTGCCTTTGCCGGTTTGCGGGCCGGCTTGCCGGCGCCTACCGGTGGCTTGCGGCGCGCGGGCCTGCGCGCGGGCGCTTCGTCTTCCGGCATCGGCACCGGTGGCGCGGTCTCGTCCTGTTCGTGCTCAGCCGGGGCTTCCGGCTTGACCGTGCCGGTGGGCGGCTTGAGGTGCTTCCACCAGTCTTCGCTGCCGGTCTGCGAGGTCTCGGACACAGAGGTATCGAAGTCGTCGCCTTCCTCTTCCTCGGCCAGCTCAAAGCCGCCGGTGCTCACGGTCGCGGGCTCGGCCTGCGCGATCCCGTGGCTGCTTGGCGCGGCTTCCGATACCGCGGGCGCTTCCGTCGCTTCATCGCCGTGGCTCGGCAGCGGCGCTGCTTCGCCGGCCTGCACCTTCCTGATCACCTCGGTCACGCGCGCCCCGGCGGGTACGCCCGACACGCCGGCATGGATGAAGTATTCCTGCATCGGCCGGAAGTAGTGGTCGTGCCAGCCCTGTTCATAGAGCCGCGCCTGGCCATCCGGGATGCCCGTGTGCTTCAGGTTCAACCGCGTACCGTTGCCCTCGGGTGCGAGCGTCACCTCGATCAAGGAATCCGGCGCGTCGCCTGGGAACTCGGCCGTGCGCCAGCGCTGCACGATGCGGCGGCCGGGCTCGAGCTCGACGTTGGTGCCGTGGATGTAGCCGTCCCAGGCGTCGAAGGGGGTGCCGGCCACGGGCTCGCCGTGGGCCTCGGCGCCGGTCATCTCGGAGTGCTTGCCGCCCTCCAGCCAGGCCAGGTAGACGGCCAGGGGCAGGGCGGGCATGAAGGCGGAAACCGTGAACTCTTCTGACATGTTCGGATCCTCCGGTGCGAGCATTGTATTTCGACGGCCGGAGTGCAACAGGTTGGCGTTTTTGACCGTGCGGTCGCCGCCGGTTTCGCTTGCAAACCCGCGCGTAAGGCTCAAACTGGAACACGCGGAAGAATCTCCGGCCTCTCATGCTGCACTCATGATGCGGCTGGTAAGCTCGCCCCGACTGCCGGATGCACACCAGGCCCTCACGCTCAGTTGACCTGGAGGAAGCCATGAAGCCGACCCACACCGTTCTGCTCGCCCTCGTGTGTGCCTTTGCCGCCGCGGGCGCCGCGTGGCTGCTGTTCGACTCGACCCACCCGGCCCGGCCGAAGGTGGCGGTGACCGCCGGTGCGGAAGCGGATCGAAAACGCATCGAACAACTCGAGGGGCAAGTCAGCGACCTCACCCGAAAGCTGGACGAGCTGCTGCGCCTGAAAGCAGAGCCGAGGCCGCAGCCTCCGTCCGCACCGCAGCCCGATCCCGCGCACACGGAGAAGACAGCAACCGAGCCCACGATCGAGCCCAACGCCAAGCCCGCCGAGAGGGCGAAGATCGAAGAACTGGCCGAGCGCCTGGCCGAGATCGAGAAGCGCGACGCCGCCGAGTTCCAGGCCATCGTCAACGCTCTGTACCAGGGCGACAATGACGAACAGGAGGAGGCCGCCATCGAGCTCGGCAGGCGGGCAGCCCTGGGCGACGCGGCCGCAAAGAAAGCCCTGCGCGACGCCATGAAGTCCGAAGATGCCGAGGTGCGCGAATGGGCGATCGAGGGCCTGAACGGCACCGGGCTGGTGGAGTTCCTGCCCGACCTGAAGGCGCTGATGAACGACCCGGTTGCCGACGTGCGTGAGGAAATTACCCAGACGCTCGAGTCCATGCCGCCCGATCAAGCCGGCCCGCTGCTGATCTCGATGCTCAATGACCCCGAGCCAGACGTGCTGCTGGGCGCCATCGATGTGCTGGGCGACATGAAATACAAGGCCGCGGCCGCGGACCTGCTGCCGCTCACGCGCAACGCCAACGAGGAAGTGGCGATCGAGGCCTCCATCGCGCTGAAGCGCTGCGGTGATTCCAGCGCGGCCGAGAACTGGGTGCCCACGCTGGGCTCGCGCGTCAAGAGCACCGACGCCGGCGAACGCCGCCGCGCCGTGCGCGCCCTTCGCCAGATGAAGCTGGAGAGCGCGCGCCCGTACCTCGAGCAGGCCTCGCAGGATGAAGACCCGCGCGTGCGCCGCGACGCTGAGCGCGGCCTGCGCGACCTGAACGAGTAGCCAGGAGAAACGAAGACAAGCGGCGGCCCGGCGGCCGCCGCTTTCACGGATGGGGACATCCGTGCCACATCACAGCCGCTTCAGCAGTGAGACCTGGCCCGCGTGGTACAGGTCGTGGGCGGCCACGCCCTGGATCAGCTCGGCGTAGGTCATGCCGGTGTTGCCGCCCTTGCGGTCAAGCACGGCAGGCGGCAGGGCTTTCACGGCCGCGATCAGCAGCTTGTGCTGCTCGCTCAGCAGGCGCTTGTCGGCGGCCCACAGCTTCTCGGTCACGCGCTGCGCCGGGTCAGGGAAGTTGGCCGGGCTGTGCGGGAAGGCGGGGCCGGGCTCGGCGCCTGCCTGCTCCAGCAGCCAGCGGCGCACGATGTATTTCCAGTAGGCGCAGTGGTACACGAGGTCGCGGATCGAGTTGCGCCCCTTGCCCGGCCGGCGCGCTGCGGTCTTCAGCGCCACGCCGCGCAGGGCGCCCTTCAATGCCGGGCCGTGCCAGCTCTTGCCCTCGAAGGCGCGGTGCAGCGACGACAGCAGCAGCTCAATCCTGGGGTCGCTCACCTTCGCTGACCTCTTTCAGCTTCTTGAGCGCTGACGCGAACTGCGCCTCCAGGCTCTGCTGCACCATGGCCGCAAAGTAGCCGCCGTACACGGGTGGCAGGTCGCCCTGGTCGTTCCAGGTCACGCGCGTGCCCTCGGCCGTGGGCTCGAGCTTCAGCCAGCCACGGCCGTTAATCTTGTCGGACTGGATGGCTGCATCGTACCAGATGCCCTGGCCGGGCTCGGCGCGTGTGATGGTGAGGCGGCCCTTGCCCATCTTCTCGCCGTTCCAGCTGAAGGTGGCGCCGACGCCGCTTTCGGGGCCGGAGTACTCGACCTGCAATGTGGGGTCGGCCTCGCGCATCTTGGCCGTGGCCCAGCTTTCCCAGAGTTTAAAGGAAGCAACGCGCGGGAAGATCTGCTCGGCGGGGGTCAGGATCACCTCGGAGCGCTCGGCCTCCCACTCGCTGGGAAGCAGCAGCCCGATCAGCAGGGTGATCAATGAGATCGTGACGAAACCGACGGCAAAGATGCGCAAAGACCTCTTCATGCCTCACCTCGGGCGGAAGTATAGCAACGCGCCTGCAATTTCCTGCCCGCGCGGCGCGTTTATTCATTTGACAGCAGTCGGCCCACTGTGGGAACCTCTGCAGCCCCTATACTTCAAGTTTCAAGTTACCAGGCATCGAGGACTCAGTGGGAGAGCTTTCCAGTCATGTCGTGCCCGGGCGCGACGTCATCGCGGCCACCCGGCCTTTCGCGGTCGAACAGCGTGGCAAGAGCTGGTGGGTGTTCTGGACCACCTTCATCATCCTGGTCGGGCTGCTGACCATCGCGGCGATTTCGCCGTGGTGGCCGATGCAGCTTGCCTTCTCGCTGATGGGCAGCCTGGTGATGGTGCGCGGCTTCATCCTGTTTCACGACTACAAGCACGGGGCCATCCTGCGCGGCTCGCGGCTCGCCAAGTACGTGCTGCACCTGTACGGGATGATTTTCCTGTCCGGCCCCAGCTACTGGCGCGAGACGCACAACTACCACCACGCGAACGTCAGCACCATCGAGGGCTCCAGCGTCGGCTCGATCCCGATCATGACCGCGCGCATGTGGCGCGAGGCCAAGCCCATGCAGCGCTTTCACTATCGTATTGCGCGCAATCCGCTGACCCTGCTGTTCGCCTACATCACCGTGTTCCTGATCAGCAACTCGACCGAGGCCTTCATCCGCAACCCCCGCAAGAACTGGGGCGCGGGCGCCAGCGTGCTGGTGCACGCCGGTCTGATTGCCGCGCTGTGGCTGCTGGGCGGATTCTGGACCGCCTTCTACTGCTTCCTGCTGCCGTATCCGATCGCCGCCTGCCTGGGCGCTTACCTGTTCTATGTACAGCACAACTTCCGGGGCATGCAGATCCTGCCGGCCGACAAGTGGAGCATCTACGAGGCGTCCATGAAGTCGACCAGCTTCCTGAAGACCAACCGTGTGCTGGACTGGTGCTTCGGCAGCATCGGCTATCACCATGTGCACCACATCAACGCGGCGATCCCGTTCTACCGGCTGAAGGAAGCCATGGACGCGATCCCCGCCCTGCAGAACGTCACCATCACCACGCTCAAGCCGCGCGACGTATGGGACAGCCTGCGCCAGAAAATCTGGGACGAAGAACAGAACAAGATGCTGACCTGGAAGGAAGCCAAGGCGCTGGGATAGTGGTTGGTGGTTGGTGGTTGGTGGTTGTTGGTCCAAGAGTCAAAGAGTTGAAGAGTCAAAGGGACAGGCCCCGAATCGGGACCTGTTTTTTTGACCTTTCGACTCTTCGACCTTTCGACTCTTCGACCTTTCGACTCTTCGACCTTTCGACGCTTCGACTCTTCGACCTTTCGACGCTTCGACTCTTCGACCTTTCGACGCTTCGACCTTTCGACTCCGAGACTGTTCCCCCCGTCATCCCTCCGACTCGAGCGTTCGTCGTCGGTGCGCAGTCCCCCAATTTCTAACCTCTAAACCCCATCGCCCGGCGGATTCTGCGCTCGGCCAGTTCATTGGCGGCCTGGCGCGTGCTGACCCCCTTGGCCTTGGCGCTCTCCAGCACTTCGCGCGTGTTCTGGCTGATCTTGTCCTTGATCGTGGCAAACGCCTGCGACGCGCTGCCGCCGTGATACTCCACCGAGGCGCAGATCACCCCGCCCGCGTTCGCGATGAAATCGGGCAGGATCACCACCCCGCGCTTCTCCAGCGCCGCCTCGGCGCCGGCCGTGGCCGGGATGTTCGCGCCCTGCGCCAGGATCTTCGTCTTCAGCCGCCCCACGTTGCCCTCGTTCAGCACGTCGGGCCGCGCGGCCGGAATCCAGATGTCGCACTCCACGTCGATGATCGCGTCCACGCCGGCCTTCTCGCCCTTGCCGTCGACTACCGACTTGCCTTCCGCTTTAAGCGCGATCAGCGCCGCGACTTCGATGCCCTTGGGGTTCACCAGCGTGCCGCGCGAGTCGCTGGCCGCCACCAGCACGCAGCCGATCTCGGCCAGGAAGCGCGCCGCGTGCTTGCCCACCGCGCCGAAGCCCTGCACGGCCACCCGCGCGCCCTGCAGATTGAGGCCGATATGCTTCGCCGCCACCTCGACGCTGGCCGTCACACCCCAGCCCGTGGCGCCCAGCTCATCGAGCGGGATGCCGCCGATCTCCGGCGGCAGGCCGACCGCACGCCCGATTTCATCCTTGCACCAGGCCATGGCGGTTTCGTCCGTGCCCATGTCGGGGCCGATGATGTAGCTGGTCACCTCGCCGATCGCGCGGGCGAAGGCGCGGATCAGCTTCTCCTTGGCCGCCGCGGGCTGGTGCGGGTCGGCGAAGATCACCGACTTGCCGCCACCGTGGGGCAGGCCGGCGGCCGCGTTCTTGCGCGTCATGGCGCGCGCGAGGCGGAAGCATTCCTCCAGGCTGACGTCGGGCGCCATGCGGCAGCCGCCAATGGCCGGGCCGCAGGCGGTGTTGTCCACCACCAGGATGGCGCGCAGGCCGGTGGGCACGTCGGTGACGTGGATGATTTTTTCCGGGCCGAGGTCATCGGCCAGCGCAAACGGGTCAGTCATGGTCGCCCCCATCGAGTCTGAGTACAGGGTACGGCGAAGTACAGCGTACAAAGTACAGCGTACGGAAGGGCCATGAACGCCTTTCTGTACGCTGGACTCTGTACTTTGTACTCAGCCCCGGGCTGACTATCCTGCGGCCGGGGGTGAACCATGCCGATCAAGCTGAAAGACGTCGACCTCGACGCCGAGATCAAAGACAAAAAAGAGTACCGCGAACGCCTGGGCAAAGCGCAGCTCCAGATGCTGCTGATCCAGCGCTTCATGTACCAGCACAAGCGCGAGGCGCTGATCCTGTTCGAGGGCTGGGACGCCGCCGGCAAGGGCGGCAGCATCCGCCGCCTGTGCGAGCACCTCGACCCGCGCGGCTATGTCGTCCACCCCATCGCCGCGCCCACCGCCGAGGAAAAAGACGTCCACTACCTCCAGCGCTTCTGGAAGCGCATGCCCGGCCCCGGCCGACTCTGCATCTTCGACCGCACCTGGTACGGCCGCGTGCTGGTGGAGCGCGTGGAGGGTTTCGCCACCAAGCCGGAGTGGAAGCGCGCCTACGACGAGATCAACTCGTTCGAGCAATTGCTGATCGGCGCGGGCACGCCGATCGTGAAGTTCTTCCTGCACATCAGCCCCGAGGAGCAGCTGAAGCGCTTCCTTGAGCGCGAAAGCAACCCCTTCAAGAACTGGAAGATCACGCCCGAGGACTACCGCAACCGCGACAAGTGGAAAGAGTACGAGCGCGCCACCAACGACATGCTCGAGAAAACAGACACCAAGCACGCGCCCTGGGTGGTCGTGCCCGCCAACAGAAAGTGGTACGCCCGCGTACACGTATGCGAAGAGGCCGTGCGCGTGCTGAGCAAAGAATTCAAGTGCGACGTAAAGCTGCCCAAAGGCTGGCGCGAACTGAGCGAGTAGAACGTAGCGCAGCCGCCCCGGCTGCACAGGCTGTGGGCGCCTCGCCCACAGCAGCTACGGGACACACCTGCCCATCACGTGAGATGGACAGGACTGCCCACTGCAGCCGCAGGCAGGGTGCCTGCGGCCGGTGCAGGCAAGGTGCCTGCGCTACGAAAAAAACCGCGAGCAGTTGACTCCCGTCACACTCTACGCCGCCGTGCTTTCGGCCTTCAGCGCCAGCCGTGTCGTCGCCCGCAACTCGCGCGCGACATCGACGGCCACCGCGCGCTGCGCGTACAGCCCCGGGTTGGTGATCGAGAGCAGCCGGTCGATGCGGTCCGTGGCCTGCATGGCCAGCTTCCAGAGCGCGAACAGCGGGTGCCCGCGCAGGCATAACAGCCGTGATGCCAGCGCCCCGCCCGCAAATCAAAGCCCAGCCCGCAAGGGCTGGGTTGTATGACGGCCGGGAGCGCCGGCTTCCAGCCGGCAATGCCACGCGGCCATCCTGGCCGCGTCGAAAGGCAACCGTCGGCAAGCTGCCGACGGCCCTTGCCGGCTGGAAGCCGGCGCTCCCAACCAACCGAGCTGGAAGCCCGCCCCACAACCCAGCCCCCAAAGGGGGCGTCAGACAATAGCCCGGGGCGTGAGCCCCGGGAAAACGGAACCTAAGAAACCCAAGCCCCGTCAGGGGCGACAGAGGAGTTCGGTGCTCCGCACCGTCCCCGGCCTTTCGGCCGGGGCTCCCAGGCAGGCTGGAAGCCCGCCCCACGGTCCTATGGCTTGAAGAACTCATCCGGGTGGGCGCGGATGTACGCGGCTTGCTTACGGCCGAGAATGCTGTCGTACATCTTTCCCGAAGTCTTGTCGTAGGTGGACTCGTAATAGGATTTGTCGAGAGTCCAGCGTTCATCCTTCGTTGCATCGTAATCCGGCAGACGCAGTTGGCGGTCGGACCGCTCTCGCGGGTATGGGTCCATCTTGTAGTAATCAAATGCTGCCTGGACCGCCCTTGCAGATTCTTCCATACCAATGTCCTGGAATCCCTGTAGCGCCTCGGGTCCAAGCATTCCGGTACTGTTGTAGAAGAACTGGTGGAAGCCACCGTTCTTGACTTCCGAATCGAGCCAGGTTGTGCAGTAAATGGCACGCTGGCCAGGCGTCAACTCAGTCAGCTGTTCCCGGAACGGTTCATACTCGCCGTAGAAATCTGCCCAATCCCAGATCTGCTTGATGACCAACCATGCAAGTTCATCGTCGTCCATGTCACGCCATGCGGTGGGCGCTGAAATACGGCGTTCTAACAATTCTGTGTCCTTCTGTTTCGGCCGCGGTATCTCCGCAGACTGTTCGGGAACCGAGTTGGATACCGATGACTGCCCTCGTGAGTGTGGTTTCTTATCGCGTTCCCCCGAGTCCGTGCTTGCACCGACACCGCAAGCGGAGAGCAGGATCACCATACTGGCGGCATCGAGGAGGGCGCGCGGGTAGGTCATGGGAGAATTTTATGTCCAGCGGAGAATGGAGCCATACGCATCCTGCGCATGAGTAGTGCCACGTGCTTCCAGCACGTGGCGGCCATGGGCTTGAAGCCCAGGCCACTAATCACGCGCTGGAAGCGCAATACTGCGGGGTTAAGGCGAAACAGTCATCGCTTTAGTTTACTGGCGCGGAGCGCCTTCACAGTGGAAGCCCCCACCGAACGCCTCCGGCGTTCGGT
>JAANMX010000605.1_pt1 | contig 46710 bp, 47 predicted proteins | sample 7279681 | NCBI WGS metagenome assembly JAANMX01 (sample SAMN14094542, study PRJNA606508) | bioreactor metagenome | isolation source: A lab-scale SPAN reactor treating ammonium-rich wastewater day 351 | place: Ireland: Galway | collected 2018-01-01
AGGTGACCCGCCTCATCAAGATCAATGAATACAAGCGCCGGCAGGCCCCCGTAGGGATTCGAGTGACCCGCCGCAGCTTCGGCAAGGACTGGCGCTACCCTATCACCAACCAGTTCCGGGCGTGAATGTGAAACAACCCCCCTGTGTCGCCTGCGGCGCCTTCCCTTTTCTCTCGAATGGCTGCGGCATTCGGGAAGGGGGCCGCTCCCGGCGCGGCGGGGCGGCCCTTGCGCGGGAGCCCTGGCTGGGGTTGGGCCGGTGTCATGTGCCGTGGGTGGCTCGTCGCGCCCCATCTGTTTTTTGTCTTTGAGGAATCTCCACCATGAAAATGATCACCGCCGTCATCAAGCCCTTCAAGCTCGAAGAAGTTCGCGAGGCCCTGGCCGATTGCGGCGTCACGGGCCTGACGGTCACCGAAGTCAAGGGTTTTGGCCGCCAGAAGGGCCATACCGAGCTCTACCGGGGCGCGGAATACGTGGTGGACTTCCTGCCCAAGGTGAAGGTCGAAGTGGTCGTCAAGACCGAAGACCTGGACCGCTGCGTGGATGCCATCGTGGGCGTGGCCCGCACCGGCAAGATCGGCGACGGCAAGATCTTCGTCACGCCGGTCGAGCGCGTGGTGCGCATCCGCACCGGCGACCTGGACGAATCCGCGATCTGACGGGGCCGCCACCTGCGGCGGGGCCGCAGGACCTCAGATCACCGTGCGCAGCGCCGCTCCAGGGGCCGCGCTCCGTGCTGCCTGCGCCAGCCGGGCGAGCAGTGGAGCCGCGTCGGTGGACGCATCCACCAGGTCCATCTGCCAGGGGCCCATGAAGCCGCTTTGCACGCTGCCCTGCAGGAAAGCCAGCAGGCCGTCGTAGTAACCCGCCACATTGAGCAGGCCGATGGGCTTGTCGTGGTAGCCCAGCTGGCGCCACGTCCAGACCTCGAACAGTTCCTCGAACGTGCCAATGCCGCCCGGCAGCGCCAGGAAGGCGCCGCTGCGCTCGGCCATCAGGGCCTTGCGCTCGTGCATGGTCTGCACGATGTGCAGTTCATCACAGTCGCGGTTGGCGAACTCCCGGTCCACCAGCGACTGCGGGATCACGCCCACCACGCGCCCGCCTGCATCCGCCGTGGCCCGGGCCACGATGCCCATCAGGCCTCCGCTGCCGCCACCATAGACCAGCTGGCCGCCTTGCTCGCCGATCCAGGTGCCCACGGTACGCGCTGCGTCGGCAAACAGCGGGTTCTCGCCGGGACGCGAGCCGCAATAGATGCACAGCGAAAAAGCCGGTTCAGCCATGGAAAAACCTTTGAAACAAAGCGGCGACCCAGACGCCCGCGCACAGCAGCAGGCTCAGCAGCACCGCGGCGCTGCCCACGTCCTTGGCGCGCTTGGACAGGTCATGCCATTCGGGACCGATGCGGTCGATGGCTGCCTCGATACCGGTGTTGAGCAGTTCGACGACCATGAGCAACACCACGGTGCCAGCCAGCAGAGCCGTTTCCACCCAGGTGCGGCCCAGCCAGACCGAAGCGGGCAGCAGCACCATGGCAGCGATGGCTTCCTGGCGAAAGGCTGTTTCGCCCCAGGCCGTGCGCAGGCCCTGCAGCGAGTACCCCGTGGCATGCCAGAGGCGGTGCAAGCCCCTGCGGGTTTTCTGGGGGTTCACGGGTTCGGTGTCGAGGCGGCGGGACACAGACATGGGCGGCTTTGCAGAGAGGGGATTTCACCACCCACGGAAGCGGGCGGTGGGTGTTTACCGCGCAGGCGGCTGCCAGTGCACCAGGCGGGTGCCTGCCAGGGCGTCATGCCAGAACTGCTGTTGCGGGTGCAGGCGGCTGGCCAGTGCCCAGACTGCGACCCAGCCAAAAACGATGACCGCCACTTCGCCCGCTGGCAGCGAGAAAGGGGCGACGGCCAGCAGGGGCGGCAGGAACCACAGCCAGCTCAGGGCATAGCGTGCGAGGGCGCGTGGCTGGGACACGGGCCGTCCGCCGGTGTCCACCACGCGGATATGCCAGGTCTTCATGGCCAGGGTCTGGCCTTTGGCCCAGAACCAGGTGAAATAGATGCCGAACACGACGAACAGGAAGGCCTGTAGCGCATTGCGGTTGTCCAGGGCGTTGCGGGTCTGGCTCAGTGTGCCGAACAGATAGCCTGCAATGAAGACCACGCCGAACATCAGGATGCCTTCATAGAGCCAGCACGCCATCCGGCGCCCCAGACTGGGGGCCATGCCGTGGGTGCGGTCGGGGCTGGAATTCGGAGAAATCGACGGGGAGGCTGGCATGGGCATGGCGGGCGGGTTCACACCTTCAGTTCAGATAGAGGTTCGCTGGCTGGGCTTCTGCCGGGGCATCGGATGGAGCCGGAGTCGATGCGCTGGCGGATGGTGCCGGGGCGGAAGCGGCCGGGAGCAGTGCAGCGGGGGCCACGCCCGCATTCTCCGCAGCGGCTGTGGGACGGCTTTCGGGCGGCAAGCCGCCGGGTGCGGCAATGCGCGCCGTTACGCCTGGAGCCGGTGCGACCTTGGGCGGATTCGCCGGATTGCCGGGAGCGTTGATGGCGGCAGGCACCTTGGCCAGCTTCCTGGGAGAAACGGGGCGCAGCGCGGGGGCTGCGCCCTGGGGCTTCTGGGCGGCACGGGCGGCCAGTTTGCGCTTGTCTTCTTCACTCAGTGCCTGATAGGCATTCCATTGCGTGCGCTTGTCTTCCGGCGCCATGCGGTGGGTCACGGCGAAATTCAGTCGGGCCTGGTTGCGTTGCTGTGCGCTGAGGCTGGCCCATTCGGTCATCCGGTCATGCAGACGGGCCTGTTCGTCGGAGGGCAGTGCGGCAAAACCCTGGGCCAAGGCCAGCCAGCGGCGTTTCTGCAATCCGCTGAGCAGCGCCCAGCGGTCGGCCAGGGGGTAAAGCGCCAGTTTCTGGGGAGTATTGAGGGTTTCCCATCCGGGCCCTTCACCGCGGGCGTGCACGGCAGGCGCCGTGCGGGAGTCGGGCGTGCGCACCAGGGGGCCGGGCACGTCCGATGGCACCTCGATGGTGGTGCCCGGGGTCATGGGCGCCTGCTGAACGAACCGCCATCCTCCTGCGGTCAACGCGCCCAGCAAAGCGCACGCCAGCACGATGGCTGGCGTGGGGCTGCGGGGGGAGAGGGCGGAGGAGGGTCCGGATGCGTGCATGCAATCGAGGGTCGGGTCAATGGGACTGTGCACCGCCCAATTTCAGGAACTGCACAAAGCCGGGATCCGAGTAAGCGGTAGGGGGCAGGTCGTCTGCCAACAGGGCGGCATCGACCTCGGCAACTTCCAGGGTGCCTGCTTCATCCAGATCCAGGTTGATCACCACCAGACCGGCCAGCAAAGCCATGATGGGCAGGGCTGACAGGATGGACTGCCACCAGTGGGAGCCACCATCGCCTTTGCCCAGTACGGCGCTGTGCCCCGCCGTGACCAGCGCTGGAGCCGTCCGGACCTGGGATACGGTGATTTTGCGGCGCGCCAGGGCCTGCATGCGCGAGGCCCGCAGGCGCTCGGAGATGTCGTACGGCAGTTCGCTGGCGCCTTCGGACAGGTGCGTGGCGACGCGCCGTGCGAAACGGTCGGCGGCCAGCTCGTTGGGGTGCATGGGCGAAATGTTCATAAATTGATTCCTTTGGCCCTCAGCGCTTTGCTGAGGGACTGGATGGCGCGAAAGCAATGGGTTTTGACGCTGCCCTCTGAGCAGCCCATCGCGGCAGCTGTCTCTGCCACATCCATTTCCTCCCAGTAACGCATCAGGAACGCCTCCCGTTGACGTGGGGGCAGTTCCTGGATTTCAAGTTCAATGTCCCGCAGGGTCTGGCCACGTCGCACCAGGTCTTCCGCGCTCTGGGCCGATTCGCCGCCTTCGGGACCGCTCCAGGCCTCCAGCAGGTCGAAGTCTTCATCGTCGCTGCCTTCAAAGTCGCTCATGTGCGAGAACAAGGCATTGTGCGTCTTTTGCCGACGGAACCAGTCGAGAGTGCAATTGGACAGGATGCGGTGAAAGAGCATGGGCAGCTCATTCACGGGCTTGTCGCCATAGTGCTCGGCCAGTCGCATCATGCTGTCCTGCACGATATCCAGGGCCGATTCCTCATTGCGCACATGGTACAGAGAGCGCTTGAAGGCGCGCTTTTCCACGCTTTGCAGGAAGTCCGAGAGTTCTTTTTCGGTGGCCAAGAGGAGTCGGGCGGGAGTGGGCGCAACGTACGGGCTGGTTCCGGGGCGCGGTAACGGGGCTGATTATGGCATTGGCGTGGTTTTTTCCCACGGCCGGCGCATTTTCTTTGCTGCGGTGCGATAATGCCCGTCTGCAAACATAAAGGCAAACGGGTCACGGTCCGGCGCGGCAATCTTCACGCCCATGTCCTTGGCCTCAAGTTTCGAGCTGGCTTCACGAGAGTCCACGCAAGAGGCACCCAAGGTTTTTCGTTAGAGAAATTCACAAAGGTTCATCATGGAAATCACCAAAGCCGAAATCGCTTCGGCAGCCGCTGCGCACAATTCTTCCTCGCAAGAGCTCATGGGCTCGGAGATTCTCGTCAAGGCCCTGCAGGCCGAAGGCGTGCAATACATCTGGGGCTATCCCGGCGGCGCGGTACTCTACATCTACGATGCCCTGTACAAGCAGGACACCATTCAGCATGTGCTCGTGCGCCACGAACAGGCCGCCGTGCATGCCGCTGACGGCTACGCTCGCGCCACGGGCGACGTGGGCGTCGCGCTGGTCACCTCGGGCCCAGGCGTCACCAATGCCATCACCGGCATCGCCACGGCCTACATGGACAGCATTCCCATGGTCATCGTCACGGGCCAGGTGCCCACGGCGGCCATCGGGCTGGACGCCTTCCAGGAATGCGACACCGTGGGCATCACGCGCCCCATCGTCAAGCACAACTTCCTGGTGAAGGACGCACGCGACCTGGCCATGACCATGAAGAAGGCCTTCCACATCGCGCGCACCGGCCGGCCCGGCCCGGTGGTGGTGGACATCCCCAAGGATGTGTCCTTCAAGAAGGTGCCCTACGAAGGCTACCCGCAGAGCGTGGAAATGCGCTCCTATAACCCGGTGCGCAAGGGCCACGGCGGCCAGATCCGCAAGGCCCTGAACCTGCTGTTGACGGCCAAGCGCCCCTACATCTACACGGGCGGCGGCGTGCTGCTGGGCAATGCCACGAACGAGCTGCGCACCCTGGTGGACATGCTGGGCTACCCGGTCACCAACACGCTGATGGGCCTGGGCGCCTACCCGGCTTCCGACCGCAAGTTCCTGGGCATGCCGGGCATGCATGGCACGGTCGAGGCCAACAACGCCATGCAGAACTGCGACGTGCTGCTGGCGGTGGGTGCGCGGTTCGACGACCGCGTGATCGGCAACCCCAAGCATTTCGCGCAGAACGACCGCAAGATCATCCATGTGGATATCGACCCGTCGAGCATTTCCAAGCGCGTGAAGGTGGACATTCCGATCGTCGGCGACGTCAAGGACGTGCTGACGGAACTGATTGCGATGATCCGCGAAACCAACACCCGGCCTGACGCTGGCGCCCTGGCCGCCTGGTGGGATACCATCGAGGGCTGGCGCGAGCGCAACTGCCTCAAATACGATATGGGCGGCCCCGACGTCATCAAGCCGCAGTACGTGGTCGAGACGCTCTGGAACATGACCAAGGATGCGGACACCTACATCACGTCCGACGTCGGCCAGCACCAGATGTGGGCCGCGCAGTACTACCGCTTCGATGAGCCGCGCCGCTGGATCAACTCCGGTGGCCTGGGCACCATGGGCGTGGGCATTCCCTACGCCATGGGCATCAAGCTGGCCAAGCCAGATGCGGAGGTGTTCTGCGTCACGGGTGAAGGCTCTGTGCAGATGAACATCCAGGAGCTTTCCACCTGCCTGCAGTACAACACGCCGATCAAGATCTGCGCGCTGAACAACCGGTATCTGGGCATGGTGCGCCAGTGGCAGGAGATCGAGTACTCGGGCCGCTACAGCCACAGCTACATGGATGCGCTGCCCAACTTCGTCAAACTGGCCGAGGCCTATGGCCACGTGGGTCTGCTGATCGAGCACCCCAAGGACGTGGAGCCCGCACTGCGCGAGGCGCGCAAGCTCAAGGACCGCACCGTGTTCCTCGACTTCCGCACCGACCCCACCGAGAACGTGTTCCCGATGGTGCAGGCTGGCAAGGGCCTGACGGAAATGCTGCTGGGGTCTGAAGACCTTTAAACAAAATTGGCCTCCAGCGCTTTTCCAGAAAGCGCTGGCAGCTATCAATACGATAGCTTTTTATTGACGAATCTATTGCCTGCCAAGCCCGCACATTACCGTGCGCGGGGGAGGGCAGCAAAAAGAGGAATCTGATCTCATGAAACACATCATTGCTGTCTTGCTGGAAAACGAGCCCGGCGCTCTTTCCCGCGTCGTGGGCCTGTTCTCGGCCCGTGGTTACAACATCGAATCGCTCACCGTGGCGCCCACCGAAGATGCATCGCTCTCGCGCATGACCATCCAGACCACGGGCTCGGACGACGTGATCGAGCAGATCACCAAGCACCTGAACCGCCTCATCGAGGTCGTCAAGGTGGTCGATCTCACCGAAGGCTCCTACACCGAGCGCGAGCTCATGATGGTGAAGGTGCGTGCCGTCGGCAAGGAGCGCGAAGAAATGAAGCGCATGGCCGACATCTTCCGCGGCCGCATCATCGACGTCACCGAAAAGAGCTACACCATCGAGCTGACGGGCGACCAGTCCAAGAACGAAGCCTTCCTGCAGGCCATCGACCGCACAGCCATCCTGGAGACCGTGCGCACGGGTGCCAGCGGTATTGGCCGTGGCGAACGCATCCTGCGCGTGTGACGGATGGGCCTTCGACCGGCTAGCGTCGTTGCGGAGCCTTGCCGTGCCACAGCACTGTCTGCGGCTCCCCGCCTAGCCATCCGGCCGAATCCCCATCCTATGTAAGACAATCCCCGTTTTCCAGTTTCAACCCCATACGAATTTCAACCGGAGCGATCATGAAAGTTTTCTACGACAAAGACTGTGACCTGAGCCTGATCAAGGGCAAGACCGTGGCCATCATCGGCTACGGCTCGCAAGGCCACGCCCATGCACAAAACCTGAACGACAGCGGCGTGAAGGTCGTGGTCGGCCTGCGCAAGGGCGGTGCCTCGTGGGACAAGGTCGGCAAGGCTGGCCTGACGGTCATGGAAGTCAACGACGCCGTCAAGGCCGCCGACGTGGTCATGATTCTGTTGCCCGACGAGCAAATCGCCGAGGTGTACAAGAACAACGTCGAGCCGAACATCAAGCAGGGCGCTTCGCTGGCTTTCGCCCACGGCTTCAACGTGCACTACAACCAGGTCGTGCCCCGCGCCGACCTGGACGTGTGGATGGTGGCTCCCAAGGCTCCCGGTCACACCGTGCGCAACACCTACACCCAAGGCGGCGGCGTGCCCCACCTGGTGGCCGTGCACCAGGACAAGTCCGGCAAGGCCCGTGACCTGGCCCTGAGCTACGCCATGGCCAACGGTGGCGGCAAGGCCGGCATCATCGAGACCAACTTCAAGGAAGAGACCGAGACCGACCTGTTCGGCGAACAGGCCGTGTTGTGCGGTGGCGCTGTCGAGCTGATCAAGATGGGTTACGAAACCCTGGTCGAAGCCGGTTACGCTCCCGAGATGGCCTACTTTGAGTGCCTGCACGAGCTCAAGCTCATCGTGGACCTGATCTACGAAGGCGGCATTGCCAACATGAACTACTCGATCTCGAACAACGCCGAGTTCGGCGAGTACGTGACCGGCCCCGAGGTCATCAACGAGCAGTCGCGCGCCGCCATGCGCAATGCCCTCAAGCGCATCCAAAACGGTGACTACGCCAAGATGTTCATCCAGGAAGGCCGCCTGAACTACCCCTCGATGACGGCCCGTCGCCGCAACACGGCCGACCACAGCATCGAAGTGGTGGGTGCCCAGCTGCGCGCCATGATGCCCTGGATCGCCAAGAACAAGCTGGTCGACCAGACCCGCAACTGAGCCCCTGCGGCCCCGTTCCTGCAAAGGCCACTTCGGTGGCTTTTGCCTTTTCTGGAGGGCAGTTCCAGGGAGGGCTGCCGGGCGCGGCTACACTGCCAAGCTCTGGCAGGATATGACTGCTATTGTTTTCGTAGCTACTTGCGCATGATGGATGTGCGCTGGAGACCCATTTGATGCATGACGGCGAAGAATCGGCTGTGGAAGAAGGCGTGGTGGTGCGCAAGCGGCGCAAGGGCATCTACATCCTGCCCAACCTGTTCACGCTGGCGGCCTTGTTCGGCGGTTTCTATGCCATCGTCATGGCCATGAACGGGCGCTTCGACATGGCAGCCATTGGCGTGTTCTGCGCCATGGTGCTCGACAGCCTGGACGGCCGCGTGGCCCGGATGACCAACACGCAGAGCGCGTTCGGCGAACAGATGGATTCGCTCTCGGACATGGTGTCGTTCGGGGCGGCGCCTGCACTCATCGCCTATGTCTGGGCGCTCAATGGCCTGGGGCGCTGGGGCTGGATTGCCGCGTTCGTCTATTGCGCCTGCGCGGCGCTGCGGCTGGCGCGCTTCAATGTGAACACCGGGGTGGTGGACAAGCGCTACTTCCAGGGCTTGCCTTCGCCTGCGGCTGCGGCGCTGGTGGCGGGCTTCATCTGGCTCATGACGGAACTGGGTGTGGAGCGCGGGCAGGACAATTGGCTGACCTGGACGCAGGTCACCTGGACGATGTTCGCGTTCACGCTGTATGCCGGCCTGACCATGGTGACGAACGTGCCGTTCTACAGCTTCAAGGACGTGCAGATGAAAAAGAGCGTGCCGTTCGTGGTCATCGTGCTGATTGCGCTGGGCATTGCCGTCATCAACATCCATCCTCCCATCGTGCTGTTCGGCGTGTTCGTGCTGTACGGGCTCAGCGGCTATGGCGTATATGCCTGGCGCAAATCACGCGGGCAGCAAACGAGTGTGATCAGCACGTCCACGGACGAACCTGATGAACGGGGCCTGCACAAGTGAACAGACCCTGGCCGCGCCGCCACGAAATTTGTGCTACATTGCTCTTTATGAAATCGTTTGCACTGAGCCTACTGCTAGCCTCCCACGGGCGGAGACAGTAGCGCGCGCGCACACTTTTTCCACACAGGCCCGTCTGCACTCGCAACGGGCCTTTTGTTTTGGGCGCCAGGGAATGCCGTTGCGGGCCACCCCCACCACCAGGAACCAGGAGAAACCACATGGCTGACAAACTGATCATTTTCGACACCACCTTGCGCGACGGCGAGCAGTCTCCCGGTGCGTCGATGACGCGCGATGAAAAGCTGCGCATTGCCCGCCAGCTGGAGCGCCTGAAGGTGGACGTGATCGAGGCCGGCTTCGCCGCCAGTTCCAATGGTGATTTCGAGGCCGTGCAGCTGATCGCCAACTCGATCAAGGATTCCACCATCTGCTCGCTCTCGCGCGCCAATGACCGCGACATCGCCCGTGCTGCCGAAGCCCTCAAGGGTGCCAACCGTGCGCGCATCCACACCTTCATTGCCACCAGCCCCCTGCACATGGAAAAGAAGCTGCGCATGACACCTGAGCAGGTGTTGGAGCAGGCCAAGCAGTCGGTGCGCTTCGCACGCAATCTGGTGGGTGACATCGAGTTCAGCCCCGAGGACGGCTACCGCAGTGAGGTGGATTTTCTCTGCCGCGTGATCGAGGCCGTGATCAACGAGGGCGCCACCACCATCAATGTGCCCGACACCGTGGGCTACGCCGTGCCGGAGCTGTATGGCCAGTTCATCAAGACCCTGCGCGAGCGCGTTCCGAACAGCGACAAGGCCATCTGGTCTGTGCACTGCCACAATGACCTGGGCATGGCCGTGGCCAATTCGCTCGCCGGCGTGATGATCGGTGGCGCACGCCAGGTGGAGTGCACCATCAACGGTCTGGGTGAGCGCGCGGGCAACTGTTCGCTGGAAGAGGTGGTGATGGCCGTCAAGACGCGCAAGGACTACTTCAATCTGGAAGTCGGTATCGACACCCAGCACATCGTGGCTGCCAGCCGCATGGTGAGCCAGACCACGGGCTTCGTGGTGCAGCCGAACAAGGCCGTGGTGGGCGCCAACGCCTTTGCGCATGCCAGCGGCATCCACCAGGACGGCGTGCTCAAGGCGCGTGATACCTACGAGATCATGCGTGCCGAGGATGTGGGCTGGAGCGCCAACAAGATCGTGCTGGGCAAGCTCAGCGGTCGCAATGCCTTCAAACAGCGCTTGCAGGACCTGGGTGTGAGCCTGGAGAGCGAGGCAGACACCAATGCCGCATTCGCCCGATTCAAGGAACTGGCCGATCGCAAAAGCGAGATTTTTGACGAGGACATCCTGGCTCTGGTCAGCGATGAAAGCGTGCATGGTCAGAGTGACCAGTACCATTTCGTATCCTTGGCCCAGCACAGCGAGACGGGCGAGCGGCCCCATGCCAGCGTGGTGTTCACCGTCGATGGCAAGGAAGTCAAGGGCGAGGCGGATGGCAACGGCCCTGTCGATGCTTCGCTCAAGGCCATTGAATCGCATGTGAAGAGCGGCGCCGAGATGGTGCTGTATTCCGTCAATGCCATCAGCGGTTCGACGGAAAGCCAGGGCGAAGTGACGGTGCGCCTGCAGAACAGCGGCCGCGTTGTGAATGGCGTAGGGGCCGATCCTGACATCGTCGTGGCGTCTGCCAAGGCCTACCTCAGCGCGCTCAACAAGTTGCAGAGCAAGGCGGACCGCGTGGCGGCGCAGGGCTGAAGCCAACTACACGGGGCGAGCCATTTCTTATCTCGTCCTGTTTCTTCAAAATGCCGCGCAAGGTCTTGATCTTGCGCGTTTTTTTTTATGGGACTACACTGTGACACAATTGTTGCTGCTTGGAGATGAGCCTTGATTTCACATCGATCCATGACTGCACTGCGTTCCATGCTCAGGTTGTGTGCTTTTGCGGTGTTGGGCGTTGCGCTTGCTGCGCCGGGTGCCCATGCCGCGCAGCGCAAATCCAGTCCGGATAAAAAACAGCATGTGGTGGGCAAACGCCCAGTCGCCAAGTCATCGGTGGCTCCCCGGAAAAAAGTGGTCTTGCGCGCCCAGCCCCGGCGTGTGGTAGCCACTTCAGCTCGGACCCCCGTCCGCATGGCAGCGCCGCGCCCTTCGTTTGGAAAACTGGCAGGTCTGCACGACCTGACCGACCCGCTGGATTTGCAGTCCAGCGTTGCTTTGGTGGTGGATCAGGACACACAGGAAGTTCTTCTGAGCAAGAACGATCACGCGGTTCTGCCGATTGCGTCGCTGACCAAACTCATGACGGGGTTGATCATCAGTCAGTCTGGGTTGCCCATGGACGAGGCGATCACCATCACGGAAGAAGACGTTGATACGGAAAAAGGCAGCAGTTCCCGCCTGAGGGTGGGTACCACGTTGAGTCGGCGCGAGATGCTTCACCTGGCACTGATGTCCAGCGAGAACCGGGCCGCCCATGCGCTCGGGCGTACCTATCCGGGCGGACTTCAGACTTTCGTGGCACAAATGAATATCAAGGCGCGCCTGATGGGCATGACCGATACGCGGTATGTGGAGCCCACAGGGCTTTCAAGCCAGAATCAGTCCAGCGCCCGCGACTTGGCCGTTCTTGTCAATGTGACTCACAGCGACCCGGTGCTGCGCGAGTTTTCTACCTCCCCGGGGTACGAGGTGTCGGTCGGAAAGAAGACGCTGCAGTACAACAACACCAACTTGCTGGTGAAAAACCCTTCGTGGGATATCGGCCTGCAAAAAACCGGGTATATCTCCGAAGCGGGTCGCTGTCTGGTCATGCAAACCCAGATATCGGGTCGCAAGCTCATCATGGTTTTTCTCGATTCTGCCGGGAAACTCAGCCGGATCGGGGATGCGGTACGCGTCCGGAACTGGGTCGAGTCCATGACTGGACCGCATTCCCAGGTGCCTGCTGCTCAGGTGACCAAGGGCTGAATCCCCCTGCGGCGCGCCGTCGCCTCACAAAAGCATTGGCTGGCTCCCCCTGAACCAGGGGGAGCCGCCAGCCGGTCAGCGCACAGGCAATGACAGTGCGCCGCGTGGTGTTCCCTCAGGCGTTGCCTTGTAGCCGAGTGCGGCAGAGATTTCATGGGCGGTGGACTGCAGCTTGGGCAGCCAGCTTTCATCCAGACGATCCGCAGGTGCCGAGATGGAGAGGCCTGCCACCAGGCGTCCCTGGTCGTCAAACACGCCTGCGGCGATACAGCGCACGCCCAGCTCCAGCTCTTCGTTGTCCCGGGCAACACCCGAGGCGCGTGCCTTGGCCAACTCCCGTTCAAGTGCAGGCAGCTGCGTGATGCTATTGCGTGTATGCCCTGCGAGTCCCGTCCGCGTGGCATAGGCGCGCACCCGTTGAGGATCGTCGGCAGCAAGAAAGAGCTTGCCGGTCGAGGTCAGATGCAGCGGGGCCCGGCCTCCGATGGCACGCACCACCTGCATACCGGATCGCTCGCTGTAGGCGCGTTCCACATAGATGATTTCGTCACCCTGGCGCATGCTGAGGTTGACGGGCTGCTGGATCAGCCGGTGCAGTTCACGCATCGGAAGCAGCGCGGCATCGCGTACGCTCAGCCGGCCTTTGACCAGATTGCCCAGCTCCAGCAGGCGCATTCCCAGCCGGTAGCTGCCAGATTCGGGTCGATCCACAAAACGGCCGATGGTCAGGTCGTTCAGAATGCGATGGGTTGTGGAGGGGTGCAACCCTGTCCGTTCGCTGATTTCCTTGAGAGAGATGGCTTCTTCACGCGACGCCAGAACCTCGATCAGGGCGAACATGCGTTCGATCACTTGGACGCTGGGCTTGGCGGGGAGATCGGGGTCGTTTTTTTTCATGGAAGCAGGCCTGCATTGGAAATTGCATTTTATCTGGTGAAATGAAAATGCATATCCTCATCGGCCTGCGTGTTCGACCCTGTGCCAATGTTCATCCTGCAGCACTTCATGGGGCAGAAACCGGGCCTTGTAGCTCATTTTCGGACTGGCGTTGATCCAGTAGCCTAAATAGATATAGGGCAGGCCCAGTTCGCGGGCTTGCGCGATCTGCCAAAGAATGTTGTAGGTGCCGTAGCTGCTGCGAGCATCAGGTTCGTAGAAGGTATAGACCGCGGACAGACCATCATCGAGCACGTCCATGATGGAAACCATGCGCAGTTCACCGGTTCTCCCGTCCACATCGGGCTCGCGAAACTCGACCAGACGCGAATTCACCCGGCTTTGCAGCAGAAACTGGGTGTATTGATCGATGCTGTCGTGATCCATGCCGCCACCCGCATGGCGGCCGTTTTGGTAGCGAAGGTAAAGCTGATAGTGCTCAGGCACGAACCGGGGGCGCAGCACTCGGGCTTGCAGTCTGGCATGGCGCGTGTCGGCACGCCTCTGACTGCGATCTGGCTTGAATTCGTTGACCAGAACCCTGAGTGCTGTGCATGCACGGCAGCCGTCGCAGTAGGGGCGGTAGGTGAACATTCCGCTGCGCCGGAACCCCTGGGCCACCAGCCGGGAGTATGTGTCGTTGTGCACCAGATGGCTGGGCGTGGCCACCTGCGAGCGTGCCAGGCGGTCTGGCAGATAACTGCAGGGATAGGGAGCCGTGGCGTAAAACTGCAGCGTCTGGAACGGGAGATCGTTAAGTTGCGTCATGCCGGCAGCACGGAAGGAGGCAGAAGCTCATTCCAGTATACGGGATCGAATGACCAGCGCAGATCATGCTGCCCGGCAGCCTCGCCCATGTGCTGCAGGAACCGGTCGCGACTGATTTCGTGCGCCCCCAGAGAGGCCAGATGGTGGGTGTTTTGCTGGCAATCGATGAGTTCTACGCCTTGCTTCCTGCACAGGCACACGAGGGCCGCCAGTGCAATTTTTGACGCATCCGGCTGGTGCGCGAACATGGACTCTCCAAAAACCGCGTGTCCCAGGCCGATGCAGTAAAGCCCGCCGACCAGGTGGTCATCCACCCAGGTTTCGATGCTGTGAGCGTGACCCGCGTCGTGAAGGGCTTGGTACGCAGACACCATTTCTGGCACGATCCACGTCCCGTCCTGGCCCTTGCGGGCTTTGCTCGAGCATGCGGAAATCACGGCATGGAAATCGTGATCTATCCGGATTTCACAGCCGGGGGTACAACGAAATTTCTGTAGGGTCTTGCGCAGAGAACGATGCAGGCGGAACGAGGACGGTTCGAGCACCATGCGAGGGTCGGGAGACCACCACAAGATGGGTTGCCCTGCGCTGAACCAGGGGAAGATGCCCCGGTGGTATGCCGCCGTCAGGTGTGCCACATCCAGTTGGCCGCCCGCAGCCAGCAAGCCGGGCGCGGGTGTTTCCGGGCCCCAGGCCAGAGAGACCGGGGGAAACGGATCGTCAGCGTCCAGCCAGGGCAGGTGTGCGGGCATCGTTTCAGGGTAACAGCAAAGGGAGCATGTTCCTCCGGGCAATGGTTACCGGGGAAGAGCACTGCGTACTGGCCTGGCTGGGCTCCTCGGAGCATGCCCATTCAAAGACAAAACCCGCCAAGGCGGGTTGGTTGATGGATGCAACAGAGCTATTTTTTGGGATTGACGGTTTTCTCGTCTTTGGCGGACTTGGTCTCCGCTGCCGGCTTCTTATCACTGGTCTTCTTGGCGGCTGGTGGGGCGTAGGTGCTGCCATTGACGGTCAGCCCCTCGGCAGAAAACTTGGCGGCTGTGGCTTCGCCCACTCCGCTGACACGGCCGATGAAGTCATTCCAGTCCTTGAAGTTGCCCTTCTTGCGCTCCAGGATGATTTTTTCCGATATGGCAGGGCCAATACCCTTGATGCCGTCTAGTTCAGCAGCAGAGGCTTTGTTGACATCGACGGCCGCGAACGAGGCGGCTGCATAGAGCATGGCGACGAACATCAGAATTTTTTTCAGCATGGACAGCTACTCCTGGTTGGGAATGAAGCGGCGCGGTACGGCCGCGCAGAGGATCATAGCGGTCGTACCGAGCGGGCGGCAAGAGTCACAGTTCTTCAACGCGCCGCGCCGGATAGCTGTCCCAGGTCTGGCAGCCCGGGCATTGCCAGAAGTGCTGACGGGCTTCGAAACCACAGGCGGCGCAGCGGTAGCGCGTCAGAGGCTGGGTGGCATGGTCCAGGGCGCGTTGTACCTGCGGATGGTATTGCTCATGCTCGAGGCGCTCACCTGCCATCCATTTGGCGGCCGCCACCAGCGAAGGCTCGGTATCCAGGTGGCGCAGATACCACAGGCGTCCGGGGGATGTGGCCTGGCCAGCCTTCTCGGTCAGTGCCACGATGGCATCAAGCACGTCGAGCGAAGGGGCCGCTGCATAGTGTTGTTGCAGACCCTGCAGGACCTGATCTGTCTGTCCGCTGGTTTCAGCCACCTCGACCAGCAGGGCTGCCGCCAGAGGGAGCGCGGCAGGTGCTTCGGCAATCATCGTCTGAAGGGTCGAGAGGGCAGCGCGGGGCTGGCCCATGCGCTGATACAGGCGCGCCAAATCAATGTGAGGGCGGGGTGCTTGGGGGGCGCTGGCATGGGCCTTTTCAAGCAGCGTGCGAGCCTCCTCCAGGTCATTGCCTGCAACCCGCTCCTGTGCCTGCTCGCACAGATAATGGGCTTGCCGGGTACTGAAGTCACCTTGACCGGCGTGGTGCATTTTGAGTGCGATGGCGGCGGCGCGTGGCCAGTCCCGTGAGCGCTCGTAAATGGCCAGCAATGCCAGCCGGGCCTGGCCCTCGAAGGGGGTTCCCTCCAGCTTGGCCAGGGCGTCCTCGGCCCGATCCAGCAGCCCGGCCTTGAGGAAGTCCAGGGCCAGCGCGTGCTGTGCGCGTTCGCGGTCTTTTTTGACCAGATCGCCGCGCGAGAGCAGGTGCTCGTGCACCCGAACGGCCCGGTCGTACTCTCCACGCCGACGAAACAGGTTCCCCAGCGCGAAGTGCAGCTCCGATGTATCCGGATCGTTTTGCACCGCTTCGATGAAGGCGTCTATGGCCTGATCCTGCTGCTCATTGAGCAGGAAATTCAGGCCCTTGAAATAGGCCTTGGGCACGCTGCGATTTTCTGCGCGCAACTGGCGCAGGTCGATGCGCGATGCGCCCCATCCCAGCACGAAGGCCAGCGGCAGGCCGAGCAGCAGCCAGACAAAATCAGATTCCATGGGGGGGGGCGTCTTCAGGGCTGGGGGCCGATGCGCTGATGGGTGAAGTGGAGGTCAATGTGTGGATTTGTTGCTGTGCAGTGCGTGCTGCAGCGCGGTGTTTCCACCAGCGCGGCACCATGCCCAGCACACCGGTCACCAGACCCGCGGCGAAAGCAGTCAATACCACCAGAACCAGCGGTGCGCGCCATTGCGTGCCAAAGAAGAAGTGCACGGTGACGTCTTGCTGGTTGTTCAGCGCAAAGGCAAAGAGGGTAAAAAAAATGGCTGCCTTGAGCAGCCACAGGAGGTATTTCATGTGTCTCCCCAGTGGTGGAGAGATTCTAAGAGCCACCGGCCACAGAGCCGACGGGTACAGGAAAATATAGAAAAAAGGACGGTTCTGGCCGTCCTTGAAGCGCTGAATGCTATTGAATATATAGCAATCTCAGCCTTTGTCTTCCATTTCTGCCGTGCGCTGGTCCACTGCTTCACGCAAAGCCTTGCCCGGCTTGAAATGAGGCACCCGCTTGGAGGGAATGGCCACTGCTTCGCCGCTGCGCGGGTTGCGGCCCATGCGTGGGGGACGGTGGTTGACCGAGAAGCTGCCAAAGCCACGCACCTCGATGCGGTGTCCGCGCACCAGGGCTTCGCCCACGGCGTCCAGAAGGGTCTTGACGGCGACTTCGGCATCACGGTGCGTGAGCTGGCTGAATCGCGCAGCAAGTTCTTCGACGAGGTCTGATCGGGTCATAACAGGGTCCGCTTCAGGAAAATGGCCGGGTGGGCGCATTGTGCACCCACCCGGCCAGTGTCATCCGACGTGCGCAGGGCTTACTTGTCGGAGTTGTCCAGCTTGGCGCGCAGCAGGGCGCCCAGGCTGGTCGTGCCGGCGCTTTCGCGGCTCGATTGCTGGCTCAGGTTGGCCATGGCGCCTTGTTCGTCGGCCATGTCCTTCTGCTTGATCGACAGCTGGATGTTGCGGGTCTTGCGATCCACGTTGACCACCACGGCCGTGACTTCGTCGCCTTCCTTGAGCACGTTACGGGCGTCTTCCACGCGGTCGCGGGAGATTTCCGAAGCACGCAGGTAACCGATGATGTCATCGCCGAGGTCGATTTCAGCGCCACGGGCATCCACGGTCTTGACCTTGCCGGTCACCGTCTGGCCCTTGTCGTTCACGGTCACGAAGGTGGTGAACGGGTCGCCGTCGAGCTGCTTGATGCCCAGCGAGATGCGCTCGCGGTCCACGTCCACGGCCAGCACGATGGCTTCGACTTCCTGGCCCTTCTTGTAGTTGCGCACGGCGGCTTCGCCGGTCTCGTTCCACGACAGGTCGGACAGGTGCACCAGGCCGTCGATGCCGGCGGCCAGGCCGACGAACACGCCGAAGTCGGTGATCGACTTGATCGGGCCCTTGACGCGGTCGCCGCGCTTGGTGTTCTGCGCGAATTCCTGCCAGGGGTTGGCCTTGCATTGCTTCATGCCCAGGCTGATGCGGCGCTTGTCTTCGTCGATTTCCAGGACCATGACTTCGACTTCGTCGCCCAGCGAAACCAGCTTGGCGGGAGCGATGTTCTTGTTGGTCCAGTCCATTTCAGAGACGTGCACCAGGCCTTCGATGCCGGGTTCGAGTTCGACGAACGCGCCGTAGTCGGCAATGTTCGTGATCTTGCCGAACAGGCGGGTGCTCTGGGGGTAGCGGCGCGAAACGCCCATCCAGGGGTCGTCGCCCATCTGCTTGAGGCCCAGCGAGACACGGTTCTTTTCGGTGTCGAACTTGAGGATCTTGGCGGTGATTTCCTGACCGGCCGTGACCACTTCCGAGGGGTGACGCACGCGGCGCCATGCCATGTCGGTGATGTGCAGCAGGCCGTCGATGCCGCCCAGGTCCACGAACGCACCGTATTCGGTGATGTTCTTGACCACGCCCTGGACGATGGAGCCTTCCTTGAGGGTTTCCATCAGCTTGGCGCGTTCTTCGCCCATGGAGGCTTCCACCACGGCGCGGCGGCTCAGCACCACGTTGTTGCGCTTGCGATCCAGCTTGATGACCTTGAATTCCATGGTCTTGTTTTCGTACGGCGTCAGATCCTTGATCGGACGCGTATCGATCAGCGAACCGGGCAGGAAGGCGCGGATGCCGTTGACCAGAACGGTCAGGCCGCCCTTGACCTTGCCGCTGGTGGTGCCGGTGACGAATTCGCCGGATTCCAGGGCCTTTTCCAGGCTCATCCACGAAGCCAGGCGCTTGGCGGTGTCACGCGACAGGATGGTGTCGCCGTAACCGTTTTCGATGGAGCCGATGGCCACCGATACGAAGTCACCCACCTGGACTTCGACTTCGCCCTTGTCGTTCTTGAATTCTTCCAGCGGCACGTAGGCTTCGGACTTGAGGCCGGCGTTGACCACGACGAAGTTGTGTTCCACGCGCACGACTTCGGCGGTGATAACTTCGCCCGGGCGCATTTCGGTGCGTTGCAGGGATTCTTCAAAAAGGGCGGCAAAAGATTCAGACATGTATTTCCTTGCCACAAGCAGGTTTACGGCGACACGATTGCCGCAGTTTCAAAGGCTGCCCGTGGTGGTTTGCAGTGCGGCGGATAGCCGCGGTTTGGTTGAAAAGAACCACACCGCCTGTGCGCTGGCGCGCGAAAGGGGCGGTGTGGGCCCGGTATCAGCCCTGCGCGCCGGGCGTGAAGGGCTGCCGCTCCTGCCACCAGTCGAGCACCTGGCTGACGGCCTGTTCGACCGTGAGTTCGGAGCTGTCCAGCACCAGAGCGTCCTGCGCGGGCTTCAAGGGGGCAACGCTGCGGGACATGTCCCGTGCGTCGCGCGCCTCAAGGTCTGCGCGAAGGTCGTCGATTCTAGCCGTTAATCCCTTTGAAATCAACTGCTTGTAACGCCGCTCGGCCCGGCAGGCGGCGCTGGCCGTCAGGTAGACCTTGAGCGGGGCGCCGGGGAAGATCACCGTGCCCATGTCGCGGCCGTCGGCCACCAGGCCGGGCAGGCGACGAAAGCTATGTTGCAGGTCCACGAGCGCCTGGCGCACGGCGGGCAGCGCGGAGACGCGCGAGGCGTTCATGCCGGCCTCTTCTGTGCGGATGGCCTCGGTCACGTCATCGCTGCCGAGCCAGATCCTGCCGCCCTCGAAGCGCACCGGGAGCTGGCGGGCCAGGTCGGCGATGCGCTGTTCGTGTTCCATTTCGATGGCCAGGCCCGCGCGCGTGGCGGCCAGGGCCGTGATGCGGTACATCGCCCCCGAATCGAGGAAAGCGTAGCCCAGGCGCTGGGCCACCAGCGCGGCCACGGTGCCCTTGCCCGAGGCGGTGGGGCCGTCGATGCAGAGCACGGGGATGCGCTCAGGTGCTGTTTGCGCGACCGAGAACAGGGCCTCGAAGTAATCGGGGAAGGTCTTGGCGACGCATTGGGGATCTTCGATGCGCACCGGTAGGCCTGCCGGATTGAAGGCTGCGAGCGAGAAGCACATGGCGACGCGGTGGTCGTCGTAGGTGTGGATGCTCGCGGCCTTCCACGCGTCCACGGCGGCGGGTGGCGTCACGGCGATGAAGTCCGCGCCTTCTTCCACGGTGGCACCAAGCTTGCGCAGTTCCGTGGCCATGGCGGCGATGCGGTCGGTTTCCTTGACGCGCCAGCTCGCGATGTTGCGCAGCCGGGTCGTGCCCTGGGCGTAGAGCGCCATCACGGCCAGCGTCATGGCGGCGTCGGGGATGTGGTTGCAGTCCAGGTCGATGGCCTTCAGGGGCCAGGCGCCGCGCCCGATCTGCAGCCAGTTGGGGCCGCCGGTGATGCGGGCACCCATGGCGCGGGCGGCATCCACAAAGCGGATGTCGCCCTGGATGGAATCGAGGCCTACACCCAGAATTTTGATGTCTTTTTTGCCTTCAGCGCCCGCTGCTATTGCGCCAGCAGCTATGAAATAACTAGCAGAAGAGGCGTCTGCCTCGACGTGGATGTCGCCGGGCGATTGGTAGCGGCTGCCCGCTGCAATGGTGAAGCGCTGCCAGTTCTCGTGCGCCACGGTGATGCCGAAGCGCGCCAGCAGCTGCAGCGTGATGTGGATGTAGGGTTTGGAGATGAGTTCGCCCACCACCTCGATGACCACATCCTGTTGCGTGGCCGCCAGCGGCAATGCCATGAGCAGGGCGGTGAGGAACTGGCTGGACACATCGCCGCGCACGCGGATCGGCGTGGCGAGCTGCAGTGGCGGCACGCCAGCGGCCTGCGCGATGCGCAGCGGTGGATAGCCGTCGTTGCCCAGGTAATCGATCTGGCAGCCGAGCTGGCGCAGCGCGTCGACCAGGTCGCCGATGGGGCGTTCGTGCATGCGAGGGATGCCACCCAGTTCGAATTCACCGCCCAACAGGGCCAGCGCGGCCGTGAGCGGGCGCATGGCCGTGCCGGCGTTGCCCAGGAACAGCTTTGCGGGCGACCGGGGCAGGTGCCCGCCCAGGCCGGTGATGCGCACCTGCGCGCCGTCTTCCTCCACGCCGCAGCCGAGCTGGCGCAGGGCGTCGAGCATGACGCGGGTGTCGTCGGAGGCCAGCAGGTCGTGCACCGTGGTGGTGCCGTTGCTCAGCGCGGCCAGCAGCAACACGCGGTTGGAAATGCTCTTGGAGCCGGGCAGTTGCACATCGCCTGCGGCGGCGTTGAGCGGAGGCAGGTCGAGAAAGGCCGTGGTGAACATTTATTTGTGGCGGGAGGTGCGCTGCGCGCCCATGCGCCAGTGCGCGCGGGTCTCGCTGGCCAGGGTGAGCATGTCCTCGATGGCCTGGGCATTGCCTTCGCGCATGGCCTGCTCCAGGCGGTGCAGCGTCTGCTGGAACAGGCTGGACTGTGCCAGCAGTTCCTCGCGGTTGGCCAGCAGGATGTCGCGCCAGACTTTCGGGTCGCTGGCGGCGATGCGTGTGAAATCACGAAAGCCCGGCCCGGCCAGCGACAGGAAGGTGTCGGCATGCGGCTGGCCAGTGATGCTGTTGACCAGCGAGAACGCCAGCAGGTGCGGCAGGTGGCTGACGGCAGCAAACGCTGCATCGTGCGACTCGGGCGACATGCTGGTGACGCGGCAGCCCAGAGCGGTCCAGACTTCTTCGGCACGCTGCAACTGGGCGGTGAGTGTGCGCTCCGTGGGCGTCAGGATGACCTGGCGACCGCTGTAGAGTTCGGCCTCGGCGTGTTCCACGCCGGAGACTTCGCGCCCGGTGATGGGATGTGCGGGCACGAACGAGCCCACCTTGTCGCGCAGCGCGCGCTCGGCGGCCATGACCACGTCGGCCTTGGTGGAGCCGACGTCCATGACGAGCATCTGCGGCGTGATGAGGTGCTTGATGGCTTTGAGCGTGGCCTCGGTGGCGGAAACGGGCACAGCGATCAGCACGATGTCGGCGCCGGCCACGGCCAGCAGGGCCGACGGCGCTTCCACATCGATCACGCCGAGCTGGCGTGCACGGTCGGTCGTGGAGGGGGATTTGCTGTAGCCGACCACGCGCTGCACCAGGCCCGCGCGCTTGAGCGCCAGTGCAAACGACCCGCCCATCAGGCCGCAACCAATGAGTCCTAGTTGTTCAAACATGGTGAAATTCCGGGTGGGGCTGCGGGGGCAGGGCGGAGCCGGGGAGGGGGGCGGTCATGACGACACCGGGTAGGTGCCCAGCACCTTGTAGTAGGCGCACAGGCTGCGCAGTTCGGTCAGCGCGGCGGTGACATGGGGCTGGCTCGGGTGGCCGTCGATGTCGATATAGAAATAGTATTCCCACTGGCCCGTACGCGCCGGACGTGACTCGAAGCGCGTCATCGAGACCCCATGCTTTTTCAGCGGCACCAGCAGGTCGTGCACCGCGCCGGGCTGGTTGGGCACCGAGACGATGAGACTGGTGCAGTCGTGCCCCGAAGGTGGCGGCGTATCCAGCGTGTGTGGCAGGCAGATGATGGCGAAGCGCGTGCGGTTGTAGGCCTCGTCCTGGATGGCGTGGGCCACGATGTGCAGCCCGAACTGCGTGGCGGCGCGGTCGCTGGCCAGCGCCGCCCAGGCCGGGTTGGTGGCGGCGAGGCGCGCGCCTTCGGCATTGCTGGAAACCGGGCGGCGCTCCGCATGCGGCAGGTGCTTGGACAGCCAGGCTTGGCATTGCGCCAGCGCCTGGGGATGGGCCAGCACCGCCTCGACGCCTTCGAGCGTGTTGGTGGTGCGCAGCAGGTTGTGGCGTACCAGCAGGCTGACCTCGCCCACCACATGCGTGGGGGTGTGCAGGAACAGGTCGAGTGAGCGCGTGACCACGCCCTCGACCGAGTTCTCCACGCCCACCACGCCGAACTGGGCGCTACCCGAGGCCGTGGCGTGGAACACTTCGTCGAAATTGGCGCAATAGACGATGTCGGCCGCACCGCCGAAGTATTCGATCGCGGCTTGTTCGCAGAAGGTGCCGGCCGGGCCGAGCACGGCCACGCGCTGCGGCGATTCAAGCGCCAGGCAGGCCGACATGATCTCTCGCCAGATGGCGGCCACATGCGCACCCTTGAGGGGGCCGGGGTTGGCACGGGTGATTTTCTCGATGACCTGGGCCACGCGGTCGGGGCGGAAGAACGGCGTGCCCTCGCGCTTCTTGACCTCGCCGACGCGCTCTGCCACCAGCGCGCGCTGGTTCAGCAGGGTCAGCAGCTGCTGGTCGATGTTGTCGATCTGGACGCGCAGGCTGGCCAGCTCGGGGGATGCTTGGGGTGTGTTCATGGAGGGGTGGGGTCAGGCTCAGGCGTGCAGCTGCTCAAATTCTCGCATGTAGTCCACCAGCGCCTGCACGCCGGACAGCGGCATGGCGTTGTAGAGGCTCGCGCGCATGCCGCCTACGGACTTGTGGCCCTTGAGTTGCAGCAGGCCGCGCTGTTTCGCGCCGGCCAGGAAAGCGTCGTTGCGGGTTTCGTCGCGCAGGAAGAAGGGGATGTTCATGCGCGAGCGGCAGTTCGGCGCCACTTTGTTGATGTAAAGCCGGGATTGGTCGATGGCCCCGTAGAGCAGGTTCGCCTTGGCGATGTTGCGCTGCTCCATGGCGGCGATGCCGCTGGCCGTACCCTCGCGCTGGCGCTTGAGCCACTGGAAGGTCAGGCCGGCGATGTAAATGCCCCAGGTGGGTGGGGTGTTGTACATGGACTGGTTTTCGGCCACGATTTTGTAATCGAAAGCGCTCGGGCAGATGGACAGGGCATGGCCGAGCAGGTCCTCGCGCACCACGACCAGGGTCAGCCCGGCCGGGCCCAGGTTCTTCTGGGCGCCGCCGAAGGCCAGTCCGACGCGCGACCAGTCCACCGGGCGCGAGGCCACATGGGACGAAAAATCGATGACCAGCGGTGCATCGCACCCCAGTGCGCGCAGGTCAGGCAATTCGTGGTATTCGACCCCGTTGATGGTCTCGTTGCTGCAGATATGCAGGTAGCTGGCGCCCTTGCTGGGCTGCCACCGTGCAGGGTCGGGCAGGGTGGTGAAGCTGCTGTCCTCGCCCGACGCAATCACATTCACTTCCGATGCGTATTTCCGCGCCTCTTTTTGCGACTTCTGGCTCCAGCTGCCGGTGACGACGAAGTCCACCGTGGCGGCGCGCGAGAGGTTGAGTGGCACGATGGCGTTCTCGGCCAGACCGCCGCCCTGCATGAACAGGATCTTGAACTGCGGGGGCACGGCCAGCAGCTCGCGCAGGTCGGCTTCGGCCTGCTCATAGATCGAGATGAATTCCTTGCCACGGTGGCTCATCTCCATCACGCCCATGCCACTGCCATGCCAGTCGAGCATTTCGGCAGCAGCCTGCTCCAGAACCTCGGCAGGAATGGCTGCCGGACCGGCGGAGAAGTTGTAAGGGCGTTGCATGATTTATGGTTAAAAGTGGCTCCAGCGCTTATCCATCAAGCGCTGCCAGCTATTAATAATATAGCTTTCAAGTCAGCCCGGTTGGGGGCTGACCTGCATCAATCATCGGTGGCAGGAGGGGTGTCTTCGGCGGCATCCGCGTCATCGACTGCGTTGGCATCGTTTTCGACGATGCGCTGCAGGCCGCTGAGCTGGGAGCCTTCGTCCAGCGCGATCAGCGTCACGCCCTGCGTGGCACGGCCGAGTTCACGGATTTCGGAGACGCGGGTGCGTACCAGCACACCCTTGTCGGTGATCAGCATGATCTCGTCGTCGGCATGCACCAGCGTGGCGGCGACGACCTTGCCGTTGCGCTCGCTCTGCTGGATGGCAATCATCCCCTTGGTGCCACGACCGTGGCGGGTGTATTCGGTGATGCTGGTGCGCTTGCCGTAGCCGTTCTCGGTGGCGGTGAGCACGCTCTGGGTTTCGTCCTCGGCCACCAGCATGGCGATCACGCTCTGGCCGTCTTCGAGCATCATGCCGCGCACACCGCGTGCCTGGCGGCCCAGGGGGCGCACGTCGTTCTCGTCGAAGCGCACGGCCTTGCCGCCGTCGCTGAACAGCATCACGTCGTGCTGGCCGTCGGTGAGGGCGGCCCCGATCAGGTAGTCGCCCTCGTCCAGGTTGACCGCGATGATGCCGCCCTTGCGCGGGTTGCTGAATTCGTCGAGTGCCGTCTTCTTCACGGTACCCATGCTGGTGGCCATGAACACGTAGTGATCGGCCGGGAAGGTGCGCATGTCGCCGGTGAGCGGCAGCACCACGTTGATTTTTTCGCCGTCCTGCAGCGGGAACATGTTGACGATGGGCCGACCGCGCGAGCCGCGCGAGCCTGCGGGTACTTCCCACACCTTGAGCCAGTACAGGCGGCCGCGGTTGGAGAAGCACAGGATGTAGTCGTGCGTGTTGGCGATGAAGAGCTGGTCGATCCAGTCGTCTTCCTTGGTCGCTGTGGCCTGCTTGCCGCGCCCGCCACGCTTTTGCGCGCGGTATTCGCTCAAGGGCTGGCTCTTGATGTAGCCGGTGTGGCTGAGCGTCACCACCATGTCGGTGGGGGTGATCAGGTCTTCGGTGGAGAGGTCCTGCGCGCTGTATTCCACCAGGCTGCGGCGTGCGCCGAGCTTGTGCTGGCCGAACTCCTGCTTGATGGCGGTGAGTTCGTCGCCAATGATGGTCGAAACCCGCTCGGGGGTGGCCAGGATGTCCAGCAGGTCTTCGATGACCGCCATCACGTCCTTGTATTCGGCAACGATCTTGTCCTGCTCCAGGCCTGTGAGGCGTTGCAGGCGCATCTGCAGGATTTCCTGGGCCTGCGTTTCCGATAGGCGGTACAGGCCGTCCTGGCCCATGCCGAGTTCCTTTTCCAGACCGTCGGGCCGGTAGTCGTCGGCATTGACCACGCCGCCATCGGCGCGCGTGCGCGTGAGCATTTCGCGCACCAGCTTGCTGTCCCAGGCGCGGGTCATCAACTCGGCCTTGGCCACCGGCGGGGTGGGGGCGTTGCGGATGATGGCAATGAAGTCGTCGATATTGGCCAGCGCCACGGCCAGGCCCTCCAGCACATGGCCGCGTTCGCGGGCCTTGCGCAGCTCGAACACCGTGCGGCGCGTGACCACTTCGCGGCGGTGCTGCAGGAAGACGCTGATCAGATCCTTAAGGTTGCACAGGCGGGGCTGGCCGTCGATCAGCGCCACCATGTTCATGCCAAAGGTGTCCTGAAGCTGCGTCTGCTTGTACAGGTTGTTGAGCACCACCTCGGGCACTTCGCCACGCTTGAGTTCGATGACCAGACGCATGCCCGACTTGTCGGACTCGTCCTGGATGTGGCTGATGCCCTCGATCTTCTTCTCGTGCACCAGTTCGGCCATGCGCTCCTGCAGCGTCTTCTTGTTGACCTGGTAGGGAAGCTCGTCGACGATGATCGCCTGGCGCTGGCCCCGGTCGATGTCCTCGAAGTGGCACTTGGCGCGCATGACCACCTTGCCGCGACCGGTGCGGTAGCCGTCCTTGACACCGTTGATGCCGTAGATGATGCCCGCTGTCGGGAAATCGGGCGCGGGAATGATTTCCATCAAATCGTCGATCGTCGATTCGGGGTTGCGCAGCATATGCAGGCAGGCGTCCACCACCTCATTGAGGTTGTGTGGCGGAATGTTGGTGGCCATGCCCACGGCGATACCCGACGACCCGTTGACCAGCAGGTTGGGCAGCTTGCTCGGCAGTACCAACGGTTCCTTTTCGCTGCCGTCGTAGTTGGGCCCGAAATCGACTGTTTCCTTGTCGATGTCGGCCAGCATCTCGTGGGCTATTTTGGCCAGCCGGATTTCGGTGTAGCGCATGGCGGCGGCGTTGTCGCCGTCCACCGAGCCGAAGTTGCCCTGGCCGTCCACCAGCATGTGGCGCAAGGAGAAGTCCTGGGCCATGCGCACAATGGTGTCGTACACCGCGCTGTCGCCATGCGGGTGGTACTTGCCGATCACATCGCCGACGATACGGGCAGACTTCTTGTACGGCCGGTTCCAGTCGTTGTTCAGTTCGTGCATGGCGAACAACACGCGCCGGTGCACCGGCTTGAGGCCATCGCGCGCGTCCGGCAGGGCCCGGCCCACGATCACGCTCATGGCGTAATCCAGGTAACTGCGGCGCATCTCCTCTTCAAGGCTGATGGGCAGGGTTTCTTTGGCGAACTGGGTCATGGGGCAGGCGGAATGACAGCAAGGACGGCCATTTTAGGCGCAAGCGCTTGTGGCCGTTGCGCAACACATTCGGGCAATTGCGCATTTGTCCTACGGCAAGGGCAGCGCACGGGGCAACACGCCCCGGTTACGTATGGCACAATCAATTTCAACGTTTTTGGTGATGGTCACCGGCGACGTCCTGATTTCGCAGCGCGGCTGCGGCTTTTTCCCCTGAGGAGAACCAATGAAGAAACTGAACAAAGTAGCAATGCTGATTGCTTCCGCAGCGCTTGCAACCGCCGCTGGCGCACAAACCGTTGACAACTGGAAGAACGGCACCAACGAGCTGGTCTGGAAGAACGGCACCAACGAACTGTGCTGGCGCAATGGCGACTGGACGCCCGCCACCGCTGCTGCTGGCTGTGACGGCGCTCTGGCTGCCCCGGTCGCTGCTCCTGCCGCTCCCGCTCCCGCGCCTGCTGCGCCCGCCGCTGCAGCTCCCGCTGCCAAGCCCGCTCCTGCACCTGCAGTGGCCACCAAGGTGACCTACGCTGCTGACGCCTTCTTCGACTTCGACAAGGCAGTCCTGAAGCCCGAAGGCAAGGCCAAGCTGGACGACCTGGTCTCCAAGGTCAAGGGTATCAACCTGGAAGTCATCATTGCCGTGGGTCACACCGACTCCGTGGGTTCTGATGCTTACAACCAGAAGCTGTCGGTCCGCCGTTCCGAAGCCGTGAAGGCTTACCTGGTGTCCAAGGGCATCGAAAAGAACCGTGTGTACACCGAAGGCAAGGGCGAAAAGCAGCCCGTCGCCGACAACAAGACCAAGGAAGGCCGCGCCAAGAACCGTCGCGTGGAAATCGAAGTGGTCGGCACCCGCGCCAACTGATAGAACCTTTTGATCTCCATGGCCTCGCTAGCGGGGCTGTGAAGAGATGGGTCTGTCGAATCCCCACCAGCGTCAAGCTGTGTGGGGATTTTTTATGGTGAACCCCCAAGCCGGTGTGTGGGTCCACGGGGTCAGCGTGTGGCATGGAGCCAGCGGGGGGCTTTCTGCTTTTGCCCCATGGCTGGGCTATGGCTGCAAATCCGGCAAAAACCGTTCTTGCCGGGGCCGAAATGGGCGCACGCTTCGGCTTGCGCTTTTGCCGCTCCAAGCCTGGCAGTTTGCTAGGTTCTCGTATGGGCTGGCAGCGTCAGTGCAGAGCGCAAACCGCCCAGAGGGGAATCGTCCAGCTCCACCCCCCCACCATACAGACGGGCGAGATCATCCACGATCGACAGGCCAAGTCCTGAGCCTGGGGCTTTTTCATCGGCACGCACCCCCCGTTGCACCACTGAAGTGCGCTGTTCCCGTGTCAGCCCTGGGCCGTCATCGTCGATCAGGATGGTGAAGGTGCCGGGTGCGATGCGGATGCTCACACCGATCGTCCGGGAGGCCCATTTGCATGCGTTGTCCAGCAGATTGCCCAGCATTTCCTGCAGATCCTGCGCTTCACCGCGAAAGTCCAGCGAGGCTGGGATGGGCTCGATATTGAATTGGAGGTCCCGATCGGCGTGAATGCGGTGCATCACGCGAACAAGCCCTTCCAAAATGGGCTGCAGCGGCGTTCTGCTGCCCGGAATGCGCTGGGTGGCAGCCGTCTGCGCGCGGCCTAGGTGGTAGTCGACATGCTTGCGGGCCACGCCGACCTGTTCGTTCACCAGCCGTGCCAGTTCGGCTGTTTCAGGATTCATGCCGGAGGCATGGGCTGCATTGGACAGCACACTCAAGGGCGTCTTGAGCGCATGCGCGAGGTTTCCCGCGTGTGTGCGGGCGCGTTGCACGACTTCCGCGTTGTGGCCCAGCACAGTGTTGAATTCGTCGATCAGAGGCGTGATTTCACCCGGGAAATCGCCTTCTAGCCGTTGCGATTCGCCGTTCCGGACGCTGGCCAGAGCGGTGCGCAGGCTGCGCAGCGGCGCCAGCCCCACCACCACCTGCACCAGTGCTGCCAGCACCATCCCTGCGCCGAGGACACCCAGCGCCAGCCATAGGGTGCTGTTCAGGCGTGCCACGGGCTCTTCCATGAAGCTTTCACTGGCTGCGGCAATCAGGCGCAACTTGCCGGTTATCTCACCGCTGGTGTCACCAAGAACCACGCTGCGTTCCACCATGCTGAGCATCTTGTTTTCCGGGCCCATCACACGGTGCTGGTGAATCTCTCCATCTTTCGGTGCATCGGGTGGCACCTGCAATACGTGGTCCCATAGCGAACGCGAGCGCAATTGTCCTTGGGTGGGCGCTTCGGCTGCTCCGCCGGAGGTTTCCACCTGATCAATTTGCCAGTAGTAGCCTGAGTAGGGGCGGCCCAGGCGGGGATCACTCATGGGCTGGGTGAGCACGGGGCGCCCCTGCGCATCCAGGATGATGTGGGCGGTCAGTTGATCCAGGTGGGTGCGCAGTTCAGCGTGAAACTGGCTTGCCACATGCTGGCGGAACATGTTGCTCAGGCCCCAGCCAGCGAGGGCAATGGAGGCTGCAATCCAGAACAGGGTGCCTGCCAGCAAACGAATGCGCAGCGACTTGCGCAGACCGGAGAGTGTCATGGAGGGGAGGTGAGGCGGTACCCGAGGCCGCGCACGGTTTCGATCAGGCCGGGAGGCAATTTCTTGCGCAGGCGACCGATAAACACTTCAACGGTGTTGGAATCGCGGTCGAAATCCTGGGCGTAGAGATGTTCGACCAGATCGTTGCGAGAAATGATCTGGTCAGGGTGGTGCATCAGGTAGGCCAGCACGCGGTATTCGTGGCTGGTGAGCGTCAGCGCCTGACCGGCCACGGTGGCGCGGTGGTTGCGGGTGTCGAGCGTGACCGGGCCGCACACCAGTTCCGCGCTGGCGTGGCCATGCGCACGGCGGATCAGCGCGCGCAGCCTTGCCAGCAACTCCTCCATGTGGAACGGCTTGGTCAGGTAGTCGTCGGCCCCGGCGTCGATGCCGGCCACTTTTTCATGCCAGCCATCGCGCGCGGTCAGAATCAGCACGGGCATGTTGCGCGAGGCGCTCCGCCATTTGCGTAGCACGGAGAGGCCATCGAGCTGCGGCAGGCCCAGGTCGAGCACCACGGCATCGTAGGGCTCGGTATCGCCCATGAAGTGGGCATCGACGCCGTTGCGGGCCAGGTCAACGGCATATCCGGCGCTGCGCACGCCATCGGCCAGCTGGGCCAGCAGCGTGGGGTCGTCTTCCACAAGCAGAACTCGCATCAGTGGCGATCCCCCGGTTTGAGGGGCGGCTGTCGGGTCTTTTCACTGAGCAGCGAGCCATCGCGGGCATTGATCTTGAGTTTGACCAGTGCGCCGCCTGGGCGCACCAGTTTGATCTCATAGATCCAGCGCTGGATCTCACCCTTGTGTTCTTTCTCCAGGTCCACGTCAATGACCTGTCCAGGGTGATCGCGCTCCACCCGTTCAAGAATGGCTCGAAGTGGCAGAACCTCGCCGGCCTCCAGCGCCTTGCGCGCGCGGTCGTGGTCCTCGTCGGCCAGGCTGGCGGTGCTGACGCACACCCCAAGAAGGGTGCCGAGCAGCACACGCAGCATGGCCAGAAGGTGATTGGAGATTCGGTAGCGCATCGCGAAGGCCCCCTTTCTGGATCCTGTAGCCCGATTTATAGACGTGCTCACATGAATGCAGGATGAACAGCCGATTCACGTTCTGTTCAGGCAACCTTGCGCATAGTAACTCCCAGCACACATTCACCGAGGAGTTTCCATGCATCCCAACCGAACCATCCCCCTGCTTGCCGCAGCCCTGGTACTGGGCTTGTCAGGCCCAGGCATCGCCGGTCCGCGAGAAAGCCAGCTCGATCAGTGGGCCGTGGCCGCCAAAACGGCTGATCCGGCATTCTCGGGGTTCTCGGCAGAGCGGGGCAGGGCACTGCATACACAGACCTTCACAGGTGGCAAGCCCGACACACCCAGCTGCACCACCTGCCACGGCAAAGACACACGCGCAGCCGGTCGCACCCTGGCCGGCAAACCGATTGATCCGGTGGCCGTGTCGGCAACCCCCATCCGCTACACCGATCCCGCCAAGGTGGAAAAGTGGTTCAAACGCAATTGCACCGAAGTGCTGGGCCGCCCGTGCAACGCACGGGAAAAGGGCGACTGGCTGGCGTTCATGCTGAGCCAATAAAAACCATCCCTCTTCAGGAGTTGACCATGCACATTCCCTACCGTCCGCTGGCCCTGGGCCTTCTGGTTCTTGGTTTCTCTGCTGTTGTGCTCAATCGTGCGCAGGCTGGAGGCAGTCATTTTTATCCGCCGGTCAGCAATGTGGTGGTCAAGGAGGAGTGCGGCAGTTGCCACCTCGCCTTCCCTGCGTCGATGCTGCCTGCCAGTTCCTGGACACGCATGATGGCCGACCTGAAAAACCACTTCGGCGATGACGCCAGCATCGACCCGGAACTGGCCCGGCAGGTCACGCAGTACCTCGTCGCCAACGCCGCCGATGCGGGCGGTCGCCGCTACAGCGAGAAGCTGATGCGCGGTGTCACGGCCAGCCAGGCGCCCTTGCGCATCACCGAATTGCCCAAGTGGACGAGCGAGCACCGCAAAGTGCCGGCATGGGAGTGGAAGCACAAGGATGTCCGAACTAAAGCCAACTGTGTGGCGTGCCACGCCGACGCCGAGCAAGGCTATTTCAACGACTGAAGCCAGACAACCCATTGATTCAACGGAGATTTGCACCATGAAAATCGCAACCCTTCTCACTTCCCTGGCGCTGGGCAGCGCCCTCGCTGTCGGGGGCGTACTGCTGGCACCGTCCATTGCGGGAGAAAACCGGCCCATGTCGGCGGCCGAGCGCCAGTGGCTCTCCATCCCCCAGGTGCATGAAAAACTGGAGGCCGCGGGCTATCGCAATGTTGAAAAAATCGAGCGTGAACGGGGTGGCTATGAGGCACGCGCGACCGACCGCCACGGCGACCGGGTCAAGCTCTACGTCAATCCGCAGACTGGCGAAATCGTGAACCAGCGTGGTGAAGGCAGGCGCCATGGCGCGGATGCCGACAGCAAGCGATCGTCGGCCGACTGCACCAAGCGCCGTTGCCGGGACGACTTGCCGGCGCAGCCCGTCAGCCCGGCGTCCGCAGCACGTTAGGGCACTTTGCCTGCAGTCTTTCTGACCGCAGGCATATCACTCACCGGAGTTCCTCACCATGAAAACACTGCTCGGTAGCCTGATGGCGCTGGTGGCCCTTGCCTGGGGCCTGGATTTCTCCAGCGCTCCCCCGGCAGCAGGCGTCCACGCCTTGTGGATTGCACGCCAGGAAACGATGTACCTCAGCGGTCTGCTGTCGATTGCCATGATGTCGCTGGCCATGTACCTGGCCACCCGGCCCGCCTGGCTCGAAGTCCCTCTTGGGGGCATGGACCGCATCTATCGCACGCACAAGTGGGCCGGCATTCTGGCCGTCTCCTTTGCTGCGCTGCATTGGCTGATCGAAATGTCGAGCGATATCCTCAAGGCCACGATTGGCCGTGAAGGCCGCCTGCCAAAGGAAAAATTCGTGGGATTTCTGGAGGTTCTGCGCGACCTGGCAGAAGACATGGGGGAATGGGCACTCTATGCCTTGCTGTTGATGCTTGTGATCACGCTCTGGAAAAAATTCCCCTACCGCACCTGGAGCATCCTGCACCGGGCCATGCCCGTGCTGTATCTGATGCTGGCCTTCCATGCCGCGTTGCTGGCGCCGGCGGATTACTGGACCCAGCCTGTGGGAGCACTCATGGCCGTGTTCCTGGCTGTGGGTGTCTATGGTGCGCTGCATTCGCTGCTCAACCGCATCGGAAGATCTCGCAAGGTGCACGGCGAAATCGTCGCGATCGAGCAGCCCGCGCAGGATGTCACCACGGTGCGGTGCCGCCTCAGCCAGGGCTGGCACGGGCACCGACCAGGGCAATTTGCCTTTGTGACGTTTGACGACAAAGAGGGCGCGCACCCGTTCACCATCGCCAGTGCGGATCAGGGCGACCAGACCATCAGCTTCCAGATCAAGGCGCTGGGTGACTACACCGGGCAGCTAGGCCGTCGTCTGCAGGTGGGGCAAACGGTGCGGGTGGAGGGGCCGTACGGCCGGTTCGACATGGCGCGCATCAATCGCCGGGCCCGACAGATCTGGATTGCGGGGGGCATCGGTGTCACGCCCTTTCTGGCCTGGCTGGAGTCATTGCAGGCCCATCCGGAAACGGCGCCCACCGCCGATCTGCACTACTGCACCCGCGACCAAGCCTCCGATGTGTTTGTCCCTCGGCTGCAAGCGCTTTGCGCAGCACTTCCGGGTGTTCAACTCCACATCCACGGTGCACGCCAGGGAGGCACCTTGACCGCGCGATCGCTGGGCGAGGCGAAGCATGCGGAAATCTGGTTCTGCGGCCCCAGCGGATTGGCCGATGCCTTGCGTGATGGCCTCCGCGCCATGGGGGGCCGGCCCCGGTTTCACCAGGAAGCCTTCGAGATGCGTTGACCTACAGCACCGCCACCCGGGGCGCTGAACCCCGGGTGCGCGCACGGCAGATCGGCGTCTCCAGCGGGTGACCCGCAGGTGACACGGGGGTGGGAGAAACCCGAAACGCCTCGCCGCAGTCCGGGTCCTAGACTGAAGCGCAAAGGATTCACCATGCACGCCCACCACGCTTTCTGGCCCTCTCGTCTGCCCCATTCCATCACGCCACCGGCCACCTCGCTGTGGCACAACCTGGCCATCAGCGCGCTGCGCTACCCTGACAAGCCGGCGCTGGTGTTCTTTGGCCGCACGCTCAGCTACCGTGAACTGGCGCAAGGGGCGGAGCGGCTGGCCGCGCAACTGCATGCGCTCGGGGTGCAGCGCGGCGACCGGGTGGTGCTGTGCATGCAAAACTGCCCGCAGCTGGTGCTCGCGCATTTCGCCATCCTGCGTGCCAACGCAGTGGTGGTGCCCGTGAACCCGATGAACCGGGCCGAAGAACTCAAGCACTACATCACCGACCCGGACGCCCGCGTGGCCATCACCACGGCCGATCTGGCCCCAGAGTTGGCCAAGGCGAGCAATGCCTTGCCTGCAGGGCAGGGGCTGAGGCACCTGGTGGCCACACAGTTCACGGATGCATTTGACGCCCCGATAGCGGGCGAGGATGCACCCCCCGCAGCCTGGCACGACTGGCTCTGCACCGCCCATCCGCTGCCGTCACTTGAAGGCGGCCAGGTGCACTCCTGGAGCGACATGCTGGCTTGCGCCGATGCACCGCCTGCGCATGTGGCGGGGCCGACCGATCTGGCCGTGCTGCCCTATACCAGCGGTACCACCGGTCTGCCCAAGGGGTGCATGCACCTGCATCGCAGCATCATGCACAACGCCGTGGCCAGCAGCCTGTGGGGCAACGCCTCCGCCGAGAACATCACGCTGGCGGTCGTGCCCATGTTCCACATCACGGGCATGGTGAGCGTGATGCATGCCACCATCTACACCGGCGCCACGCTGGTGATCATGCCGCGCTGGGACCGTGACCTGGCCGGGCGACTGATTTCTCGCTGGAAAGTCACGGCCTGGACCAACATCCCCACCATGGTCATCGACCTGCTGGCCAGCCCGAACTTTGCCCAGTACGACCTCTCCAGCCTGAACTACATCGGCGGCGGCGGTGCCGCCATGCCGCAGGCCGTGGCGCAACGACTGCTGGAACAGTACGGCTTGCGCTATGCCGAAGGCTATGGCCTGACGGAAACCGCAGCGCCCTCGCACACCAATCCGCCAGACCGCCCCAAGCAGCAATGCCTGGGCATTCCCTTCATGAGCACCGATGCGCGCGTAGTAGACCCCGATACCCTGCAGGAAATGCCCGTGGGCGAGCAGGGTGAGATCATCATCCACGGCCCCGAAGTGTTCGACGGCTACTGGAAGAGACCTGCAGCCACGGAGGCTGCTTTTGTCGATTTCGAAGGCAAGCGGTTTTTCCGTTCGGGCGACCTGGGTCATGCGGACAGTGATGGCTATTTTTTCCTCACCGACCGCCTCAAACGCATGATCAATGCCTCGGGCTTCAAGGTGTGGCCCGCCGAGGTGGAGGCCTTGATGTTCCGCCATCCGGCCATTCAGGAGGCCTGCATCATTTCCATGCGCGATGATTATCGGGGTGAGAGTGTCAAGGCCGTGGTGGTGCTGCGTGCCAGCCACAAGCACACCACCGAGCAGGAGATCATCGACTGGTGCCGCGAGAACATGGCGGTGTACAAGGTGCCGCGAAAGGTGCAGTTTGTCGACACTTTGCCCAAGAGCGGCAGCGGCAAGGTGATGTGGCGGCTGCTGCAGGACGCTGAAAATCCCGGCTGAATCAACACCGGCTCGTGCCGATGCCGTGCAAACGGGACTTGGGGAATGCGCTGACGGGTGCTCGATGTGTCTGCTGCTCAGTGGCCTCGCTGCTGGCGGAGTGCGTGAAGCACGCGCATTCAGTGCACGGGTGGTAGTGACACCGACGCGGTGAGTTCGGCCAGATCGCGCTCGAGCAGGGAGGGCGCGCCCAGCTGCAGTTCGATCAGGCGACGCAGGTGCGTCACGCTGTCGAGGTCGATAGAGCGGCACAGCAGCCCGGCAAAATGGCCCTCGACATGCGCCACCTCGGCCGACATGGCGATGTGGTCGCTGGTGCTGGTCAGCGGTACCGTGAGCTGGCACAGGGTGCCCGGGGGCAATAGCACTCCCGGTGCCAGCGCTACCAGCGCGCCCTTGAGCGAGAGGTCGAGAACATGGGCGCTGAATGTGCTGGTGGCCGTGGTGAGTTGTGCCGGTGCATCAAAGGTCACTCGGATGTAGTGGCGTCGTTCGTGGGGCATGGCGTCTGGCGGGTGGTTTGGCCTTCATGCTACACGCACGGCCATGGGCCTGGCGTGCTTTTGTCAAAAAGTGTTACGAATGTGGGCGTCGTATCTTCTCCGGGGCTCCATGCAAGCCGGCTCGGCTCATGTGCCTCCGCAAGACGCCGCATCGTGGCGGGCCCTCGCTTGGGGCTGTGCTCACAGCAGACACACCGTGATGCTATAAAAAACGCAGCTTGCAGCGCTCGTTGGGTAATGCAAAACAGCCATTTTCTCTGTGATTTTCCCCCATGATTTCTGCTTTGTCCTACAGCTGTTGCGGTGACAAGGGGGACAGAATCCAAGCAGTCCACTGTCTAGAAAGATTGATATGCACAAAACACTGCGTCTCTGGGGGGCTGCCGCCGTTCTGTTCTGGGTGGCTGCCGGGGCTGCGCATGCCCAGGCCTATGTGAATGCCACCGTGGGCGGCGAACTCGCGCCTGGTGTCTATGGCCGGATCCAGATGGGCAACGCACCGCCGCCGCCACTGCTGTACCCGCAGCCGGTGATCATCCACCAGCCTGCGGTTGTCGTGCCCCGTTCACCGATCTATCTCTACGTTCCGCCGGGGCATGCCAAAAACTGGGGCAAGCATTGCGCGCGCTACAACGCCTGCAACCAGCCCGTGTACTTCGTCAAGGAACCGCCGCGCCGCCATGACGACCGTGGCTATGGCAAGCAGCATGAACCTCGGTATGACAAACGCCATGAACCGCGCTATGACCAGCGCGGCGACCGAGGCCCCGGCAAGGGACGGGGCCATGGGAACGGCAACAAGCACCGCGACTGAGCGGGCGGTGGCCTTCGCGGTACTTGGCACCGCGAACAGATTCCCGCATGCCTGCGGGCGTCGCATTGCTGCCAGTTCCCGGCGGCGATGCGTGGGACAGCGTGGTCATGAAAGCGCCTTATCGCTCTTTGCAGGCACTGCACCGCGATACACTTCTGCGCACATGCTTGCCCACCTGGCGTGATCTTTCCGGGTGCGGGCTGTTCCCATCAACCGAAGGAGAGTTTCATGTTCAAGCACATTCTGGTCCCCGTGGACGGTTCCCCCACCTCGATGCTGGCAGTGTCCAAGGCCTCCGGTTTGGCCAAGACCTTTGGCAGTGCCGTCACCATCCTGTATGTGATTGATCCGTATCCCTTCACGGGTGTGGGCGCTGATTTCGCCTACGGCCAGGCCCAGTACCTCAGCGCCGCCACGGCCGAGGCCAACACCGCCCTCGATACCGCCAAGAAGGCCATGCAGGAAGCGGGCGTTGAAGCCGCGACCGTGGTGGGCGAAGGCCATGCCGTGCAGGAAGGCATCGCGCGTGCGCTCGACAGCACGGGGGCCGATCTCATCGTCATGGGCTCGCATGGCCGCCGTGGCATCGAGAAGCTGGTGCTGGGCAGCGTCACGCAGCGCGTGCTGGGCCTGGTGCATGTGCCCGTGCTGGTGGTGCGCGACTGACCGGCGCAGCGCTTTCCCAGCAAAAAGGCTCCCACGGGAGCCTTTTTGCTGTGCAGTACCGGATTTATTCGATCTTCGCGCCGGAGGCCTCGACGATGCCTTTCCACTTGGCGTAGTCGGTCTTGAGCAAGGTGTCGAACTGTGCCGGTGTGAGGGCCAGCGGCTCGGCGCCCTGGGCATGGATGGCGGCCTTCATCTCGGCCGTGCCCAGCAGCTTGTTGACCTCGGCGTTCAGCGCGGTCACCACGGCAGCCGGGGTGCCGGCCGGAGCAAACAGTCCATACCAGGTGCTGACGTCGAAGTCCTTGAAGCCGGACTGCGCCACCGTGGGCACGTCGGGCAGGGACGAGCTGCGCTGGGCCGAGGTGACGGCCAGCGGGCGCAGCTTGCCGGCCTTGATCTGGCCCATCGCCGAGGGGAGGGACGACACCAGCAGGTCCACGTTGCCCGCCAGCGCATCCATCAGCGCCGGGTTGGAGCCCTTGTAGGGGATGTGGCTGAGCTTGATGCCCGCAGCCTTCTCGAAAAGGTCTCCCGCCAGGTGGATGGACGTGCCGTTGCCCGGTGAGCCGTAGGTGATGGTGCCGGGTGCCGCCTTGGCGGCCGCCACCACGTCGGCCAGGGTTTTGTACTTGCTGTTGACGCTGGTGGCGATGATCACAGGCGTGTAGGCCACGTGGGCGACGGCGGTCAGATCCTTGGTGGGGTCCCAGGGCAGGTTTTTGTAGAGCCAGGGGCCGATGACCAGGTTGTCCTTCTGGCCCATCACGATGTCGTAGCCCGTGGGGGCTGCCTTCACGGCCTCGCCGATGCCGATGGTGCCGCCGGCGCCGGCCTTGTTGTCGGCCACCACGGTCCACTTGGCGCTTTCGGTGAGTTTGGTGGCCACCAGGCGCGAGAGGATGTCGGTGCCGCCGCCGGGCGGGAAGGGCACGATCAGGCGGATCGGTTTGTTCGGATAGGCAGGGGCCGGGGCCTGCGCGTGGGCCGGGGCGCCCAGGGCCAGGGCGAGCGCGGTGAAGGAAAGCAGTTGGCGAATCATCGAAAAAATCTCCGTCGGATCAGGAAAAAGGGCGGCTCGCAGCCGCCCGGTGCGAGGGGGTGTCAGATGCGTTCAAAAATGGCCGCAATGCCCTGGCCGCCGCCAATGCACATGGTCACCAGCGCGTAGCGGCCCTGGATGCGTTGCAGTTCGTGGATGGCCTTCACCGTGATCAGCGCGCCTGTGGCGCCGATGGGGTGGCCCAGCGAAATGCCCGAGCCGTTGGGGTTGACCTTGGCCGGGTCGAGGCCCAGATCCTTGGTCACGGCGCAGGCCTGTGCGGCAAAGGCTTCGTTGGCTTCGATCACGTCCAGGTCGTTGACGCTGAGCCCGGCCTTTTTCAGTGCCAGTTGCGTGGCCGGCACCGGGCCGATGCCCATGAATTTCGGGTCCACGCCGGCATGGGCGTAAGCCACCAGACGCGCCAGCGGCTTGGCGCCACGGGCCTTGGCGGCACCAGCATCCATCAGCACCACGGCAGCAGCAGCGTCGTTGATGCCCGAGGCGTTGCCGGCCGTCACCGTGCCGTTTTCCTTGATGAACACGGGCTTGAGCTTGGCCAGGTCTTCCAGGGTGGCGCCAGGGCGGAAGTGCTCGTCGGTGGCGTACTGCACATCGCCCTTCCTGCTCTTGAGGGTGACGGGCACGATCTGGTCCTTGAACACGCCCGACTGTGTGGCGCGCTCGGCGCGGTTGTGGCTCTCCACGGCCAGACGGTCCTGGTCCTCTCGCGTGATGCCCCATTTGGCGGCGATGTTCTCGGCCGTCACGCCCATGTGGATGCTGTGGAAGGGGTCGTGCAGCGCGCCAATCATCATGTCCACCATCTTGGTGTCGCCCATGCGGGCGCCCCAGCGCATGTTCAGGCTGGCAAAGGGCACGCGGCTCATGACCTCGGCTCCGGCGCCAATCGCCACATCGGCATCGCCGAGCTGGATGCTCTGTGCCGCCGACACGATGGCCTGCAGGCCCGAGCCGCACAGGCGGTTGACGTTGAACGCGGGGGTGCCCTCGGCGCAGCCGCCGTTGATCGCGGCCACGCGCGAGAGGTACATGTCCTTGGGCTCGGTGTTGACCACGTGGCCGAACACCACATGGCCCACGTCCTTGCCCTGCACGTTGGCGCGGGCGAGCGACTCACGCACCACCAGTGCGCCCAGTTCGGTGGGGGGCACGTCCTTCAGGCTGCCACCGAAGGTGCCGATGGCGGTGCGCACAGCGCTGACAACAACGACTTCACGGGTCATGGTTCTATCCTTTCAAGTTAAAAAACGGGTTTCGCGCTTTATGGGTAAGCGCAGGTAGCTATCAAAATAATAGTAAATCAGGTATCGCGCACGTCGGCCACGGGCTGGGCGCCGAAGTCGGGGCGCTGCAGCCAGGCCAGCACACGGGCGGCGGCATCGGGCGCGCTGCTGAGCATGCCGCTGCTCTGGAGCTGGGCGAAATTCTGCACATCGGGGAAGGCATCGGGGTGTGCCGCGCGCAGTTGCACCTGCATGTCGGTGTCGATCACCCCTGGCGCCAGCGAGCACACCCGTGCGCCATGGGGCTTGCGCTCTTCGTCCAATGCCATGCAGCGCGTGAAATGGTCCATGCCGGCCTTGGCTGCGCAATAGGCCGCTTGCGATGCCATGGGCCGACGGCCCAGTCCCGAGGAAATGTTGAGCACCTTGCGCGGCACGCTCCAGCCCTCGGTGGCACCCAGAAAGGCAGCACACAGCAGCATGGGGGCTTCGAGCCCGACGCGCAGCGCCATGGCGAGGTCGGCCGCCGCACTGGCCGAGAGCGGGGCGATGGGGGGAATCACGCCGGCGTTGTTGATCAGGGTGGCGCTGGCATAACCGCCCTGTGGAACATCCCGCAGCCAGTCGCGCAGTCGCTGGGCCGCCTGCTCGGTGTCGGCCAGGTCCTGTTCCCACTGCATGAGGGGAGCGCCCTGGGCCGCAGCCTCGTCGGCCAGTGCGGGGTTGGAGCGGCGCGACAGGCACAGCAGCGTGTGGCCGGGGCGCAGCAACTGGCGCGCCATGGCCAGCCCCATGCCGCGCGAGGCACCGGTCAGAATGGTGAGGTGTGGAGGCATTCCAGCATGGTACTCGCCTGTGTGACCGGGCGTGGGCAAGCCCGCGACAGTGGGCAGTGCACGGGTGTTGCGGTGCCTGGAGGGATGTCAGGGTTTCCAATAGCGGGTGCCCGGAATGGCGGTGGCATAGTCTTGCTCTGAGACTGAATGGGGTTCAGGAGACTGTGTGATCAATCGCTGCATGGACGGATGGCCTGATTTTCAGCCGCTCACGGTGGGCGCCGCCGTGGCGTCACGGTTCGCGGCATGGACTGTGCCGGTGCCATGTTGCCCGTCGGTCGTTCACCATGGGTGACGCAGATCTCAACAAGGATCGGCTGGAGCTGGCGCTGGAGGCTGCCGGGCTGGATCTGTGGGAGAACGATCTGATCACCGGCGAGGTGACTCTCAAGGCCAGCAAGACCTTTGTGGAACTGGGCTTCAGCGAGGAGGAAATCGCTTCCGACCTGCAAGGTATCTACGGGCTTTTCCATCCGGACGATCTGGACAAGGTGAAAAAAGCCGTGGACGACCACCTGTCGGGCCGCACGCCGCAATACCGCTGCGAGTTCCGGCTGCGCTCCAAGAGCGGTGAATGGGTCTGGTACGCCAACTATGGCCGCATCATGGACGGCAAGAGCAGCACGCCGGGCAAGCGCCTGATCGGGGTGACGTTCAATATCGACGACCGCAAGCGCAGGGAAGACGAAATCGAGCAGATCAACCGCCAGTTGACCGAACAGAACGCATTGCTGCAACAGCTCAATGCCGCACTGGCGCTGCTGGCGGCCAATGACTCGCTGACGGGGCTGTCCAACCGCCGCACCCTGATGGAGCTGGGCGTGAACGAATGCAGGCGTGCGCAGCGGTTCGGACACCCGCTGTCGGTGCTGGTGGTTGATATCGACCTTTTCAAGGCGGTCAATGATGACTGGGGGCACCTGGCGGGTGACCGGGTGATCTGCGCCGTGGCCCAGGCCTGCCGGGCGCGCACGCGGCAAGGCGTGGACACGGTGGCGCGTTATGGCGGCGAGGAGTTCGTGCTCGTGCTGCCGGAAACCGACACTGCCGAGGCGCTGCGCCTGGCCGAGTCGCTGCGCGATGCGGTGGCGGCGCTGCAGGTGGTCGTCAACGATACGGGGGGCACGGCCCGCGTCACCGTCAGCATCGGTGTCGCCACGTTGCGCCAGGGAGACGACCGTTCTTTCGAGGATCTGGTCAACCAGGCCGACAAGGCGCTCTACCAGGCCAAGGAAACAGGCCGCAACAACGTGCAGTGCTGTGCCGCCCATTGAGGCCTTGCCCGCAGTGTTTCGTGCCGGGGCGCATTCCTGGATGGGTCTCAGAACGGTGCAGGCAGTGAAAACTCGATCCACTGGCGGGTGCCAGGGTGTTCGAAAGCCAGCCAGCACGCATGCAACAGCAGCCGGGGTGCCTGGGCGTGCACGGCGCTTTCCGCATACAGGGCATCGCCCAGGATGGCATGGCCCACGGCCGCAAGATGTACACGCAACTGGTGGGTGCGCCCGGTCACCGGTTCCAGTTCGATGCGCGTGGTGTTGGCGTCGCCATCGTGCGCCAGCACGCGCCAGCGCGTCTGGCTGGGTTTGCCCTGCACCGGGTCGATCACCCGCAGCGGGCGGCGCTCCCAGTCTGCGGCAATCGGCAGGTTGATCTCGGCCCAGGCGCCAGTCTCCGGGGCCGCCATCTGCCCGGCCACGATGGCCTGGTAGCGCTTGTGCATCTCGCGCCGTTCGAAGGCGCGACCCAGGCGGCGCTGCATTTCGGGGTTGCGGGCCATCAGCACCAGGCCCGAGGTGGCCTGGTCCAGCCGGTGCACGATCAGGGCTTCGGGCCAGAGCTGCTGCGCGCGGGCGCTCAGACAGTCCTGTTTGTCAGGGCCGCGTCCGGGCACACACAGCAGACCGGACGGCTTGGCCAGCACCAGCAGATCGTCGTCGGCGTACAGGCATTCGAGGCCCGCCGGGCCTCTGCCCTCAAGGTTCGCCATTGACCAGGCGGTCCACCGTGTCGCACAGCTCTTGCACGTCGTTGGGCTTGTGGATCAGGGCGCGCGCCCCTGCGGCCAGGGCCGCCTGCTCGATCTCTGTGGTGACATGGCCCGAGGCCAGCGCCACAGGCAGGTCGGGGCGGATGGTGCGCACCTCCAGCAGCAGGTCCACGCCGGAGTAGCCGGGCATGTTGTAGTCGGTGACGAGCAGGTGGTAGTCGTGTGGCGCTGCGCGCAGGGCGTCAGCGGCGGCGTGCGGGTCGTTGAAGCCACTCACCCGGTAACCGCGCCGGCGCAGCAGGCGTTGCACCAGAAACACCAGGGCCTGGTCGTCGTCCACGTACATGACGTGGTAGCTCTGCTGCTGGGGCGCATGGGCCGTGGCCGGTGCGCGCGCAGGTGCGTGCATCTCCGCCGCAGGCACCGATGCCTCCGCCACCGGGAAATACAGCGTGAAGCGGCTGCCCTGGCCGGGGGCACTGTGCACATCGACCGCGCCAGCATGGGTGCGCATCACGCCGTGCACCACGGACAGCCCGAGTCCTGTGCCCTGGCCCACGGGCTTGGTGGTGAAAAAGGGCTCGAACACGCGCTCCAGCGTGGCGGCATCCATGCCCGGGCCGTTGTCCTGCACGCTGATGGCCACATAGTCGCCCGCAGGCAGCCCCAGGCGCTCGCAGAGGCGTTGGTCGGGGGGCGCAAGCACGGCATCGACCTTCACTGTGCCCCGCGCTTGCCCGATGGCATGGATGGCGTTGGTGCAGAGGTTGAGCAGGGCCTGTTCGACCTGCGTGGGGTCGGCCAGCACCGGGGGCAGGCCCTTGGGCAGGTGCATGTGCAGGTCGATGGCCGGGGGCAGCGTCACGCGCAGCAACCGTTCGGTGTCGTGCATGACCTCGGCCACGGGCACGGCGGTGCGCCGGGGTGGCTCGTTGCGGCTGAAGGTGAGGATCTGGCGCACCAGGTCGCGCGCGCGGCGTCCGGCCTTCTCGATCTCCAGCAGGCTTTCCAGTGCGGGCGAGCCGCTGCCACAGTCGGCCTTGGCCAGTTCCACGTTGCCCAGGATGGCGCCCAGGATGTTGTTGAAGTCGTGCGCGATACCGCCGGCCATGGTGCCCACGGCCTGCATCTTGTGCGACTCGCGCAGCTGCGCTTCGAGTTCGCTCCTGTGCGCCTCGGCCTTCTTGCGGCCCGTGAGGTCGCGTGCGAACACCGTGGTGGTCTCGCCCTCGGCGTGGCGCTCGAACGAGACGCTGACCTCCACCGCCAGTTCCTTGCCGCTGGCGGTGAGCGCCGTCATCTCGCCCAGCAGGGCCTGGGTGGTGAGCTGGGCAAACGCCAGGGCCTGGGCGGCATCGGGCAGAAAGCGCTCCAGCGGACTGCCCAGGGCGTCACTCATGCCGCACTGGAACAGCGCCGCCGCCGTGGGGTTGAACACGGTGATGCGCTGGTGCTGGTCGACGCAGATGATGGCATCGAGTGCGGAGTTGATGATGGCCTCCAGCCGCTTTTCGCTGGCGTAGAGCTGCTCGTTGCGCTGCTGCAGGGCCTGGCGCTCGGCGAGCACGGGGCCCTGGTCGATCACGGCGCAGAGGAACTGCCGCAGCGGCGCGGCGCCGTCCTGTGCCATTTCGATGCAGGCGATATGCAGGTCGCCCGTGATGCGCGCGTCGTTGCCGATGTGAAAGACAACTTCCGTGACCTCGCTGTGGCCCTGCTCGCGGGCCATGGTGAAGGCTTCCAGCACCCGCTCGGTGTCGCCCTCGCTGACGAAGGGCATCAGCGCCGTCAGCGGTCGGTCGTGCTCGGTGGGCTGGAAGGAGCGGTGCGCCATGGCGTTGGCCTGCACCACCACGTCGTATTCGTCCACCACCATCAGGGCCAGCGGCACGCTGGAAAACAGCGCCTCGAAGCGCTCCGAGGCGCTTTCGGCGGCCGCCTGGCTGTATTGCAGCACCTTGTTCTGCGCCTCCAGTTCGGCCTGGTAGGCGCGCAGCCCGGCGATCAGCGCGGGCATGGTGCCCTCGGCATACGCAGGCGGGCTGTCAGGCTCGGGAGGGGCGAGAGGCTCGCCCTCCGGCCCGGGATCGGGGGCCTGGTCGCGCAGCAGAAAGGACAGGTCGGGAAGGCTCATGGGCAGGGGGCGCCGGCCTCGGCCGCACCCTGTGCGCGGCGAGGCCGTGGCCTGTGCATGGAAGTGTACGCCCGCGCGCACTGGAGTGGCGTGCCCGGGGCCTCGCCGCCATGCCTCCGGTTCAGGGCATGAAGGCCGGCATGCCCATCATGGGGCGCTTTTGCGCGCATGGCGTTTGCCGTTGAGCAGGCTGCTGACGGGCGTGAAGCGCACACACAGGTGGTAGCTCACCAGGCAGATGGCCGTGGTGGCGAGCACGTTGACGAGCATCTTGGTGAGCGCCGGCAAGGGCAGGCCGAACAGCAGGGCGCCGAATCCGATGGTCAGCGGCATGTGCATGAGGTAGACCCAGTAGGAACTGTCGGCCAGGTAGGCCAGCCAGGCGTGCGGCCGCTGCAGGCGTGCCAGGAACAGGCCGATGAGCGTGAAGCTCCAGAGCCAGGCGCAGGCGTTGTAGGCCAGGGCGATCCAGAACGGCAGGTGGGCGATGGACGCCGGCTTGCCCAGCATGTCGTACAGCGCCCCCGTGGCCAGGAAGCAGGCCAGGCCCGCGGCCGCGTACGCGGGCCAGCGCCGCATGTAGTGCGGGAACAGTGCTTTCTGCTGCTGATACAGGGCGATGCCGAAGACGTAGAACAGCCCGTTGTGCAACCACTCGGTGAGGGGGGGCAGAAAATGGCCGCTCGGTTTGACGAGGCCGTCGCTGTAGAACGAGCCTACCCAGGCCAGCGGCAGCGCCAGCACGGTGAAGCCCCAGGGCGCCCGACCCAGCCGACCGAAGACGAGGGACAAGGCGCGGGGCAGCACGGCGGGCAGGCGTTGCAGCAGCCACTTCACGGGCACGGTCAGCAGGCTGAACCACAGCAGCATCCACAAAAACCACAGGTGCATGGTGGATGGGCCCTCGGGCACGCTGGTCCCCTGCGGCAGCAGGCTGCGGTCGAGCCCCCAGGTGCCGCGCTCCATGCGGTGCAGGAACAGGAGGGCCAGCAGGCCGCAGGCCACATAGATGGGCGGCCAGAAAACCGCGAAGGGCAGCGCCAGGCGTTGCAGCCGGTTGCGCACCATGGCCCGCGTGCCGCGCCGCTGCACCAGCAGTGCAACAAAAAAGCCTGCCAGCACGAAGAACACCGGCATGCGGAAGGCGTGGATGAAGGCCATCAGCAGGTCGGCCACGGGCGTGGAGCGGTCGTCGTGCCAGGGCAGGGGCGAAGGGCCCTCCAGATGGATCACGGCGACGTGCAGCACGATGCCCAGCCACATCATGGTGGCGCGCAGGTTGTCCAGCGCGTGCAGGCGTTCGGGGGGTAGGGGGCTGGGGTTCATGGTCGGTCCGGGGCCAATGGGCCCACGGCAGCGCTTCACGCTGCGAGCGTGCCTGCTGCCTCAGGCCATCGCCGGGCTGCTCAGCGGCGCACGGACACCAGTTCGATCTCGAACGTGAGGGTGGCGTTGGGCGGAATCACCCCGCCCGCGCCACGTTCGCCGTAGGCGATGGACGGCGGGCAGGTCAGCTTGGCCTTGCCGCCGGGCTTCATGCGCTGCACGCCCTCGGTCCAGCAGGGGATGACGCGGTTGAGCGGGAACTCGGTGGGCTCGCCGCGCTTGTAGGAGCTATCGAACTCCTTGCCATCGGCGAAGGTGCCCCGGTAATGCACTTTGACGGTATCGGTGACGGCCGGGGAGGCGCCCACGCCTTCCTTGAGCGACAGGAAAACCAGGCCGCTGGGGCTGGTGACGCCTGCGAACTGCGCATGGGCGATGGGAGTGGCCAGCAGGCCGAGAAGCAGAACGGCAGGGAGTGTGCGCACGGATTTTTCCTTGGAGAGACGGGTACAGGGGGCGGGCCGCCGTGCCGTGATGCAGGGCAGCTTGCGGCTGCGAGTGTAAACGTGCGTCCGCCGCGGGCGCTGGCGATTAACCAAGGTTAATGCGGCCCGGGGCGCGTGCCGCAACACTGGCGCTGCGGCCGCTGGGTGCCGTTGGACCACAGGGAGTGAATGCATGTCTTCAATCGATGGCCGGGGCCGGCTGGCGCGGCGGGCTTTTCTGGGCGGGCTGGCCCTTGGTGCCGGAGGCCTGGCCGCCCGCGCGGCGGAGCCCCTGGCGGCGCGCATGCCCGACGCCATGCGAACGCTGGGCGGTGCGGACCTGCCGTATGGGCAGCCGTCGTCCCACGAGCAGCAAGTCCGGCGCATGGAGTCGAATGTGTCCGGGTTTTCGGCCTGGCGTACGCCCTTGCAGACCCAGCGCGGCATCATCACCCCGAGCGGCCTGCATTTCGCGGTGCACCACAACGGCCTGCCCGACATTGCGCCCGAGC
>JAANMX010000608.1_pt1 | contig 46593 bp, 39 predicted proteins | sample 7279681 | NCBI WGS metagenome assembly JAANMX01 (sample SAMN14094542, study PRJNA606508) | bioreactor metagenome | isolation source: A lab-scale SPAN reactor treating ammonium-rich wastewater day 351 | place: Ireland: Galway | collected 2018-01-01
GCTTCGCTTCAATCGCTTGTCTGGCTTAGGCAAGTGGTTTGTCCTTATCCCACTTGTTCTTCTCCCCCTTCATGAGTAACTATTTCTTCGGAACAGCCTTACTGCTCAAATTTGGCTAATTCAGCGCCAAAATCGAATAGAATTGGCCTCTGTTTGCATTATTTCGTCCATTTTGAATAGAAACACCCTCTGTTTGCACGAAAACGTGCAAAAATAAGGTGATAACTATGGTGCGGTTGCAAACCGCACCTACAGATTTCACGATGTTCTTGACCACTACAGAAAAAAAGCCGAACCACTTGCTGGTTCGGCCTTTTTTCTTGTGTTAGCCAGTTCTACTGAAGCAAGCCGCGCGCCGCTACGGGCCAGTTAACCTCTACCTCGCCGTTGCGATGGCCGACAATTTCGTTGAAGAGATTGTTGGTCACGCAGCAGTGATTCACCAGCAGTGTGACCCGCTCGCCGATTTGAGGCTTGGCAGCGCAGGCGGTCAGGTCTACCCAGCCGTGCTCCTCATTCAGCTTTTCGATGTGGGCTTCGGGGTATTCCAGAATCAGGCCAAAGCCAGTGCTGCCCCGTGCCCCGTCCGAGGAGAGCGCTTTGCTGCCTGCATCCAGCACGGCCCGGTCTGCTGTGGGGCGGCTGACGACGGTGGCGATGACGTGAAAGGCCACTTCCGCCTGGCTCATCACCCCCACATTGACCATTGACCGATCCCCGTAGACATACGTGCCCGCCCGGTGTTCGGTCACTTCCTTGTGGGTGTGGGCCTGCCACATTCCGGGCGAACCGCCTGCGCTGACCACCTCCAACGGTATACCGTCCGCGGCCAAAAGACGGCGGGTCTCGGCCACAAAGCCATCGGTCTGCTCGTTGGATGGATAGGTCATCAGCCCGCCGAAGTGCAGATGGGAGGAGCGGGCAATGATCCGGGCCAACGCTGCCGCTTCCTGGGGGGTCTGTACGCCGCAACGGCCCAGCCCTGTGTCAAATTCCACCAACACAGGCAGAGTCAGCCCTGCGCCCTGGGCCGCTTCTGCGTAGCCCCGCACAGTGACCTCCGAATCCCCGGTGACGCTGATGCGTACCCGGCGGGCCAAGTGCATCAGCCTCTCCAGTTTGGCCCCGCCCAACAGATTGTAGGGCAGAAAGATATCTTTGATTCCGGCCTGGGCCATCACTTCGGCCTCGCCCAACTTTTGACAGGTGATCCCCACCGCGCCGGCATCCACCTGCATATGGGCGATTTCAGGAATCTTGTGGGTCTTGATGTGGGGACGGTTGGCGAGGTTGTGCTCGGCCAGATAGCTTTGCAGCCGGTTGATATTGGCGGATAGCTTGTCCAGATCGACAACAGCCGCGGGACTTTCCAACTGATCGATGCGCATGGGTTTTTCTCCGTGGAAACTGACTCATCACGAAGGCACAACGACACGAAGAAGATATACTTGACAAGGTGACAAAATGACCGGGTGACAAGGTGAAAAAATGTCAGTTTATGCCCGTGTCGAGTATAAGATAGGTTTTGCTTCTTCCTTTGTGACTTTGTGCCTTTGTAGTGAAAAGAGGCTATTACAACGCGGCGTAAATAGACCAATAGTTACTGACGTAGTGCATAAGGTGGCGAAGCCACAGGACGTTACGGCCAGATCAGACCAGTGAGCGCCGGTTGAGTAGCCCGGAGTCTTCGGAGGGCGTATCGAAACCAGAGCGAACGGGTGATACGTCGATTCTTCGTCAACCCGCTTGGTTTCGATACGGCGGGAAAAAGCCCCCGCCTACCCTTCGACAGGCTCAGGACACCGCTCAACCAGCGCTGGCCTTACGCTGTGAGGCACGACTCGCATCTAACGCATGTGCGTTAGATATTGCGCTGGTACGGAGTAGTGCGTATACCAGTTCACGCACCACGCACTACCCATCACAATGAATCGTGGGCATATTTACGCCGGAGTGTACTATCGGGGATCGAACAGACGTACATCCCGGCGGCCATAGATGATCTGGCGGCTGCCGCTCAGATGGGGGTCTTCCCGGCCTGCTCCCCGGTCGGGCCACAGGAGCTTGCCCGCCCGCCGGGCCCAGCGGAAGCTGCTCTCCACGGCTTCGCTGTAGGTAGCGCCATTGAGCCAGCGGGAGAGAAAGATCGAAATACTCGGTTCGGGCAGCCAGTTGACCCCCACGGCCCCATTCACTGCATCTGCGCCCAGGGATAGCCAGATCGGGGCCAGGCTGGCCCCATAGCAATTGACACCGTAGACAATGCCCAGGTCCAGGGTTGCGGGGTTCTGCTGATAGGCCGAGAGCAGGCGGTTGAAAAGTGCGCCGTCGATGTAGGAATCGCCCCGGTAGGCCACCAGTGACTCTTTTTGGCCGTGAACCAACAGCAGCAGGTCCACCCGATGCGCCACGCTCAGCTCCCAAAGAGCGTCCGCCATTTGATCATTTGTAACCTGGGCATCTTCCAGAATAACCACCCGGTCGTAGCGCCGGTATGCGCCGTGGAAACGCAGCGCGGCTTTGGCGTACTCTTCGGTGGCAAAATCAATGGCAGCCATCGCCCAGGCTGGCAAATCCAGACCGCTGATGTAGCCCACATTCTCCAGAATGACGAGAAGCGCGCTCCGCTTGACCGAGGAATCTATTGGGGAGGGGCTGGTGCGCAGGGTAGCTGGCATTGAACTCAAAACTGAAAGCGACCGGATGCTTCGATTACCCGGACGCGGAAATTGTCAACCAACGGGCGCAGACCGTCGACCAGATCACCCCACTCTTCCGAGTGTATCATCCGGGCTGCGTCGGCCTCGTTTTCCAGAACACCGCCCCCCATAATTTGCGGCGCGTTGCCCCAGAGGGTATACCAAGCGTCGGTAATACGCAGACCCAATTGGGCCATCCCTGGCCCCAGGGTTTGCATCACATACCGCTGGCACTCCTCTTCCCGTCCCTCTCGCATATCATAACTGATCAGGACTTTTACCATTTCTCTCCTCGTTCAATCGGTCTACAAGTATGGCAGTCTATAGGCCAAGTATAACACACTCCATCCACGCCCCCGCAAGAGAGCTTCCCTTGTGCTTTGCAGAAACCCGGCAAGACCGGTACAATAACAGGGAGAATTGAATGCCATCGTCAATCGTCTTTTCAGAGGATGTGGTTGTCATCCTCCATCCCTGCTGAAAGCCGAACACTCCATACCCATCACCTGCGTCAGAAGCTGCAAAGGATAGACCTATGAACCGGACCCGATCCCTATGGAGAACAGCCTACGGCCGTCTGCTGGCCTGTCTCTTTCTTGTGATTTTGCTGGCCGGGTGCGAGCCTATGCCCGCGCCGGCCGCGGCCACCAGCACACCCGCGCCGACGGCAAAACCCGCGGCAACCGCCACCCCCGCCGCTTCTTCGCTTGCGGCACCTGCCCCGGCGGTAGTAGCCGCCAGTGAACCCCTGGCCGATTCCGAAACGGCCCCGCCTGCCCGGATCCGCATTCCCGAAATCGGAATGGATGTGGCTGTGCAGCCGATGGGCTGGCGGGTGACGGAAGTGGCCGGCCAGCGCACAACTGTCTGGGTATTGCCCGATGCAGCCGCGGGCTGGCATCCCAATAGTGGCAGGGCAGGCGGCGCGGGCAATGTGGTTATCTCCGGCCACCAACTGCTGGGGGATGCCCCCTTTGCCCCGATTGCGCTTGGCGAAGTGGCAGTGGGGCAGGAAATCCTGCTCACCGACAGCCAGGGGCAGGTCTTTGTTTATCAGGTGAGCGAGGTCAGCGATCCGCTTGTGATTGAAGAAGACCCCAGCAAAGAGATGAAACTGGGGGAAGAGATCGCTGCCCAGAAGGGCGACCCGCGGCTGACGCTGATCAGCGGCTGGCCCGATTTTTCGTCCACCCATCGGGTAGTTGTGACGGCGCTCTTTGTGGGCGTCCAGCCCTAATCATCTGGAAAGCCGTCCCCAATGACTTCGCCTTCCGCCCTGCTCTGTAGTGTAATCGTTCCGGTCTACAATGGGCAGACGAGCATTATCGCCTGTCTGGATGCCCTCTCCCGGCAGAGCATCCCCCTCCAACATTTCGAGGTGATTGTCGTGGACGACGGCTCTACGGATGGAAGCCGGGCCGCGGTCGAAGAGTGGCTGGCGACAAAAGCCATTGCCCACTGGCGGGTGGTGAGCCAGGCCAACGCAGGGCCAGGCGCGGCCCGCAATCAGGGCGCACAACTGGCCCAGTCCCCGCTGCTGCTCTTTACCGATGCGGATTGCGCGCCAAGCCCGGATTGGGTAGAAGCGCTGCTGCGGGTATTCGAGCAGCCGGATGTAGTGGGGGCCAAAGGGACCTATCTCACGGATCAGACCGGGCTGACCCCCCGCTTTGTCCAGGCAGAGTATGAAGATCGCTACGACCGAATGGTGGGCAGCGAGCGTATCGACTTTGTGGATACCTATTCCGCCGCCTATCGCCGGACCATTTTTCTGGAGAATGGGGGCTTTGCCACTGTCTTCACCACCGCCAGTGTAGAGGATCAGGAATTCAGCTTTCGTCTGGCAGCCAAAGGCTATCGGCTGGTCTTTGCGCCGCAAGCCCAGGTGAAGCACATCCACGACGAAAATCTGGGGGAGTACTTCCGGCGCAAGTATTTTATCGGTTTCTGGAAATCCTTGCTCACCCGCTGGCACCCGGAACGGATGGTGCAGGACAGCCACACGCCGCCTGTGCTGAAGGTGCAGATGCTTCTGTGGGCGGCGCTGGTGGGGCTGTTGCCCTGGGCGCTGTTGAGTTTTGTCTGGCCGCTGCTCACCCCCGTCTGGTGGTTGATGGGCGGGCTGTTGGCCTTCTTCCTGCTCTCGGCCCTGCCCTTTGCCCAGAAGCTGGCCCAGCATTCCTGGAAGCTGGTGTTGATCAGTCCGCTGCTTTTGGCCGCCCGTTCCCTGGCCCTGGGGCTGGGCTATCTGATCGGAACAGTCCACTTTGCGGGCACGCCGCCCGGCGCACCTCGGCCAGTGATTCCCGGCTGGAAGCGGCTGATCAAACGGAGCATAGACATTGCCGGGGCATTGGTCGGGTTGGCCCTGGGAATCCCACTGATTCTGCTGGCAGCCATTGCCATCAAAGTGGATTCGGACGGGCCGATCTTCTATCTGCAAACCCGGGTGGGTGAACACGGACGGCGCTTCCGTATTGCCAAGCTGCGCAGTATGCGGGTGGATGCGGAAGCACGGCTGGCGGACTATGTGGATGTGACCAGCCTGGCAGAGCCGGCCTATAAAATTGTGGACGATCCCAGAATCACCCGGGTTGGCAAACTTTTGCGGCGCAGCAGCCTGGATGAATGGCCCCAATTCTGGAATGTGCTGCGGGGCGAGATGAGTCTGGTTGGCCCCCGGCCCGAAGAAGAGCAGATCGTCGCCCTCTATAACGATTTTCAGCGTCAGCGGCTATTGATGAAGCCGGGCTTGACCGGCCCTATGCAGGTCAACGGACGGGGCGATCTGAGTTTATCCAGACGGATCGCGCTGGAGTTGGAATATATCGAACAGTACAGTCTGTGGCGGGATATTCAGATTCTCGCGCAGACAGTTCCGGCAGTCCTGGCAGGCCGGGGTGCTCGCTAAGTAAGCGTCAAGAAATAATGTAGGGGTTTCGCAGACGAGATTCCGGGAATCGGTCACAACATCTTTCGGCTTTCCCCGTATCGTCTGGCCGATTCCCGGAATCATACCCGCGACTTATTTCTTGACAGTTACTAAGCACTTTGTAAACGAAGTGATTTAGCATTTCTGTAGGTGCGGTTTTGAACCGCACAGGCAGCCGAAGGAGTACTCGTCTCTTGCGCAGCTACAAGCAGCGCCTACGCTAATTTGGCTAACGGATATTTTTCCTGGGGGAACTTATGAATCAAAGAAAGACGCAATCTGCCGTTTCAAGCACGTCGCACAATCGGGCGAAATTGTGGGGGGTGATTCTCACTTTTGCTGCCGTTGTGACGTTGGCCTATTTCTATAGCAGCGCCGTGGAGGCCGCGCCGCCCAACCAGACGATCCCGCAGCGCACAGCCACCGCACCGGCCACGGCCATCCCAACGGTGACCAACACCCCGGACGCGCCGCCGCCGGCTGTCACGGATACGCCCCTGCCCCCGCCCACCAATACGCCTGGCGCTGGCAATCCCCAGCCCACGGCAACCAGCCAACCCGGTGGACCGGCTGCTACCAACACTCCTACAACCGCCGCCCAGCCGACAAATACGCCCGCTGCCCCGACCACGCCCACGGCTATTCCCAACTTTGCCCTGCAAGCAGAGATGGTGCTGGTGTCCGGGCTGCCGATGCAGGGGCAAGAGGTGGTGCTGCGTGTGATTGTCAAGAATCCGGGTGGGGTGGAAGCCCGCAATGTGACTGTGCGGGATGAGCTGCCCAGCCAACTGGAGTTGGTGGCGATGGACGCGGTAGAGGGTGCGACAGCCACGGAAAAGGCCAGCAACGGCAGGACAATCGTCCTCTTCACCTGGGCTGCTTTGCAGGCCGGGGGCGAAGCCCAAGCCACATTGACAGTCCGCATTGGGGTGTCTGTGGCAAACGGTACGGTCATCGACAATCTGGCCGTAGCCTTTGCAGACAACGCGGCGTCAGTCACCACCGGAATCAGCCTGGGCACACCGCCTGTACATTTGCCCACTTTTGACTGATCCTGTGACTCAGGGCAGCAGCGCCACAGGCGTTCAGATAGGCGATATGCCTGGGGGCACGGATAACGACGAAAAGCGGACGCAGATGGACGCGGAAACAACTGATCTGCGCAGATTTCTGATCCGCGTCCATCTACCCTTTCCGCGTCATCCGCGTTCTATTTTCGCATCAGTGCGCAGGATTTCAACCGGCCCCGTAGCGCCCATTGTGGCTACGGGGTCTGCCTTTGTCTGGTATCTCTTTGGCGCTGCCCCTGGCCTGACCTGGGCGCACTCCGGCGCCGATGGGGGGGATCTGTTGGCGGCGGCCCTTTCCAATGGGACGCCACACCCCACAGGCTATCCCCTCTATACCCTTCTTTTGCAGGGGTGGCTGGCACTGTTGGGGCTGCTTTTGCCTGCCAGCGACATCGCCTGGCGGGGCAACATCTTCAGCGCGCTGGCCGGGGCACTCAGCGTGGGGGTAACGTTTCAGGTTGGGCGCTATCTATGGCGTAAGAACGAACGCCCCATTCTGCCCGCTCTCCTGACCACCAGCGCCTGGGCCACGGCTCCGATGCTGTGGGGGCAAGCGCTTATTACAGAAGTCTATGCCCTGCACAGCCTGCTCTTTGCCGGGCTGTTTTGGGCGCTGGTCTGCTTTCCATCCGCTTCCCTTCGCGGGCGTGCCCTGCTTCTGGGTGGGCTGTTTGGGCTGGGGCTGGCCCACCACGCAACGATTGGGCTGCTATTGCCGGGAATGCTATACTGGCTGTGGAGCGAAGAGAATCATCCCGCCCGGCGCGTCGATTTTTGGGTCTGGTGGGCTGTCGGGCTGTTGCCAGGGCTGTTGCTCTATGCCCGGATTCCGCTGGCCGCATTTTTCACCCCCCAGTCCCCAGTCCAATGGAACGGCAGTGGCTCGCTGGCGGACTTCTGGTGGCTGGTCAGCGGGGCTGCCTATCGCCGCTATCTCTTTGCGGTGCCGCTGGGTGGGCTGTTGCCCAAAGTGGGCGGGTGGGCACAGACCCTCGTCAGCCAGATGACACCGATTGGCCTGGCCCTGGCCCTGGCCGGTCTCTATCATTGGGATCGGCTGGAAGCCCGTTTGCGCAGCCTGAGTTTGCTGTGGGTTGGCTGCGCCAGTCTCTATGCCATTGGCTATCACACGGCAGACAGCGAAGTCTATTTGTTGCCGGTGATTTGGTTGATGGCCCTGTGGCTGCCCTTTGGCGTGCTGGAACTGGCCGGGTGGCTGGATACAAAAGGGGCAGGGGGTACTGATAACGACGAAAAGCGGACGCAGATTGACGCAGAAACAACTGATCTGCGCAGATTTTTTATCCGCGTCAATCACTTTTTTCAGCGTCATCAGCGTCCTATTTACAGGGCAGGGATGGGCAGCCAGACGCTGCTGTTGACACTCTGTATGCTGGGGGTGGTGGGACTGGCCGGTCTGCGTTACCCCAGCCTCTCCCTGCGTCAGGATATGGCCGCCCGGCAATTTCTCAGCGGTGCGGTCAGCGCGCTGGAGCCGGGAAGTCTGGTCTTTAGCAGTGCCGATGCCGAGACTTTCGCCCTCTGGTATGGGGCCTGGGGCAACGGTGAATTGCTGGAAAGTGCGCCGGGCAGTGTGCTGGTCAATGTGGCCCTGCTCCAGTTTGGCTGGTATCGGACCCAATTGAGCCGGCTCTATCCCGATCTGCCGGGGGTGGAGACGGGCGATGCGGCTGGAATTCTGCAGGCGAATAGTGGCAGCCGTCCCATTTATTTTACAGAAATCGTCCTACCTGCCAGGGCAGACCTTCTGCGTCCGGCGGGGCCAATCTGGCGCTATTTGCCATAACTCAAAACCGAGTCGACACAATGCTAATGGATACGACTGCAATGGTTGCTACCCACAATCAAACAGAGATTTGGCCCCGCCGGAGGCTGCTGCACTGGGCTATAACCGGGATTCTCGTTCTGCTGACCGGGCTGGCCCTGCTGAAAGTGGGGCGTATGGCCGTGAGCGGCTGGCAGGTCTATAGCAATGGCACGGCTCTTGTGGAGGCCCTGCGCGCAGAGCGCAACCCGGCTATTCTTTTGGCCCATCAGACGGAGCTGGAAAAAACGGCTGAGGGCCTGGCGGCATTGGAACGGGAGGTCCGCCCGCTTGCGCCCCTTCTGCGCCGACTGGATGGGATCACCCAATACGGCTCCACCCTGGCCTATACCCCGGAGTTCCTGGCGATTGGTGTAGAGATGAGCCGCATCGCCGCGGAAGGCGTGGCGCTCATCGCCCCTGCTATGGCCGCGGATGGCGGGAATGACGCGTTTCTGGTCGGGGCAATGCAGGCTATCTCCGGTCAGTATGACGCCTTTGCGCCTTTGGCCGAGCGGGCCGGGCGGGCTGGCGAGTTGCTGGCCTCTATCGACGCCTCCCGGCTACACCCGGCCCTCTCCGGGCCCCTGGCCGAACTCCAGCCTTTTACCGAATATATGGGGCCGGGTTTGCAGATTGCGCCCGGCTTGCCCGATCTGTTGGGGATGAATGGCCCTTACACCTATCTGGTCCTGATCCAGAACAATCACGAATTGCGGGGGACGGGCGGCTTTATTACAGGGGTTGGCCGGGTGACTGTGGAGCGGGGGCGGGTGAAGGAGTTGGACTTTACCGACTCCTACGCGGTGGACAACCACAAAGTCGCGCATCCGCCTGCCCCGGCGGTGTTGCAGAAGTATATGGGCGCCGACCTGCTCTTTTTGCGGGATGCCAACTGGTCGCCAGATTTGCCCACCAGCGCCCGCATCATCGATACCCTCTACCAGCGTGACACGGGTCTGCCGATAGACGGGATTATTACGATGGACTTGCACGCGGTGGCGCTGATTGTGGGCGCGATTGGCCCGGTGACTGTGCCGGGGCTGAGCGATCCGGTGACTGGGCAGAATGTGGTGGAGCTGATCAAAGAGTTGTGGGCCAATCCCCTGGGCGATGGGGCAACGGTGACTGATGCGAACAAAGGGGAGTGGTTCCAGCAGCGCAAGGATTTCCTGCCTACAATGGCCGCCGCCATTTTGGACAAGCTCAAATCGGGCCGTTTCAATGTGTTTGCGGTGGCTGGGGCTGGCCGTCAGGCATTCAACGAACGGGGCGTGCAGGTCTGGGTGCGGGATGGCAAAGTGCAGGAACAGTTGCAGCGCTGGGGCTGGGATGGCGGGCTACAGCCACCCCAGGACGCAGACTATCTGGCACTGGTAGACAGCAATTTGGGTTTTAACAAAGTAGATTCGGTGATGCAGCGCTCTCTGGACTATCAGGTGAGCTGGCCCGACGGCCCCCAAACCCCAGGTGTGGCTCGGGTCACTGTTACCTACAGGCATCCCGTCGCAATGCCCAGCCACGAATGCCTTCTTTCCCCCCGCTATGGGGATCGCTACGACGAAATGACCGAGCGCTGCTATTACGACTACGTGCGGCTCTTTGTGCCCCGGGGCAGCGAACTGCTGCGCACCGAAGGGTTGGATGAGGATTCGGTCAGTAGTCAACGGGCCGAAGCAGGAACCCAGAGTTTTGGGGGCTATTTTGTGATGAAGCCCGGCACAACCCACCGGGTCACATTTATCTACCAATTGCCTGTCCACATCCAGCAATATGGCTACCGGCTGGTCATCCAACGCCAATCCGGGGCTGGTCCCTTGCCCCTGGGCTGGCAGGTGGGCAACCGGGCCTTTACCTACACCCACACCCAGAATACATTTGTGTGGGCAGATCGATAGGTTTGGGGCGTAGGGCGTAGGATTATTCGGTAACTGCTCACCCCCTCCCAACCTCCCCCACTTTGGGGGAGGAGTTGATTTAGTTCCCTCCCTGAGATGGGGTGGGGTGGCTGAACAGGTAGAATCACCCGGCCCGATCGGGCGCGGTGCGATCTTCCAGCAGTCGGGCGATCTCTTCCACAATCTCAAAGGTTGCCTGGGGGCGGCCCAGCGCTTTTGCCCGTTCACTCATCTGGGCCAATTCTGCCTGGGCGGGGCCAAACCAGCGGCTAAGAACAGCCGCAATTTCGGACGGCTTGTCGCTGTAGGCGCCCACCTGATTCTCGATAACGAAGGGGACATTTCCCTCTTCCTGGCCCGGAATAAAGCCGGTGAGCAGAATGGGCAGGCCGCAGATCAGCGCTTCGGCGATGGTGCCTGGCCCGGCTTTTGTCACGACACAATCGCTGGCCCCCATCCATTCGGGCATATTTTGCACAAAGCCTTCCACACGCACGGGCAGGGGCCAGGTTTTGGCCGCCAGCTCCCTACGCAACGCTTCATTTCTTCCACAAATGATCACCAACTGGGCCGGGCGGCCATCCCCGGTCAGCCGGGCGGCAACGGCGCGGGCGATTTCGGCCACTGGACCCATCCCTTCTCCGCCGCCAACCAGCAGCGCCGTCATCCGCTCCTTTTCCAGCCCCAAAGAGAGGCGCAGTTCGGCTTTGTTTCCCGCTGACGGGGCAAAGGCTGGTCGAATGGGCAAGCCACACGTGTATATCTGTTCATCGGTCAGCCCGGCCGCTTTGGCCCGGCGCATGGCCTCCTGGCTGGCTACGAAGCAGCGGTCCACCTGTGGGTGATACCAGACCGGCGCGGCGGATACCAGATCGGTGACGACTGTCACAAAGGGGATGGTGGACCCCAGTTTGTGGCGCAGCAGACGCAAAGGGGCGTGCTGCATCAGCGGGTGTACCGAGATCACAGCGTCAGGCTGATATTCATCAAAAGCCCGGCGCATCCCCCCCTGGGCCAGACGACCGATCAGCCGCAGCCCCGGCCCGGTAATGGCGTTCTGCTCGCTTGTGCGCCAGGCGAGCTTCCACAGCCAGAGATAGTCCGTGACCAGACGGCGATAGCTTTTGGGAATCTGATTGATGGGCCAGGGGGTATAATCGGACCACAGGTCGATCATTTGTACCTGAAAACGATCACCGAAACGTTCGGTAAAGGCGGCCATCAATGCCTGGGCGCTGGCCCGGTGGCCGCCGCCTGTATCACTCATCAGAATCAATAAGCGCTGCATTTTCCCTCATTCTTATTGTGCGGGGTCTGGTAACTGCTAAGCCAACGACAGAAATAACCACTGAATACACAGAATACGCGGAAATTCTTCGTTTTTTTCAGTGTGTTCCGTGGTTAATAAACAGAGGATGCCTGAGCAATTACTCTCTCTTGGTATCTACTCAGGTCCAGGGTGCGACGCACTCGCCACACCCATTTTGCAGTAGAATCTACTCCTGGCGAGTGCGTCGCACCCTGAGTAGTTACCTCTCTTGCCAAAATAGCGTATTGGGGCTAATTGTCCAAAAGTGATCATCTGTCACAAAATGCGAAACTGGCCCAATCGCTGCTCCATAGGCTACAATCTGGCATAACAGTTCTCCATGCGACGGGTTGCGCCACGGGGGATGAAAATGTAGGTCGGACTGTTAGTCCGACCGGCAACGTCGCTGGTCGGACTAACAGTCCGACCTACGAATGGCTATTTTCAGGGCAGTTCCCCATGCGACGGGTTGCGCCACGGGGGATGAAAATGTAGTCCGACGGGCCTGCAACGTCGCTGGTCGGACTAACAGTCCGACGTACGAATGGTTATTTTCAGGGCAGGAGATCACTCTCGCCTGCCGCAGAATTCAGTATCCAAACCAATCGGAAAGCATACCCAATGGATCCAACCATCAAACTCGACCAATTTCTTAAACGCGTAGGTGCGGTGATGTCTGGCGGCGAAGCCAAACATCTGATTCAGGAGGGATCGGTTTCGGTCAACGGAGAAGTGGAGACCCGGCGCGGCCGCCAACTACACGAAGGCGACCGGGTGATAATCGAAGGGGAAGCCTTTGTGGTAGAGGGTCTGCGGCCCTGATCGGTTGCAACTGCTCACCCCCTCTCAACCTCCCCCACTGTGGGGGAGGAGTCGATCCAGTTCCCTCCCTGGAATAGGGCGGGGTAGGCTGGGGTGGCTGAACAGGTACGATCGGTTATACAGAAGCGGGGTTGGCCTGGGCCTGGGCTGCGGCTTTATCCGCGGCCAGGACGGGGTGCAGGGCGGCAATGGCGCATTCAACCATCCCGTCGTCCGGCTCCCGGGTTGTCAGTTTTTGCAGGAGCAGACCGGGTGCGATCAGGCCACGCATCAGCGGGTTCTTGTCGTGGGCAGCGCTGAAACGGATGATCTCGTAGGCAATCCCCGCCACAATGGGGATGAGCAGCAGCCGGGTGACAAAACGCAGGAGCAGGGCCAGCCAGCCCGGCTCGATTCCGGCAAAGGTGAGGGGCGCAAAGAGAAAGATGCTGATCACCAGCACATAGAGCAGAAAGCTGGTGCCACAGCGGGTGTGCTGCACGCTGTAACGCTGTACAGTGGCAACGGTCAGCTCTTCGCCGGCCTCGTAGGCGTTGATGGTTTTGTGCTCGGCGCCGTGATAGCCAAAGACCCGACGAATGTCCGGCATCAGGCCAATGGCCCAGAGATAGAGGATAAAGAGCAGCAGACGAATCCCCCCTTCAAAGATAGCATCCACCACCGCGTGGTCATTGAAATAGCCAGCCAGGAATTGGCTGGCATAGGTGGGCAAGAGAAAAAAGAGACCGATGGCAAAGGCCAGGCTGGCGGCAATCGTCGTCCAGGCCACTGGCCCGGAAAACTCAATCGGTTCGGCCTGCCCCTCCTCTTGGATCGCCACATCGGCGCTCCACATCAGCGCCCGCATCCCCAGCCCCAGGGCGTCCCAGAGCATTGCCAGCCCCCGCACAAAGGGCCATTGCCCCCAGCGGCTGGTGTAGATAGCGGCGGTCAGGGGTTCTTCGTGCAAAACAATCGCGTTTTGGGGGTTGCGTACGGCCACGGCCATAGACTTGCGCCCCCGCATCATCACCCCTTCAATCACCGCCTGGCCGCCATAGTATTTTGTACTCACTGTTCAGTCTCCCCGACTGCTGTATCGAATGATCGAGCTTTGTTATAGTGATCCGATGAAAGCCGCCAGCAACAGACCCAAAGCCAGCAGCGCGCTGGCCCAACCCTCCGCCCTTTCCGTCCAATCCGGGTCTGCTGCTGGTACGGGCAGCGGCGAAAAATCCTCCGGCGCCAGAGCAAAGGGCAGATATTCGCCTTCGGAACGCTCGCTGCCCGGTGTGGCAGTGGGAGTCAATAGCCAGGCCATTCCACCGGGCAGGCGCTGGCTCTGTTGGTCCCCAATCTCGGTCAGGTTGAGCGTTGCGGCAAAGGTTGCGCTGTCGTTGCCCCCATAGAGCGGGCCTGCCTGCCCTTCTCTGCGCCACTGGGCTGCCGCCAAAAGCCAGAGATCACCCTCGCCGCCAGCCACAATCCAGGGCACAACCGCCCCTGGCCGATTGTTTGCCAGCCGATGCAGCGCGGCCAGGCCAAAGAGGCTGTCGGGATGCAGGGTATCCCACCCCAGAGCGATCACCGGATTTTCACCAGCTTCCAGAGCCATCTCCAGGTGTCTGCGCCACAGAGCGGAGAGCGAGCGGGGATTGGCATAGGGATTCATGCGCCGTCGCCTCCTGACGCTTGTGACGGATTTTCCAGGCTAGCGGCCAAAAGCTTTTCCAGCACCAGCCCGCCCTGGGGATGGCTGAAAAGGGCAGCCCACCCTTCTAACCCAAGCCCAGGGATGAGCAATTCCAGAGGGCTGGAGAGCCAGAGCGCCTGGCCAGCTAAAAAAGAGAGCGGGCGATGGGCCGCAAAAAAGAGCAGCCCAGGCAGAAGCATCCGACGCCGGGCCAGAAAATCCAGACCGGGCGCAAGCCGGGGCGCTATCTGGGCAATTTCCGCGGGCAGGTCATTCTTCATAAAAGGGATTGTAACACAGCCAGCCAATTCAGTATTGATTCTGTCCGGGCTGTGGTATACTTTCCCGTGGATTTGTCGCCCGTTGCCGGTTGCAGGTTTCCATTACGACTCCCAGTTTAGCGATATTGGCTTTTCTATGATCCAATCTTTGTATTTGTCCCGAAGCAAAAAGGACCGACGCTTTACAGCCGCCCACAGGTGGCTGCCCCTGTTTTTGCTGGGGGTGCTGTTGATCCTGGCCGGGTGTGGCAGCGATGATTCTACGGCCACCCCCACACCCACAAAGACATCCCTGCCCCCGGGGGAACCGGTGATTTCCACGCCGCAGCCCGTAGCTCAGGCTACGGATACGCCGGCAGCGCCGACACCCACGCCAGAGCCACCGACGGCTACACCCCCGCCGGCCAACGTGGCCCCTTTCACGGGCAAGGTAGTGGAAGATGCAGCCATCCTGCAGAAGCGCCCGGTCTTCATCTGCATCAACAACGATGTGGTGGGGCGCTCGGCCCATTATGGCCTGGGCAGAGCTGATTTGCTCTACGAATACATTGTGGACGGCTTTACGATGACCCGTATTACGGCGCTCTACCAGAGCCAGAACGCCGACCGGGTTGGCCCTGTGCGCAGCGCGCGTATGCCAAATATCTGGATGACTCAGATGTATGACGGGGTGCTGGCCTGTTCCGGCGGCAGCGATGAGATCCGTTATCTGCTCAAGAACGAAGTTGGCTTTCCCTATCTGGACGCGGACATCGACGACCCCAGCAATACAGTCTACTTCTCCAGCGTGGGCACGGACTACCGCACCCGTCTCCAGAGCAGCACAGATGGGGTGCGCCGCTGGCTGCAATCTGTGAACCAGGACAAGCAATGGAGCCGGCCCGGCTTTGTTTATAGCGAGACTCCGGCCACTTTTGATGCAGGCCAGGCCAGTGTTGTCCAAATACCCTATCCCGGAGGCAGTCAGGTGGAATGGCGCTATGATGCCCAGCGCAATCAGTATGTGCGCTACCAGGGCGGTCAGCCCCATATCGACAACGAGACCGGCAGTCAGATCGTCACCGACAATGTGATTGTTCTCTTTGCCAACCACACCCTCACTGATATTGTGGAGGACAGCCTGGGCACAAAGGGTGTGAATGTCGATCTGTACGGTTTTGGTGATTTTCGCATTTTCCGGGATGGCCGGGTCTATGAGGGTACGTGGCGGGCCAACGATGAAAGCCCACCCCGCTGGCTGGGGTTGGGGGAACAGAACGTTCCTCTCAAACCAGGACAAAGTTGGATTCAGGTGGTGCGTCCCACAGATACTATTACCTACCGGTAGTAAAGCAGCCAACAGATCGCAAAACCCCGGAGGTTCTGCTCCAGTGGGCCTGTCTCTTATCACTCAAATGAGACAAATGAGACTGCAACGGGAAGCAGGTGAGCAGCCGAAACGGGCTGTTGATCACCTGCTTTCTTTAATCCGTTCTGAAAATAGCCACGGATAAACACGGATAGACACGGATAAAATCTGCGGCATCGGCGTAATCTGCGTTTTGATTTTCGGTCTTGGTCATCGTTTCGGCTACTCGCCAGACCTGTCAGGTGCATAAATTAAGTTCTGGTGGATTTCCAGACTGCTCCACCTGCGCACCTGACAGGTCTGGCCCGAACGATGACCAAGCCCTGATTTTCATTGATTATGGGTGTGTTCCCTCGTGTACAACTGATGTGAAAATAGCCAGTAACGCAAGCTGTTAGCTTGCGCCAGCCCGCACTAACAGTGCGGGTTACAGACGCTGATGACGCGGAAAGGGCTGATTTTCGCGGATAAAACCAGTGCAGCTCATCTGTTTCAGCGTCAATCTGCGTCCGCTTTTCATTGCCCGTGGCGCACAACCGCGCATAAAGAACTGTCCTGGGTTGGACAGACGAAATGGAAACAATGAGTACTGATTATCTGGCCGCCGTAAGCCGGGAACATTACAACCGCAGCCTGCGTAAAGCCCAACTAGCCGACCTGCTGGGGCTAATCACAGGCACAAATACAAATCTGGTCAGCTTTGAGGAGGTGGCCGGCCGTCTGAAGGCGCGCCAGGAGATCAGCCGCCGGATTGAGAATGTGCCTCTGGAAAAGATCGTGGGCAGTGTCGGGCGTTATTACGACTTCACCCGGGAGTTTTTGCCCCGCTCCAATGTAAGCAGCCAGCGCTGGGCCAGGCTGGATGCAGCGCTCCATGCGCTGGAGGGTGTACCGCCTGTCGAATTATACAAACTGGGCGATGTCTATTTTGTGCGGGATGGCAATCACCGGGTCAGCGTAGCCCGAGCCAACGACATACCCGATATTGAAGCCTATGTGACCGAACTGGCGACGCCTATCCCCCTCTCTCTGTCCGACTTTGAGCGGGACCTCTGGATCATCAAAATCGAATATGCCGAGTTTATGGCCCAAACCCATTTGGACCTGCTCTATCCAGGCGCGGACATCTGCATGACAGTCCCGGGCCGTTTTGAAGTATTGCTTCATCACATCGAAGTGCATACCTATCTGCGCAATCTGGAGTTGGAACGGGAAGATCGCGAGGAGTGGCTCTCCCCGGCGGCAGGTGTGGCAAGCTGGTATGACAATGTGTACCTGCCTGTGGTGGAAGCTATCCGCAGCCAGCAAGTGCTGGAGCATTTCCCTGGCCGCACAGAAGCCGACCTCTACCTCTGGATTGCCAAACACCGGGAGCTTCTGGCCGCCCGCTATGGGCTGGCCCCGCTGGACCCGGAAACAGCCGTCACCACTTTTGCCGAAACCCACAGCGAACTGCCCCTGGAACGCACGCTAAAAGGGCTGCGGCTGGGGTTGCACAAGACACTGGGGGATGAGCGCCCGCTGGGTATGAGCGAGGACGCCTTTGACGAGTCCCGTGCCCGCCACGACGCCGGAGAGCGGACACTGTACGAAGCGGAAAAAGAGGCGGCGCATCGTCCTGCCACGGATATTGAATAGGCCGAGTTATGTCGATTCGCGTTCTCATCGTTGACGTTCGGGGGAAATTATGCTGCGTGTGAAAATTGTCTGTACTATCGGGCCGGCCTGCGACGATCCAAATGTGCTGGAGCAGCTAATCGCGGCAGGAATGAATGTGGCGCGGCTGAATATGAGCCACGGCAGCCACGCTTACCACGCAGCTAACATTCAGCAAATCCGCGATCTGGCCCAAAAACGCAACAAACCTATCGCAATTCTGGGTGATTTGCAAGGCCCAAAACTGCGGGTAGGGAAGATGCAGGAGGGCGGCGTACCCCTGAAGGCTGGTGAAGAGTTGATTCTCACCACAGCGAAGATTATCGGTGAACCGGGTCGGGTCCCCCTGCAGAACCAAGAGATACCCGGAATGGTGCGCCCTGGCGAACGCATTCTGCTGGACGACGGGCTGCTGGAGATCGAAATAACTGGCACATCAGGGGAAGATATTACCACCCGGGTCATTGTCGGGGGCGTCCTGCACGACAATAAAGGGATGAACCTGCCCCATTCCCGGCTGGAAATTCCTTCCCTCACCCCCAAAGACATTGCCGATGTGGAATTTCTGCTTCATCAACAGGTGGATTGGATAGCCCTCAGTTTTGTACGCCAGGCCCAGGATGTGGAAGACCTGCGCAAATTGATCCGGGGCAAGGCTGGTTTTGGCCGCACAACGCCGATCATTTCTAAAATCGAAAAACCCGAAGCCGTGCGCAACATTCGGGAGATCATCGAAGCATCCGACGGAATTATGGTAGCCCGGGGCGATTTGGGTATAGAAACCAGCCCGGAAGCCGTGCCGATGGTGCAGAAAATGATCATCACCTATTGCAACGAGACCGACGTGCCGGTCATCACTGCTACACAGATGCTGGATTCGATGATTCGCAACCCCCGCCCCACCCGGGCCGAGGCCAGCGACGTAGCCAATGCGGTGCTGGACGGCAGCGATGCGATTATGCTTTCCGGTGAAACCGCATCGGGCCACTATCCCGTGCGTTCTGTGGAAACAATGGTAAAAATTGCCGAAGAGGCCGAGCGGGTGCGGGCTATGTCGCCCCAACCCAGACCCCACACTGCGGGCAGCCGGGCCGTAACCATCGCCGGTGCCGTCAGCCGGGCCACCGTTGCCACCGCGCTGGAAGTGAACGCCGCGGCTATCATTGCACCGACAGTCAGCGGCTCCACAGCCAAGAAACTGGCCCGCTATCGGCCAGATGTGCCGATTATCGCAGTCACCCCCAGCCCGGTAGTCCATCGCCAATTGGCCCTCTATTGGGGCGTCTATACAATTCTGGGGCGACGGATGAACACCACCGACGAAGTGGTGGAAGATGCGGTGCGGCTGGCCCACCGGGCCGGTTATGTGGATCAGGGGGATATTGTGCTGGTGACGGGCGGTGTTGTGGGTGGGATTCCTGGCGCCACCAATCTGATGACCGTGCGCAAAATTGCCCGGGTGCTGGTCACTGGGGAAGGGGTGGGCAATCGCCGGGCCAGTGGGCGGGTGATCCGCATGAAACCGGGCCAGAGCTGCGATTCGGTCACCGTCACTACCCAGGATATTCTGGTGGCCGAGAAGATCGATCCCGGTTGGGCCGAGCTGGTCTATCAGGTGGGTGGACTGATTACCGCGGAGCCAGGGCGAGAGAGCTACGCTGCCCTGGCCGCGGTGGAGTTGGGCATTCCCGCGCTGGTGGGGGCCAGAGGCCATTGGGACGACTTGAAAGATCATCAACTGATTGTGCTGGATGCCGTCACGGGCAGCGCCTATGATGGGACGTACTAATTGAAACGTGAAGACGTGAAACGTGAGGTGTCGTCACGTCTTCGCACGCAAGAGGAACTAACGCACAGGCGTTAGTCGGTCGGCCAACCAACTGAAACGTGAAACGTGAGGTGCCGTCACGTGATCTCACGTTTCACGTCTTCACGTTTTCGCACGTAAATCGTGGCCTCGTCACCTTATGCAATACGAAATACGCAATAGCTTTTCTACTCCGCATTCCCCGCCTCTACCGCCGCCCGGTGGAAGTCCACAAAGGGCAACAATACCAGACCGGCGATGAAGAAGATGACAACCGAGAGGATACCGATCCGATAGCTGCCGGTGTTCTGCAAAGCCAGGCCAAAGACCAGTGGGCCGATCCAACTGGTGCCCCGTTCGCTGATCTCGTAGAGGCTGAAATACTCGGCCTCCTGGCCTTTGGGAATCATTGTGGAGAAGACAGAACGGCTCAGGGCCTGGCTGCCGCCCAGCACGATGGCGATCACCGCGCCCATCACAAAGAACTGGGTTTCGGTCTGCAAAAAAGCATAGGCATAAAAGACAGTCAGACTCCAAATGACCAGACTGGCCAGGATGGCCCGTTTTGTGCCGATCTTCCCGGCCAGATAGCCGAAAAAGAGCGCGCCGCCAAAGGCCACAAATTGGACCATCAGAATCAGCGCAATCAGCGATGATTCACCGATGCCCAACTCCTGATTGCCAAACTGGGACGAAAGGGCAATGACCGTCTGGATGCCGTCGTTGTAGAGCAGATAGGCAACCAGAAAGAGCAGAGTCTGGGGATATTTGGGCAGATTGCCCAGGGTATGGCCCAATTGACGAAAACCCACAGTGAGAAAATTCTCACCTGGCTGCAAACTCTTGAGAGGCTGTCGCCGCTTCAGATTCATCAGCGGAATAATCGTAAAGATCGCCCACCAGAGGCCCGCCGACGCCATACTGATACGCACCGCGTGGCCGGTGGAAACACCGAAGTTTTCCGCGTTGAGAAAAAGCACCAGATTCACGGCCAGCAGAATCCCCCCGCCCAGATAACCCGTGGCCCAGCCCTGAGACGAGACTGTATCCCGCTTTTCCAGGGACGAAATTTCCGGCAGGAAGGCGTTGTAGAAGACAATCGACGCGCCAAAGCTCAGATTTGCCAGGAGAAAAAGCCCACCGCCCAGCAGATAATTTTCTCCCTGTAAAAAGTAGAGGGACATTGTAGCCAGCGCGCCCAGGTAGGCGAAAAAGCCCAGCATATGCTTTTTCAGATGGGAATAGTCGGCAATGGCCCCCAGGATGGGCAGGAAAAAGACCTGCAAAAGTACAGAGAGCGAGACGATATAGGGGAAAAATGAATCGGCAAAGACGGCAATCCCCAGGGGATAGACAAGCCCCTGGGCGTCCGCGGCCGCTTTGGCGATATTCGTCAGATAAGGACCGAGAAAGACTGTAACAACGGTTGTGGAAAAGGCCGAATTGGCCCAGTCGTAGAAATACCAACTGAATAGCTCTTTGCGGTCGTCAACAGGTAGTGCGCTGGCTGTCGACGCGGAACGTGTGGACATACCGACCTCGCTTTGTGATTGGGTTGTGGGCGAGCAACGAGCGGGGGACGGACGGGAAACCATACAACTGGTCTGCATAACCACAAAGGCACAAAGAGACGAAGAAGATCAGAGAATTTCTGGTTTTTTCTTCGTCTCTTTGTGCCTTTGCGGTTGATTTCTCTCTAGGCCGGCACAGGGAACGCCTGCACCATCGCCAGCACTTCGCCCCGCACGGCCTCTTGCAGGGCTGTGTTGCCCGGCTCCCGGGCCACAGCCGCAATCCAGCGTCCGATCTGCTGGAACTCGGCCACACCCATTCCCCGGGTGGTGGCGGCCGGGCTGCCCAGCCGGATACCGCTGGTGACCAGCGCGGGCTTGGGGTCGAAGGGAATCATATTTTTGTTGGTGTGAATGGCCGCGTTGTCCAGCGCCTTCTCCGCAGCCTTGCCAGTCACATCGTCGCCCAGGCTGTTCAAGTCCACCAGCAGCAGGTGATTGTCTGTACCACCGCTGACAATACGAATATCCTCGGCCTGGAGCGCATTGGTCAGAGCCTGGGCATTGGTCAACACCTGCTGTTGATAGACTTTGAACGAAGGCTGCATCGCCAGCTTAAAACCGACGGCTTTGGCCGCGATAATGTGCATCAGCGGCCCGCCCTGCATACCGGGGAAGACGGCCCGGTTGATCTCTTTGGCAAACTTCTCCCGGCTCAGAATCAGACCACCCCGGGTGCCACGCAGGGTCTTGTGGGTCGTCGTCGTCACCACATCGCAATAGGGGAGCGGGTCCGGGTGCAGCCCCGTCGCCACCAGCCCGGCCACGTGGGCCATATCCATCATCAGCAGACAGCCTATTTCGTCGGCAATCTGGCGCAGACGGGGGTAGTCGAAGTGGCGGGGATAGGCGCTGGCCCCCACCAGCAGCAATTTGGGCCGGTGTTTCTTCGCCAGCCGCTCCACTTCGTCGTAGTCGATCTGCTCGGTCTGGGGATTCAGCCCGTAGTGGACAAAATTGTAGTAGTGACCGGAACTGTTCAGATGAAAGCCGTGGCTCAGATGGCCGCCGTGGTCCAGTTTCATCGCCAGCACAGTGTCGCCGGGCTGGAGCAGAGCCATATAGACGGCCGCGTTGGCCTGCGCGCCGGAATGGGGCTGCACGTTGGCGTGCTCCGCACCAAAGAGCGCTTTGGCCCGGTCGATGGCAATCTGCTCGGCCACATCTACAAATTCACAGCCGCCGTAGTAGCGCCGGCCTGGGTAGCCCTCGGCGTATTTGTTGGTGAGCACACTGCCCGCCGCGGCCAGCACCGCGGGGAAGACATAATTCTCGCTGGCGATCAGTTCGATGCCGTCGCTCTGGCGCTTGCGCTCCAGCTCAATGGCGTTGTAGATGTCCGGGTCCACTTCCTGCAAAATTTTGCGGGGGTCGGGCTGTTCGACCCAAGCAGCCAAAGGCTGCGTCCGGGTTGGGGGTAGGGTTGCTTGCATACGCTTCGTTATCTCCTGCTTCTGAAAGAAAATGCCGACGCCTGCCGCGTCGGTCTGGCCTGCTATAGGTAAACCGGGCTGGGCCACAGCGCCCGGCCAACGTCGCTGTAATTCATTTGGCGTCTGCGCCAAACAGCCGCGTTACCATATCACGACTGCCCACTTTCGTCAATTGTTTTGGGCGAAAAGAGGTAACGCTGCTGGCTGCGTAACGCCCTGAAAAATAGGACGCGGATGACGCCGTAAAAGCGGATTGGCGCTGCGCTGTCCTGAGCCTGTCGAAGGGATGAATCTGCTCAGGTCGTTGTTTCTGCGCCAATCTGCCTCCACATTATCCCGATCCTTTTGATCGGATTTTTCCAGGTTTGACGAATGACAAAGAACAATCTATACTACTTTTGAAGAAAATACTACACACCCCCCCAATTCGTACACGCACCACTTTTGTAAGTCCATTTGCCTGGCAAGGCATCTCGGGTTGGCTATTTGCCCAACTTTGACAACGAAAAATTTGTCCAGAAGTCTCGTTCCAAACAAACCGTTACTGGCTGTTCCCCCACCACAGCCGTTTTGGTTTTTGAGCCTCCGGTCAGATTTTCAATATACAGTTTCGTTGTATTCCCATTCTCCACCTATTCCCCAATAACCGACAGGAGGTGTAACAGCAACACTCTGAATCGGAAACAAAGAAGTTTGTGTCTCTTCAGGTTCGTCGCTGCATTCTGTGGCGGACACGTGGAACGAATCAGATTTTTAACCGGGCAGTACACATTAGTTGGAGGCAACCAAATGAATCGAAGATGGATGTTTTTGTTGGTCGCGTTGCTCGCCCTGGCCCTGACGGCCTGTGGCGCGCCTGCTGCCGAAGAAGCTCCGGTCGCGGCCGAAGCGCCTGCGGCCGCGGCGGAAGCCCCCGCAGCCGCACCCGCCGCCGCCGAAGCACCCGCCCCGGCAGCGATGGGTGATGTACACGAAGCGCCCGCCCTGCACGAAATGGTGCTGGCTGGCACGCTCCCCCCCCTGGAAGAACGCATCCCCGCCGAACCTCTGGTGATTGAACCCTACAGCGAAATCGGTCAATATGGCGGCACCTGGCATCGCTTCGACACATCGAAGGATGGCGGCCATTTGTCGATGGCGATGTACAGCTATTCGCCCGTCCATTGGGTGCAGGACGGTCTGGGCAAGAAACCCGGTCTGGCCAAAGGTTGGGATTTCAACGACGACAAGACCGAATATACCCTCTATTTCCGCGAAGGAACCCGCTGGTCCGATGGCGCGCCCTTCACAGTGGATGATCTGCTCTTCTGGTGGGAAGATATGGTTCTGAACCCGGACCATTCAGACGTTCCCCCGGACTATCTGATTGCCGGCGGCAAATCGGTCGTCATCACCAAAGTTGACGACTATACGGCCAAGTTCAACTTTGCTGCACCTGCCCCCCTCTTCCTGGATCGCCTGGCTATGTGGCCCAACGGCGTGACACCGGCAGGCGAACGGCTCTTTGTGCCCAAGCACTATATGGAGCAGTTCCACCCCAAATACAACAGCGCTGTGACCACCTACGAAGAGTTCGACAAAAAGGTGGATTGGCGTTCCAATCCGGAAATCCCGGTGATGTTGCCCTGGATGCCCGTCACCTATGAACCGGGCACCCGGCTGGTGATGGAGCGCAATCCCTACTACTATGCCGTGGACACAGCCGGCAACCAGCTACCCTATATCGACCGGGTTGACGTCACATTCGTCGAAAACCTGGAAGTCAACAAATTGCGCGTACTGGCTGGCGATCAGGAGATGTGTTTCCGCCCCTGCACCTCCCACGCGTTGAGCGAACTCTCCGTCTTCCGGGATGCCGAAGCGACTGTCGGCCTGATCACAGACCTGTTCGACAGCGGCGGTGGCACCGGCGTGATGGTCTACCCCAACTGGACCCATCAGGACCCCCAGAAGCGGGCACTCTATCGCAACCAGGACTTCCGCAAGGCCCTCTCCCACGCTATCGACCGGGACAAAGTGCAGAAGATTGTCTACTTTGGCACAGGCGAGAAGACCACCGGCACAATGAGTCCCAAGGGTATCGAATTCTCCGACGACGTGGGCAAGGACCTCTACGCCCAGTGGCGTGATCTGGCGATTGAGTTTGATTTGGACAAGGCCAATGCCCTGCTGGACGCGGCGGGTGCAGTAGACGCCAATGGCGACGGCATTCGTGACCTGCCCAGCGGCGACGAATTGACCCTGCGCATCGACTGTGATGGGCTAACTCGCCGCACCGATGCGGCGGTGACCGAGATCATCCAGGAAGGCTGGGAAGCGGTCGGCCTGAAGGTGCAGGTATCTGCAGTGGACAGCGCCCAGATGGGTGTGATGCAGGACAATTCCGAGTTTGACATCCGCGGCTGCTGGGGCGTGGGTGATGGCCCCAACTTCCTGGTCTTCCCCAACTGGGTAGTCTGGGTAGACAACAACCGCACGGCTCCCCTCTACGGCGCCTGGTACAAAGTCATCGGCACCGACAAGGAAGGCACCGAGCTGGACAAGGCCCCCCTGGAGCGCAACCCGCCCCGGGAAGAGCCGGATGCAGACGACCCAGCCTGGAAGTTGTGGGAACTCTACGACGCGGCCCGCGCGGAGCCGGATGACGCCAAACGATTGGCACTCAGCCAGGACATCGCCCGTGTCCACATCGAAGAAGGCCCCTTCTTCATCGGCACCGTCGCCAATACCCCGTCCATCATCACCTATCTGGACACAGTGGGCAACGTCCCCACCCGCGAGCAGTTGGGTCAGGGTGGCTTCACCGGTCCGTGGATTATGTCCTACTTCGGCGCAATCTACCCCGAGCAGATGTACTACAAGAAGTAAACCCACCCGGTGGGTATGAACAAATGGGGGCGATCGTTCGATCGCCCCCATCCGTATCTGGCAGGTGGCAGTCGTTGCGCAACGGCTGCCACCTGAAACAAAGCGAGGAAAACACCCAATGCTCGCCTATTTTGTCCGCCGTTTCTTTTATATGATTACGACGATGATTTTTGTCTCTTTCGTCGGCTTCTTCATCATCAATTTGCCGCCGGGCAGCTATATTGACGTCTATCAGGCCCAGCGCCAAAATATGGGCACATCGACCGCCGATGCTGAATTGGAATCGTTGAAGCGTCGCTACGGATTGGATCAGCCTGTCTACGTCCAATACTGGAAGTGGGCTACCGGCTTTGTCCAGGGCGATTTCGGAATATCCTTTGAATACAACCGGGAAGTGAAGGACCTGATCTGGCAGCGGCTGAGCTTTACGGTTCTGATTGCGACGGGCACGCTTATCTTCACCTGGCTGGTGGCGATTCCGATTGGAATCTACGCAGCCACCCATCAGTATAAGATCGGTGACAACGCGGCCACTTTTGTGGGTATGGCCGGGCTTTCCATCCCAGACTTTATGCTGGCGCTGGTGCTGATGGTCATCGCCCAGAACGTTTTTGGCTTCTCCGTCTCCGGTCTCTTTTCCAGGGAATATATCGACGCGCCCTGGAGTTTTGCCAAAGTGATCGATCTGCTCAAACACCTCTGGGTTCCCGTTCTGGTGGTGGGCACATCGGGCACAGCCGGGCTGATGCGGATTATGCGGGGCAATCTGCTCGACATTCTGAATATGCAATATGTGCAGGCGGCCCGGGCCCGGGGGCTGAGCGAGCCGCTGGTGATTATCAAACACGCGGTGCGCAACGCGCTCCATCCCCTGATTATGCTCCTGGGGATGAGCCTGCCATCGATCATCTCTGGCTCGCTGGTCGTCTCGATTGTACTGGGTCTGCCTACCACCGGGCCGCTCTATTTTGCCGCCCTGCGCAATCAGGATATGTATCTGGCCGGCACATTTCTGATGTTCCTGGCTGCGATGCTGGTGGTGGGCAATTTTCTGGCCGACATTCTGCTCGCCCTAGTGGACCCACGCATCCGCTACGAATAAAATCAGTAGACTGCTAAAACCCGTAGACAGCAGATGGCAGACAGCAATCGAGGAAGCTGCCGGGAGTGGTCGGTGGTCCGCCGTCTGCGCTCTACTACAAATTTGTGGCGACAGAAATACCATTCCGCCCTACATTCGAGGTATCCCCCAATGGCGAAACAAGCGATTTTGACCCCAGTACTGGAAGAAGCAGACTCGACCGAAGCCGCGGGCTTTGCCAAGGCGGCTAACGTTTCCGGGGATATTGGACAGCTATCGGTTGGCAAATTGATGTGGCGGCGCTTTCTGCGCAATCGGCTGGCCGTGGGTGGCTCTGTCGTGCTGATCTTTCTCTACACAATGATCGCCTTTGCCGAATTTGTGATTCCCTACGATCACTTCATTTCCAATCCAGACTTTGTGGCCCGCCCACCCCAAGCACCCCGTTTCATCGATTCTGAAGGGAACTTTCATCTGCGCCCCTTTGTCTATGGCACAGAGACAACCCTGGACACCAAGAATCTGATTTACATCCACAAGGACGACCCTACACAGATTTATCCCATTCACTTTTTTGTCAAGGGTAAACCCTACAAACTCTTCGGGCTGATTCCAGGGGATATTCATCTCTACGGTGTGGACGAGCCGGGTACCGCCTTCTTTCTGGGCACGGATCGCAACGGGCGGGATATGTTCTCGCGCATTGTCGTCGGTGGCCGAGTGTCGATGACCGTCGGTCTGGTCGGCGTGGCCCTGACACTCATTTTTGGCTCTGTGCTGGGAACAGCCTCCGGTTATTTCGGCGGGGTATTCGACACAGTATTGCAGCGGGGGATTGAAGTGCTGATGTCCTTCCCCACGATTGCCCTGTGGGCAGCTTTTGCCGCGGCCTTGCCCCCGGACATTACAACGATTACCCGCTTCTTCTTTATCTCCATTATCCTCTCCCTGCTGGGCTGGACCAGTCTGGCCCGCCAGGTGCGGGCAAAGGTACTGGCCTACCGGGAGATGGACTTTGCCTCGGCGGCCAAAGCCGCGGGCGCGTCCCACTGGCGCATTATTCTGGTGCATATGCTGCCCAACGCGCTCAGCCACATTATTGTCATCGCCACCCTGGCCATCCCCGGTATGATCCTGGCCGAGACGGCCCTCAGCTTTCTGGGGCTGGGGATTGTGCCCCCTGCGGTCAGTTGGGGCGCACTGTTGCAGGACGCCCAAACCGTAGCCGTCGTTTTGAAATTCCCCTGGCTGATGCTGCCCGGCGCATTTGTCATCCTGACCGTCCTCAGTTTCAACTTTATCGGTGACGGCATCCGGGACGCAGCCGATCCCTTTGCCATCTAAGAAATGCAAAGGGCGACAGGGGTGAGCGAGAGATTTCAGCGTTGGCTCGTTGAAAGTAGGGAGAAGGTGCGGAGAAATGGCAGAAGCAATTCTGGAAGCTATGGCGGCAAATGAGGTGTCGGGGCTGTTGACGCTGGACGAATACCCTGACATCAGCCAGATTGTCACAGAGGACGATACGCCAGTGGACAATTTCCCCTCTGAAAAGCAACAGCGTCTGTTGACCGAGCCGCTCTATTCCTCCTGGGCTGGGCCGGGGCAGGGGCGCACTTTTGTAGTCGCGGCCAATGTGGGGCTGTTTGCCTCTCTGACCCAAGCGCCGCTTGTACCCGATGTCTTCCTCAGTCTGGATACACAGATTGCCGAAGATTGGTGGTCTAAGGGCAAACGGACCTATTTCTTTTGGGAGTTTGGCAAGCCGCCGGAAGTGGTGATCGAACTCGTCTCCAATCAGGTGGGCAATGAAACCAGCAAAAAGATGGAGGGCTACGCCCGTATGGGTATCGCCTATTACGCCATCTTTGACCCAATGGAGCAGGTCCAGGAAGGGCAGCTACGGGTCTACGCTTTGGATCCCGGCCTGCGTACCTACGCTGAAATTGACCCGTCCCTCCTGCCTGGGGTGGGGCTGGGCTTGACAATCTGGCGCGGCCCCTATGAAGGCCGGGAAGATGTCTGGATTCGTTGGCAGGATAACAGGCGTATTCTGATTCCCACAGGCGCAGAACGCGCCGAGCAGGAACGGCAGCGCACCGATCAGGAGCGCCAGCGCGCCAATCAGGAGCGCCAGCGCGCCAATCAGGAACACCAGAGAGCCAATCAGGAACGCCAACGGGCTGAACGACTGGCAGCCCAATTGCGGGCGTTGGGCATCGAACCCGACGCAGGGAACGGGAAGATTGATTTGTAGGATGGATTGACAATCCGTCCCACGCCGAACTTTGGAGCGCCGACGATTTTTGACAACCACACATCCAGCCCCAGGAACAATCCGAATGGCCGATAATCAGAATACAATTTTGCAGGTTGAAAATCTGCATACCCATTTCTTCACCGAAAGCGGTGTCATCCGCGCCCTGCGCGGCGTGGACTTTTCGGTGGAACGGGGCAAAGTGCTGGGCATTGTGGGCGAGAGCGGCTGTGGCAAGAGCGTAACCGCCCAGTGCATTATGAATATGCTGCCGGGCAGTGGTCGGATGGTCGATGGCAAAATCACCTATTATCAGCGTAACGATACTGGCAGCCAGGTGGAAAAGATCGATATTACTTCCCTGCCTCCCAGGGGTCGGGCCATGCGCGCCATCCGTGGCAACGAAATCGCGATGATCTTCCAGGAGCCGATGACCTCCCTGGACCCGGTTTATACGGTTGGCAGCCAACTGATGGAGGCCATCACCCTGCACCAGAAGGTGACAAAGCAGGAGGGCAAAGCGATTGCCATCGATGCTCTGGCAAAGGTGAATCTCCCCGAACCGGCCCGGATGTTCGACGCCTATCCCCACCAGCTATCCGGCGGCCAGCGCCAACGGGTGATGATCGCCATCGCCCTGAGCTGTAACCCCACACTGTTGATCGCCGACGAGCCGACCACTGCCCTGGACGTGACCACCCAGGCCCAGATTCTGGACCTGATGCGTGCCCTGCAAGAAGAGACCCACATGAGCATCATCTTCATCACCCACGATTTAGGGGTGGTGGCGGAGATGTGCGACGAAGTGGCGGTGATGTATCTGGGCAAAGTAGTGGAACAGACAAACGTAGACACCACCTTCCACAACCCCAAACACCCCTATACCCGTGCTTTGCTGCGCTCCATCCCCCGCCTGACCGATGATGTGGAGGGGCGATTGGATGTGATCAAAGGCCGGGTGCCCGATCCTTCGGTGGTGCCGTCGGGTTGCGCCTTCCACCCCCGCTGCCCAGAGGTGATCCCCGGTCTTTGCAATGTACATACACCAAAGGTAATTACCCTGGACGGTGAACAACGGGTGCGCTGTCTGCTCTACGACGACAAATTGATGGCGCGATCTACCACCCCCATAACCCCCGCGGAGAGTCGATAATGGCCGAGATGGCACCCAATACCAACAACGGAAGCAATACGGACAGCCGCACAACGCTGCTCGAAGTCTCCGATCTGAAGATGCACTTCCCCATCCGCAAGGGCTTTCTGCGTCGGGTGGTGGGCCACGTAAAGGCGGTGGATGGGGTCACTTTTTCCATCCAGAAGGGCGACACCTTCGGGCTGGTAGGGGAGAGCGGCTGTGGCAAGACCACCACCGGACGCTGTGTCATGCGTCTGCTGGATCCCACCGGCGGCCAGATTGTCTATCACGACCGGGTCGAGGGTCCGATTCACATCGAAAGCCTCTCCTCGGATGAGATGCGTATCTTTCGCCGGGATATGCAAATTATGTTCCAGGACCCCTACGCCTCGCTCAACCCGCGCCTGACACTCAAACAGATTGTGGGCGAGCCGCTGATTATCAACAAAGTGGTCCGAGGCAAGGAACTGGACGACCGGGTGGCCGAACTGCTGCGCTCTGTCGGTCTTAGCCCGGAATATATGAACCGCTATCCTCACGCCTTCAGCGGCGGCCAGCGCCAGCGCATCGGGTTGGCTCGCGCCCTGGCCCTGAACCCGGAATTTATTGTGGCCGACGAGCCTGTCTCCGCTCTGGATGTATCGGTGCAAGCCCAGGTGCTCAACCTCATCGAAGATTTACAGGCGGAGTTTGGCCTAACCTATCTTTTCATCGCCCACAATATGAGTGTGATCAAACACATCTGCGATCACGTGGCGGTGATGTATGTAGGGCGGATTGTGGAGATCGCCGAGACCAAAGAGCTTTTCCGCAACCCCCTGCACCCCTACACCGAAGCCCTGCTCTCGGCCATTCCCAACCCGGACCCCCGCCAGCGCAAGAGCCGCATCATTCTGGAAGGCGATGTACCCAATCCGGCCCGGCCGCCCAGCGGCTGCTACTTCCACCCCCGCTGCTCCTATGCCAAAGAGATCTGCAGCCAGGAATCGCCCCCCTTGCAAGAATACGCGCCCGGCCACAGCGCGGCCTGTCACTTTGTCGCAGAACTGAGCCTGACCGGCGTGCTATGAAAAAGCTGCCAGAAAAAGGCTCCCCAGCATTCTGGCAGCGTTGGCCCGCCAACCTGCCCATCGCCTATCTGCTCTGGTTCATCTCCATCGGGCTGTTCGCCGCCGACTTCTTCTTCGGGCGCATTCTGACTGTGGCCCTGGCCGAATTGGCCGGTCTGGGCTACTGGCAGGTGAGCTTCCTCGACCGGTTGAGTGTGGTGCTCTTTGGTCTGGCCGGGGCGACGCTGGTGATTGTCATCGAGTATTATTACCGCACGGGGGTGGAAAAGGGGCTGCTCTGGCCGCGCTTTTTCCGGGTGACGGCCTGGCAGGTGGGGCTGATTCTGGCGGGGATGCTGGCCGCAACTTTGACCGGAGAATGAACGCCTTGCGCAAAATCACCCTTACCGGCCACCTGACCCAGGCCGACAAAGCCGCCTCCGACTACGCCTACATCCCCTTCGATCTGCCCCAGCCAGCCCGCCGTCTGACCGTCCGCTACAGCTACTCCGCGGCAATGTCATCCAACCGCAGCGAAGGGGGCAATGTCATCGACATCGGCCTCTTTGACCCTGCGGGCGCCGACTTTCCCGGCGGCGCAGGCTTTCGGGGCTGGAGTGGTTCGGCCCGCAGCGAATTTACCATCACCCCCGACAACGCCACCCCCGGCTATACCCCCGGCCCCCTCCCGGCAGGGCCCTATCAGGTCATCCTCGGCCTCTACCGCATCTGGCCCGCCGGCGCAGACTACGAAATCCACATCGAAGCCGAAATGGAAGATCAGAAGTTCGACTTTTCCGAAAAGTCGGCCTTCTCCATCCGTGAAAATCCCTCCCAGCCGTGCAAATCCGTGTCCGTTGCTTCCGAATGGCTGCGGGGCGATCTCCAATCCCACACCTTCCACAGCGACGCGACAGGCTCACCCCAACAGTTGCTGGCGAAAGCCAAAGGGCTGGGGCTGGATTTTCTGGCTGTCACCGACCACAACAACACCAGCCATCACCGGGCCCTGGCCGCCCTGGACGACGGCGCCCTCCTCCTCATCCCCGGCCAGGAAGTGACCACCTACTACGGCCATATGAACGTCTGGGGCACGGGCCGCTGGTGCGATTTCCGCTGCCGCACCGCCGACGACATCCGGGCGATTATCGAGCTGGCCCACAGTCAGGGCGCGCTCTGCTCCATCAACCATCCCAAAACCGGCGGCCCGGCCTGGGAATACGGCTTCGATCTGCCAGTGGATGCTTTGGAGGTTTGGCAGGGTCCCTGGCCCTATCGCAACGCCGAAAGTCTGGCCCTCTGGGATCGGCTGCTGGCCGGGGGCTGGCGGGTGCCGGTGGTGGGGGGCAGTGACTACCACTGCCCCGGGGGGGAGGAGACGAATCTGCTGCGCCTGGGCCAGCCGACGACGTGGGTGCAGGCGACCGAGCGTTCCGTGGCCGGGGTGCTGGGGGCCATCCAGCGGGGGCGGGTCTGCATCAGCGCCCGCGCCGACGGCCCCCGGCTGGAGATAGGGGCCCGGTCTGCCGAGGGCGCGGCGGAGATGGGCGGCGCACTGTCTGTCGCGGCCGGCGCGCCGGTGGAGGTGACGACAACTATCTGGGGCGGCAACGGGCTGCGACTGCGGTTGGTTGTCGATGGCAAAGCCGCCTTCGAGCAGGGGGTTGACGACGACGAAGCCCGAATTGTCGCCAGTGTGCTGCCCCAACGCTACCTCCGGGCCGAACTGGTGGGCGACTGTCCGCCGGCACTACTGCCGCCTCAAGCACCGCCCGGAATCGATCTGCGCGATTGGTGTTGGGCGCTGACGAATCCGATCTACTGTGGGAAAATAGAGGACACGGATTTGCACGGATAAACGGATTTACACGGTTCTGCCCTGAGCCTGCCAAAGGGAAAAATCTGCCTAATCTGCGTCCTCTGTGAAATCTGCGTTTCTCCTTTACCCCAATAGCCGCCAGAGCAGAAAAATCCCCATCCCCGCCACAATCGTCAGGAGCAGATTCTTCCAGCATCGCCGGTGCGATAATCGCCGTCAACACCACCGGCGGCGTACTACAACAGATAAAGAGAGCAACGGTACTGATCCACGAGATGATAAAACGTAGGTGCGGTTTGTAACCGCATTTCTCCGGGTGAAAGTGCGGTTGCAAACCGCACCTACAGATTCCACGATCTTCTTGATCAGTCAGGCCTATCCAATCCGTTCTTTTCTGCATCCGTTGTCGTATTCCTTGCCCAACCACAGAATCCCTTAGTATCAGGAAAAAGGAGCTGCTTTCCTGTGACGAACCCAAATTTATCCACTGTTTTTGCCCACATCGACCAGCAGAGCGACGACTTTATCCAGCGCCTGCTGGCCTACGTCTCCCGCCCCAGCATCAGCGCCCACGGCGTTGGCATTGCCGAAACCGCCGACTTTCTGCTGGGCTTTCTGACCGGGCTGGGAATGGAGAGCCAACTTCTGCCCAGCGCTGGCTGGCCTTTTGTCTATGGCCGGCGCATGGACCGGCCCGGCGCGCCGACTGTACTGCTCTACGGCCACTACGACGTGCAGCCCCCCGACCCGTTGGAGGCGTGGGTTTCCCCGCCCTTCGAGCCGGAGATTCGCGATGGGCGCATCTATGGCCGGGGGGTGGGCGACAACAAAGGCCAACATCTGGCCCAGCTTCTCGCCCTGGAAAGCTGGCTGGCTGTGACCGACAAACTGCCCTGCAATGTGCTGGTTCTGCTGGAAGGGGAGGAGGAACTGGGCAGTCCCCACATCGCCGAGTGTGTGCGCGCCCACCGGGAGCTGCTGGCTGATGTGGATTTGGTGATCACTGCGGATGGCCCTGTGCTGGAAAATGGGCAGCCGTGCATCGAGTATGGCCCCCGGGGCATCGCCTCCTTTGAGCTGCGGGTGCGCCACGCCGACCGGGACTTCCATTCGGGCAACTGGGGCAATGTGGCCCCCAATCCCATTTGGACCCTCGTCCATCTACTGGCGTCGATGAAAGACGGTCAGGGGCGGATTACGATTGACGGCTTCTACGACAACATTGCGCCGCCTTCGGACCTGACTCGCAGTGCCCTGGACGCGCTGCCTGTGGACATTGCCGGGCTGATGGCAAAAACGGGGATGACCCGGCTGGACGAACCCCAGGAGCGCCCCTTTTATGACCGGCTCTCCCTCTGGCCCACTTTTACCATCAACGGCTTTCACAGCGGCTACGGCGGTCCCGGCTCCAAGACTGTGCTGCCCCACGCAGCCTTTGTGAAGTGCGATGTGCGCTTGATCTCCAACCAGCGGGTGGATGAGATTCTGGATAAGATAGAGGCCCACGTGGCCCGCCACGCGCCGGAGGTAGAGTTCATCCGCCAGGGAGGTATGGAGCCGTCCTCCACACCCCTGGACTCACCCTTCACACGGCCCCTGCGCCAGGCGATTTTTGCGGCCTGGGGCCAAGAGCCGCTGCTCGTCCCGCCTATGGGCGGCAGTTTGCCTGATTATGTGTGGACGCAAATTCTGGGCGTCCACTCCTTTATTATCCCCTACGCCAATCACGACGAAGCCAACCACGTGCCCAACGAAAATCTGGAAGTGGCGCGCTTTATCAACGGTATCCGCACAGGCGCGGCTCTGCTCGCCTATCTGGGAGAGGACTCAAAGTTATGAATGTAGTCGAACTGACATCCCAACTGGTCGCCTTTCCGTCGGAGACCCGCCATAGCAACCGGGCTGTCTCCGATTTTCTGCAAGAGGTGTTGCAGCAGGTGGGCTTTGAAGTAGAGCGGCTGAGCTACATCGACGCCAACGGGGAAGAGAAGGTCAATCTGGTGGGCAAGAAGGGCCAGGGCGAAGGGGGGCTGGGTCTCTTCAGCCATTCGGATACGGTTCCCGGCGACGCGGGCTGGGAACCTTTTGTCCCGGTTGTCCGGGATGGCAAGCTCTATGGCCGGGGAAGCTGCGATATGAAAGGCCCCCTGGCCGCGACGATTGTGGCCGCTTCTCGCTTCGACGCTGCCCAGTTGACGAAGCCGCTCTTTATCGCCGTCACATCGGACGAGGAGAACGGTCACGTCGGCTCCCACTTTATTGTGGCCGAATCCCGGCTGCTTACCGGCGGCTGGCCCGATTATTGTGTGGTTTGTGAACCTTCCGAACTGCTCCCTGTCTACGCCCACAAAGGGGGGGCGCGCATCGAAGTCACCGCACACGGGATTGCTGCCCATACCAGCACAGATAAGGGCGAGTCGGCCAATTTCAAAATTGCGCCTTTTCTGGCCGAAATGGCCGAATTGGTGAAGGTCTTTCGCACAGACAGGCGCTTTCAGAACGACGAGTTCAGCCCGCCCACCAATGGCTTTAATCTGGTGTTGAACGACGGCGGCGCGCCGGCCAATGTAACTGCGGCCAAAACTGTGGCGACGCTGGGGCTGCGGGCCATGCCAAATGCTGCCTTTGAAGAGGCTGTGGCAATGGTTGTGGATCGGGCTAAGGCGCATAATTTGGAGGTGGATGCGCGCAGCTTTTCCTATTTTGCCGTCGCGCCAGACAGCCCAGTGGTGCAAGCCGCCTGCCGGGCCACCGGCGCGCTCCGGGCGGTGACTGTACCCTACGGAACTGAGGCAGTCACCTACCAGCCCCATATGCAGTCGGTGGTGCTGGGGCCAGGCAACATCGCCCAGGCCCACACCGTCGGTGAATGGATCGACATTGCCCAGTTGGCAGAGGGGGTGGAGGTCTACACCCGGCTAATCGACGAGCTGTGCAGAACGGGCGCGCAGTAGTAGAAATAGACAGAAGCCTGCTTTTCTGATAGATTTCTAATCGGTGCGTATCTGCGTGACTCTGCGACTTTGTGGTCTTCTTATAACTGTTCAGCCACCCCACCCTGCCCCTCCCCATTCCAGGGAGGGAACTGGATCGACTCCTCCCCCACAGTGGGGGAGGTTGGGTGGGGGTGAGCAGTTACGTTTTCTTTACCTGTTTCTCAAGAGGTGAAATGGAAACTCTCTGCATCATCCCGGCCCGGGGCGGGTCGAAGGGGATTCCCCGCAAGAATGTGCGGCTATTGGCGGGCAAGCCATTGCTGGCCCACGCCATCGAAAAGGCCCAGGCCAGCCGCTATATCTCCCGCGTGGTCATCTCCACCGACGACGGGGAGATTGCCGATGTGGCCCGGCGCTGGGGCGCGGATGTGGTCATGCGCCCGGCGGAGCTGGCAACGGACACGGCCTCGTCCGAGTCTGCCCTGCTGCATACGCTGGACTATCTGGCCGAGAGCGAAGGCTACCAGCCCGATGTACTGGTCTTTATCCAATGCACCGCGCCGCTGATGAGTGTGGAGGATGTGGACGGTACTGTGGCCGCGCTGCTGGAAAAGAGTGCGGATTCTGCCCTGGCTGTGGCCCCCTTCTATCACTTCGTCTGGCGGGAAGATGAGCAGGGCGAGGCCCAGGCCATCAACCACGACAAGCGGGTGCGCCCCATGCGCCAGCAGCGGGACCCCCAATTCTGGGAGCCGGGCGCGGTCTACGCCCTGCGGGTGGACGGTTTCCGCCAGGCGCGCTTTCGCTTCTTTGGCAAAACGGTGCTGTATGTAATGCCCACGAAGAATGCCAGCGAGATCGACGAACCGCTGGATTTCGAGATGGCGGAGATGGTGTTGCGGGCGCGGCAAGCCGCTACAGCGGAGAAGTGATGTCTACTTTCAAGTCCCGATTGAGCAATTTTATCGACGTGCGCAACGAGCGCAACCCCTCGTGGATTCCGGCTGGCATCCGGCGGGGGATTCGCCGCGTCAGCGGAGGGGATAGCTGGACCGCGCAGATGTTGCGGGGGCTGCTCTGGCAATATCGCTGGCTGGTGGGGCTGGCGCTGGCGGCCAATATCGCGGCGGCTGTCTTTGAAGGCAGTACAATGGCGATCTTCACCCTGGCCCTGCAAGCCCTCTCCGGTGATCTGAGCAATGGGCTGACTATCAGTCTGGGCATCTTCGACCCGATGATCGAAGGGATCGTCTCCGGCTACAGCGCCAGCAATCTTTTTATGATTTTTATCGGGATGGCAGTGGTCAGCCAATTGCTGCGCAGCGGGCTGCAGTTTGGCGGACAGGTCGCCACTTCCTATCTGGTGGCCTGGCTGGAAGGGGATTTGCGAAGGCGGCTTTTCCGCCAGTTCGTGTCGGTCAGCTACCCGCAAATCAGCCGTTACAAAGTGGGCGATCTGATCAGCTACGTGGAGCAGATTGTGCGGGTGGGCAATATGCTCACCGGCGTCAACAAACTGCTCAGCGATGGCCTGCTTGTGCTGGCCTACGTCTGTGTGCTGCTCTGGCTCTCCTGGCCGATGACTCTGGCGGCAGTGGGCGCGCTGCTGCTGTTGATGACGGCGCTGCGCGGTATCAACAGCAAATTGCGCACGCTCTCCGAGCGTTTTATGAACGCGAGCATCGCCTTCAACGAAAACATTCTGGAATATTTACAGGGTATTCGTCTGGTTCACACCTTTGGCCGCAAAGAGTATGTGCTGGACACTATCGAGCCGATTGTGGTGGATAGTGTCCAGGCCCGGCGGCAGGGCAGCGTCCGCTACTCGACAATCACGCCCATCTATCAATCCTTGACTGTCGTGGGCGTGGCGGCCTTTCTGCTCATCGGTTACATTTGGATGGGGGGCAACCTGAGCGCCATCCCCCGTCTGTTGACATTCGTTTTTGTTCTCTACCGTCTGCTGCCCTTTGTGACGGTGATGAACAACAATTTCGCCTCGATTTATGACAGTATGCCCTTTGCCAACCGGGTGGCAGAGATTCTGCGCACGGACGACAAAGAGTTTCCCCGTTCGGGCAATCACCCCATCGACCAGCTACGCCAGGGCATCGACTTTCGTGCGGTTGTACTGCGCTACCCGGAGACCGATAAAGACGCTATCCACGAACTGACGTTGACGATTCCCCAGGGCAAGATGACGGCCTTTGTGGGTGCGTCGGGTGCGGGCAAGTCGTCGATTGTCAATCTGCTCACCCGGCTCTATGACCCCACCGGCGGGGAGATTCTCGCCGACGGCGTTCCGATTGGCGAGTATGCCCTGGCCGATTGGCAGACGCTTTTTGGGGTGGTGGATCAGGACACGTTCGTCTTCAACGCCAGCGTGGCCGACAACATCCGCTTTGGCCGGTTGGAAGCCAGCCAGGCCGAGGTGGAGGCGGCGGCCCGCATTGCCAACGCCCACGACTTTATTCAGGAGTTGCAGAATGGCTACGGGACAATCGTGGGCGACCGGGGCTTTCGGCTTTCCGGCGGACAACGCCAGCGCATCGCCATCGCCCGGGCCGTTGTGCGCCAACCCAATGTGCTGATCTTTGACGAAGCCACCAGCGCGCTGGACAGCCAATCGGAGCGGCTGATTCAGGACGCGCTGGAAGGATTGCGCCAGGAACGCACGTTGATTGTGATCGCCCACCGGCTTTCTACCATCACAAAGGCGGATCAGATTCTGGTGCTGGACGAGGGCGGGCTGATCGAAACGGGGACCCACGCCGAATTGCTGGCAAAGAATGGGCGCTACGCGATGCTGTGGCGATTGCAGGCCGAGCCGGAAAAGGTACAACCGTGACCCATCCCCTCTCCGGGCTGCGTACAGATGCCCGTTTTGTCCTCAATGCTCTGCAAGACCAGCACCTGCGCAAGCATCTGCTCTGGTGGCTGCGCTCTAAGCAGAAGGATTATCTGCTCAACAACGCCTGCCCCTGGCTGGCCTTTGACGCTATTTTGGCTCTGCGCGCGCGGATGCGCCCCGGAATGCGCGTTTTTGAGTTCGGCAGCGGCGGTTCTACCCTCTTTTGGTTGGCAAACCAGGCCGCGCAGGTGGTCTCTGTGGAGCACGACCCGGCCTGGTATGGGGTGGTTTCGGAAAGAGTGCGGGGCCAATCCGCTGTGGATCTGCGTCTGATTCTGCCCGAAACGGTGGACCTCCCAGACCATCCCTACGACCCGGCGGATCCGCAATTGTATCAGTCGGACGACGAGGGGTTTCGCAGGCACTCCTTTCAAAAATATGTCAGCCAAATTGACGCTTTCCCCGACGGCTATTTCGACGTCCTGCTGGTGGATGGTCGGGCACGGCCATCCTGCATCGCCCACAGCGCAGCCAAAGTGAAAGAGGGGGGAATGTTGATTCTGGACAACGCCGAGCGGTCTTACTATTTGGACAAGACACAGCAGCACCTCCACTCCTTTGCAGGGAGATTCTTTACCGGGATCGGGCCGATCAACCCTTCTGTGTGGACAACCGCTCTGTTTGTCCGTCAATCTTTATAGACGCCAACCATAACTTTATGGATCTTTCCCGTCTTAAGTCGCTTCTCTATCCCTTTTTGCCTGGGCCTCTCAAAAGAGTCTGGCGGGTTGTGCGCAGCGAATATCTGCAAAGCCATCGCGTGGAAGCCTATGCCCAGGAAGGCGAAGATGTGCTCTTGCAGCGACTGTTGGAGGGCAAAGGGCAAGGATTCTATGTAGATGTGGGAGCACACCATCCCAGGCGCTTTTCCAATACCTATCTTCTATACAAGCAGGGCTGGTCGGGAATCAATTTGGACCCTACGCCGGGCAGTATGCGAGCCTTTCGTCGTCAGCGCCCCCGGGATATCAATCTGGAAATCGCGATTGCCAACCACCCGGCTATGCTGACTTTCTACATTTTTGATGACCCCGCGCTCAATACATTGGATGAAACCCTGGCCCAGGAACGCCACGCGACTACGCCCTTTCGCATCGTCGATCAGAAGTGTATTCCAACCCGCCGCCTGGTCGATATTCTCGACGAACATTTGCCCCCCAACCAGTCTATTGATATCCTTTCAGTGGATGCAGAGGGCTACGATCTCGACGTACTCCAATCAAATGACTGGGGGAAATATCGCCCACAATATCTGCTGGTAGAATGTCTGGGGCTGACCGATTGGCAGGGGACGACACACCCGGTTTATCAATGGATGGCAGGGGTAGGGTATGCGCCAGTCGCCAGGACGCTAAATACAACCATTTTTCAAGATGTGCGTTCTAACAAACGGCACAGGCGCATCCAATGAAATTCCTGATTGTAGACACCTACTATCCCGCCTTTCTGGATACGGTCTATGCCGCGCATACTTCGCTGGCCGCTCAGCCCTACGACCTGCAGTGGCGCACGCTAATGGACCAGTGCTTTGGCACTGCTGACTACTATTCGGATAATCTGATCCAACTCGGCCACGAAGCAACTGATCTGATTATGAATTATCGTCCGCTGCAATTGCAGTGGGCCGCCGAACACGACCTGTCCCTTAAATACGGATTTACCCAACGGCGCTACCACAGTTTGCGCCTGCCCTGGATACAAAAGGATTGGGTCTATCCTGTACTACGGGCGCAGATTCGCCAGCACCGGCCAGATGTCATACATTTTCAGGACCCAGCCCGGATAGACCCCGGCTTCCTGCGCGAAATCCGGCCCGATGTCCGCCTGATCACCGGGCAGATCGCCAGTCCCGTGCCCGCAGGGGCCGATTTCAGCCAGTTTGACCTGATGCTCACCTCCTTTCCCCATTTTGTGGACCGTTTTCGCAAGCTTGGCTTGAACTCGCACTATTTCAAGATCGGGTTTGAGCCGAAAATCCTGTCCCATTTGACGTCAAACCAAATGAGTTATCCGCTTGTCTTTGTAGGTGGACTTTCTGGTGCCCATGCAGGACGTACACAATGGCTAGAACAGATTGCCCGTAGCTATCCACTCAGCCTTTGGGGATATGGGGTGGATAGTATTTCGCCCGACTCTCCCCTGCACGCACGTCACCGGGGCCATGCGTGGGCATTGGATATGTACTCTATCTTAAGCAGCGCCCAAATCGCGCTGAACTATCACATCGACGTAGCAGAAAACTATGCCAACAATATGCGCTTGTACGAGGCCACCGGTGTCGGAACACTGTTGCTGACAGATCACAAAGAGAATCTCTCAGACCTTTTTATGCCAGGCCAGGAAGTTATCGCCTATACTTCACCAGACGAGTGCGTAGAATTGATCCAATATTACCTGACCCATGAAACTGAACGCCTTGCCATTGCCCAGGCCGGACAGAAACGCACATTGGCTGAACACACCTATCGACATCGAATGCAAGAGTATCTGGACATCATCTCCCACTATTTATGATATCTAATCTGCTGCATTTTAGGGTGTGAATCTAGATCGCACACGATTAAAAGTGTTTACCAGCTACGACGCATTCTGACAGGCCGAGTATCGGGGCTTTCTTTTCCGAGCGACTGAGGAGTAACCCTTCCCGATGGAAAGAGTTTTGCAGCAGGTGCTGGCCGCCAATCAACTCCACCCGGTTCTGTTGGATGTGGGCGCGTCCGGCGAACCCCACCCCATCTGGCGGCCCATTGCGACCCAGTCAGTCTATGTGGGCTTCGACGCCGACGACCGGGCCATCGACCCGGCCCGCTACGCCGGTTTCTACAGCGGGCGCATCGTGCCCAAGTCCGTCTCGCCCGACCCCGCCGAGAGTCTCACCTTTTATCTGACTGCCTCGCCCTTCTGTTCCAGCACACTGCCGCCGGACAGCGACAGCCTTGCCGACTATCTGTTCGCCGACCTCTTCGCGGTGGAACGGACGGTCACCGCCCCGGCCACTACCCTGGCCGCCGCGCTGGGCGAGTTGGGGCTGGATCGGGTGGACTGGTTTAAGACCGATTCCCAGGGCACGGATTTGCGCCTCTTTCGCAGCCTGCCAGATTCCATTCGCAACGGAGTGCTGGCCCTGGACATCGAGCCAGGGCTGATCGACGCCTATGTGGGCGAGGATTTGTGGATCGACGCCCATCGGGAGCTGACCGGCAGCGGCTTCTGGCTCTCCCATTTGGATGTGAAGGGCGCGGTTCGGATGCGCCGGGAAAATCTGGCGCGTTTGGCCCAATACACACAGGGGGTGATGGATCGGCAGGTGGAAGTAGCCGTGCGTCCAAGCCCCGGCTGGGGCGAAAGCCGCTATCTGCGCACAATCGACTGGCTGTTGCAGACCGACGCCGATGAGCAGGCATTTCTGCTGCTCTGGGCCTTTGCCGGGCTGGATGGGCAGTTCGCCTTTGCGCTGGATGTGGGCGTGGCTTTTGAGAAGCGCTTTGGCCCCGGCGAGCAGGCGGCCCAGCTTCAGCGGGCCGCGGCGCGGGCGATTCAGCGGGCCTATGGCACACAGCGCATCCAGCACTTTGTCCGGCGGGTGGTGGGACGGGTGCAGCGTACACTCAGCGGCAGGAGCGGCTAAATGGAAGAAGCATTTGCGGGCAAGCGTGTGCTGATCACCGGCGGGCTGGGCTTTATCGGCTCGAATCTGGCCCGGCGTCTGGTGAAGGCCAACGCACAGGTGACACTGGTGGACAGCCTCATCCCGGAGTACGGCGGCAATCTCTTCAACATCGCCGGCATCGAAGACCGGGTACGGGTCAACATCTCCGACGTGCGCGACGAACACAGTATGAAATATCTGGTGCAGGGCCAGGACTATCTCTTCAATCTGGCCGGGCAGACCAGCCATATGGATTCCATGCAGGACCCGCAGACGGACCTGGAAATTAACGTGCGTGCCCAGTTGTCCATCCTGGAAAGCTGCCGCAAATACAGCCCAGCCGCCAAAATCGTCTTTGCCAGCACCCGCCAAATCTACGGCAAACCCGACTATCTGCCCGTGGATGAGCGCCACCCCCTGCGCCCGGTGGATGTGAACGGCATCAACAAAATGGCTGGCGAGTGGTATCACATCCTCTACAATAATGTCTACGGTCTGGCGGCCTGCGCCCTGCGCCTGACCAATACCTACGGACCGCGGATGCGCGTCAAAGATGCCCGCCAGACTTTTCTGGGCATTTGGGTTCGTCTGCTTTTAGAGGGCAAATCCTTTGAGGTGTGGGGCGGGGAACAGTTGCGGGATTTTTCCTATGTGGAAGATACAATCGACGCCCTGCTGCTGACGGCCCAGAACGACGCGGCCAACGGCAAAGTTTTTAATGTCGGCGGCGAACCGGTGGTCAGTCTGCTGGAGACGGCCCAACTGCTGGTGGAGGCCAACCGCGGCGGCGAGTACGCCGTGCGCACCTTCCCCGCCGAGCGCAAGCGCATCGACATCGGCGACTACTACGCCGACGACCGTCTCCTGCGCGAGGCAATGGGCTGGCGTCCCCGCACACCCCTGGCCGAGGGGCTGGCGAAGACTGTCGAATACTACCGGGCGCATCTGGCGGAATATATCTGATAAGAATGATGACACCGATTCCACGGATAGTCTCTGCGGAAATCTGTGTCATCTGCGAAATCTGCGTTCCTGTTTCTGTCAAGCGGGGCACACCGCCGCATATAAAGAATTGAGGCTCAACGGGAATTCAGGAGTTGACCCGCTTGGTTTCGATACGGCGGGAAACTGCCCCCGCCTACTCAACCGGCGCTGGTCTCCTCTCTGCTTGCCCGCCACACGAAATCCTGTTGAGCCAGAATTGATAACGCGAATGGGAAGCCTGTGAAACGCCATTTCTGCACGTACTTTGACCACAACTATCTGCCCCGGGGGCTGGCGCTCTATCGATCCTTGCAGGCGCAGTGCCCCGACTTCACCCTGTGGGTGCTCTGCCTGGACGACGAGGCCCACGCCCTGCTCTCCCGGCTGGCTCTGCCCGGTGTGGAAGCCATCGCGCTGGCCGAGTTTGAGGCGGGCGACGACGAATTGCTGCGGGCCAAAGCGGGCCGTTCGCTCATCGAATACTACTTCACCTGCACCCCCTCCCTGCCCCTTTACATCTTTGCCCACTGGCCGGATGTGGATCAGTTGACCTATCTGGACGCGGACCTCTACTTTTTCGCCAGCCCCGAAGCGCTCTTTGCGGAAATCGGCGATGCCTCGATTGCCCTCATCAGTCACCGCTTTCCGCCGAATGCCCAGGCGCAGGCCGACCAGTTTGGTATCTACAACGTCGGCTGGCTCACCTTTCGCCACGACGAGAACGGGCTGGCCTGTCTGCACCGCTGGCGGGGCCAGACAATCGCCTGGTGTTCGGACACTACCGCCAACGGTCAATTCGGCGATCAAAAGTATCTGGACGACTGGCCGGAGAGCTTCGAAAACGTCCATATCATCCAGCATACCGGGGCCAACGCCGGCCCCTGGAATCTGCCCACCCATCCGATTACCCAGCGCGGTGGCCAGGTCTGGATCGGCGACGATCCACTGATTTTCTTTCATTTCCAATCCCTGAAACGGGTGCGCCCCTGGCTTTACAATCCCCGCTACCCGGAACACATCCGCGCGGTTTCGGCAGTCGTGCGCCGCTCTGTCTATACACCCTACATTCGGGTGCTGCTTTCCGTGGAGGAGCAGTTGCGCGCCTTTGATGTCCAGTCGCCAGCCGAAGGGATTCGCATCAACCAGCAGATCGCTGCGGCCAACCCGCGGGCCTCCTTGCTTCTGCGTGCCGGGCGGCTGATCGGCGGCAGCCTGCGCGGGCGCTACATCTATTGGTTCGGCAATCGCGCGCTTTAAGTCCAATCTCCAGTCTCTGATCTCCACTCCCTAATTCCCATGCGCATCCTCTTTCTCACCCACAACACCCGCTTCGGCGGCACATACACCGGGCGATGCCGATGGCCGAGCAACTGGCCGCTGTGGGCCACGACGTGACGCTGCTCACCGTCTCGCCCCAGCGGCGCTGGCGGGCCGAGTGGTCGGTGGTCAATGGCAAAGTCTTCAATGTGGGGGGCGAACCGGTGGTGAGCCTATTGGAGACAGCTCAACTGCTGGTAGAGGCCAACGGCGGCGGCGAGTTTGTCACCCGTACCTTCCCGGCAGAGCGCAAACGTATCGACATCGGCGACTATTACGCCGACGACAGCCTGTTGCGCCGCTCCCTGGGCTGGCAGCCCCAAACCCAACTGCTGGAAGGTTTTCGGCAGACTTTGGATTTTTACAGGACGCATTTGGGGCAATATACTGCGTAAGGTGGCGGAGCCACAATTTGTGTGCGAAGACGTGAAGACGCGAAGACGTGAAGACGTGAAGACGTGAAGACGTGAGGTTGTCGCCACCTACTCTTACGTTTCACGTCTTCACCTTTCCGCACGAACCAGTTGGAGGCGGTCAAGCGCCGGCGTATGTGGGTGATGATTTGGTGGGCGATGGGAGCAGGTGGGGTGACGATTTCTTGGCCCAATGGGGTTTCGTGTGGTGGGCCAGCCGAGAGCAGATCAGCGCCGGTTGAGCGGTCTCCTGGGTTTATCGAAGGGCAGGCGGGGGCTGTTTCCCGCCGGATCGAAACCCAGCGGGTTAACACACAAGATCCGGTTGAGCCAGAATCCGCCTACAGTCTGTGTGGAAGGGGTATAGCTTGTGCGGGGCGCGTACAAAACCTGTGGATGAGATACAGCGTCTGTGTGCGGGGCATCCCCCGGTCGATTCCCGGAATCGGTCAACCCCGCCCCTCCGCAACCCGAATCTCCTGCTCACCCAAAGTGGGAGAGGTTGGGAGGGGGTGAGCAGTTACCTCACGTCTTCACGTTTCACGTCTTCACGTTTCACCTTTCTGGCTTCCCTCTAACTTTCGGCAATCTCGAACAACTGCTCTTTGTCCAGCAGGTGAATGCGTTTGCGCCCGATTTCGATCAGACCCTGGGATTTGAGATCGTTGAGCACTTGGGTAGCGGTCTCCCGATAGGTCCCCACGCTTTCGGCCAGGTCCTGATGGGTCAACCCCGTCACTTCGTCGCTGCTCTGCTCGTCGGACAGGCGCAGAAGCAGGCTGGCCAGCCGGGCTGGAATGCCTTTGAAGGCCATACTCTCCAGCCGTTCCTCGGCCTCGCGCAGCCGTTTGCCGGTGATCTCCAGGAGGCGCAAAGCCACCTGGGGTTTGTTCAAAATCAGCCGCTCCAGGTCCGTGCGGCTCATCACGCAGATCAGACAATCCTCCACAGCCTCGGCAAAGGTATTGTGCATCTTTGTGCCCAGCAGCGCCATTTCGCCAAAGAGGGTGTGCTCGCCCAGGGTTGTGATCACCAGCTTCTTGCCTTCCGGGCTGATGCGATAGAGCTGAACCCGTCCTTCTTTCAGGATAAAGAGAATCTCGCCCGGCTCTTCGGGCCGATAGAAGACCCGGCCTTTTTGCACTGTACTCATTGTGGTTATGCGGTTCAGGTCTTCCATCTCTCTGGCGCTCAGGTCCTGAAAGACGGTGAGTTCAGAGAGATACCGCATCTTTTCCGCTGGCTGCGCGCCGGTTGCTGTTGCGCTGCTCATCTTTCGTCTCCCGCTAGGATATGGGTATTTGTACTCTTTTTCTGCTGCAAAGCCAGGGAAATGCGCGACTGGACCTCCTCTGGCGCTGGGTTTCCCAGAGACCAGAGCCGCCCATTCAGCAGGTAGGTAGGCGTGGCAAAGACAGCTTCCGGGATTTCTTCGTCTATGTGGGCCAGGTCAAGCATACGTACTTTGACCTCCGGGAAGTCGGAACGTATGATATCGGCGACTTCATAGGCATATTCGCAGATTATACAATGGGCAGTTACATAAATGTCCACCCGGACGGCCTCTTTCCCGGTCTGGCTTCGGCTGGGTGGCTGGGGACGCGCTGGGGACAGTATGGCGTGCTTACGATTCATTCTTTTCGATTCCTTCTTCCGGCGTCGTCCTCTCTCAGCGCATCTGTCCGTTTTGCTCTCAGGACGAAAACAGCGTAGCCGTGCGGAAGAAATTTCTCCGTAACCCCTCTTACCCGAACCGTAACTGTTCAGCCACCCCACCCTACCCCTCCCCATTCCAGGGAGGGAACTGGATCGACTCCTCCCCCAAGCTGGGGGAGGTTGGGTGGGGGTGAGCAG
>JAANMX010000609.1_pt1 | contig 46544 bp, 42 predicted proteins | sample 7279681 | NCBI WGS metagenome assembly JAANMX01 (sample SAMN14094542, study PRJNA606508) | bioreactor metagenome | isolation source: A lab-scale SPAN reactor treating ammonium-rich wastewater day 351 | place: Ireland: Galway | collected 2018-01-01
GGCCGCCGCGGCAATCGTCACCGGGTGGTTGCGCAGGTTGGCAATATCCAACCCCACCACCCGGTTGGAATCGGTGTTGCCCCCGTGCCCATTGAGGATAAGAATCCTGCGAAAGCCGCTTTTGATCAGCCCTTCCACCACATCGGTCACGGCCAGGTAGTAGTTTTCGCTGGTCAGGGAGAGGACGCCGGGAAAGGGGAAGTGGTGATGGGAGTTGCCAAAGGCGAGGGTCGGGGTAACGACCACAGGAATCTGGGCCGCGGCCCGTTGTGCGGAAAGCTGGGCAACGGTGGAACAGAGCACAGTGTCGGTGCTGACAGCCAGATGGGGGCCGTGCTGCTCGATAGAGGCGGTGGGCAAGACGGCCAGGGCATTCGGTGCCAGGGAGCGAATCTGCTCCCGGCTCATTTCGGCAAAGAGAACGGTCATTGGGTTTCTCCGTGGGTGATGGGTGGCAGATGGAAGGTGGCAGGCGGCAGGCGGCACTCATTCGCTATTCGCTATTCACCATTCGCTATTTGATCCTACTTGAAATGGGCGCGCAATGCAACCCGGTTTGGGGGTGGCTTCAATCGGGTCTTGCATCTTTGCATTTTTGTCGTTAGAATTCTGTGAGATCATTCCTGCCATACACAGAAAGTGCCTGTTCAGCCACCCCAGCCTGCCCCTCCCCATTCCAGGGAGGGAAGTGGATCGACTCCTCCCCCACAGTGGGGGAGGTCGGGTAGGGGTGAGCAGTTACCACAGAAAGGAGAAAGCCGATGGATGTCAATGCACAAGCTGAAGCGATACTGGCCCAAATGTTAGCTACGGCAAAGGCTCAATTTGGCAATGCAGTCAGGAGTTCCTGGTTTTACACCGGCGATACCTGCCCTGGCTGCGGGCGTCGGGTGGATGCTGTCCGATTCAAGGGCAACCGCGCACTTTCGATCAACGGTTTTATCCATCGTAAACCCGGTGTGCTGATCGGGTATATGCTCTGCCACCGCTGCGTGCAGGTAGTGATGGAAGCGGGCAAAAAGTTCCCACCGGTGGAGACGCCATTGCACGCTACAATTGAGACAAATCTGATCAACGCCTACGAGCACTATCGCAAATCTCCCGACGCATGAAACGCGCAGCCAAAGTTCCCGGTACTTCGGAAAGTGCCGGGAACTTACTGCCTTTGCCACTTACACTGGAGTTATATCCGATGTTGGAACAGATCAGCGCTATCACCGGCGTCTCCGCCCGCTACTGGCAATCCTTCGAGACTGTTTCGCCGGGGGGCCACGCCTTCTCCGGCTATCTCTGCCGCCAGGAGAGCAAGAGGTTTGGGATGCTCGCCATCACCCAACTGGATGGGCAAGAGCGGCTGGAGTTCGTCTACGCTATGCCCAAAATCCACTATCCCTATGCCAAAGAGACCGACACCGGGGGGGAAGAGATTCTGCGCGTCGAGATTCCTGTGCCGCCCGACACTGTGGACGCCCGCTTTACCCACAAGCTGGATGGGACAGCGATTATCTTCTATCCCCTCACCGCGCCCGACGGCCAGGTGTTGGAGGTGGTCCCCCGCACCCGGCTGCAACCGGTAGTCAGCCCCAGCCGTTGGGGCAACTGGAACACGCTGATTGCAGAAGCCATGCCCGACCGCTCTGCCGTGGAGCGGGCTGTGACAGAGGAACGGGTGGTGCTCATTTTCGAGCTTTGGGGCTATCGCAACGCCCATCTGGTCACATACGACACCCCTCTGGCGATGACCCTGCACACGGCAGTCCACAACGGGCAGGTGGTCAGCTACCAGCGGCTGGCAGAGATCGCGGGGAAATATGGGCTGGATCTCGTCGATTCGGTGGCCGTGCTTTCGCCGGACAGCCCAGGGCTGGCCCTGGCCTATCAGCAGCTACAGGCAGAGATGGAGAGCCGTAACCAGGCTGTGGACGAAGGGGTCTTTGCCGAGGAGGGTGCGATTCTGATGCTTTCCACCGCCGAGAGCGCTACCCTTTGGAAATGCAAGCCGCCCTCGGTAGAGGAGATTCACTGGGCCGCGGGGGTCGGGCTGGGCAAGACCCATGTGGTGCAGGCCCTGCACAAAATGCTGGAGAATGGCTACGACTTCGGCGCTGGCGCTGTGGCGGACCTGCACACGATGCTGGAAAGCGACTTTGAGCCGACCCAAATCGAATATGCGTCGCCGCTGGTTTTGGAGATCTACAACGAATTTGTGGACGAACTCAACCGCCAGGCGCGGCTGCGACAACTGGTGGAGGCCAGCGGTCTGGGCGTGACTGACTTGCCCAATCTCATGCGTTCTCTGGCGGCCCACTATTCCAAGAACCAGATGGGCTGGGTCTACGCCACTGTAAAGAGATTGTACGGGCTGTAAACGGGCGAAATAGCCAAGCCAATACTGTACGGGAGGCCAGTCGAAGACTTAAAGTGTGGCAGGTAGGTCCAGCCGTTCGTCAATCCACTCGCGTAGAAGCGCTGCCATACTCACCCCGCGCTGGCTGGCAGCTTGCAGAATAGCGGCCTTAACAGGCACATCCAGAGAGATGGTTACTGCGGCGGAGAGTTTAGTCAAATCAGAAATTTCAGCGAACATTCGCTGAGGGTAGAGGTAGTCCTCGCCTGTATTATCAACGACCCGCAATCGCCCGTGTTCTTCTGCCGGGTCTGGCAAGACGCGATAAAACTGCCCCGGAGTGACAGTCAACGGGTCACCGCTGGCGGCAACACATTTGGCATAGCGAACAATCGACACCGAATCGTTTGGGATCATTGCTGGTACCGATTGAGGGAGGTGGGACAATGACCCAATCATCTCATCATCCCACCTCACCCAATCCTACTCGCTTTTCTCGCTGAAAGCCACAGAAACCAGCATTCCTGGGCTAAATCCGTCCGCACCTTCGGCGGGGAGCAGAATTGTCACCGGGAAGGTGGCTGTGCCCGCGCCGGGCGTGCCCACCGGCGAAATGCGCTGCACCACCGCGTCCACTGTCTTGTCTGTGCCAAAGCGGGTAACTGTTACCTGCGCGCCTACGGCAATCCGCTCGATGTCGTCCTGGGGCACATTTATCACCAGTTTCAACGCAGCTACATTGCCCACCACCGCCACGGACGAACCAGCGCTGGCCATCTGGCCTTCCTCTACATTCAAGTCGATCACCGCCCCGGCAATGGGAGCTACCACTTTGCCTTTGGCTCGGACCGCTTTTGCCTCTTCCAGCCCGATCTCGGCCTGACGCACCCGCAGCTCCGCCGCGGCCAAATCACTGGCCCCGGCCAACTCTTCCAGCCGTTCCAGAGCTGCCTCTGCGCTCAACACCCGGGCCTCGGCCAGGGCGATGTCAGCGTCGGTTGCGCCTTCCAGCAGATCGTCCAGGGCAATCTGTGCCCGCTGGGCCGCGGTCAGGGCGGAGAGCAGGTCCGACTGTTTGGCCGGCGCCGTGGCCTCATCAAAAGAGGCTTTGGCTGCGGTAAAGTCGATGGTGGCCCGCTGCAGGGCTGCCGACTGGGGCGTCTTGCCCACGTCAGGCCGCCAGGCGATTTCGTCGTAGTTGCGCTGAGCTTCGGTCAAGGCAATCTGGGCTTTGTCCAGATTGGCCCGCAATTGATCAATCCGGGTCTGGAGTGGGCCTGCCTTCAATTCGTTGTAGCGGGCCCAGGCTGCGTTGGCTGAGTTCTGAGAGGCAGCGATCTCCTCTTTGGTGGCTCCCTCTTTCAGCTTTTCCAGATTAATCTTCGCCACGTCCACATTGGCTTTGGCTGTGGCAAGTTCGCTCTCTTTAGAACCTTCGCCCAGCTGGGCCAGGGCAATTTTCGCCAGGTCCAGCCCGATCTGGGCCTTTTCAATGCCGTTATCCAATCCAGTGGTGTCCAGGCGTACTATCTCCTGGCCCGCAGTCACAACATCCCCCTCTTCCACCAGCACAGCGGTCACCTGCCCCCCCACGCCCAGGACCACCTGGCGGGGTTCAGCCACCTGCAACGCGCCAAAAAAGGCCAATGGATCCGTAGCACTGGGCTGGGCAGCAGCCTGTATAGGCGCGGGCGCGCCGGCAAATTCGGGCAGCCCGTTCCGATAGAGTGCAATTGCGGCTACGACCAGCGTAGCTAACGAAAGCACGACAATAATTCGACTGATTGTGCGTAGCATAGGGATCTCCTGCAAAGGATGGGTTGCCCCTCGGGGGCAGACGGGTTGGAACTCTGATCTGCGCGGTGAAACTACTCGGCCCTATTATACTGCCCCGTCACCGAATCCGCAATGAATGAATGGGATTGTAGGATGATGGGAAATTAGGCTGGGATATCCGAGCTTGACAGACCGGCAGGGATGCCATATTCTCAACGTATGCCCAAGCCCAATACAGAGGATCAGCTAATGTTCGATTTCTCCCATCTCCCCCCGGCCCTGCACGAATTCGTCGTCATCGCCGACACCCACTATATGCTGGACCCCACCGGCCAGTCCGTTGAGTTTGAGTCGCGGCGCAGGCAGACGGCTCGCGCCGGTTTCGCCCTGGGCACGCTGGCCGGGCTGGGGGAGATACCGGTGATCCATATGGGCGATCTGGTGCAGGAATTCCCAGAGCGGCCCGGCTTTGCCCAGGCCATAAAGGAGAGCCTGGCCCAACTGGCCGAATGGGGCATTGCGCCCCGCTTTGTGGCGGGCAATCACGACATCGGCGACAAACCCGACCCCACAATGCCCGCGGATCGGGTGACGCCCAGCTATCTGGACGACTTTCAACAGCGTTGCGGCCCCTCCTGGCAGAGTTGGGACGAGGCCGGGCTGCACTTCGTCATCCTCAATTCCCAGATTCTCAACAGCGGCCTGGCCGCAGAAGCCGAGCAGCGGGCCTGGCTGGAAGCGGATTTGCCGCGCCACGCCGACGCCCGCATCTTCCTCTTTTTGCATCTGCCCCCCTTTCTGCACAACCCGGCGGAGACGGCCCTGGGCCACTACGACAATATCGACGAACCGGCCCGCAGTTGGCTGCTCGAACTGGTCCAGCGCCACCGGGTGGAGATGCTTTTCGCCGCCCACGTCCATTGGGCTTTTTACAACGAAATCAGACCTACCCAGACACCCCACCCTAACCCTCCCCAAATTGGGGAGGGAACTATATCAACGCCTCCCCCAATTTGGGGGAGGTTGGGTGGGGGTAAGCAGGGAGATAAAAGTCGAACTTCTTACTACACAGTCCCCTCGGTCGCCTTCACCCGCCCCGGTTTTAGCGAGCTTTTCAGCAGTCCGCCCCCGCCGGAACAGGGCCGGGACGACGCCGGCAAGCTGGGCTTCTATCTGGTGCGGGTGATGGCAGCAGGCAGCCGGGTCCATTTTATCCGCACCGGCGGCGAGACGGGCACGCCGGATCCTCGCCCCCGGCTGCTCACCCGCACCTCCCCGGACCTGCCCGCTTCGCCTTTGGGCGTCGTCCTCCATCACCCCCTCTCTCGCCAGGCCGAGACGCCCAGCATCTGGCCCTCCTATGTGCGCCAACCCGTGCGCAACGACTACCCCCTCTTGGCCGCGCTCGAAGCGGGGGTGCGCCATCTGCTCGTCCCCGTCTCCGATCTGGCCGATCCCCTGCAACGGGAGCGGCTGGGAATGTTGCGCGGCCAGGGGGTGGCCGTGACAGCCCGTATCCTCTGGCGGCCCGGCGACCGGCTTATCCAGCGATTGGATGTGTGTGGGGATGGGTGCGACGGGGTGCAGGTGGATGTGCTGGGGGGCGTTCTGCCCGATTCGTCCCTGGCCGGGGAGGTGGGGGAGTGGCGGGCGCGCAGCCATCTGCCCATCACCCTCTCCTGTGTGATTTCCGGGCGGGCGGTGGCGGGCAAGCAGCACAGCCGGGCGCAGGTCGGTTTTGAGGTGGGCGATCTGCCGCTGGTGGGCGGGTGGCTGGAACGCCACGGGCTAAGGCTCGACCGGCTGCTCTGTCGGCTGGACAGCCGCAAGCCGGTGCTGGAACAGGTGGCGGGGGCAGCCCTGCCCGGGCCCGTCGGCGCGCTGGATTGGATTGTGGAACTGCCCTCCACTGCATCCGGCAGCCGTCTGAATGTGGGGGCGGAAGCGCTCTTTGCCCTGGCCGCCCGGCCCCACAGCCGCCTCTTTGTGGAGCCATTTGTCGAACTGGACCGCACAATGGACATCGCCGAGGGTCTGCTGGACCGGCTGTGCAACCCCACACCGCTCTTTCACCTCCTGCGCCATCTGAATACACTGCTCTTTAGCCAACCCGCGCCGCTCTCTGCAATCGCTGCCCGGTCGATTCCCGGTGGGCGTCTGCTCAGCGGCCAGCCCGGAGCCACGACCCTCCGCCTCGTCCTGCCCGACAGACCCCTGACCGATACCGAAATTGAGACCAGCCGGGAAGGGTCGGTCTACGAGCTGGTCAGCGGCCATCGGATCGAAAAAGGATTGCCAGCTTTTCCAAAAACTGGCAACCCTTCTGCCCTCAATGGGCCGTTCCTATTTGTGTAGGTCGGACTGACAGTCCGACCTACGACAGCCCCAGCGCGGCCAGGTTGCGGTAGGAGATAGCCAGGCTCTCGAAGGGATCGCCGGGGCAGATGTCCTGCTCCACCGCGTACCACTCCACATTGGCCTCTTTGCAGGCGGCCAGAATCCCCGGCCAGTTGAGGTTGCCCTCGCCCACTTCGGCCATCGCCTGCTCCCGCATACCGACGATTTTCATATCCTTCAGGTGGATGACGGGCATCCGGTTCGCCATCCGTGCGATCCAATCGATCACATCGCCGCCGCCGTGCTGAATCCAATAGGTGTCCAGTTCGGCCTGCAAGTAGCGGGGATCGCTCTCGGCGTAGAGGATTTCCAGCCCGTTCTGCTTGCCAAAGCGGGCAAATTCAAAGCTGTGGTTGTGGTAGCTGAAGGTGAGGTTGGCTGCTGCCAGCTTTTCGCCCACCCCATTGGCGTCGGCGGCGAAGCGGTGATAGCCCTCTTCACCCCCGTCTCGATACTCCGCGGGCATACTGCCCACGGCCACGTGCTTGCAGCCCCACAGGTGATGCTCGGCAATCACCGCGTCCAGATCGTCCTGCAGGCGCTGCCAGCCGATGTGGGTGTTGCAGATGGTAATACCGTTGTCGTCGGCAATCCGCTTGACATCGGCAGGCGGGATGGGGCCGATGGCGGAAACCTGGGCCGCGGTGTAGCCAATCGCCCGCACTTTTTGCAGGCTGGCGGCAAAATCCGCCGCGGTTTTGGTGAATTCGCGCACGGTGTAGAGTTGGGCGGCGAGGATTGGGGTGGACATTGGGACCTCCTGGGGTGGATATTGGGTATTGGATATTTTGACGTCTCTGCAACAGTAAACACCGCTTGGACGGACAATGCAAATAGGCAGGCATACAAGCGCGAATGCGCTACTCTCACCATTGACAATGTGTAGCGAGATTGCTATAGTAGCGTTATGATCGAAATTCGGAAGACTGATCTTTTCGCTGATTGGCTCGACGAACTCCGCGACATCCAGGCCAGAGCGCGAATCCAAGCCAGGATCGAGCGGCTCGCTGCCGGAAATCCCGGAGATGTTAGGCCCGTTGGTGAGGGCGTCTCTGAGTTGCGAATCAATTACGGCCCAGGTTATCGAGTGTATTTCAAACAACGCGGAAGTGGGCTGATCATCCTCCTGGCAGGCGGCGACAAGAGTTCGCAAGCCAGGGATGTCAGAGACGCCCTTCATCTGGCACGAAACCTTTCGGAATAACCACTATGACCCAAACCATTACGACCCGCTATGATGTGGCAGAACATCTGCGAACCCCAGAAGAAATGGCTGCTTATTTTGATGCCTGCCTTGAAGAGGCGAACGGCGATGCCGCCTTTGTTGTCAAAGCGCTTGGCGACATCGCCCGCGCCAAAGGTATGACCCAGGTTGCTCAAGACGCGGGCCTTTCTCGTGAAAATCTCTACAAAGCACTTTCGGGTGAACGCAGACCCGACTTCGACATCATTTTGAAGGTCATCGGTGCATTAGGATTGAAACTGCACGCCGGGGTCAGCCCCACCTGAGTATTTGTCACCAACAAAGGCGCAAGCCATTTCCGCCGTTATATTCTTGAAAAATGCCAGGACTTTTTGTTAGTCCCTGGCATTTTTCTATCTCGATCTGTTTTCCTGTCTTTGACATCGCCCGCCAATTGATGTAGCGTTATCTGCCACCTGCCAAAGGAGACCCCCAATGCTATCCCAAGAACAGATCGCATACTATCACGAAACCGGCTATCTGGCCGTGGAAAATGTGCTTTCCGCCGACGAAGTGGCCGACCTGCGCCGGGTCAGCGACGAGTTTGTGGCCCAGAGCGCGGCCTTCACCGAACACACAGACGTCTTTGATCTGGAGCCGGGCCACACAGCGCAAGCCCCCCGCCTGCGCCGCCTGAAGAACCCTATCCTGCACCACCCGGTCTACGACGCCGTAATGCGCCACCCCAAAATTCTGGACATTGTGGCCGATTTGATCGGGCCGGCCATCCGCACCAACGGCAATAAACTGAATATGAAATCCCCCGAATTTGGCAGCCCGGTGGAGTGGTATCAGGACTGGGCCTTCTCTCCCCACACCAACGACGATCTGCTGGCCGTAGGTGTCTGTATGGACGATATGATGCTGCTCAACGGCTGTCTGCTGGTCATCCCCGGCAGCCACAAAGGGCCGATCCTCTCCCACCACGAGGACGGCCACTTCGTGGGCGCGGTCTCGGAGGATATCCCCGACGCGAATAAAGCCGTGCCCCTGGGAAGTCAAGGCGGGCGGCATAACCATTCACCACGCCCGCACCCTGCACGCCTCGGCCCTCAATAAATCGGCCCATCAGCGGCGCGGGGGATTGGGACAAATTTAACGCCAACATCCTGCGCGGCGAACCGACCAACCGTCCCCGCCTGGCCGATGTGCCGGTGCTGATGCCCCTGCCCCCGGCGCTGAAGGGTGGCTCGATCTACGAGACCCAGACGACGCTGAAGAAGAAGGTGTTTGCGTAGAGAGAGAAGCTGTATAGCCGGGAGCACTTTTTGTCCCGGAAACGTGAAACGAGAAGCGTGAGAAAGATCGGATGATCTCACGTTTCTCGTTTCACCTTTCGTCCACGAAAATTCAACCCCCATTCCACCCAACGGAGTCAACACCCAATGCTTATCGACAGCCACTGCCACGCCTGGGAGCGCTGGCCCTACCAGCCGCCTGTGCCCGATTTCTATTCCCGCAGCGCCATCGACCAACTGCTCTTTGAGATGGACAACGCCGGGGTGGACAAAGCCTTCCTCGTCTGCGCGGGGATCGAACACAACCCGGCCAACAACGACTACATCGCCGCGGCGGTGCGCCGCCACCCGGATCGCATCATCCAGTGCGCGGATGTGGACTGCTCCTGGTCGGATACCTATCACCTGCCCGGCGCGGCGAATCGTCTGCGTCAGGCCGTGGAACGCTGGCATCTCTCCGCCTTCACCCACTACGTGCGGGGCGACGACGACGGAAGCTGGTTTTCCACAGACGAGGGGCTGGCCTTCTTTGGCGTGGCCGCAGAGTTGGGGCTGATCGCCAGCATCGCCTGCCGTCCCCAGCACCACCCGGCCATCGACGCCATCGCAGCGGCCTACCCGTCGCTGCCCATTCTCATCCACCACCTGGGACACCCCGGCGTGGGCAATGCAGAGAATCTGCGTCTGGTGCTGGCCTCGGCCCAATACTCGAACGTACACGTAAAGATGTCCGGTTTCTACTACTCCACCCGGGGCCCCAAATGGGACTTCCCCCATCGGGACACTATCGACGGAATTGTGCGCCCGCTATACGAAACCTTCGGCGGGTCACGCCTGTGCTGGGGGTCGGATTTCCCCGTCTGTGGGCGCAATGGCATAGCCTATGTGCAGGCGCTGGAGTCCTTCCGCACCCACTGCGACTTTGTAACGGAGGCGGATCGGGCGAAGATTCTGGGGGGGAATCTGGCGGGGTTGTTGGGTTTACAAAATTGAATGGGTGAAGAAGCAGCCTCTTTCGAGGTCGTGAAGAGTGATGCGTGAAACGTGAGTTGCCTGGGCGATCTCACGTTTCACGCATCACCTTTTTGGTCAGCCAATCCAACTACCCCGTCGTCGCAAATCAGACATCCGCCAGATTCACCATTTCCCGACGCTCCGCCGAGCGGTAGATGGCGTCGATTGCGGCCATTGTGCCCAGGTTGTCCCGCCCGGAGGTCAGAGGCTGCACGCCGTCCCGGATGCACTCGAGGAAGTGGCGAATCTCGTAGACCACCGAATTGACATACGGCTCCACTGCCAGGCCGATGTTCGTATCGCCGCCGCTATATTCGGCCACTTTGGTGCTGTGGACGTGCCAGCCCATCACATTGTGAATCATCCCCTCCTCGCCGTAGATAATCGTCAATTCACTGGTCGCCGTCGGGATCGGCACTTTGTGGGCGGCGAAGAGGTAGAAACCTTCACCGATGATGCCGTTCTCAAACTTCAGGATCATCGCCGCAATGTCCTCGTTATCCATATTGTAGTTCAGCCCGGTGTGGCCGGTGTAGGCCGCCACCTGGCGAATCTCCCCGAAGAAGTGGCGCAGCAGGTCCAACTTGTGTACGGCGGTGCAGATGACCATTCCGCCGCCGGTCTTGTCCTTGGAGAACATCCAGCTACCCTCGGCGTACATTTTTTTGAGGAATTGGTTGCAGTCAAAACGCACGGCCACCACCCGGCCAATCACGCCGTCGTCGATCAGTTGTTTGATGTGCTGGTGATCGGTCATAAAGCGCTGGTTCTGGCCTACCATCACCAGCGTGCCCGCAGCTTCTGCCGCCTCCACAATCGCTCGGCTTTCGGCCAGATTCATCGCCATCGGCTTTTCCACAAGAATATGCTTGCCCGCGCGCGCCGCGGCCAGGGCAATCTCGGAATGCTGAAAGTGGGGCATACAGATGGAGACCGCGTCCACGTCGTCCCGTTCGATGACCGCCTGCCAATTGTCCACAGCATCCGCGCCGCCCAGGGAGTCAGCCATCTGGCGGGCCAGGTCGATGCTCCACTCGTCGCAGCAGACGACGACACGGCAAAGGTCCGCGGCGGCCTGGTAGCCCGCGGCGTGGTGGCGGGCAATTTTGCCACAGCCGATCATTCCGATACGAATTGTCATAAGGGGGATGCTCCTCTATTTGTACAGATGAATTGGGCAAAGAAAGGCCATCTTCTGGTGAAGACGGCCTCGGACAAGACGAGTTAAGTGTATCGATAATCAGTTCACGAACTAGGCCGCCAGGGACTCGGCCATTTCCCTGCCCCCGACTGACGGCTCATTCTTGTAGAGAAAACAGGCGACGGCCCGATCCTCGTGGGTGCGGTAGAGGGGAGGCTGCTTCTCCCGGCACTCTGTCATAACATATGGACAGCGGTTGGCAAATTTGCAGCCGTGGCCGTGGGCATTCTTGAGGCTGGAGACCAGCGGGGCCTGGTCCATATCGGCCTGACCACCCCACCGGATGTCCGGGTCGGGCAAGGGAATCGAGTTGACCAGCAGTTTGGTATAGGGGTGTTGTGGGTCTCTGATCACCCGTTCGACGCTGCCAACCTCGGCCACAGCCCCCCGGTAGAGGATGTAAATGTCTTTGCTGATCTGGTATGCGGTGGTCAGGTCGTGGGTGATGTAAATGAGGGAAATGCCCAGTTCCCGCTTGAGTTTCATCAGGCTTTCCAGAATCGTCGCCCGCAAGGAAGCGTCCACCATCGAAACAGGTTCGTCAGCGAGGATGATTCGGGGATTGAGGAGGAGCGCCCGGGCCACCATAATGCGCTGCCGTTGTCCACCGCTGAGCTGGTGGGGATAGCGGCCCAGGGTTTCGCCGGGCCGCAGACCGGCCATTTGCAGACTATCTTCGATGAGCCGCTGCTCTTCCTGCCTGGAAGAGGCCAGTTTGAATTTACGCACCGGTGTAGTCAGCACCTGATCGATCCGGTAGAAGGGGTTGTAGACTTCAAACGGGTCCTGGAAAATGGCCTGCACCTGACGCCGAAATTCCCGGCGTTCGCCCCGGTCCATTGTGGCCAGGTCTTTGCCGCGAAAACGGATATTCCCCTGGGAGGGTTGGGTCATACCCAGCAGCAGGCGTGCGAGAGTCGTCTTGCCGCTGCCGCTCTCGCCGGCGATGGATACGATAGTCGGCTTCTCCTCGCTGATCACCAGGGAAACCTCGTCCACTGCGACCAGCCGGTCTTTGCTGAGAACACCGCTACCAAATACTTTCGTCACACTTTGCGCTTCCAGAAGCTGCATCGCAACTAACTCCCGTTGTAGAGGTGGCAGGCAACCCACCGGTCTGGTTTGATCTCAACAAGCGGCGGAATCTCCACCTGACAGTGGGGCAACACCTGTGGGCAGCGGGGATGGAACATACAGCCGGACGGCGGCGTGAGCAGCGATGGCGTCATCCCGGATATGCCCTTAAAATTCTCTTTTGTCTGAAGAGTGGGCAGGCTGCCGATGAGCAGTTGGGTGTAGGGATGCAGGGGGTCTTTGAATATCTCCCGCACCGGGCTAACCTCTACCAACTTTCCACCGTACATCACCCCCACCCGGTCCACAAACTGGGCCATCAGCCCCATATCGTGACCTACCAGAATGATGGATGCCCCTAACTCGCTCTGCACACGGCCCAGCGTCTCCATCACCTGGCGCTGAACAACCACATCCAGGGCGCTGGTCGGCTCGTCGGCAATGATGACTTTGGGCTTTAGCAGAATGCCCATCGCGATGCAGACCCGCTGCTTCATCCCGCCGCTCAATTCGTGGGGATAGGCATTGATTACATTGGCGCTCAACTCCACAGAGGCGAGAACGTCGAGTATCCTTGCATCGCGGCTGGTCTTGCTCTCCGAGTCCATATGGGCGGTGACCGCATCGCGCAACTGCTCGCCCACCTTCAGCATTGGGTTGAGCGAGTTCATCGCGCCCTGGGGGATGAGGGCGATATCGGCCAGCCGGGCACGGCGCATCTCTTCTTCGCTCAGGCTCAACAGGTCAACGCCATCGAGAAGCACTTGCCCGCCCTCGATGACCGCCGGCGACTGCAACAGGCGCATCAGGCTCAGGGCCATTGTCGTCTTGCCGGAACCGGACTCACCCACTAGCCCCAATCGTTCACTGGGGCGCAGGAAGAAACTGACGTCGTTCACCGCACGCACATGGCCGCCGCTTGTCTCGTAGCTGACGCGCAAGTTGCGCACATCGAGTATGCGATCTGCATGCGTTTTTGTACGTTCGTCAACAGGTTTGGTCTTGACGTTGCTTGACATATTTCTCTCAATGCGAATTGACTTGGGGAGATGGTTGCATCGGGGCTAGTTGCGCGTGGCACCCTGAAGCCGGGGGTTGGCATATTTATCCAGTGACACACTCATCGTAAACAGGCCGGTGAAGATGACGGCCAGGGTTACGAGTGGCGGACCCCACCACCACCACATCCCTTTGAACAGGGCCGAGTAGTTGAAGGCATAATAAAGTGTACGGCCAATGGTGGGAACGTTCTGCGGGCCAAGTCCCAGGACTTCCAGGCCCACCGAAGCCAGAATGCCACCGCTGACCGCACCCACAAACGACGCGGCCAGATAGGCGGTCAGGTTGGGCAGAATCTGGAATAGAATAATCTCGAAGTCGTTCTGACCAGAGAGGCGGGCGACGTCCACAAAGAGTCGTTCGCGCAGACTGAGGGTTTGCGACCGGATCAGACGGGCGGGTAAGGGCCAAGACAGCAGGCCCACGATGACTGCCATGAGTTCTACTGTGACCACCCGCACATAGGCAGAGACAGTGATCAAAATAGCCAGGGTCGGGATCACCAGCATAACATCGGCGAAGCTGCTGAAGATCGTATCGGCGTAGCCTTTGTAATAGCCAGCGATCAGACCAATCAGAGCGCCGATGAGTACGCCCACAGCACCGGCCAGGAAACCGATTTTGAATGTATTTGGGATGCCGATCACCATTACGGTGAACATATCCCGCCCCAGCCCATCCGTACCCAGCAAATTTTCCGACGAGGGGCGGAGATTGAGCTTGGCCGCCCCCATATCAGCCATCTTTGGACTTGTCCTCATTGATCCAATATAGCCGAACAGAAAAAGGGCAAGCAGAAGCAAAACGCCAAATGTAAAGAGACGGTTGTTGTTGAAAAACCCGATGACCGTACGCACTGCTTTCCAGATATTTGCCCCAGCGTCGCGCGACGCGTTGCTCTGCATTGTTGCTGTATTCATTAGCCCGAGCTTTCTGCTACATAAGTCACCCGCGGATCAAGCCGGGGGTATATCAGATCGATGATCAGCACTGCCAAGCCAACAGACATCGCCAAAATGAGGGTAATGCCCTGAATGACCGTATAATCGCTGTTGACAATAGACATATAGAGTTGGTAGCCAAGCCCCGGATAAGAGAAAACAATCTCTACCAAAATAGCACCGGAGACCACATAGCCCAGGGCAATGGCAAGGTGTGTCACCTGGGGCGGGATCGCGTTGCGGATGGCATAACGCCAGAGTATGCGCGATTTGCGCAGACCCTTTGCCTCCGCCAGCAGCATATAGTCCTCGCCGATGGTATTTATCATCAGACTGCGCATGGACAGCGCCCATCCTCCCAAGCTGGTAAGGATGATCGACAGGGCTGGCAACACCGCGTGCCTGAGCGCGCTCTTGATAAAAGGCCAACTAAGCTCCCGTACCATACCGCTTTCAACGGCTCCGCCCATGGGCAAAATGTGGGCAGTGAAGGCAAAGAGATAGAGCAGCAGCATGGCCAGCAGATAGTAGGGCAACACGCCCCCGATCATTGTCAGGGAGAGCAATGCTTTTAGGATGCCAGGGGTGCCCTTCCAGGCCAGCAATGCACCGATCAGTATTCCCAGTATGAAGGTGATTAGGACGCTCACACCGATCAGACTGATCGACCAGCCGATAGCTGGACCGACGATGTCCCATACCTCCGCGGGGTAGGCGGACAGGGATTCGCCAAAATCGAGACGAAGCGTATTCCACATATATTTGGTGTACTGGATGTAGAGCGGATCGTCCAGCCCGAAGCGCTTGCGGTAGGCTTCGAACATAGCCTGTCCGTTCTCGATCCCGGCGCTGGCATTCGACATGCGCGAGGTGATCGCGCCGATGGGGTTGCCTGGGGCCAGGCGGGGGATCATAAAGTTGAACGACGCAGCGACAAAGATGACCAGCATAAACATACCGATTCGCCGGATAAAATAGCTGAGGTCTATTCCTCGCATCGCAGACTACCCCTTCTGTCGCCTGATACTCGTATACTCATGGATTTCTCTCACAGGTGGGCTGCCCGCCGTGTACAGGTGTACACGGCGAGCAGCCCGAACGATATGACTATTGCGCTGGCTTAAGCTCTACAAGCTGGCGCAGGAAGTGCTGCCAATGGCCGGGCGGCTGGACATAATTGTTGTCCTTCGTCGGCCAGTTGGTCCAGTAGGTGGTGTTGAACAGGTAAAACACGGGTGTCTGTACCAGAGGAATGTCGGGCAGTTCATCAGCCCAGATCGTCACGGCCTTCTTCATCAGGTCAATGACCTGCGGGTCGCCCAGAGGCAGCGCGCCCATTTCGTCGATCAACGCGGAGTATTCGTCATTCACCCAGCGCCCGCCGTTGTTGGTGTTGTCCACATACTCGGTGCCAGGCGTGCCGATGGGGTTTACCCATTTCTTGTGATAGCGCTGCATACCAAACCACGGCTCGATCACACTGCCACAGCCATCCCACTGGGTGGCGGCAGTGAAGTTACCCCGACCGGTCTGGTCCCGGAAGACGCCCCACTCCAGAATACGCAGCACGGCATCAATACCGACTTCGTTCAACTGCTGCACAACCATACGCGCCCAGGGTTCCATAAAGGGCGGGAGCACGATGTCGAGGGAGAGAGTCTTGCCGTCGGCGTCCACATATTTGCCCGAACCGGCGTCCAGTGTGTAGCCCTGGCCCTCCAGCAACTCGCGCGACTTGTCCTGGTTGAACTCACCGATGGGGGCGATGATGTCCGCAATCGCATCCTGGAAGGGCTTCATACCCGCATAGTCGGGGAAGATGAACGAGGAGGTCGCGCCAGCACCTTCTGTGACCACATCCACAATCTGCTGGCGGTTGATAGCGTAGGAGAGCGCCCAGCGCATCTCTTTCTTGTCCCACGGCGCTACTGTGCTGTTGATGGTAAGCATACGCGGGCACGGGTCAATCCAACCCAGAGGCGGCTCATCCGTATAGGAGATCAGATTCGGGTTCTGTGCCTGCAGGGCAGCATTGGTGCTGGGGTTGTTGCCACCGCCGGTGTCGGATTCGTTGTTGGCGAGCATCTGCTGACCGGTCGCGGCATCGCCAACCCAGGGCCGGCGAATTTCCAGCGGTGCAGGCAGGTTAAATGCCCCGGACTTGGCACCCCACCAGTTGTCGTTGCGCTTGTAGACAAACTCGGTGGAGGTGAAGCTCTTGACCACATAAGGACCGCTGAAGACTGGCGCTCCGGTTTCCGCATTGTACTCATTCTTGAAGATGACCGGGTCCTTGCCTTCCCACATATGCTTGGGCAGGGGAACGATGGCCTGGGAGGTAGTGCCCGCCAGGTTCTCCATAACAAAGCGCGGGTTGGGTGCGGTCAGAACGAACTTAATCGTGCGGTCGTCAACTGCTTCGACCGACTCGACCCACTGCTCCACGGCACCGGACCAGTTAAGCTGGGGTGCGTACTCTTTCAGCATATTGATGGTGAAAACCACATCTTCCGATGTAAGCGGTGTGCCATCGCTCCACTCAGTGCCTGGCTTCAGCGTGATGATCCACTCATCCAGGGTGTCATTGGCCTGGAAGCTCTCGGCCAGCCAACCATCGATCTGACCGGTTTCGTAGTTGAGCATAAAGAGCGGTTCCATCATATTCTGGTTCATCCCTTGCAGGATGAAAGTGCCCGGAATGTAGGGATTCCAGATGTCCGGTGCTGGGATGTTGACGTTCGAAGGGATGACGAGAATATCTTTGCGGGTCACGGTGGCGGGTTGGTCCGCTGCCGCAGCCGCGGGTTGGTCTGCTGCTGCGGCTGGTTGGTCCGCTGGGGCTGCCGGTTGTGCGGCGGGGGCGGCACAACCGATCAACACCAGAAGAACGGCTATCAAAACCAGTGTTGTCAGAAATTTCGACTTTACTGCTGACACGTAAGGCCTCCTTATTTGCTGTCGATGGAATGGGTTGGACTTCAGACAGGTGAACGAAAAAAAACAGAGCGAAGAAGGAATGGCTGATGCTGGCGATGCAAAAGATGATTGACCTGGCATCCTGTTGCTGCCGCGTGTTGCCAAACCGTAAAACCGGATGATGCGTCACAGAGCAAAATTCCGGTCAGAAACTTACGCCGGTCTGCGCCGCTTTGGTGGATTTTGTGTTAATTTTTGGGACTTGTGACGAAGTGAAAAACGATGAGACAACGACTGAAGAGGATTGTAGCAAACGTTCGTTGCGATGTCAAAGAGCAAAAATGTGCCCCCCAAAGCGTCGCTGATCCGAGAACAGCTTGAACCCAATTCGCCAACCCGCACCCAACCGGGTACACTACCTCCATCACCCAACCACCCAACCACCCAATCCCCTATGCCCACACTCGCCTATTTCATCACACCCCACGGCTTTGGCCACGGGGCCCGGGCCTGTGCGGTGATGGCCGCGGCCCAGCACCGTATCCCCGACCTGCGCTGGGAGATTTTCGCCCGTACGCCCGAATGGTTCTTCGCCGAATCTTTGACCGGCCCTTTCACTCTGCACCCAACCGACACGGACGTGGGATTGGTGCAGGTGGACGCGCTGCGCGCCGATTTGGATGCTACTGTAGCGCGGCTGGCTGGATTGCTGCCCTTTGCACCGGAACGGGTGGAGCGTCTGGCAGGACTGGTGCAAGCCCTCGGCTGTACGGCCATCCTCTGCGACATCGCGCCTCTGGGCATTGCTGTGGCCCAGGCCGCGGGCGTGCCCTCTCTCCTGCTGGAAAATTTTACGTGGGTGGATATTTACGCAGAGTATGTGGCGGAGTGCCCGGCCCTGCTGCCCTACATCGAGCAGATGGCCCACTGGTTCGCGGCGGCAGACTACCACATCCAGACCGAGCCGGTCTGCAACCCCTCGGCCAAGGCCACACTGACCGTCCCCCCGGTGAGCCGCGCACCCCGCAGCGGGCGGTCTGCGGTGCGCGGGCAACTTTCCATCCCAGACGACAGCCCCCTGCTGCTGATTACAATGGGCGGGGTGGACTTTGAACACAGCTATCTGGACCGGTTGGCCCGCTTTCCCGATGTCCACTTCGTTCTGCCCGGCAACCACAGCGTCAGCGTCGCGCCACCCAATGTCCACCTGCTCTCGCCCCGATCGGGCATTTTCCACCCGGATATTGTGGCGGCCAGCGACGGGGTGGTGGGCAAAATCGGCTACAGCACCCTGGCCGAGGTCTACGCGGCCGGGGTGCCCTACGGCTACGTGCCCCGCCCCCGCTTTCGGGAATCGGATGTGCTGGCAGCCTTTGTGGAGCGGGAGATGGCCGGTTTTGCCATCGACGCAGCGGAACTGGACGACGGGCGCTGGATCGAGCGAATTCCCGATCTGCTGGCCCTGCCGCGAAGGAGCAGAGAATGGGCCAACGGTGCGCAGAAGATTGTAGATTTTTTGGGGGAGATTTGACCGTTGACCGTTGACCGCTACTTGCCGTCTGCCATATGGGGTGAATATTGACCATTTGGGATATCTGGCGGTAAAGGAGGATGGCCGTAAGCAGCAGACGGGCAAGAATGAACAGAAAAATGAGCGACGCTTACACAGGATTATCTCAGGTGGAGGGAATAGGCGGAGAAGGACCGTTCAAGTGGAAGTGACGAAGCAGGCCCAGGCAAGCCAGAGCAGCCCGTGGGAATAGGAGTATCTTGTGCAGATTGCGGCTTAATTCGTCACTTTTGTCCGTCTCCGTCAAGATAGGGAATCGTCATCGGCCCCTCAGGCAGAACGGCAATCGGCGTCCCCGGTCTCAACTCGGCTACCCGCTGGCGCAGATACGCGTTCAAATCCCCAATCGGCGTCAGATGGGCTTGACGGGCTTGCTCTGGCGATAGCTCGCTGTAGAGCGATACTTTCGCCTGCAACAGCACCTGGGCAAACTTCTGAACCTGCCACTGGTCCAGTTTATGAAAACCCGGCGTGTAGACCGCGTCCAGCATCGCCTGGGCGGACGGATACTCGGCCAGCATTGCGGCAAAATTGCCGTGGCTGGGGAAGCCGTCGTTGCAGCGGGCCACTGTCACAATCTCGCCCCCCGCTTCCACAATCTCCGCGGCCGCGCACATCCCCTTCACCGACTGATACAAATTCTGGTCCAGCGGGTAGCCGCTGTTTGTTGTAATCACCAGCGGGTAGCGCCGGGGCGAAGCCACCATCGCCGCCTCTTTGGCAAAGGCACAGCCCGCCTCGTGGGCCCCGATCACATCCCCGCAATAAAAGCGGGTGATCTGCTGCTGGTGGTTAAGGGTCACATTGAGCAGGAAATCCACGGCCAGGGCCGACCCCATACGCCGGATGTGGGCCTGGGTCGGATTATTTTCCAGCACGCCCCAGGCGCTGCGGGGATGACCGATCATCTCGGCCCGGTGGTAGTGGAGGATGGATTTCAGATCGGCGATGCCGGGGAAGATGGCTTTGTAGCCGCCGGAATAGCCCGCCATAAAGTGGGGTTCGATAAAGCCGACGAGAATGCGCCGGTCCGCCTCCACATATTCCCGGTTCATCCACAGGGCCGGGACGCCCTCCGCCGCCGGGCAGACTTCGGCCATTGTGGAACTGTCGTAGGCGTTGTGGTTGATCACCCGATAGCGAGCCGCCACCTCCGGGCCAACAATGCGGGCGATCTCCTTGGCTGTGTTGGGCCGGTGTGTGCCTGTGCCGACGATGACCGTAAAATTCTCGGTGGGGACGTGGCCCAGCTCGGCAAAGAGCCAGGGCAGCAGCCGATCCGAGGGCAGGGCACGGGTGCCGTCGGCGATGACGACGGCCACCCGATCCGTGGCGGCGATCTTCTGGCGCAGGGGCGGGCTGCCGATGGGGGCGCGCACCGCCTCCACAAAGCCCGCCTGCTCGTCCGCCAGCCCGGACACAAACTGGGGGCGCAGGACAGTCACATTCTCGTCGGGAACGTCCACGTCCAGCCCGTCCCGGCCGTATTGCAGGTGAATTTTCATTGATGAACTCCTCTGGTCGAAAAATTTCCCAATCCCCAATCCCCAATCCCTTCCTCTATTCATCCATCGGATAGAGACTGCATCCCCCGTCCACCAGCAGGACAGAGCCTGTCATATAGGCGGCCAGGGGCGAGCAGAGGTAGAGAAAGGCGTGGGCTACCGATTCGGGCGTCTGCAACTGGCCCAGAGGGATGGCTTTGCGGGCACGGGCCTGGTAGTTGGGGTCCGTGTCCCATTGGCGTTTCGCCATCCCCACACCGACGATGCCCGGCGCAATGGCGTTGGCCCGGATGCCGTGGGGGGCAAGCTCCCGGGCAAAGCCCCGCATCAGCGCTTTCATCGCGGCTTTGCTGGCGCTGTAGGGGGTAATCTCCGGCCAGGGCACGTCCATTACCCAGGAGGTGGTGAAGATAAGCAGCCCCGGCCGCCCGGCCGCCATCCAGCGTTTGGCCCCGGCCTGGGCCACCAGAAAAGCGGAGCGCACATTCAGGCTCATCAGACTGTCAAACTCGGCCAGGGGATACTCCTGCACGGGATGCGCGCCCACCACCCCCGCGTGGCAGCAGACCACATCGGGCAGGCCGACAGTCTGTTCCAGCGCGGCGAAGAGCCGCTCCACTTCGGCAGAGTCGGTTGCGTCAGCCTGAACGTAGCGCACATTCGGCCCGACGGGCAGGGCCGCGTGGGCGTCGGCGGCGGAAAGCACGTCGTTGGCAACGACAGTCGCTCCGTGCCCGGCCAGCATATCCACCACCACCCGGCCAATCGCGCCGGCGCCGCCGGTGATGAGGATTGTACTGTTGGAAAGATCGAGGAGGGAAGGCATTGAATACTCCTGCTACTAACCGGCGCTTAGCCGGTGAGATGTGAAACGTGAAATGGGAGATGGACCGAGCGATCTCACGTCTCACGCCTCACATTTCCAGAACGACGGCTCAGGCCGAGCACAAGCCACATTGCCGCGCCCGCCAGCACATACAAAAATCCCAGAATCACAATATCAAATTTCACCAGCGCGGCCCAGTAGGAGAGGGCAGGCCAGGGCGGGCCGGTATCGCCGCCGAGCATTCGCAGGAGGGCGATATTTTCCACCCCGTCCAGCAGCGCGGCCAGCCAGCAGAGCCAGGCCAGGAAATAGCCGATCTTCAGAGCAAAATCGAAGCGGCCCAACTTCTCCGCTGCCCAGACACAGGCCAGGCTGAGGGAGGTAGAGTAGCAGAGCAGCCAGACAAAATCCCAGCCCACCCCCGCCGCGGCCTGGGCCTGCTGGTCGGCGCTCCACGAACCGATGACCCGCTGCGCCACCTCTGGGTAGCGGGCCAGTTCCAGAGAGACAATCCCGAAAGGCGCGTGCTCCGTCGTCAACGGCGCGGCCATCAGCCAGGCAACCACTGCCGTCAGCAGTAGACTGATCACAAAAACGGGAAAACGCAGCCGGATCGGAATAGGATAGAGCATAAGAAATTCCATGGGAGAGACGCAGAACAAACAAAGGGAGGCGGATACCACAGATGGAACAGATTTGCACGGATTTTTCAGACTCTCCCTTCAGCCAAACCCCTGCACCTGTGCCGTGAAAATCCTTCCAATCCGTGAAAATCCGTGTTCTTCCTTAGATCAGAAGATCGTGAAATCTGTAGGTGCGGTTTGTAACCGCACTTCTCCGGGTGAAAGTGCGGTTACAAACCGCACCTACGTTTTATCATCTCGTTGATCAGTACAAAATCCGTGTTCTTTTTTAGATCAGCAGTGCGCCTTCGTGGCGCAGTAACCACTCCTTGCGCCAGAGACCGCCGCCGTAGCCGACGAGTTTGCCGTTGCTGCCGATGATGCGGTGGCAGGGCACGACAATCGAGACCGGATTCTGCCCGTTGGCCGCGCCTACGGCGCGCACAGCCTGAGGGTTTTCCAATGCCAGGGCTATCTCCAGATAGGTGGCGGTCTGGCCAAAGGGGACAGCGAGCAGTTGTGCCCAGACCCGGCGCTGAAAGTCTGTGCCCCGCAGGTCCAGGGGCAGGTCGAAGACGGTGAGTGTACCGGCAAAGTAGGCGTCGATCTGTTGCCTGGCCCCGGCCAGACAGGGCGAGTCGGCTGTGGGATGGCGCACCGCTTCCACAAAATTGAGCGCGGCCAGACCGATTTCCGAGCAGCCGATCTCGACCAGACCGACTGGGGATTTCACATAGGCAAAGAGAAAGTCGTCCATTTTTTCCACCACTACAAAAGGTCCAATGCCCGCCGTATATTGAGCAGTTGTGGATAGGTGATGTCGTCTTGCTTGGCCTGGGCCGGCCAGCTACTTTCGTCGTGCAGATCGAGCCAAGCCACCTCCACAATACCGTAGGCTGCGGAAGCGTCCTCCTCCGGTTCGTAGCCTGGCGCGGCAACACCAGCGAGGACAGTGCAGAGAAATGTCCTGCGCCGCGTGTAGACAGCACCGGATTCAGTCGGCTCGTCCAACAGCAGCCGCTCCACCGAGACGTGGAGATTCGTCTCCTCCCACATCTCCCGCTGTACACACCCATCTTCGGTCTCGCCTTCCTCTCTGCCGCCGCCGGGAAAGAGCCAATAGCTTTCCCCTGTGTCGTGCTGGCGCTGGCGGATGAGCAAAATTTGCCCGTCCCGCACAATCGCGCCCTGGTAACGGATGATTCGGTTCATTTGTGTGTACTCGATTGGATTGATCGTTGACTCGATTGTATGTGATCTTGCGCGACACTTCAAATCCTGGCCAAAGAGGGGGCGCGGTGCTGGTTGCAAACCAGCACCTGCCCTGAGAGTAGGCTTGTATACACGGATCGGAAGGAACACGGATTTTTATTAATCCGTGTTCCTTCCGATCCGTGTATACAAAATTCCATCCCAAAAATCCGTCTTGCGTATCTTTCCCGGCTGGATGATAATAGAAGTGACTACTCATCTCACCCCACAGGAGCTTCCCCGTGGCCCATCTCATCACAACCCTCGGCCCCCGCAGCGCTGACGAAGTGGGGCTAATTCTGCCCCACGAACACATTTTTGTCGATCTCGGCCCCATTGCCGAGGAGAACTGGCGAGCGGCTACTGCCGAACAGGTGATTCCTGTGATGGCCCCGGAAATTGCCAAAATTCAGGCCCAGAGGGTAACTGCGCTGGTGGAGTCTACACCGGTGGGGGTGGGCCGCCGGGCCGACATCGACCGGGCTGTGTCGGAGGCCACCGGGCTGCCTGTTCTGGTGCCCACAGGCATCTACCGCCAGCCGTGGATTCCCCGTTGGGCGCTGGACGCCAGCGAAGACACCCTGACCGAATGGATGACAGGTGAATTGACCGGTGAGATTGAGGAAAGCGGCGTGCAGGCCGCCTGGATTAAAGTGAGCGCGGGGGACGACGGCATTACCCTGGCGGAGACAAAAGTTTTGCGGGCCGGGGCCCGGGCGGGCAGGGCCACAAACGCCATCATCGGCAGCCACACCATCCGCGGCCGGATGGTGCAGGATCAGTTGGATATTCTGGAAGGGGCAGGCTACACCGCCGAGCGTTTCATCTGGATTCACACCCAGGCCGAGCCGGACTTTGCCCTACATCTGGAGATGGCCCAGCGGGGCGCGTGGCTGGAATACGACGCTATCGGCGGCGGCCAGAGCGACGAATCGTACATCGAACGCATCCAACGGCTGCTGGATGCGGGCTTCGGCCACAGACTGCTCCTCAGCCACGACCGGGGCTGGTACGACCCCTCCAAACCCGGCGGGGGCGTGCCCAAACCCTTCACCTATCTGGTGGAGACATTCCTGCCCAAATTGCGGGCAGCAGGGGTGGACGATGCGACGATCCGCCAACTGACCGAGACCAATCCATTCAATGCCTACGCCCGCTAGAAAATGTACGGCGGACTGTCAGTCCGCCCATCGCCGGATGAACCAACAGTTCGTCCTACTTCTGTAACACCTTTTCGGCCCAGACCGATTGTGTGCGGGTGAGGGGCGGCCAGGGGGGAACGGAGTAGTCTACATCCAGATCGTAGCCTGCCCGCTCATAGATGGAACGGATGGCAGCGCCCAAGTCCAGGGGCACATCCGGGTCTGGGGGCAGCAGGGGCACAGGCACAACGGGCAGGGGATCGGCCAGGGCAATCGGCCAGACCTCTGCGTTCAAGCGTGCGTCGGCCCGGCTGAGAACTACCGCATAGTCGGCGCTGGCGGGGATGGGCGGATCGACGGGCAGCCGCTCGCCCCGGCGCAGGAGATCGATTTCCAGCAGATGCACCGAGGCCGCCAGCAGGCCGTCCCGTTTGCGCAGATAGGCATCCCGTCCGTCACCGTCCAGCCGTTTGTTGACCGGGGAAAGAATCTCAATCGCAGCCACCAGCAACCCGGAGCCTACGCTGCGGATTTCTACCGTCACCTGACGGAAGGGAACACGCATCAGATTGACGGCTTTCATCGGCGCGGGGGCAATGGCAACCGCAACGCCGCCACCCGCCAGGGGCAGTTGGGACGCAGATGGAATGCGCTGCACAGCCACATCCGGGAACATTACCCGTAGCTCCTCCTCGTCCGGACGGTCCAGCACTTGGCGGGGAATCAGGCGGGCCACATATTTGGGGCGAAGAATTGGCGACAATTGATTCGCTATGCAGACGGCCAGATTTTGATGCAAGTCGCCGTAGAAATGGGGGTTTTCCAGATAGGGGTCCATTCCCGGAAAGGGCGACGGCATAGCGGTTCTCCTTTGGCTCAGCCACACATAGGGCAAGTATAGCACGAAATCGACAACAACTGTAGGGCGAACTGACAGTTCGCCCACCATCCGACGGACTACCAGTCCGTCGTACAAGCAGGAGGAATGTATGACACGCACAGGACGGGCTGTTGTCACCAGCGGCCAAACGTTTGAGATTCGGGAATATGCAGTGCCGGACCCGGAGCCGGGCAAAGTGTTGCTGCGCCAGGAGTTGGCGGGCATCTGCGGCACAGATTTGCACAACTGGCAGAACGGCATTCAGGGCGAAATGCTCCTGGGCCACGAAAATGTGGGCGTCATCGAGGCCATCGGGCCGGGCGGCGCGCAGGATTATTTGGGTCAGTCGTTGGAAGAGGGGGATCGGGTGATCTTTGCGCCGGGCACTCTGGGCTACGGAGCCTACGGATTCTACACGACGCCGGATGTCGCGCCCCACTTCTACGGCGGCTTTGCCGATTACATCTATCTGGGCCTGCCCACCACCTGTCTGATGAAGACGACCGCCTCGCCGGAGGTGGCTGTGCTGACCGAACCCTTCACCATCGGCGTCCACGCGGCCATGCGCGGTCAGGTGAAGCTGGGGGATACGGTCGTCGTCCAGGGCAGCGGTGCGATTGGGCTGGTCACGCTGCTCTGCGCCAAACTGATGGGCGCGGCCCAGATTATCGTCGTAGGCGGCCCGGCCAAGCGGCTGGAACTGGCCCTGAAGTACGGCGCGGATGTGACGATTAACATCGAAGATGTGCGTTCGGTGGAAGAACGCGCAAAGCAGGTGCTCTGGCACACGCCCAAGAAAGCCGGCGCGGATGTGGTCTTCGAATGTTCCGGCTTTCTGCCCGCCACGCCGGAGGGGCTGGGTTATGTGAAGCAGAGCGGCACATTTGTCGAGGTGGGCCATTTTGTGGATATGGGGTCGATTGAACTCAACATCAACCGGCTGATGATGCGCAAGAATCTGCGTTTCGAGGCCATCTGGGGCAGCCAGTACGAGCACTTTGTGCGGGGGCTGCGCATTCTGGAAAAGAACGAATACCCCTACGCCGAGATGGTCAGCCACACCCTGCCCCTGGAACGGGTAGCCGAGGGCTTCCACGCCCTGAATGGAACCTACCGGCTGGGGGACGAGGAAGTGATCAAAATTGCGGTCAAGGCGTGGTAATATCCGTGACAAGGTGACAGGCTGACCAGGTGACAGGCTGACCAGGTGACACGGTGAAAATCCGTGTTCCTTTCCATCCGTGTATACAAATCTTCAGCTATAGGGGGCGAACCAATGGCATTTGGAAGCGGCAAATACACCTATGAAGTGGTAGAGGGTTGGGGCAAATTGCCCGAGGGCTGGGCGTGGGGCTGGATTCCCGGTGTGGGCTGTGATTCCCAGGACCGGGTCTACGTCTACTCCCGCAGCGCGCATCCGCTGGTCATCTTCGACCGGGAGGGCAATTTCGTCGATTCCTGGGGCGAGGGGATTATTCAGGATGCCCACGGCATTTGGATCGACCCGGAAGATAACGTCTGGTGTGTGGAGCGGGAGACCCACTGCATCTTCAAATTCAACAACCGGGGCGAACTGGTGCAGACGATTGGCACGCCGGGGCAAGAGGGTGCGCCGGGTGAACCTTTCCGTATGCCCACGGACCTGGCGATCTCCGCCGACGGTTCGCTCTTTATCTCCGACGGCTACGCCAATGCCCGGGTTCACAAATATACGCCGGAGGGGGAGCGCATCCTCTCCTGGGGGGAGTACGGCACGGGGCCGGGCCAGTTCGAGCTTTCCCACTGCGTACGCATCGACCGCTTCGACCGGGTGTGGGTCTGTGACCGCACGAATGACCGCATCCAGATTTTCGACACGGAGGGCAACTACCTGGAGGAGCGCACGGGGCTGCTCAAACCGGATACGATCTACTTTGACCCCACGGAGGATGTGGTCTATGTGGCCGAGTTGGAGCAGCAGGTGAGCGTCTGGACCCTGGACGGGGAGCTATTGTCCAAATGGGGTGGGGCACGGCGCAGCAACAGACCGGGCGAATTCGCCTACTGTCCCCACGGCATCTGGGCGGACAGCCGGGGCGATCTCTACGTGGGCCAGGTGCAGGGGGACGCGGGGTTGCAGAAGTTTGCGAGGGTGGGGTAAGTGAGAAGTTCGACTTTTTCCGAAAAGTCGAACTTCTGGCCGCCACTTGTCACTTGCCTCTTTCACCCCTTCCCGTTGCGGTGAATGCCATTACCATTGACGGGGGCATAGACGTATTCATTCTGCGCCGGAATTGTTGACAACCATTCCCCGGCAGTGACCGGGACTGCGGCAGATTCGGAGGATGACAAAAGGGGCTGGGCTGGTTCGTCTTGGCTATTGGGCTTTAGCACAAACTGACCAATTAGCTCCTGCAGACCCTCAGCCATCGCCATTAGTTCGTGGGCGGAAGAGGTGGCCAGTTTGTCGTGGCTGCCCACATCCGCAGTGGAAATTGCGACCTGTTCGGCGGCCGCGCTGTTCTCTTCGGCAATGGCCGAAAGCTCTTCGATGGCCCGGAGCAGGCCATCGCTGCCCTCTGCCAGCCCGCTGCTGGATCGGGTATTCTCTTCGCCAATGGCCGAAACCCGTTCCATCACGGCCAGCAGAGTCTGGTTGCCGTTGGTGATAGCCTCTACCGAATTGCCCAGGCCCACCATTCGGCTCTCCACTTCAGCCACGGCCTGCTGAATCTGGTCCAGACTGCTCTGGGTCTCGTCCGCCGTGGCAAGACCCTGCTCCATTTCCCGGTTGCTCTGCTGCATGGCCAGGGTGGCCTGGCTGGCAGTCTCCTGCACGGCGCCGATGAGCGTACCGATCTCTTTGGCAGATTTGGCCGAACGCTCGGCCAGCTTGCGAACCTCATCAGCCACAACGGCAAAACCCCGGCCCTGTTCGCCGGCCCGGGCCGCTTCGATGGCAGCGTTGAGCGCCAGCAGATTCGTGCGCTCGGCGATCTCGTCAATCGTCTGCACAATGGCGACAATCTGCTGGGAGCGGTGTCCCATTTCGCCCACCCGCTGGGAAACCTGTTGCATGGCCGCGGCCATATCCCGAATGCGATCGATGGTTTTGCCTACTGCGACAGCGCCCTGGCGGGCCACCGCGCCGGCGCCATAGGCAGCCTGCTGGCCTGCGCCCAGGCTTTCGTCCACCTGCCGCATGGCAACGCCGACCTGATTGGAAAGAACGTTTTCCGCAGCGTTCACCGCATCGCTCTGTTGGGTGGCCCCCTGGGCAATAGAACCGACAGTACCGACCTGCATTTCGATCAGGTCACGAATCTGGCCGATGTATTCGGATTGAAGGCTGGTGCTTTTGGCAACTTGGGAGATTGTGCCGGTAATCTGCTGAATTGCCTGTCCGCTGTGTTCCGAGGCGAAAAGGACCTGCTGACTGGCGGCGGAGACATCCCGAATACTCTGCTGCATACGCAGAATCAATGCCCGTTGGGAATCCAGCATCCAGGCGAACGACTCGGAGAGTTTGTCATCTGGAGAGCGTCTATGCACATCGATGGAGAGATCGCCGCTTGCCATCCCCAGCGCCAGGTCGGTCATCTCCTTCTGAAAGGCGATGACGTCGTGTATGGCTTGGGTTAAATCGCTGATTTCGCCGTGCCCGCTGGGTTGGAAGCTGTAGGACAAATTGCCCTGGGCCACCTCCTGGGCAGCGCGGATCATCTCGCGGATTGGACGGACAATCCGTTTGTTGATGACGTAGAGAATGGAAATGTAGAGGGGCACAAAAAAGAGGATACTCGCCGTAAGCGTGGCTGGGTTGGTTCCCACACGCCCGATGGCAAAGGCAAACAGAAAGGTGATGTCCGCCAGCAGAGCCATCCAGATTGCCATATGAAAGATGATTCCGCCACCCCAAATCCGCCGGATTCCCCAGAAAATAGGCGGAGAGGCCACGAGACAAGCAAACAAACCCACTGTCAAATCTCGAATTAAAAGCTGGTCCATATCGTTTTCCCTCTGCAAAAAAGCAGGATAGTCGCGAGCGGTGAAGGTTTGTATCTTTCCATTACTATTATCGGACATCTACCCATAGACAATACATAGGGCAATCTCCGTAGATTTACAGAAGTTCGGCTTGGGAAAAGGAGAGCTTCTGCCCTGAAAAAGGACTGTGAAAATAGCCATTCGTACGTCGGACTGACAGTCCGACGTACAATATTTTCGTCGTTATCCGGTGTCAGCCGGTCGTGCGGTCTGTTCTGAACAAAAATTGCAAACGAAAAACTTACGTTACGGACCATTTCCCTTCAGATAGGAAGTCGTAGATGAATTTTGACGAGAGAGTTCTTCAGCCTGCGCCCGAATCGCGTGGGCAAATTCTTGCCGTATTGCAAGCGGCGCTGACCGCCGTCGATCCCTCTGCCGCGGTGCAGCGGGCGTTGCAACGGGAAGGGGATATCCTCACCGTTGGCAAGCGGCGTTACGACCTGAACGCCTATCGCCGGGTTTTTGTGCTGGGGGCAGGCAAGGCCGGCGCGCCGATGGCCCAGGCGGTGGAGGCTGTGCTGGGCGACCGAATCAGTGGCGGACTGGTGGTGGTGAAGACGGAGCACAGCGGGCCAACCGAACGGGTGCGCATTGTAGAGGCCAGCCATCCCACGCCGGATGCGGCGGGCGTAGCTGCGGGCCAGGAGATTCTGGCCCTGGCAGAGCAGGCCGGTGCGGACGATCTGGTGATCGCACTTATCTCTGGCGGTGGTTCTGCGCTGCTGGTCTCCCCGGCCAATGGGCTGACCCTGGCCGATAAACAGGGGTTGACCGCCAGTCTGCTGGCCTGTGGCGCGACAATCAACGAAATGAACTGTCTGCGTAAGCATTGCAGCGGCGTCAAAGGGGGGCAGTTGGCCCGGGCGGTCGCGCCGGCCACACTGATTACTCTTGTCCTCAGCGATGTGATCGGCAGCCCGCTGGATGTGATTGCCAGCGGGCCGACTGTGCCCGATTCTTCCACCTGGGCCGATGGCTGGGCGCTGGTAGAGAAGTATGCGTTGGCTGAAAAGCTGCCCCCAGCGATTGTTGCCCGCTTGCAGGCCGGGCTGCGGGGCGAAATCCCCGACACGCCAGACGCCGACGATCCGGCCTTTGCCACCAGCCAGACGGTTATGGTGGCAGATAATTTTCTGGCGGCCCAGGCAGCCCAGCGCGTGGCAGCCGCGCTGGGCTATCACGCGCTCCTGCTCACTACTTTTCTGGACGGCGATGCGGCCAGCGCAGGGCGGCTGCTGGCCGCATTGGCAAAGGAGGTACGGGCCAGTGGCAATCCCGTGCCTGCACCGGCCTGTCTGATTCTGGGCGGGGAGACGACAGTGCAGTTGGGGAGCAATCCAGGCAAAGGAGGTCGCAATCAGGAATTGGCTCTGGCCGCGGCCCTGGCTTTGCAGGGGCATCCAGGCGTGACGGTCGTTTCGTTGGCAACTGACGGCACAGATGGCCCCACGGAGAGCGCGGGGGCGATGGTCGATGGGGAGACAGTGGCCCGAGGCGCGGCGGTGGCTCTTTCGGCCGCGGAACACCTGGCCCGTCACGACGCCTATCCCTATCTAGTCGCAACCCAGGACCTGCTGCAAACGGGGCCGACCCAGACGAATGTCAACGATCTGTTGTTTGTCTTTGTGGAAAAATCGTAGAACGGACTGACAGTCCGTTCTACATTGTGATCCGCTATACACACCCATCCACTTTCTTGCAGTAGGCTATAGAGTATCTCACTATCCCATCATCACAGGAGTATTTTTATGCCTCAATTGACAGTTGAAGGATATGGCACATTTGACGTAGCCCAGGGCAAGCGGCTGGTCCTGGCGCTTGTAGAAGATGCAGGGGTGGACCAGTTGCACGCGTGCGGTGGCAACTGTCGCTGCACCACCTGCCGGGTGGAGTTTGTGGCCGGGGAACCGGCGATGATGACCCAGGCCGAGAAGGACAAGCTGGCCGAGCGGGGGCTGAGCGGCGTGCGTCTCTCCTGCCAGATTCAGATGAACGGCGATATGAGCGTGCGCGCCATCAGCCGTCTGGAAGACAGTGGCCGGGCTGATCCGGGTGGTAAGCCGGAAGCGGAGATTCACCCGGAGCCGGTGTGGGTGATGAAGGGGTAAAAGGCAGGAACAAAAGCAAAACTGATATGAGTAAAAAGGGCAGGGCCAGTTTCACTTACTGGCCCTGCCCTTTTTAGGTGTCAATAGGCGAATTCGTAAAGAGGAACTGATCGGGCTGGTTGTACTGTTGCTTGCAACAATGCCTCAAGTCGACGTACGGTCTCCGGCTTTAGAAGCACATCGCCACATACCGAACAGACCTCTGCTGGCACAAGATCAAAGACGATCACTTGTCCACGATGTCGCACAGTATGGATAATGTGCTGCCTTTCGTACTCGCCAGGGCAGCCTGTAATACTGCATTGCATACGTTTTACCTCCTCTGTGTCGGAGTTACCCATTTCGGCGGTTTAGGCTCATAGACCGTAATGATAATCAATACTGGTTGTGCTGTCGTACACACAATATGCACGAAACGTCCGTTGTCAGCAACTCCATTAAGCAAACAGCACGATCCTCGTCTGCGTTCGGGATAATCCTCTAAAATCTGTGCGTTAGCAATCGCTTGAAGAATGTCATCAAGGGTGAAATTATCCTCTGTCATCTCTTGCTGTGCATGTTGGGTAATACGGAGGCGCTCCGCTATCGTTTGAATGCGGATACGCTCCAGTATACTTTCCAAAGCAACCTCGTCAGGACTGCTCATCGCGTATTTTGCCATAGAGAAAAACTGTTTGTAATGGCATCCGTGATTTTACCTCATCGCCGCACAAACTTCCGCAAACCCGCCAACCGGTCTGGATCCCACTCCTCGCCCAGGGGAACGATCTGGCGGTAGATGCTGGCCCCGATGTAGAGAATCATATAGGCGATGAGGAAGATCGTCACCTGGTGCTGGGGGCGGGGGTATTGAAAGAGCAGCCAGGAGGAGCCGACACCCCAAAGCAGCGTCAGCCCCAGCATCCCTGTGCGAAATATCTGCTTTTCGCTCAGATATTCCATACGCGACGGGTAGATATATTTAATTGGGACAAAAATAAGCACACACAATGCGCCCAAAATCAGTGCGTTGTAGAGAGGCTGAAACTGCCAGAGGAAGATATAGAAGACGACGATATTCCAATAACTGGGAAAGCCTTTGAAAAAGTGGTCATCGGTCTTGGCGTCCACCTGGCAGAATTGATAGGCGGAACAGAGGGCAATCAGCCCGGCCAGGGGCAGACGCAGGAGGGGTGGCAAGAGTTCGGCTTCGATCAGAAAAAAAGCTGGGACAATTACATAATTCAAAAAGTCCACAATGTTATCCAGCATCGCGCCATCCACTTTGGCTGCCAGATGCTTCGTACCAAAACGGCGGGCCAGGCTGCCGTCGATACCGTCCACCACTACAGCCGCGCCCATCAGCCAAAAAGCGATGAGCCAGCGTTCTTCGTGGATAGCGTGGAGAGCAAAGAGGCCAAAGAGAGCGCCGGAAGCAGTAATCAGGTGGACCGACCAGGCCAGAAAGCGCTGAAGAAAAGAGGGGCGAGCAACAGAAGCGAGAAAGTTGTCCATCGGCAATCCTTAGCGAAGTGGAACGAAATGTTGCACGGCATATTGGTGTCCTGCGTCTTGAAAACGAAAGATACCACGGAATGACCCTGGGGCAAAGATGGCTTTTCGATTGATATCAGAGAGAGAAAGCTGGGCCAGACAGACAGAATGGACAGATTCGGAGATCACCCCCACAAATTCTTTCCGGCCTACCTCGCTTTATTGAGAAGATGCAAAGGGCAGACGGAAAATGAAAGCTGCGGCCGTCTCTGGGCTGGTAAAAACCAGCCCATCAATACCCATTGCCAGAAACAGGAGCGCCAAATAGAGCAGACTGAATTTATAGAGTCGCCAGATATTGGCATTGCTGGGGCGGCGCAGAATGTCCACTGCCTGCCAGAGGAAGACCCCATTCAGGGCCAGGGAGAGCAGCAGATAGACCGGCCCCAGCAGTCCCAGAAAGACAGGCATCGTACAGATCAGCAGGAGCAGAAGACTGTAGAGCACAATCTGTCGATGGGTCTCTTTTTCACCTGTGACCACAGGCAACATCGGCACACCCGCGGCCCGGTACTCCTTCTGGCGCATCAACGCCAGGGCCCAGAAGTGGGGGGGTGTCCAGTAGAAGACGATGAGGAGCATAAAAATCGGCAACAACGAAATTTCGTTTGCCACCGCGGCCCAGCCCACCAGCGGGGGAATCGCGCCGGCCGCGCCGCCGATGACGATATTCTGGGTGCTGCTGCGTTTGAGCAGATAGGTGTAAATCCCCACGTAGTAGACGATCCCCGCGGTGGAGAGCAGGGCGGTGAGCAGATTGGCCCCCAACCAGAGGACGACAAAGCTGGCCGCGCTCAAGAGCAGGCTGAAGACCAGCACCTGAACAGGCTGCATCCGTTTGCTGGGCAGGGGGCGCAGACGGGTGCGCACCATCACGTGGTCGATGTCCCGGTCCAGGTATTGGTTCAGGGCATTGGCCCCGCCCGCAGCCAGAAAACCGCCCAGCATCACCCACAGAATCAGCCAGCCGCTGGGAGCCATCGGCCCGGCCAGGAACATCGGCACAAGCGTCGTGAGCAGGAGCAGGGCAATAATCCGCGGCTTTGTCAATGCCATCAAATCCCGCCAGGAGATGCGGGAATAGACCCGCAGCAGATCCTGGGGGTTCTCGTTGAGGGCGGCTTCTTCCAACACTGTGCTGCGTAATTGCATTCTCAATCCGTTCTCATATAGGACGCTGATTTACGCTGAAACAACTGATCTGCGCTGATTCTATCCCTTCGATGAACTCAGGACAGCGCAGCGTAAATCCGCTTTTTCCGCGTCATCAGCGTCCTATTCTTTCTCGGCCGTTGCGGTTTCCCGGCGGCGCAGGACAACGACGTAAATAGCCCCGGCGATAAGGGCAAAGGCGTACCACTGCAAGGCATAAATCATATGGCTGCCTTCGCTCAGGTCAAAGTCTACCGGCACGCGCTGGGGCAATTCGTTGCGCCCCCGACTTTCATCCGGGGCCACTTGCAGGGCCACCGGCAGCAGGGGGTAGGGCATCTGGCTCTGGATGGCTTCAATGTCCACCCGCCACCAGCCTTTGACCACATCCGCGGGGAGAGCCGATGTGCTGCCGTCGGGCATCTTGCGCGAGCGTTGCAGATAGCCCCGCAAGGGCTGGGCAGGGGTTTCGTCGTAGGCTGCCCACTCACCCGTTTCGCCCGCCGCGGCGGGAATCCAGCCCCGGTTGACCAGAATGGCGTTCCCGCTGCCTGCAATGCGCAGGGGCGTCAGCAGCCAATAACCGGGCGCTTCCTGGGAAAACTGGCCCTGGACGGCAATCTGCCGGGCAAAGTCATATTCCCCCGTGACCAGTGCCAGCCGATCTTCCAGGGCGTCCGGGCTTTCGGCCAGGGACCCACCGGTGATGACCAGCGCTTCTGTTTGCAACTTTGCCAGCAGCTCCCCATTGGCCGCCCGACGCTGCTCCAGCCGGGCCAACTGCCACTGCCCCAGCCCGGCCATCACAGCCATTGCCAGCAGCACAATCAGCGTCTGCCACCAGTAGCGGCGGCTGAAGAGCAGACGAAAGGTAATCATCGGGCCGGGCGCACCTTTGGCTTTGGGCTTTTCTCACCAGTTTTGAGGTAGAGAACCACCCCCGCTCCCACCACCAACAGGGCCAGCAGACCGCCGCCGACCGCCATCCACGGAAAAGCGGGGGACTCCATCTCATCGGTGTAACTGGTCTGGGCAGGACCGTCCGGCCCCTGGACAATCACCCGAATCTCCCACAGACCGGTCTGTTGCGGGGCAAAGAGCGCTTCGTAAAAGAGTTTGTTGGTGGCGTCTTCGTGGGTGGCCTGGGCAGTCAGCAGCAGCCCGCTGGCTGGATGCTCCATCTCCACCACCACATCTGCGTCCAGAATCGGCTCGCCGGCAAATCCGTTGGGGTCATTCTCCAACGATTCGGTCAGGGCCACGGCTACATGATATTCGCCAACCAGCGGCGGCTCCGGGTCCGACCAGACCCAAATCCGAAAAGGGCCGATGTCCAGATTGTTGATCTGCGCGGTTCCCACCCCGGCGTGGGCCAGAAGGGAACGGGCAGAGAGAAAAAGGGGCAGCAAAATCAGCAGAAAGAGCGCCCCCCGTCCAAGCATTTTCATCATTCGTTCGTAGCCAATCGGGGTGGATGGGGCGTGCGCCGAACCGCTCCCATTGCCACATCTTTGGGCAGATCGTTGCGGCGATCTGCGTTAATAAAGAGCCGGGCCACCAAGACCAGCGCGGCGGCAATGTACATCATACTGCCCGGAATCCACATAATCAGCCCGGCTATCATCTGGTCATCCAGCACGCTGATGCCGTAGAGCCGGGGCACGCTTAGATAGTAGGTGTAGATGGGCGATTCGGCCAGGGCAATCGCCACGCCCAGAAACATATTGGGCGGCACCACCCCCAGCACATAGCCGATGCGGAAGAGCAGACTGCTTTTGCCGTGGATGTGAGGGCCAGCCCCCACCACCCGCCACCAAAAGAGCATTGCGCTGCCGAAAAAGCTGAGATGCTCCAGATCGTGAATCCAGCCGTTGCCCTGGGCCAGACTATAGGCTGTAGGATCGTGCCAGCCAAAGAGTATGCCTACAAAGAGCAGCCAGGAGAGACCGGGCTGGGTTGTCAGCCGCAAAAGCTGGCGAAAGCGGCTCTCCTGCTGAAACCAGCCGCCGATCCGCAAACGCATAGGCCGGGGCAAGGCCCAGAGTCCGGTGGCGAAGGGGCCGGCCAGCCAGAGCAGGGGCGGCACAACCATCACCAGCAGCAGGTGCTGAATCATATGCATTGCAAAGAGCTGGCCGCTCAACACATCAATCGGAGAGAGCAGGGCCAGAATGAGAAGGGCCAGCCCAGCGAAATAGGAAGCCAGCCGCCAGCCATTGGCAAAACGCTGTACACCCCGCTGGCGCAGCCGTCGCCAGCCTATAAACTGAAACGCCCCCAGCAGCGTGAGCGGGAGAAGAATCTCAAATCGTACATCCCACGAGAGCAGAAGCGCTTTTGTGATTGGGTCCATAGGATGGAAAAACACTCAAGAACAGACACCCATTGGGCAGTAGCGAAACGTGATGCGTGAAACGTGAATATCGTCGCCGATCTCACGTTTCACGCATCACGTTTCGCAGACGAAATATACCTATTTCTAGTGCGCCCCGTAGGCGTGACCGATCAGATAGATGGCCGGATAGAAGAAAATCCAGACCAGATCGACGTAGTGCCAGTAGATGGCGACGGCTTCCACGCCCCAATGTTGCTCGGGGGAGAAGTGTCCCTTGCGTCCCAGCCACCAGACGTTGAGGATCAGCACAATCCCCGAGAGGACGTGGAGGGCGTGCATACCGGTCATGGCAAAGACGACCGCTCCAAAGACGCCATCAGATGGCTTGAGATGGCCCTCGACAATCGAGGGGAACATCCCCCACTCCCAGACTATCACGCCGACCAAAAAGGCCGTGCCCAGGATGGCTGTGATAATCAGGCTGGTCAGAAAGTCCCGCCGTTTGTTATTGGCAATGGAAATCTCGGCCCGGTTCATAAAATAGCTGCTCAAAAGCAGAATAACCGTGACAGCCAGACCGGGCACCTGTGCCAGGTCCGGACGCACCATCTCGCCACTCTCATCTACCCATAGATAGAAGCGGGCGGCCAGGAGACCGATGAAGAGAAAGGCTTCCGAGACGAAAAAAAGCCACATTCCCAGCCGATTGCGCCGGGTCTTTTCCAGATAATCGGCCTGGCTGTCTGCGTGACCAGCCCCGTGGCCGTGTTCGGCCTTGTGTCCCAATGCGGCAGCGCTCATTTAGTGGCTCTCCTCTTCCGACCAGAGGCTTTTGATGTGCATAAAATAATTGACGATGAGATAAGCCTTCACCAGACCCAACAACATCATAATCGCAAAGTTGTTGAAGGTGAGGGCAATATAAAATTCAACAACGGTTACAACCGCCAGGACGATGGCGACGATATATCCCGTGCGATAGATACCGGCCTTTGGCTTGGCTACAGCCTTTTTACGTTCACTCATTGCTCGTCACTCCATAAATGTTGATGATGGGGTGATGAGATGATGGGGTTTCCACAAATCCCACCATCCCATCATCGCTGCGTCCTTAGTCATCCCCGGCTGCGGCAAAGGCCACATAGGGTTCGGGCAGACCGTAGTCATAGGGTTCGCCATGCACCACCAGCGGCGAAGGAAAGCTGTGTTCGGGAATGGGCGAAGGAATCTGCCATTCTGGGGAGCGGGAGCGCCAGGGGTTGTCACCGGCCAGCACGCCCACTTCGGCGCTTTGGAAGAAGTTCCAAATCATCAGCAGCACGCCAAGACCGATGAGGAAACCGGCAATCGTAATGGAGAGATGCCAGGCTTCGATAGAACCACCACCCAATGTCGGGTCGTAGTCGGCCACCCGCCGCCGCATCCCCATCACGCCCACGCCCATTTGGCCGAGAGTCTGCACCCAAAAAGCCGGGGTCATCAGCGCAAAGTGGAGTTTGCCCAGGGTTTCGTTGTACATCCGCCCTGTCACCTTGGGGAACCAGAAGTAGAGGGCCGCAAAGAAGGGGAAGACAAAGCCGCCGAACATTGTGGCGTGGAAATGGCCCACCACAAAGTAGGTGTCGTGCAGGGGCAGGTCCGAGGGCACAGTGCCCAGAATCGGGCCGCTGAGACCGCCGATGAGAAAGACGGAGATAGCGCCCAGCACAAAGAGCATAGGCGTCTCAAAGGTCAGCTTGCCGCCCCAGATTGTGCCCAGCCAGCTAAAGAATTTGACGCCCGTCGGCACAGCCACCAGCAGTGTGGAGTACATAAAGGCGTAGCGCAGCACATTGCCATAGCCGGAGGTGAACATATGGTGACCCCAGACCAGGAAGCCGACAATCGCAATCGCCAGACTGGAAAGGGCAATCCATTTGTAGCCAAAGAGGGGCTTACGGCTAAAGACGGGCAGCAGTTCGCTGATAATCCCCAGACCGGGCAGGATAAAAATGTAGACCGCGGGGTGGCTATAGAACCAGAAAAGATGCTGGAAGAGAATTGGGTCACCCAGACCGGTCATCAGCGTAGCCCCAGGCAGGCCGGGGTCAAAGAAGCCCATGCCCAAGGCCCGCTGGGTGGAGACCATCAAAAAGCTGAGGCCGATTAGCTGGGTGGCTGTCAACTGAATCAGGCTGGTAGCAAAGACGGCCCAGCAAAAGATGGGCATCTTGAAGAGGCTCATGCCTTTGGGCCGCATCCGCAAAATCGTAACCAGCAGATTCAGCGAGCCGACGATAGAGGAGAGACCGATGGCAAAGACGCCCAGAAAGAACAGCTGGTAACCGATGGGGCCGCGTGCGCTCAGGGGGGGATAGGCCGTCCAGCCCGCGTCCCAGCCACCGATAAAGAGGCTGGAAAGAAGCAGAAAGCTGCCGGGTACGTTGAACCAGAAGCCCAGGGCGTTGAGCCGGGGGAAGGCCATATCCTCTGCGCCGAGCATCAGGGGAACCAGATAGTTTGCCATGCCGCCAATACCCAGCAGAATAGCAAAAATCATTATAAAGCCGTGCATACCGATGAAGTTGTTGTACAACTCCAGGCTCAGGAATTGGCGTCCCGATTCGGCCAGCTCGGTGCGGAAGATCAGGGCCATTGTGCCGCCGACGAGCAGCAGAAAGATGCCCCAGACGGTGTACTGGATGCCGATGACTTTGTGGTTATAATCAACCCCAAAGTAGCGGGTCCAGGCGGGTTTGCCGACCGGCGGGCCGTGGTGCATGGGCGTCTTTTCACCCTTCATCCATTTGGCCCAGTCGTCAAAGATGCCCACACCCCACAGCGCGCCGATGATGCTGAAGAGAGCGCCCGCGGTCCAGGCTGGCTCTGCTGCCCAGGCGGGCAAACCGAGCAAAACCCGAACGAGTATCGTCGTTGCCATACCAGTCAGCATACCCAAAATCTGGCCGATGATTGCCCGTGTAAGTCCGAGTGAAGATAGCGACATAAAAAGAACCCCCTATGCGTTCAGGAGAAACGCGTGAATCGGAGACAAGCGGATGTTGCAGGATTATCCGCTTGAAATTACTTCGAGCTGGCCGTCTGCACGTCCTGATTCCAGAAGGTGGCAAACTCCGCCCTGGAAACAACCCGTACTGTAGCAACCATCCCCGTGTGGTTCAAACCGCAGAGTTCGGAGCAGATGAGGGTATATTCACCCTCGATTGTCGGTGTGAAGCGCAGATAGGTGGTGCGCCCCGGCACAATATCCTGCTTTACCCGAAATTCAGGCACCCAGAAGTTGTGCAGCACATCTTTGGAGGTCATATCCATACGGATGGGGGTATCGACAGGCAGGACCAATTCCTGGGTGACTGTATCGCTGTTGGGCAGGGAAAAATTCCACCCCCACTGATACCCCTCTGCATTGACAATCACTTCATTGTCAGGCCGCCGGGAAATATCGTTCAAAATGACTGTCGACCAGTACCCAAAAGCGATCACGACAATCATCGGCAGGACTGTCCAGAGTATCTCCAGCGTCGTATTGCCATGAAAATACTGACCTTCCCCTTCGTCACCTTCCCGACGACGAAAGAGAAAGAGAACGTAGACCATTACGACAACCACCAACGAGAAGAGAAAAGCAATCAACCAAAGATGGCCCTGGATTAGCGTATCAATGGGAACTGCCTGGACAGAAGCGGCTGGCGGAAACAGCAGCACCAGGTCCAGAATCCAATAGACAACAAATGTAAAGATGACGACGAGTACGCCGATTGCCGCAAAGTGCCGTGTATTATTCTGCATAGAAAATTGCCCTCGAAACGAAGCCGGATACGTTTGAGATTGAGATTGATGTAAGACTCCGGTATAGACGGAGTATGAAAATAATCAGCCTGACAGAAAACGCCAGATAGCCCAGAAAAACAGGATGGAGATGAAAAGTGGCAGGGCTGTCCAAAAATACTCGACAGCCGGGACGATGCGAATTGGCCTCCCATCGCTGCCTCGATCAACCCGTGTCGAAAAATGTCGAATACTGGTAAGCAAGGCTACTTGCAAGGTGATAAAAAGTAACGCACTGGCAGCGAACAGCCAGAGCAACAGGGGGCTGCCTGTCGCGTCAAAAGCCACTTCTCGGCCGGCCAACCATTGGGGGCGATAACTCAATACCAACCACCCGATACACGCGGCCACAAGGAGCAGGGTCCAGAAGATTCTTGCGATCATTGCCTGTTGTCATTTCTTGTCAGTCTAACTCACGCCAGCAATTGTACAAAAAGGAACAAAGGATGTCAAAACCTCTGGCAAGGGTGTGTTCCAGATTCGGGGCGAAAGGGCGCAAAGTGTCGGGGATTTGAGAAGCGGCGGCGGTGATCTCTCCCCGCAGCCTTCTTTTGCCTGCGCCAAGTCCCCGGCACTTGCTTTCCCCATTTCTGGGATGCACCCACCGGCAATAGCAGATTGCAAAAAGTAGAATTTGGGTCTATAGTGTGCGTATAGTCAAAAGTGCTATGCGCAATCAACGCAAATTTTAGGCAACTGCATCCCTCTCTTTTGAAAGGAACTCGACAATGAGCGAACTGGCAGCTTCGACCCCCGCTGTCGAGATCGATCCGGATACCGCGGCTATTCCTGCTCTACGGGCCAACAGCAGTCTGGGCGAAGCCACGACTGAATTTGAAGAACATATGGTGCGCAAAGGTTTCAGCAACAACACCATCAAAGCCTTCCGTAACGATCTGAAGATTTTGCGTCTCTTTATGAACAACGACGCGGTACTGCGCCAGATCACCAACGATCATCTGAACGAATTTCTGCAATGGATGCAGAGCGAACGGGGTCGCCCGTGCAGTGCCAAGACCCTGGCACGCCGGATTACGACACTGAAGGTCTTTTTCAGTTGGCTGCGGGAGACGGGTGTGATTGCCACGGACCCGGCGGAAGACATTATCCAGTTTTCCGTACGCACCCCCCTGCCCATCATTCTCACCAAAGACGAGGTGGATCGGCTGGTCCTGGCCTGCCAGGATTGGGACAGAGACCGCGACAAGCCGGATGCCCGCCCCTATTTGCTGGTCAGCCTGCTTTTGCAGACGGGCATGAAAAAGAGCGAATGTGCCAAGCTGCTGGTGGAAGAGATCGACCGCAGCCACCCCCAATCCCCGGAAGTGCTGATCCGCTACAACGATCCCCGCTACATCCACAAGAGCCGCCGCCTGCCCCTGCACCCCAGCATCCTGCAATCCCTGGACCGCTATCTGGCCCAATACAAGCCGGATCGCTTTCTCTTTGATTGCACCCCGCGCAATCTGGAGTATGTGCTGGACGAAGCGGGCAAGCGGGCCAAAATCCGGCGCACACAGGTGGGGTTCGAGACTCTGCGCTGGACCAGCGCGGTACGGGATTACAAGACAGGGATGAAAGACGATCAGCTACGCCTGAAGATGGGGTTGAGCAAAGTCTCGTGGCGGGAAACCAGCGACAAAATTCAACGTTTGGCCGGCCAATAGGAGTGTAGAGTGAGGGAGCGGATGCGAAGCAACGAACGTTCACACGTCCAGTGGGCCTTTCCACTTCTCGTTGTTGTCACTGTCCTGCTGGGGGCACAGCTATTGCGCGCCAACCTGGCCTATTTCCGCTATATCTTCGGTGATCGCCTGCTCTGGAGCACCCCTCAACTGGGGGGTCTTGCCCTGGGCATCTATTCTCTGGTGCTGATAATAGGACCCCTGGTGCGCAGGATGGAGACCCGGGCCCTGCTTCTGGCCGGGGCCTTCCTTGTGGGGGTCACCCGTCTGCTGGCTCAAATCTGGTGGGGCGACCCGCTGGTCGATGCGCTGTTTGTCTATGGGGGCACGTTGGCCTTCCTCTGTTTTTTGCCCCTAGCCCTGGGCTGGATGGTCGGAGACCGCATCCACAAGCCCGAAGCGGGCTGGCACTTTGCGCTGTTGCTGCTCTCTGGTCTGGCCCTGGAAAGCGCCATTCACAGCCTCTTTCTCACCTACGATCCCATCTGGCAGAACACATGGAGCGCCTTCGCCATTACCCTGCTATTGGTGCTGGGGCAGTGGCTGCTGCTGCGGGTGATCAGCCGCCGGGCTGCGGTCCCCCTGCCCTTTCGGGAAGCAACCTGGCGCAACTCACTGCCATTGCTGCTCTTCGGCCCCTTCTTTGTCTACTATCTTCTGGTAGGAGGCAACCTGGCCCGGCTCAATGCCCTGACGGAGTGGTCACTGCCGTTGGCTGTCTTCTGGTTGCTGGGCGGGCAATTCACAGCCATTCTTTTGGCCTGGCTATTGCCGCCGGGCCGGGCCGTTGCACTGGCTGCTTTCTTGTTCCTGATGATCACCATCAATCCGCCCAGCCTGGAAATCGGGAGCGTGGCATTCTCGCTGTTGGTCAGCCAGATCAGCGCGGGGCTGCTGATCACCGCTGCCTGTGTCCATTTAGCCCGCCACCGCAGCCAGGTCGGTGTGGGCAAGACCACCTGGCTCTGGTGGGTTTCTATGCTCTTATTCGTGCTTTTGATCTTTCTCTACTACGCTACCTACGATCTTTCTCTCCCGCTCAGCCGTCAATTCGCCCTCTATCTGGTGGCGGTAGTGATGGGTATGGGTCTCTTTGCAACCCTCGACCGTTGGGCCGCGTCCCTGCGTGTACGGCCATCCTTTCAACTGCTGGGGGTATCGTCCCTGCACAGCCTTGCCCTCATTCTGGCCCTGCTGCTGGGCGTCACCGCGGCAATCTGGCAGCAGCCTGCCACTGTCAGCGCCCAGTCCGACACCCTGCGTATCTTCAACTACAATGCACACAATGGGTTTGACATGCGCGGCGGGCTGGCGCTGGAGAAGATGGCCCGGCTTATTGAAAGCCAACAGCCTGACATTATCACATTGCAGGAGGTAAGCCGGGGGTGGGCAGTCAACGGCTCGGTGGATATGGTTACCTGGCTTGGGTGGCGGCTGGGGATGAAGGCCCTATTCAGTGCCACCGCTGGCCCGGATTGGGGTCACGCACTCTTGACACGCTATCCGGTTGTACGCCACGAAAAGTTTGCCCTGCCCCCGCCAGGGCTGCCATTGGGCCGGGGTTTCGCCTATCACGAGATCGACATCGGCGGAAAAAGACCCCTGCTTTTGATCAACACCCACCTGCATCATATAGGCGTAGATGCGACCATTCGGGAGCAACAGGTTGCCGGTATTCTGCACTTTCTGGAGGGCTATCCTATGGAAAGACTTGTGATTACCGGAGACCTGAATGCCCAGCCAATGGAGCCACCCCTGCGCAGTTTGGGCGCCGTCGGGCTGCGCGATCTGATCGAAGAAGCCGGACTGAAGCCGGGCTATACCTTCCCGGCGGATAACCCGACCCGGCGTATCGACTACATTCTTGCCTCGCCAGACATCGGAGTACGGCAGATAGAAATTCCAGCGGACGCGGTTTCCGACCACCGGGGCATTGGCGCTACTATTGTAATTCCATAAGGTGGCGAAGCCACAGGACGTTACGGCCCGATCAGATCAGTGAGCGCCGGTTGAGCGCTGGCCTTATGCAGTGAGGCACGACTCGCAACTAACGCACGTGCGTTGGTTATTGCGCTGGTACGGAATAAGGGGGCGAAGCTGATTGAGCAGATGAGTCTTCGATACGTATCAAAATCAAGCGAGCGGGTCTGCAAACAATTTCGTGTCTACGGGGCAGTCGTAGGACCGTCGTTCTTTTGGGTGGAGGGGAAGAAAGTGCGAAAGGAGCTTTGGTAGCGCAGGTGTACGTCCAGATAGCTGCCTGACCAGCCGCCCACCAGATAGAGATGCCCCTGGGCGCTGGCTACCCCGCCCAGATGACGCCATTCACCGCTGATCGGCGCAGGGAAGTTGCTCCACAGCCCGGTGGCAGGATCGAAGCGCTCGATGGTATTGACCGGTTGGCTCCAACCGCCACCCACCGCAAATATCGCCAGACCGTCATAGAGCAGTGTAATCCCGCCCCGGGCTGCCGCCATATCGGGCAGTTTGCGCCAGCTATTGTCGAATAGATCGTAGGCCCAGGCAGTGCGCAATTCCCTGCGCCCGTCGTATCCGCCCACAATATAGAGTTCGTCATTCACAATCACAGCCCCAGCGAAAGCGCGCCCTTCTTCCATGCGCGCAATCAACTGCCACTCATCGGGCTGGACATCCGCCTGTCTGTGTCCAGGCAGACGCCAGATTTCCGAGCGAGCCGCTTCACCATCCCAGCCACCAGCCAGATAGAGCGAATCACCCGCCAGGGTCAACGAAGCACCGGCCAGGGGTACAGGCAATCTTCCAGCGACAGCCCACCGATCCTGCTCCGGCCAATACAGCAGCAGCTCATCGCTGATTACCAGAGATCCATCCACTGTTGTAACCCCGCCCGCCACCACAATATGCGATTGATCTACTACGATAGCTGCATTTGCCAGAGGCAAGGGCAGGGGTGCTGCGCTGCGCCATTCATTGACACGCAAGTCATACAAATCCACATCCCGGATCGGCTGTCCCTGGGACGCTTCTCCGCCCACGGCATATAGCGCCGTATCCTGGAATGCAGCCAGCGCCAGTCGGCTACGCCCTTTTCGCAAGGGCGTTCGTGACTCCCAGCGAGGCAGTTCGGCAATCACTGGACGACCCAACGCCATTGCGTCGCCATCGCTGAGCAGGTTGGGCAGGGATTCAACCCGGCGGGTGAGGAATGGGGTGAGCAGCAGACCCAGACTGACAACAAAGACGGCCAGTAAATAGATGCGTTGCCAGTAAAAAGGCTGACCCGATATTGCGGTCAGAGGCAAAGGCTCCGGAATCTCATCTTCGTCTGCAAGCGGGATCGTCTCGATACCGGGCACACGAATCCACCCCTGGCTTACCAGCAACATCGACGCTTCTGTGCGGCTGCTGACTTCCAGCTTTTCGTAGATGTTGCGTAGATGGACTTTGACAGTGTGGGGGCTGATGATCAACTCGGCAGCGATATCGCTGTTGCTGGCGCCGGTTGTCAGAAGCCGGGCAACATCCATTTCCCGTTCGCTGAGTGGATTTTCGATTTCGCGGGCCAAAGCCGGGCCATTCGCAAGGGCCGGAGAGGGTATGGATGGAGAAGGGGGGGGAGGAGCAATCTGTCTCGACGCGTTCATCCTTCCATTATTCCACAGAAAAGGAACGCTTACAAACGTAAGATTATCCCGTTTCCAGCCGAAAGCCCTGGCCGCGCACGGTAATCAGGTGGACCGGACGGGTAGGGTCTGGTTCGATCTTCTCGCGCAGCCAGCGCATATGGACATCCAGCGTCCGGGTATCTGCCAAATACTCGGTCTCCCAAACCACCCGCATTATCTCCTCCCGGCTGACCAACTGGTCGGCGTTTTGCATGAGAAAACGCAGCAGATTGGACTGTTTGGCGGGCAAGAGATGGCGTCCCCGGGGCCCCGATAGGGTGCGCGTCTCCACATCGAGCCGAATTGGCCCTGTTTGAAGATGAAGCTCTGGCCTTTCGCAGCAGAAAGCGCGCAGGATGGACAGAACCTCTGCAGATTCCAAGGGCAAGTGCAGCACGCCATCAAAGGCAAAGCGGGTGGGCTTTAGCGGCTCCCGGCACAGGGCGCAGATGCGCATTTCCGGGTAGCGACGGCGCAGGTCCTGACAAAAACGGGAGCGATGATAGCGGCGGGTGTCCACATTGAGCAGAATAGCCCGGTACGAATGGCGAGTTAATGTATCCAACGCCTGGGCTTGGCTACTGACCCAATGAAAGTGCAACCGGACAGACGGAATATCCCAGTCGTCTGGCACAGAGTTAGCGGTCCACACCGAATCCAACTCCTGGACCAGATCGCGCTGTCGGCCCAAATAGAGAAGACGAATCGTCCTGGACGCGGGCATAGGCTTTCTCGCAAGAGATGAGAGGAGAATACAGGGGTATTTTTAGTATACGGCAGAAGCAGGGAAAGACGCAAAGAGGAAAAACCGGCGCACCGTTGCCCCCACTTCACGAACTTCGTCGCCTGGATTGTCCTACACAGAATAGAACGCGGATCGAGCAGAAAGTACGCAAAAAGCCGAATTTTTGTACTGGTCAAAAACATCGTGAAATCTGTAGGTGCGGTTTGCAACCGCACTTCTTCGGGCAAAAGTGCGGTTACAAACCGCACCTACGTTTGACCATCTCGTTGACCAGTACAAAAAAGCCGAATTTTTCTCGATTTTATCCGCGAAAATCAGCCTTTTCCGCGTCATCCGCGTTCTATTTCTTGCCTCTCCGACAGCCTGCCAGGACAGAAAGTGCCGGGGATTTTTTCAGGGCAGTTCTTCATGCGACGGGTTGCGCCACGGGGGATGCAAATGTAGGTCGGACTGTTAGTCCGACCAGCGACGTTGCAGGC